>PVMK01124907.1_pt1 | contig 47172 bp, 52 predicted proteins | sample 1853481 | NCBI WGS metagenome assembly PVMK01 (sample SAMN08533507, study PRJNA380276) | Marine sediment metagenome, whole genome shotgun sequencing project.
AGAACCCAATAGGACGAATTGCTCTACATCGCTCACGGTGCGCTCGATAATCCGATCGAAGTAGAGAGTCCTCGCTACTACGATATCCCAATTCCTTCTGTACCTTCCTCCGGCACCCGGGGATAGCCGAATAATTTCCCGCTTAGCTTGTACTTCACCCAGAGGGGAAAGAGAACCAGCCATAATCCGAAAGTTGATGTATTCGGAATCGTATTAGCAAGTTGCGCAGTGGCCTGATCCTTACGGATATCGAATACATGCATTGTCCACCGCCCGTTGAGAACCTCAATCGCGGTCTGCGAGACCCCGAGATTTTTGCTCACGACCATTTGTTTATAGGCAACGATCAGAAATCCAGCGATAGCCAGAGGAAGGAAAGCGATTTGGAGCAAGATGAAGATGAGGAAAGACAAAATGCTCATGACTAAGTCCAGAGGCTTCGGCTACGCCCTGTAACGCCCACAACAGCGGCCGACCGAAGGGAGGTCCGACTGCTTGCACTGGTTATGCGGCGCCAAACTGAATCTCTTCAACATTTGTCAGATCGGTTGTTTTGCGAGCGCTCCAGAGGTCAAAAGCGTGTTGCATTGACAGCCAACTTTCCGGCGACCGACCGATCGCCTTAGATAACCGAAGAGCCATCTCCGGGCTAATGCCGCTCTGACCATTAATCAAACGATTAAGTGTAGAGGGTGCTACACCCAAACTCTCTGCAACACCGCGAATGCTGACGTCGAACGGCTCCAGATATGTGTCCCAGATAAACTCTCCGGGATGAGGTGGATTATGCATAGCCATTAGTGATAATCCTCATAGTCCAACACGTAAACATCACCATCTATAAACTCAAACGTTAGTCGCCAATTTCCGCTGACCAAAATCGACCAACGATTTTTAGCACGCCCCTTCAACATATGCAGCCGATAGCCTGGGATGTTCATATCATCGATGGTTAACCCTGTATCCAAGGCTGCCAGCTGCATCCTTAGCCGCATAACGCCTGCAACAGGGGCGCAGCGTCAGCTGCGTCCAGCGACGATCGGGAGGGATGTTCCCCCCAAAAAGTGGACACCTCAACCTAACGAGGTGCCCACTTTATTGGGGGAACATCCGGGCTTCTTTCTTGTGCTGGTTAGGTGCTAGGGACAACGGGGCCTCTCCTGAGGTAACTGTAGTGAGTGTGTGCAAGGATTACTGCAGAGACCCGCTTGCCTTTCCGCGCAGCGGTTTGACGTCGAGCTCCCAGTACGCGTGATCATCGGGTCCTGCAGGACCGATCTTTCCTTCCGCAGACAATAGCAAGGCCTTCGGATCGTGAACCACGCCTTCCTTCACGACAAGCCGGATAATACGTGCGACCTTGATGTCATCCAGAGGGTTCCCCCTGACTACCACCAGGTCGGCAAGTTTTCCAACTTCGACGGAACCAAGCCTGTCGGCAACGCCAAGAGCGGTGGCCCCGTTGATGGTTGCTGCTTTCAAAACAGCAACCGGGGGTAAGCCCGCATAGGTCATGGCGAGCAATTCTCTGTGATAGGCAAAGCCTGGTAACAGGCTGGTGTAGACCGGCTCATCGGTGCCAACAATCAGAAGGTTTTCACCACCCGGCCTCATAAAGCGCCATGAGCTCAATCATCCCTCTGGGTAAATTCCGGTTCATCCGATTCCGGGGGTGGGTGGGGCCACGCAGCTCAAGGAGGGTTTGCGTGTAGGGCGTGAAATATTTTGCTTCCTCGGTCCAGATCATTTCAGAGAGATGATCTCGGCGTAGATTAATGCCGCCATACATCTGCAAGTTGGCATCGTAGTACACCTGATGCTTTATCATCAGATCGACCATCTGATGCATTTCCACACTTCCAGGGCCACCGCTTCCAAGGGTGAGCTGGTGTTCAATACGGTCGATCCCCATCAGGATTGAATCGCGCAAACTCACATCATATTCGACTTCGTAATTGGCAAGATGCCCTGTCGTTGTCATGCCGTTCTTATGCGCTTGTTCAATGATGACCTTTGCCTCACCCGGTGTTGCCTGCTTAATCTTGATGCTGACAACGCCTTGCTGAGCCCATTTGTCAACCTCGCTTCGGATCTCTTCTTCCGAAATGTCATTTGGCCAGGCCACACACTCATCGGCGGCCACCTTAACTTGATACTCACAGCGAAAGGCACCGAAATAGGGGCCGGATACAAATAGGCGCGGCCCCATGGCATCACCCGACTCAATTCGGTCCCGCTGGGCAATGACACGCTCAGGGTAGAACTCGCCCGCTGACCAGGTAGACGTCACGCCATTGGCCAGAAAGATAATGCCGTTATAAACAACTTCCTCTACGCGCCCTTTATCCACGAGGTCGAGGTTGTAATGGGCATGCAAATCGATCAGGCCAGGAAGTATTGTGTCTGACTCAGCTAACTCTATGACGATTGCATGCGTGAGGTTTTGTTGCTCGGCAGAAACATCGAGGCGTGCGATTTTTCCCTTTCGAATAACGATGCCGCTATTGCGTCGGCGGGTATCGCTGACCCCGTCAAACAACCAGCCTCCACGGATAACCAGCGATCCTGTCCTCGCCTCCATTCCTTGAGCGCCAACCGAGACAGGTGCGAGGCCAACAAGAAATGCGATCGAATAAGTAATAAATAGGACTAGATGCTGCATGCTCACGCTTCCCTTGAATCTGAATCCCCGTAAAGAGAGGCGCACGTCCACTTGTACATAGCCATAGGAGCAATACAATCGTCTGGAGAGCTCAAAACAGTCCTGGATTCATGTCGAGGCGGGCGATCAGTCGCCACCTAACAGCTTAATCGTTGGAACCGGCAATAGATGTCGGCATCAAATTTCGTCTTCATAATCAAAACCTATACCTTTATTCCCCTATTATCAACGGCTTGTCTCGGTAGGCTTCGCCTCTCATTGTGTACCGAAAACTAGATTTATAGGCGCGGCTATGAATTTCAAATCGACGCGCAGCGTCGTTAGATGTCGTTTTTTCCCTGTTGATCGTAAAGATGACAGGTCACCGCATGCGGTTCTTCGAGCGTACCGACATCGACAGTCGGTGGCGGTATCCTGGAACAGTGGGGCATGACATCCGGACAACGAGTATGAAACGGACATCCGCTCGGCGGGTTCATCGGTGACGGTACGTCACCCTCGAGCACGATGCGCTTTCTCCGCAGCAGTGGGTCGGGGACCGGGATTGCGGACAGTAACGCACGGGTATAAGGATGCTTCGGACGCTTGTACAACGCGTCGGAAGAAGTATGTTCGACCAGTCGGCCGAGATACATGACTCCAATCTGATCACTGACGTGCTGGATGACCGCGAGATCGTGAGAAATAAATAAAAACGCGATGCCGTGATCGCGTTTGAGCTTTGCAATTAAATTCAACACTTGTGATTGAACGGAGACATCGAGCGCCGAAACCGGCTCATCGGCGACGATAAAACCGGGGTTCAGGGCCAGCGCCCGAGCGATCCCGATGCGCTGTCTCTGGCCACCCGAAAATTCGTGTGGGTATCGGTCCCGGACCTGGGCGCTCATGCCGACGACGTCGAGCAATTCAAGTACTCTTTTCTCCCGGTCCGCCGGTGTGCCGATTCGATGCACGTCCAGTGGCTCACGGATACTTTGAGCAATCGTTCGCCGGGGACTTAGCGACGCGTAGGGGTCCTGAAAAATGATCTGCATGCGGGCTCGCTGTGCGAACATCTGCTCACGCGACAGATGGGTAATGTCCGTACCATCGAGCCGAACTTTTCCGGCCGTGGGATCCTGCAATCGAAGTATCGCGCGGCCGAGGGTCGATTTGCCACAGCCGGATTCACCGACGAGGCCCAGCGTCTCTCCTGCCTTTATAGAAAAGCTGACACCGTCGACGGCACGGACCTGAGTCGAAACCCGGTGGAACAGTCCACTCCGGACGGGAAAATATTTCTGCAGGTCTTCGACCTGCAGGAACGGTGTCGCGGTGTGGGATGCGTCACCCATGCTCCGACTCCAGCGGATGCAAACAGGCGACGGCGGAATCCTGTTTTTGATTCTGATTCAAGGGAATTTCCGACGTCCGGCAATCCGGCTCGACGCGCGTGCATCGATCGGCGAAGCGGCAGCCGTCCGGCAGGTGCAACAGGTCGGGCACCCGTCCCGGGATAATTGGAAGTTCCGGCAATTTATGATCACGAATCCTCGGAATGGAATTGATCAAGCCCGCCGTATAGGGATGCCGGGGTTCGGCAAATAATTGCTCGATCGGCGCACTCTCAATAATGCGGCCACAATACATGACGACGGCTCTGCGGCAGGTCTCGGCCACGACGCCAAGATCATGCGTGATCAGAATGACCGCCATATGAAACTCGTCCTGCAACCGGCTGATCTGCTCGAGGACCTGGGCCTGCGTCGTGACATCGAGCGCCGTCGTCGGCTCGTCCGCGATCAATAATTTCGGATCGCAGGACAGCGCCATAGCGATCATGACGCGCTGACGCATGCCGCCCGATAACTGGTGCGGGTATTCTTCGATGCGTTTTTCCGGGACCGGAATGCCGACCTTGGCGAGCAACTCGACCGCCGCGGCGCGCGCCTGCCGCCGGGTCAGACCACGGTGACGAATCAGGACATCGGTCATTTGATTACCGACAGTAAACACCGGGGTTCAACGCGGTCATCGGTTCCTGGAAAATCATGGAGATGTCGCGGCCGCGGATTTTGCGCATGTTCTTTTCCGGCATCGCCGCCAAATCCTGACCGTTAAAATCGATCCGGCCCGAAACGATTCGGCCGGGCGGCGACGGAATCAGACCGAGTATCGATAGTCCAGTGACCGTTTTTCCGCATCCGGACTCGCCGACCAGCCCGATCGTCTCGTTCGGGTAAATGTCGAAACTCACACCATCGACAGCCCGCACCGTACCCTGCTCTGTCGCAAATTCCACGGCGAGGTCTTTTACGCTTAACAGCGGTTCAGCGGTTTCAGCCATGCATCAACTGACCTTGCGCGGGTCCAGCGCGTCCTGCAGTGCATCAGCGAACATATTGAATGCCATGACGAGGACAAACAGAAAACCGGAAGCAGCGAGAAAATTGTTAAAGACCCCGGCCAGCACTTCCTGCGTACTTTCGGCAATCATCAAACCCCAGCTCATGCCGTCGGTCACCCCGAGTCCGAGAAAACTTAAAATAACCTCTGATTTAATCGCCGCAACGAAGGTAATCGTCGCCTGCACGAGCAGGATGTGCGACGTGTTAGGCAAAATGTGTCGCGCGATAATCGTGAGTTCCGGTACGCCGATCGCGTGCGCGGATTCGACATACTCGAGCCCGCGCAGCTTGATGACTTCGCCCCGAATCAGTCGGCCTGCAGAGGTCCAGAACGTAGAAATCATCGCGACGTGCATCGCATAGGGATTGCCCTGCATGGCGAAGACAATGGCGCCAACAAACAGGTAAAACGGGACCGAGTCCAGGACACCCATGATCCACAGGATAATTTCATCGATCCAGCTGCCACCAAAAAAGCCCGCCAACGATCCGAACAAGGCGCCGAGGCCGGTGGCGAGCAGCGCCACGATCAGCCCAATTTCGAACGCGGTTTTCGTGCTATAGACGGCACGGGCATAGATATCCTGACCGATGACATTGGTACCGAACCAGTGCGCCTGCGACGCCGACTCCCATTTCCCACCGGTCACGTCGCCCCAGTCGTCCGCCCAAACACCGAGCCAGACGCCGACCGCAACGATCATGTAAAACACGACGATACCGAACGCAATCATGCCGGCCCGGTCGTGCTTGAATTTGTAAAACGCCTTGCTCCAGATCGACTCCCGCCGATCTTCGCCATCCATGATGCCCGCAAGGGTTCCCACTTCCACCGCAGACCCGCTCATGTCAACGACACCCGCGGATCGACGACTCGATATAAAATGTCGGTCAGTAATTGCGCGAACACGAACAGGACCGCGGTCAGGCCGACGACGGCTTTGAGCACCGGCTGGTCGCCGCTGATGATCGCATCGTAGGTTGCCATGCCCACTCCGGGGATACCGAAGTAACTTTCTATCAACAGGCTGCCGCTGATGATGACGAGTGGAATCGAGAACACGATACGCGTAATGATCGGTATCATGCTGTTCTTCAGTATATTCTTGTAGAACAGTTGGGCCGGTGGCGTACCGAACGCCCGCGCCGTGCGTACGTGGTCACGCGTCATTTCCTCGACGATGATCGAGCGGTAGAACCGCGTGTTGTAGCCGAGTGCGACAAAAACGGTCGCGAACGTAGGGACCGCGACATAGGCCAGGTAATCCGGGAAGGACTGAATATTCCAACCCCTGACTGGAAAAAGATCCAGCCCGTAGGATGAGGAAAATATGATCTGAAACCCGATGATAACGATCAGGAAACTGATGCTCATTCCAACCACGGCGAAGCTCATAATCGCCTTGTCTATCCAGGTGCTGCGGAAATAGGCCGCGAACATTGCAAATACGACACCGAGCAGGTTACCGAGGATGAAACCCGGCAACGACAGCGCCAGCGAGATCGGAATGGTGCGCATCAATAACGCGCTGACACGCTCGCCGGTGGAGTCGGAATTACCGAATTCGAGTGTCACGAGTTCCCGCAGGTAATCGACATAGCGGACGATGAACGGTTGATCGTAACCGAGTTCCTTGCGGACCTCGTCGATCTGCTGTTGCGTCGGGTTTTTACCCAGTAAATCGTAAGTCTTGTCCGGCCCGAAATAGACCATCAACGTAAAGCTCAGCAGGGTCACGCCGAGCACGAGCGGAATACCGGAGAAAAATTTGCGAATCGCATACTGAAGGATTTCCACGCTGAACTAGTCTCCCGCGATTTCGCCTTCCGGCAGGACATCGACGAATTTCAGAAAGTAGCCCCCGACGATGCCGCGGTCAGGCATCGCGACAACATTTTTGTGCCACAGGAAAACCTGCATCCGCGACAGGCCCGTGACGGCGACGCAATCATCTATCAGAATGCGGTTCATCTCCTGGTAAATTTCGGTGCGTTCGGGCGACGGCAGCATGACGCTGGACTTTTCATACAATCGATCATACTCGGCATTTCTATAGTTCGCGGCGTTGGACCCCGGCGAGGCATTTGGCCCGTAGAAAAGCTGCAATGTGTTTTCCGCGTCGGGATAGTCGAGTCCCCAGCCCATTGAAATAAATGGCAACTGACTCTCTTTCCAGGCCTGGCTGATATCGCCAAACGTCGCAAATTGCTTTAATACGACTTTCTTCGCCGGATACCCGATCTCTTTAAGCCAGGCGCGGAACTGCTCGTAAAACAACCGCGAGGTCACGCTCGCCATCGTACTGTAGATCAGTGGCGGCAGGTTTTCGGCGGTCCATCCGTTGTCGGCGAGCAGCCGTTTCGCGCCGGGCACATCCCGGGTAATACTGTCCTTCGACAGATCGGGATCGAATTCCGGGCTGACCGGCACGATGATGCCGGGAAAGACTTGGCCGAGCCCCATGTAAAAACTCTCGTTACGCTGGTCCCAGCTCACGGCCTTGATCACGGCACAGCGCAGCGCCTTATTGCGTGCTGCCTGCGCCGGGTCCGGATGGTATCCGAATTCGGGGAAATCCATATTGAAAGCCGAGTAAACGAAGCCGGTTTCAATGCCCCGTGCCCATATAGTATTCGAGCGCATACTCCGGCCGCAGTGTGACCGGTGTTTTTCCGGCCAGCACGAGATCGACCTGCTCGTTCGGGATCGCGCTGTACTGGACCTCGTTACCTTTCGTGAATGAACTCCATCGCGCAGACCCTTCCTTGATAAAACTGATCTCCAGCCGGTCGACGAACGGGGGCGCCCGCCCGCCGATACGCTGTAGCCCGAATTCCGCATGTACCTCCGGGGTCGAAACCTTCGTAGTCGAGATCGACCGGTTCCTGCCGATAGTTGGTGTTTTTCTCGAAGATGATCTTGGCCGTGTCGTACGACACGACCTTGAACGGGCCTGAACCGACCGGTTTGATCGCGAAACTCCTTTCCGTAGTACTCGACCGCCTCCCGCGGCACGATCGCCGAGTAACCCTGCGCGAACGTATCGAGCAACTGTGGATAAGGGCGTGTCAACCTGATCCGGATCGTATAGCGGTCAAGTGCGCGAAAGCCCGGGATTTCATCAGCATAGTCAGCGCCGGCCCTTTTTCCACGCCTCGAGACCATCGATGCGACCCTGCCACAGCCACGCGCCCTGCGGGCGGTTCGCCGGGTCGAACTGGCGCTTGATCGAATAGATAAAGTCGTCGGCGACGACTTCCCGGCCCTGCCCGTCGGGAAACGCGCGGTCATTCACAAAAAGCACGCCGCGCTTGATGCGAATCGTATAGGTCAGTCCATCCGGCGAAATGTCGGGGAAACCGGCGGCGAGGTTGGGTTTTAGTTCGACGGGACGGGCGAGATATTTGTACGCGAACAGCGTGTCATAGGCATTTTGCATGACGACGTTCGCATACAGATTGGAAGCCTGCACCGGATCCAGGCTCGTCGGCGCCGCGCCCATCGAGTGACGATAAATTTTGAGACCGGTCAGCGACGGGTCGGTGGCAGACTTGCCGGTTATCGCTGCGTCGCCATCGCCGGCGCCGCCGCAACCCGATACGGCCAAAGCAAGGATGGCGGACAGCAGAAAATTGACTGGTTGTTGTTGGTGCAAACCGGCGGACCCTGAACCGACCTAGAGCAAACGGGTATTCAGCATCGCCTGTTCCGATATCGCCGTCCAGTCCGCGACCGATTCCCGATACGCAGAGAACGATTCATAGATGCGCGCCGCCTGCGAATTACCTTCGACGAGGTCCGCGACGACTTCATCGGTCAGATCTCTGAGTTGTCGCAGAACCTCCGGCGGAAACGGACGGATTTCGACATCCCCGTCCGCCTTCAATTGTTGCAGCGACTGGGCGTTTCGCGCCGTGAATTCGGCCGTCATCTGATCGTTGATCGCACTGCAGGCCAACTCAATAATCGTCTGCAAATCTTCGGGTAACGCTGCGTACGCCTGCCGATTCACGATGCATTCGAGCACTGGGCCGGGTTCCTGCCAGCCAGGGTAGTAGTAATAGCGTGCCGCCTTATGAAATCCGAACGCGACGTCGTTGTACGGCCCGATCCATTCGGCCGCGTCGATACTGCCAGTCTGCAGCGCCGTGAACACTTCCGCACCCGGCAACGTGACCGGTGTGCCGCCGGCGCGTTTCAATACTTCACCGCCGAATCCGGGGATACGCATTTTCAATCCCTTCAAGTCGGCCAGCGAATTGATTTCCTTGTTGAACCAACCGCCCATCTGAACACCGGTGTTGCCGGCCGGAAACGGTACGAGATCAAAAGGTGCGTATAACTCCCGGTACAACTCCATTCCGCCGCCGTAATACAACCAGCCATTCATTTCCTGCATACTCATGCCGAATGGAATCGCCGTAAAAAATTGCGCGGCTTCGATCTTGCCCTTCCAGTAATAGGCGGCTCCATGGCCCATCTCCGCGGTCCCCTGGGAAACCGCCGTGAACACCTCGAACGGCGGGATCAATTCTCCGGCCGCATAAACCTTGATTCGGATGCGCCCACCCGATGCCGATTCAATCGATTTCGCCAGATTCACGACGCCGGTACCCAGCGCCGGGAAATTTGGCGGCCACGTCGTCACGAGCTTCCAATCAAATCGCTCGCCACCACCGCCGGTCGCACAATTTTGCGTATCCGCACTGCAGGCCGACAGTGCCAGGGCGCCGGCCAATACTTCTCGTCTTTTCATCCGGAATCTCTTGATTATTGGAAGGACCGCGCAATAGTAGTCGCGCCCCCGGGGTATGCCAAACTACTCGTCGATATTGCCGTTAAAACCCACTAATAAGGGCCGTCAATCGATTAAAAACGACGAGGTATCCCACTTTAATGTAATTAATACGATTTTCCAGACTATCAATACCATTTTTCTGATTCTATTGATTATATGGTTAAAATTGCCCCCGTTAAGCCAAAATTTCCAATTATTGTGGTGCGCAATTTCCCCCACAAAGAACGAAATAGTGTCCCCATCGGGCCGGCATGTACGCCTGTTAGAATGCGCCGGTTTCGGGCAACAGGGTCAGCCATGATCGGTCTAATTCAGCGCGTTTCAGAGGCCAGTGTCTCGGTCGATGGACAAATTATTGGCAGCATTGGCACCGGGCTCCTGGCACTGATCGGCATCGAGCAAGGCGACGGGCCGGCCGAGGCTGAGCGCCTTGCAGCGCGTTTGCTGGCCTACCGCGTGTTCGAGGACGACGCCGGCAAGATGAACCTGAACCTGACCCAGGTGGATGGTGGGATATTGCTGATTCCCCAATTTACGCTCGTCGCAGACACGGGCAGCGGCAACCGGCCAGGGTTTTCGAATGCGGCGAACCCGGATCAGGCCCGGGCGTTGTTCGACGAACTGATTGCTGCGGCGCGTTCGCGATGGAATAGCGTCGAGACGGGACAGTTCGGCGCCAACATGGACGTCAGTCTCGTGAACCGGGGCCCGGTCACGTTCTGGCTCGAGGTATAAAACAGAGAGACAGATCGGCGGTTTGCCGTGAATTTTGGCGTATCATAGTCGGATATTCGCAATTTGCCCCGTATTTCTATGGGGTTGCGTCGAATGATGGAGTGAAATTATGGGATTTGGCGGAATCAGCCTTTGGCAGTTGTTAATCGTGCTGCTCATCGTTGTCGTGGTTTTTGGCACGAAGCGATTGCGCTCGATTGGTACAGACCTCGGTGGTGCGCTGAAAGGATTTCGCAGCGCCATGTCGGATTCCGAAGAGGAGCCCGATGAGGAAAAACAGAAACTGAACGAGCCCGATGCGAAATTCACCGAAACTCAAACGGAAGATCGGCAGGCGGATCACAACCACACGTCCTGATCGAACGGGCCAGCCAATTATTCGTCGTCGGCCAGTCGCATGTTTGATATCGGGTTCTGGGAACTAATTATTCTGTTCGGTCTCGGGCTCGTCATTCTCGGTCCCGAGCGTCTACCCAAAGTCGCGATACAGCTGGGGAATTGGGCCGGCCAGGCCCGTCGCATGGCACGCTCGCTGACGACACAGATTCGCGATGAGTTGGATATCGATCTGAATCAGCCATTCGACGCCGACTACACTCGCCCGAAACCACCGTCCGAAGGGTATAAGCGCCCGGGTGTCGACGATCTGAAGCCGGGCGACACCACCGACGACGAGGCAGATTCAGAAACTCGCGAAGAATGACCGACCGGCACGAAAATCCGGACGAACCCGAGGAGGACCTGGAAGAAGCGACGCTGATTTCACACCTCGTGGAACTGCGCTCACGGGTTTTAAAAGCCAGCGTCGCGGTTTTAGCTATATTCGTTTGCCTCGTGCCGTTTGCACAACAAATATTCACCCGGATCGCGGATCCGCTGATGGCTAAGCTCCCGGAAGGTTCGACGATGATAGCGACACAGGTCGCTTCTCCGTTTCTGACTCCCTTCAAGACCACGCTGTTCGTCGCATTATTTTTCGCGATGCCAGTCGTCATCCACCAGGTGTGGGCATTTGTTGCCCCCGGCCTGTACCGGCGAGAAAAGAAATTCGCCGTACCGCTCGTGATTTCCAGCATCGTACTGTTTTACTGCGGTATTGCGTTCGCCTACTTCGTTGTCTTCCCGCTGATGTTCGCCTTTTTCACGAGCGTCACACCGGAAGGTGTCGCGATGATGACGGACATCAGCAGTTATCTGGATTTCATCCTGACCATATTTTTTGCTTTCGGGCTCGCCTTCGAAGTGCCGATCGCGACCGTTATGCTCGTCGCATCCGGACTCATGTCGGCGGAGAGCCTGAAGAAAAAGCGGGCGTATGTTTTTCTCGGCGCCTTCGTACTCGGCATGCTCCTGACTCCGCCGGACGTCATTTCACAGACGCTGCTCGCCGTACCGATTTATCTGCTTTATGAAGCCGGTATTTTCATGTCGCGATTCGTAGTAAGAGATAAGAAGGCAGACGATGACGTGGTCAGCGACAATTCGGCATGACCGGCGACACCGGATCGATTTCCGAAGGCATACCTGATACCCATCCAACAGGCCTGCGAACCCTGTTTTTCACCGAAATGTGGGAACGCATGAGCTACTACGGCATGCGCGCGCTACTCGTATTGTTCATGGTCGATACGATCGAAGACGGTGGGCTGGGTTTTTCGGATCAGACCGCGACCGCGTTATATGGCCTGTATACGGCTGCCGTGTACATGGTCATGCTGCCGGGTGGCTGGATTGCCGACCGGCTGCTCGGCGCTCAGAAAACAGTCTGGTATGGCGGCATCACCATCATGTGCGGCCATTTCATTCTCGCCATCCCGTCGTTCTACACTTTCTTTATCGGCCTTCTGTTCGTGATCATCGGCACCGGCCTGTTAAAACCGAATATCAGCGCGATCGTCGGTGAACTCTACTTGCCTAATGACCCGCGCCGCGACGCCGGATTCACGATCTTTTATATGGGCATCAATCTCGGCGGCGCACTCGGCCCACTGATCTGCAGCGCACTCGGCGAGAGCGAAACATTCGGCTGGCATTATGGTTTCGCTGCGGCCGGCATCGGCATGCTATTTGGCCTGGCTCAGTTTTATATTTCCGCGCAGCGTCTCGGTGAAGCAGGACTCAAGCCATCTTTGAATCCTGACGACCCCGAGGACAGAAAAAAGATCCGCACCGGCTGGCGCTTCGTACTCGCGGGGATGGGTATCGTTTTGATCGTCACAGGATTACTGCTCGGTCAAATGATTTCGATCGACCCACAGGTGCTCGCTGAAAATGCCACTATCCTGATCGCCGCGATAGCGGCCGCCTATTTTTTCTATCTGTTTATTTTCGGAGAACTGTCCGAAATAGAGAAGAAACGTCTCGTTGTCATCATCATATTATTTATCGCCTCGGCAATCTTCTGGGCCGGCTTCGAGCAGGCGGGGTCCTCACTGACCCTGTTCGCCGAAAGATATACGGACCGGATGGTCGGCAGCTTTGAGATTCCAGCGGGCTGGTTTCAGTCACTGAATCCGACATTCATTATTGTGCTGGCGCCCCTTTATTCAGCGCTCTGGATTGGGCTGGCACGGCGCCATATGGATCCTTCGACACCGGCAAAATTTGCGATTGGATTGATAATCCTGGCTCTCGGGTTCGCCGTTATGGTTGGCGCGGCCCAACTCGTTGTGGCCGGAAACAAAGTATTACCAACCTGGCTGATTTTCACCTACCTGTTGCACACGATGGGCGAGCTCGCGCTGAGTCCGGTCGGGCTCAGCGCGATGACCAAACTGGCGCCAAAACGCTATGTCGGACAGATGATGGGCGTCTTTTTTCTTGGCGCATCGCTCGGCAACATCATCGCCGGCCTGATTGCCGGCGAATTCAGGGCCGAAGCCGTCGATCAGATGCCTGATCTTTATATCCAGATCGTCTGGACCTCCGCCGGATGCGGTTTGTTGCTGGCCCTGTTTACCAGGCCCATTCGCAAACTGATGGCGGGTGTCAACTAGTTGTTGCCGCGAGTGCGGCTTGGGCCGATAATGTCCCCGGTCGTTTTAGCCCAAGGAGAATAAGAATGGCTGCCTACCTGGTCGCGGTTTGCGAAATCACCAACCCGAACGATAGTTTCAAGAAATATGCCGCCCAGTCAGCTGAGCTGATACACCAACATGGCGGCAAATATATCGTCCGTGGCCCGGCAATCGATGTTCTGAAGGGCGATGACCTGAAAGGCAAGGTCGTGATCATCACCGAGTTTCCGTCGATGGACGAACTCAACGCCTTCGTCAACGACGAAAAATATGTCAACGAAGTCGCGCCGCTACGCGATGGAACCGGGATCTATAATTTCGCGTCGTACGAATCCGTGCCACCAAGGCCGTAGCGCCGTTCTATTTCACAACCATGAAACTGCCCTGGGCGTCGGCTACAACGGCGTCATCGCTCGCCCGGGTCGCCACCCCGGTCATGATCGCCAGCGGGCCTTTTCTTTTTACGAGCCGGCCCTCAAGGCGTATTTCCGTGCCGATTACCACTGGCTGTCGGTAACGGATTTCGCACTTCGCAGTGTGCGCCCGCGCGCCCTGTAGAAAGTGCCAGTTCGCCATGACATCGTCCAGTGCACTGAAAAGAATGCCGCCGTGAGTCATTTGATCATAGCCCGCGTAATTTTTACCCGGCGTGAATGATGCCAGGCAAATATCGCCTTCCATGCGATATGCGATCTGCAGCCCATAGGGGTTGGTCGGTCCGCAAACGAAACAATGATTCGCATCCGCCCGGCCGCGATCCTCTGTCACAAAGCACCTCCTCGATCCATTGCGCTCAAGTCGACCGGACCCTATTCTATCCGGCAGACTGTCAAAGGGCGATCATGGCTTACGATACACAAAACATCTTCGCGAAAATTCTTCGTGGCGAAGCCGAGGCTTACACCGTCTATGAGAACGATGATTGCCTGGCCTTCCTCGACGTCATGCCTCAAGCCGACGGTCATACCCTCGTACTGCCCAGGTCACCCGCCGAGAACCTGTTCGAGCTCGAGGACCGGCACCTTGCCGGCCTGTTGCGAACGGTACAACACGTCGCCCGGGGCGTACGCAAGGCTTTTAATCCGGACGGAATCAAACTGATGCAGTTCAATGGCGAAGCGGCGGGTCAGACTGTCTTTCACCTGCATGTACATATCGTGCCGTGCTACCGTGATCGGCCATCGCGCGGTCATGGCAGGGACATGGCGCAGGCGGAAGTTCTTGAACAACATGCCGAGAAAATTCGTACAGCGCTGAATCAAATCTGAAATCTTGCGGTGCTTATTTTTCCCGGCTGCGGTAGAAACGAATTTCCACGCGTTCCACCGTGGCAAGTCCTTCCGGAATCGCATCATCGACGATCGGCAAAAACGCTTCGATTTTTTCCTCGGTGTCGACGATTTCGATCACTACCGGCAGATCGATGGACAATCGCAGCACTTTGGCCGTATGCAAACGGCTGTGTGCGCCGTAGCCTTCCATTCCCCTGAGAACCGTCGCGCCCGCAAGGCCCTGACTACGCGCTTCCTCGACTAACCACTGATATAAGGGCTTGCCCTGATGGGTATCCTGTTCGCCGACAAAAATTCTCAGCAATTTACCTTGTTCAGGAATAATCATTTTTCTTAGGGCCCTCGATCTAAGAAATCAACACTAAAGGTATTTAGCACCCTGGAAACCTGCAAATGCCGCCGCAAAGCCAAGAATAACCTGGAGCCCGGTGTTCGCTATGGCCTTCAGCAACTCTGCGTCCTGCATCAACGATAGCGATTCAAATGCAAAGGTAGAAAACGTCGTAAATCCGCCGAGCACACCGATCATCAAAAACAAACGCTGGCCCGGTTCCAGTACCTGCCGGTATTCGGCCAGGCCCCCTAAAGTTCCGATCAACAGGCACCCGAGTACATTGACCACAAGTGTGCCGTACGGAAACACGCTGGCGGCGGCAAGACGCTGTGCCCAACCACTGACCATGAATCGCAATGCAGACCCGATAAAGCCGCCGGCACCCACGATCATGATTTGGTAGAAATAGTGGCTATTCATTCCTGCACATATACCCCATCCCATTGTCCGGGAAACGTGTCGTCTTGGCGACCGGCTTTTTGCCCATCCACGCCTTGACCGATTAAACGACTTACACTGACAAGTTCAATGCCTTCATCGATCAACGCCGGTAGCATTCGCTCCAGGTATCGCAACGTTTGCGGATAGGGATGTCCGATTCCGACTGCATAACCGTTCTTCTTCGCTTGCTTTTTCAGTCGCTGGAATTCGCGGTCGATTGCGGCCTCCGTCGGTATATTGTCAAGAAACACGTCCCGGCGTATCGATGGTACGCCACGTTCCTGGGCAAGTTGCAAAGCAACGCTGGATACAGTCGTATAACTATCGACAAAAAAAAGATTGCCATGCGCCTTGACTGCATCCATGAGCCACTCCATATGTCCGGGATGCCGGGTCAGAAGACTGCCCATGTGATTACTGACACCGACAACATGCGGTATTGATACGATGTCGGCTTCGAAAATCCGGACCAGCTGTGCCCGGGTATTGTCTATTTTTATCGTGCCTGATCCGGTCAGCTCATATTGTTCGACGGCCTGAAGCGGCAGGTGCAACAGGACTTCTTTTCCAGCCAAAAAAGCCTGCTTCGCGATGATTTGCCCGAACGGCGTATGCGGAAGAATCGCGCAAGCTACGGGTCCCCTTAGCGCGGCCGTGCGTTCTCCGGCCTGCAGCGCATTACCGAGATCATCAATTATCAATGCGATACGTGGCGTTCCCGAGAATCCAGGATCCAGTTGATCCGCGACAGCGGAGTCAACCCACCCGCTCTGGACAAAAAGCCAAAAAAAGGTAGTAACGAAAAGCCGGGATAAGCCGGTATAGCCTGTCATTTCTCCAGCGAATGGCAGTCGTTAGTCGATCTTGCTTTGCAATACGCGGCCGCTTTTAAGGAATTGCAATGCTTCGCGCAATTGGGTGTCACTCTGGAGCAGGGCCGCGCCCGGATCGGTTAGATGTTCGCCGGTCCCCGCAAGAACATCCTCAAGACCGCGCTCATTCAAAACAACGTCTGGCGTGATACCCCTGCCGTGAATTGAAACACCCGACGGGGTGAAATAATGAGAGGTCGTCAATTTGATGGCGCGGCCGTTCGACAACGGCATCACTGTCTGAACCGATCCCTTACCATATGTCTTACGGCCGACGATCGTCGCTCGATCGTTATCCTGCAGCGCACCGGCAACAATCTCCGATGCCGATGCAGATCCGCTGTTGACCATAACCACCAGCGGCGTTCCGTCGGTCAGATCGCCCGATCCGGCCTGGTGGCGAAAATTCGAGTCCTGGCCTCGCCCGCTCGCGGTGACGATTAACCCGTGATCCAGAAAAGCGTCGGCAACCTCGACAGCCGCTTCGAGAACCCCACCCGGATTATCTCTCAAGTCCAGGACAATGCCTTTCAACCCGGTCGAGCTATCCTGCTTTATCTCGCCGATTGCTTTGCGCAGGTCTTTGGCCGTACTTTCGCTGAAATGCGTAATCCGGATATATCCGAAACCGGATTCCAGTACTTCTGAACGCACGCTCCTGACACGGACATGACTCCTGACGAGTATAAATTCTATGGGCTCGTCCGAATCTTCTCTCATTACGCCAATGACGACTTCCGTGCCGGGTTTCCCTCTCATTCGACCCACGGTGTTGGTGGCGTTTTCCTGGTCGACTATGGCGTCGTCGATACTGAATATGATGTCGCCCGATTTAATGCCGGCGCGTTCGGCCGGCGTGCCCTCAATAGGCGCTACGACTCTAACGGTCCCGTCGTTGATATCGACCTCCAGCCCGACGCCCGAGTAGTTGCCGGTCGTGCTGATACGAATCTCTTCATACTCTTCCGAATTCAGAAACTGGGAATGCGGATCAAGGTCGGTGATCATGCCCCGCACCGCACTTTCGATCAGAACCTCGTCGTCGACAGACTCGACGTAATCCTGCCTGACCCGTTCGAGGACTTCAGCGAGCAGCCGCGCTTCTTCCCAGGGCAGCGAATCACCCGCCAATTCACGATCGGCCAGGACGCCGCTGCCGATCGACAAACTGAGGCCAAGGATCATTCCGATCACGAGGATTACTGCGCTTCTTACCTTCAGGGACATCAAGGCTCCGTACCTGTCTAAATCGCTGGAATTACGATAGCACAGTGTAGCGGCGCGTTGAACGACCCTGACCCGGTTGGTTTGCGCAATCCAAGCCAAATTTACCTTTAATATCAATTAGTTATTTTCTAACCCAGTGACTCGGATTGACCGGCGAACCATTTTTACGAATCTCGAAATACAATCCCGGAAGCGGCTGACCGCCACTGTCCCCGACGTGGGCGATCACTGTCCCGGGCGTTACCCACTCGCCGACCTCCATAATCAGGTCCTGATTGTGCCCGTAAAGCGTCAGATATCCGTCGCCGTGCTCCAAAACCACCAACAGGCCCATGCCCGGCAGCCAATCCGAATACACGACACGACCATGGTGTACGGCAAGCACCTCACTGCCGGCACCGGTCGCCAGCAATACCCCGTCCCAACGCAACCGTCCGTCGGCTTTTGACTCGCCGAATTTCCTTAGCAAACGGCCGTCGGTGGGCCAGGTCATTTGGCCTTTCCTGTTCACAAACGGCGTCGTATCGCCGATCGAAAGGTCGCCGAACAGGCGGGTCAGCTCCGCCACCAGGGATTCCAGGTCCTCGGCTTCGAGTCGTAATTGTCCTAGCCGATCGTTTTGCGACGCGATTTTCTTGTCTATATCGACCAACGCCAGGCGACGAACTCGTCGCGCCTCGGAAAGTTCCGCCAAACGCGTTTTCTGCGTGCGCTGGGATTCAGCGAGATTTTGCTGTTCCCGGCTCACGGCTGCGGCGTTTTCGGCCAGCGTGTTTAACTGCGCCTTGACGACGTCCATCAGACCGCTGCGCTGTTGCGCAAAATACCCGTAATAAACCATTTGCCGGCCAATCGATACGGGGTCACGCTGACTCAGAACCGTGCGCAGCCAATCTTCGCGACCGGTGGCATAGGCCAGCCGCAGCTGCCGGTTTAGTTCGGAACGATGCTGGCTCAATTCGGATTCGGTCTCTTTAGCTTGGCGCTCGAGGGTCGCAAGCCGGCTCCGCGTCCCGGCTAGATCTTCATCGACTTTCTGCAGATCGCGACGGAGTTTCGATTCCGAAACCTCGGCCTCACGCAGTGTCTGTTCTGCGGTACCGCGACGATTCACGGCCTTCAGGGTCGCTTTTTCAAGCTCGAGAATTTGCTTACGAATATTGTCAAGTGTCTTTTCGACTGCCGCTGGATTTTCCGACCCGAAAATATTCGCCGCCCCAAGCAATACCCAAGCAATGAAAAGTAGCCGAAAAAGGCCCTGGAACCGTGCTTTCATGAGGTACCGAGTTTAGGCGAATGGCTGGCGGCTGGCGACCGCCGTTCCAAACGCCACTAGGGGTATAATTCGCCGCCCACAGATAAATTTGGGGCTGATATTGAACCCGTATTTTTCGGCAACACCCCTGGAACAACCCCGATGGAACAATTAATCGAATACACGAATAACAACCTGTTACTGGTAGCCGGTACCGTCATGATGGCGCTGGCGGTTATTTTTTATGAACTCCGAATGAAGGCCGGTTCGATTTCGGCCATGTCACCAAGCCAGGTCGTAAACCTGATCAACACGGGCGCCAAAGTCGTCGACATCCGGAAGTCCGCGCAATTCGATGCGGGCCATATTGTCGATGCAGTCAATGTGACCGGACCGGAATTGCTCGGCGAACAAAACAAAAAGTTGAAGAAAGCAAAATCCATCGTACTGATCTGTGACAATGGCTCCAAGAGCAGTCAAAGCGCATCGGCCATGAGAAAAGAGGGGTTCGAAAACACCTTCAGCCTGCAAGGAGGCATGGCAGCGTGGCAGCGAGATAATCTGCCGGTTGTCGCCTCCAAATCCTCCGGCAAGCGCCCGGATGACGATGCGTCCGGCGATGACAAATGACTGACGACGTCACGCCGGATGATCCGGCAGTCGTCATGTACACACAGGTGCTGTGCGGATTTTGTGCCGCCGCCCGCGCATTGCTGAAAAAAAAAGGCATTGCATACAAGGAAATCAATGTCACACTCAACGCAAAATTGAGGCGTGAAATGGTCGAGCGATCCGGCGGCCGAACGGTTCCTCAGATTTTTATCGATGGACGGTGTATCGGCGGCTACGATGAAATAGCCGCACTGGATGATGCCGGTGAATTGGACAAACTATTGAGCTGACGGAATAACCGATGAACGAGAACGCAGCAGAGACTAACGGAAGCGGCGCCGATGGAAGTGGCGCGGCTGACAATCAATATCATTTTGCCTTGCAAAGAATTTATGTGAAGGATTTGTCTTTCGAAGTACCCGGTGCACCCTGAGATATTTGGGCGGCAGGATGTCGATCCCGAAATCCAGCTCAACCTGAAAAACAGCCAGAAAGCGCTGGGCAATGACAACTACGAAGTCATTTTGAATATCAGTGTCCACGCAAAAATGGATAAGCAAACTGTTTTTTTGATTGAGCTGGATCAGGCGGGGATATTTTCTATCAAAGGTTATCCCGACGAAGAACTCAAGAAATTGATGGGCACCTATTGCCCGACGACACTGTTTCCGTATGCCCGGGAGATCATATCTTCGACAGTCGCAAAAGGTGGTTTTCCGCCATTGACACTGCAACCCATCAATTTTGATGCGCTTTATGCTCAGGCCGCCAAAGAAACTGCCCAAGCCTGACCCTTTTTCGATCGACCGGTGAGCGGGATGACAGAAACGCCTTCTCCGCATTCCATCGCTGTACTCGGGGCCGGTTCCTGGGGCACGGCGCTCGCTGTTCAGCTGGCTCGCGCCGGTCAGAGTCCGGTTTTATGGGGCCGCGCCGAAGATGAGCCCGAGTTACTGGCGAAACGGCGTAGCAACCAGCGCTACCTGCCCGGTGTGATGTTTCCGCCACAGTTGACCATTGAACCGGATATCGAAAAAGCTGTAGGGGCAAATCGCGATATTCTTGTGTGCGTGCCGAGTCACGTGTTTCGACTGGGTACTCAAACAAATCAAAGGAATGCTAACCGATTCAAGCCGGATAGCATGGGCAACAAAAGGTTTCGAGCAAAAAACCGGTAAACTGCCCCACCAGGTTGCCGAAGAGGAACTTGGGAAAGACAGGCCATTGGCTGTACTTTCCGGTCCAACCTTTGCGGGCGAGGTCGGCGCATATCTACCGACAGCGATGACCGTTGCGGCAACTGACCCCCAGTTCGCCGATGATCTTGCAAGCCGCATTTCAAGCAATAATTTTCGCGCCTACACGACCGAGGATTTAGTCGGAGTGGAGGTCGGGGGGGCCGTAAAAAACGTGCTGGCCATTGCCACCGGAATTTCGGATGGCCTCGGCTATGGTTCGAATACCCGTGTTGCGCTCATCAGCCGGGGACTGGCCGAGATGACCCGCCTCGGGGAGGCGCTCGGCGCCAAGCCGCAGACGTTCATGGGCCTGTCAGGCATGGGAGACCTGGTACTGACCTGCACGGATGACCAGTCCAGAAATCGCCGGATGGGGTTAGCCCTGGCGAACGGAAAATCGGTTGAGGAAACCGCCGAGGAAATCGGTCAGGTCGTCGAAGGCGTCTATGCCGCCAAAGCCGTACACGAGGTTGCCGCTCGTGAACATTGCGAGATGCCTATCTGTGAGCAGGTTTATCGAATTTTGTATGAAAATGCCGCGCCTGTAGACGCTGTAACATCATTGATGGGCCGGTCGATAAAGTCCGAGTCTTAGTTAGCGCCCGCCGATAAAATTATTCTGGCTCCATGCCTCGTACAGAACGATCGCGGCGGCATTCGAAAGGTTAATACTGCGATTTCCGGGTTGCATTGGGATTCGTACAACCTGCGCCGCCGGCAGATGACCCAGGACTTCGGCGGGCAGCCCCCGTGTCTCTGGCCCCAGTAATATGGCGTCGCCTTTGGCGTAGCGATAATCTGTATAAAGCGATGTCCCGTGCGTTGATACTGCGACGAGACGCGGATCACCGAGGCTGTCGAGACAGGCGGCAAGTGAATCGTGTTCGACCAGACTGGCGTATTCGTGATAGTCGAGACCGGCGCGGCGCACGCGCTTATCATCCAGTTCGAACCCTAGCGGTCGGACAAGATGCAGACGACTCCCGGTGTTCGCACAAAGGCGTATGATATTTCCGGTGTTAGGCGGTATTTCAGGTTCAAATAATATCAGGTGAAACATTGACTGTTGCGGGTGATTTATCGATTGAATTCTGCGGGCTGAAACTCAGCTCACCGATCGTGCTGCTGTCCGGTTGTGTCGGATTCGGAGAAGAATACACGCGCGTGGCCGGCTTCTCGAATCGATCCGCCGGCGCGGTGGTGCTGAAAGGCACTACGCTCGAGCCACGGCTGGGCAATCCGGCACCGAGAATATACGAGACGCCGATGGGAATGCTGAATGCGATTGGTTTGCAAAATCCGGGCGTAGATGCGGTCATCAATAATATTCTTCCGGAGCTGGATTTTTCCGAAACACGATTCATCGCGAATATTTGCGGGTCGACGGTCGCAGACTATGCGGAAGTCTGCCGGCGTTTTGACGATTCGCCGATCGATGCGATAGAAATCAACATTTCCTGCCCCAACATCAAGGAAGGCGGCGTGTCGTTTGGTAATTATCCGGAGTCTTCAGCCACGGTCGTCAGCGCCTGTAGAAAGGCAACCTCGAAACCGATTATTACCAAGCTGTCGCCGAACCAGACTGACATCGTCGAAAACGCGCGCCGGTGTATCGAGGCCGGCAGTGATGGGCTGGCCGTTATCAATACGATAATGGGCATGGCCATCGATACCGAGACGCGCAAACCGATCATTGCCAATATCCAGGGCGGTCTCTCCGGCCCGGCCATCAAGCCGATTGCGCTGCTTAAGGTCAAGCAAGTCTATGAAGTCGCCCGACTGCACGAGGTACCCATCATTGGCCAGGGTGGAATTACCACAGTTAATGATGCTCTCGAGTTTTTGATCGCTGGTTCCACGACCCTCGGAATCGGAACCGCGCTTTTTTACGATCCGCTGGTATGCGACAAGATCAATACGGGCATTGCAGACTACATGCAACGCCATGATATTGAGCGCCTCGATCAGCTGGTCGGCAGTTTACAACTCGAATCGCCAGACGAACCGGTCTGGGACTGACCGGGCGCAGCGACGCGGCTTATTTGGCCGTTACTTTGTCGTAGAATTCCGGGTAATCAGGTGAAATATTTTTTTCTGCGAGCTTTTGCATGTAGATTGTCGGTGCCTGGAATGCTTCCGTGTAACACACATAGCGCCACCCGTCCGGTGTTCGCCTGAATACGCTCGATACCCGATTGTCGGACCCGAACGGTTTCGGCGCAAAAACAAGCTTCATATCCGTACGCATCCAATACGCTGCAAACGCGAGGTCGGGCGCTAACAAGCGGACGCTGATGTCATAGAATCGAACGCGGATGGCTTCGGTTATTTTCGGTGATCCAGCGGGCGGCGCGAGGTAACTGTTAATCGCATCCCAACCGACAAACCAGTTTTCCTGTTCGCCGGCCAGATAATAGGGGTCGGGGTCCTCGGTATCCCATAGACTACGCAACCTCGCCGTATCCTGAGAATCCCAGATGGCCTCGGTTTCCCTGAGCAACGCGATAATTTCCGCTGTCACCGTTTCATTCTCCGCAGACAAATTGGAATGGGTGGTCTTCGCATCCGCCGAAAATAATGCCGCTGCGGATGTACCGGCGAATAACGATTTCAAAAATCCCCTGCGTTTCATCGATAAATTCCTTTATGTGTCTATACCCAGATCGCGAATCTTGCGAGTCAGCGTATTGCGCCCGATACCCAGTAATCGAGCCGCCTCCTGCCGGTGCCCATCGGCGTTAGCCAGCGCGGCGCGAATCAGCGTGCGTTCAAATTCAGGCAGTGCGATCTGAAACAGGGGCTCCCCGGTGCCGGCGTCGAACTGTTTCTCGGCCCAGCGTGCCAGGTTGGCGAGCCACTCGTCACTTCCCTGCCGCCGGTCGGCCCCGCCGCCGATATCAAAAGAAATATCCTCGATGCCAATCTCGTTACCGGGCGCCGTAATCGTCAGACGGCGACACGCATTAACCAGCTGCCGTACATTTCCCGGCCAGTCGAAGTTGCGCAATAACTCGGCCGCATTCGCCGTCAACACCTTGGGCACGATACCCAACTCTTTTGCGACCAGGCCGAGATAGTGTTGTAACAGCAGTGGAATATCATCTGCGCGGTCGCGCAATGGCGGCGTTTCGATATGAATAACATTCAGACGATGAAACAGGTCTTCCCGAAAACGCCCGGTCTTCACCGACTCAGACAAATTTCGGTTAGTCGCGGCGATGATGCGAACGTCGACTCGAATCGGAGACTGGCCACCGACACGATAAAACTCGCTTTCCGCAAGAACACGCAGCAAACGCGTTTGCAGATCAGCCGACATGTCCCCGATTTCATCGAGAAACACGGTGCCCCCATCGGCTTGTTCGAAACGACCAATACGTCTGCGATCCGCGCCGGTGAATGCGCCCCGTTCATGGCCAAATAATTCGGACTCCACCAGCTCGGAGGCGATAGCGGTTGTATTAAATGCCACAAATGGCTTGTCGGCACGCGGGCTGTGTGCGTGTAATGCCTGGGCCACCAGTTCTTTGCCGGTGCCGGACTCCCCCGTGATCAGGACGTTCATGCTCGATCCTGACAGCCTGCCGATCGCACGAAAAACCTCTTGCATAGCCGGCGCCTGCCCGATAATCGACGACAACGACGCGGCCGCAGGAGCGATTTTCGTTGCGGATACATCGACCGACCGAGCCGCGCGCCGCACGAGGTCCACGGCCTGATCGACATCGAAAGGCTTCGGAAGATATTCGAAAGCACCGCCCTGATAGGCCGCAACGGCGCTGTCCAAGTCCGAATGTGCCGTCATGACGATGACGGGCAATGTTTTTCCAACGCCTTTCAATCTTCGCATCATCTCCAGGCCATCCATGCCCGGCATGCGTATATCGGTAATCACGACGTCTGGCTGCGCGGTCTCCGCCGCGTTTAGAAAATCGGCCGCATTTTCGAAACTGCGTGTCGCGATCGATTCTGCGCCCAGAGCTTTCTCGAGAACCCAGCGCACCGATGCATCATCTTCCACGATCCAGACAGTGAGCTGCGCGTTGGAATTCATCTCAAATTTCCAGTGGCAGACGCATCGTAAATATCGTTTTGCCGGGTTCCGACTCGAATTCGATGAGTCCGCCATGTCTGCTGACCAGGTCCTGCGCCAATGCAAGCCCGAGCCCGGTCCCACCATCACGCCCGGTTACGAGCGGCAGGAAAATCGAAGCCTCTATTTCGGCCGGAATGCCAGGGCCGTCATCCTCGATTTCGACACTGAGCACGATCCGGTGGTGGCGGGTACCAATAATATAGTTCATCAAAGCACGGGTGCGCAGTATGACCGTGCCATTCCGACCGACTGCCTCAATCGCATTCCGGGCCATATTGAGCAGGGCCTGAATAATTTGATCCCGATCAACGGAAATATCCGGCAGGCTGGGATCATAATCCCGAACAATCGTGACCCCTTCGGGTGATTGGCCTTCGATTAACAGAACCACTCGTTCGATGAGCTCATGAATATTGCACGGTTTGAATTCGATACTCTGCGTTGGCCCCAACAGATTCGTCGTCAGCATTGCCAGGCGATCAGCTTCACCAATGATCACCTGCGTATATTCGCGCAGTCCCGCATCGGGCAGCTCGCGTTCCAGCAATTGGGCAGCGCCTCGCAACCCGCCAAGCGGATTCCGTATTTCATGCGCAAGCTGCCGGATGATCTGCCGGCTGACGCCGCGTTGGTTAATCAGCGCCTGTTCCCGATCCAGTTGTCTCCATTGCGTGGTTTCGAAAAACTCAAGGATCAGTTCCGCGCCGGCTTCACCGTGAATCGGGGATACTCTGCAAACCGTCTGAATATTCATTCGATCCTGATGAGGCACGGAAAACGTCAGGTCCTGACCATACGACTGGTCTTCGCGCCTGGCTCGCTCAATGAGTTCGCCCAGACCGGCAAGATCTGGCAATAGCTCATCTACCTTTCGGTCCTGTGCCTGATTTCTGCTGATACCAAACAGCAATTCAGCGCTTGCATTCATTTGCAGGACGCTATTGTCCGACGCGACGATAAATAGCGCGGTGGTTAAAGTTTCGAGGACCGCTTCAGCGGTGTTTGCCGACAGACGGCCGGTTATCTCGGCCCGACTACCGGTGGCGGAGCGTTGAACGGATTGTTTGGATTTAGAAGGGATGTCTTGTGCACCGTAAAATTGACTGGCGAACTCTCTATCATGCTCTTGCCGTCAGCATCCTGAACCACGGCGCGCAGCGAGTGCGTGCCCCGCAATACTCCCGTTAATTTGAATGTCAGGTCTCCCGATGACGATGTTCCAGCGGTCTCACCATCCATATACAACAGCGCCGTGTGTCCCCGTTGCAGTTTTGGAGTCAGACTGAGCCTGACCGTAACGTCGCCCGGGACATCCCAATCCGCCTGACCGTCAGCCGGGTTTGTAATTCTAAAATTACTGTATTTCGACGCTTTGTCGGCCTCGGAATCATCGGTACCCCCTCGGCTTCTTTGCACGACCGGCGGCGCCGTGAACGTCTGAGCCTCGGGCAGAACAACCGACTCGGCCCCCTCATGAGGACGATCGGAATAGTGGATCTGGCCATCGTCGTCAACCCACCGGAATACTTCAGCGGCGGCGGCAATACCGGTCAACAGGCAAGTCATTAAAAGCAGGCAACGAATCATCCGCGAAGCTTAGCCTGCCTGAACGCCTGAAATCCAGTCCGTCGCGGAGCCTATGCCCGCAGCGGACTGACCTTCTTATTATGTCGCCCTACAGGCTGTAATACAGCTCGAATTCAACCGGATGGGTGCTCATGCGCAAGCGCGTGATCTCTTCCTGCTTGAGTTCGATAAAGCCATCGATCAGATCGGAGCTGAATACATCACCCGCAAGCAAAAACTCCCTGTCTTTATCCAGTGAGTCGATCGCCTGGTCCAGCGAAAACGCCACCGTGCGCAATTCAGATTCTTCTTCCGGCGCGAGATCATATAGATCTTTGTCCATCGGATCGCCCGGATGAATTTTGTTCTGAATGCCATCGATGCCAGCCATCAACATGGCTGCAAAAGCAAAATACGGGTTGGTGCAACTGTCGGGCCAGCGCACCTCGATTCGTCGAGCCTTCGGATTGGTGTCGAACGGAATCCGAATCGAAGCAGACCGGTTTTTGGCGGAATACGCCAACAGCGTCGGCGCCTCAAAACCGGGTACGAGGCGTTTATAGCTGTTCGTTCCGGAGTTTGTGAATGCGTTGATGGCTTTTGCATGCTTCAGCACGCCGCCGATATAATACAACGCGGTTTCCGACAGGCCGCCATATTCATTACCGGAAAAAATGTTCTCGCCGCCCTTGAACAAAGACTGATGAACGTGCATGCCGTTGCCATTATCACCGACCAGTGGCTTTGGCATGAACGTCGCCGTCTTGCCATAGGCGTGGGCCACGTTCTGCACGACGTATTTCAGAATCTGGACCTCGTCTGCTTTTCTGACCAGCGAATTGAATTTGACGCCGATTTCGGCCTGACCCGCGGTCGCAACTTCGTGATGGTGTACTTCAACCGATAAACCCATGTCTTCCAATGCAAGGCACATCGCTGATCGCACGTCGTGGAGGGAGTCAACAGGCGGAACCGGAAAGTACCCGCCCTTTACGCCCGGCCGATGGCCGATGTTGATGTCGTCGCCATGCGAACCGGAATTCCATGATGCCTCCGATGAATCCACCTGGTATGACGTGGTGTGCATATCGTTGACATAGCGCACGTCGTCAAAGATGAAAAATTCATTCTCGGGGCCGAAAAATGCTGTATCGGCGATTCCGGTCGCTCCAAGAAACTGCTCGGCGCGGCGAGCCGTCATGCGCGGACAACGAATGTAAGCCTGCATCGTCGATGGCTCGTAAACATCGCAACGAATATTAATCGTCGCATCATCGGTGAATACATCGAGCACGGCAGAATCAGCGTCCGGCATCAGGATCATGTCCGATTCATTAATACCCTTCCAACCCGCAATGGATGATCCATCGAACATCTTGCCGTCTTCAAAGAAGCCTTCATCCACAACATGTGCAGGCACGGTGACATGCTGCTCTTTACCTTTGGTATCGGTGAAGCGCAGATCAGCAAATTTCGCTTCTTTCTCTTTGATGAGGCTGAGTACGTCAGCGGCTGTCATTACATTCCCTCCAGGGTGTTTTTAGAATAAAAATCACCGGCCTCCCTAAATTAAAAGGGTGCCCTTGTGTCTTTTTGCCTATCGGCAGTCGGTTCGCGTTTGAACCAGCCCCATGTCATTGCATGAATCGTGCCGTCTCGGGAAATCTTGCAACTATTTGTTTTTAAAGCTTTCTTATTCGAGACAGCTACTCGAGCCGCACTATTGTAGTGCAAGCAGGCTGAATATTGCACCTTCATGGCTCGAAATGGGTGATGTCAGGCCCCGGCACATCCACCCATTCGCCGCGGAACGGCTATACTTCGCGCCAGCTTGATCCGGGCAAGACACTTGAGCAGTCAGAAAACACCTTCGACATTTCAGGAACTGATCTTTTCGCTGCAGCAGTATTGGGCTGAACAGGGCTGCGTGATCCTGCAACCCTATGATATGCAGATGGGGGCCGGCACATTCCACCCGGCCACGTTCCTTCGGTCGATTGGCCCGGAGCCCTGGCGAGCCGCCTACGTTCAGCCGAGCCGGCGGCCGACAGACGGCCGCTACGGCGACAATCCGTTTCGGCTGCAGCACTATTATCAATTTCAGGTCGTCATTAAACCGTCTCCGGACGACATTCAAGACCTGTACCTGAACTCTCTGAAATACCTTGGAATTGATCCGCTGGTTCAGGATATCCGGTTCGTTGAGGACAACTGGGAATCGCCAACACTCGGTGCCTGGGGTCTTGGCTGGGAGGTCTGGATCAACGGCATGGAAGTCACCCAGTTCACCTATTTTCAGCAAGTCGGTGGACTGGACTGCCGACCGGTCACTGGTGAAATCACCTACGGACTCGAACGCATAGCACTGTATCTTCAGAGTGTCGACAGTGTATTCGACCTCGTCTGGACGACCGGGTCCGGAGGCTCGATCAGTTACGGCGATATTTTTCATCAAAACGAAGTCGAGATGTCACGTTACAACTTCGAGGCTGCAGATACCGATTTATTGTTTGCCCGCTTCGATGCCTCCGAACGCCAGTGCAACGAACTCATCGAAAAAAAACTGACGATCCCGGCCTACGAACAAGTTCTCGATGCGTCGAACACATTTAATTTGCTGGATGCACGCAAGGCGATTTCCGTGACGGAACGACAAGCCTACATTTTACGGGTGCGAACGATGTCCAGAGCGGTAGCCCAAGCCTATTTTGAAAGCCGTGAAGCGATGGATTTTCCCATGCTGCGTTCGGTTGAAACGGCCACTGACAAAATTTAAACCCCGAATAGACTGAGGCGAGATTGATGAATGTCTGAAAATGCGGATTTCCTCGTGGAGATTGGCACGGAGGAGCTTCCTCCGAAGGCCCTGTCTCACCTTGAACGAGCCTTTGCCGAAACGGTGCTATCGGGGCTCAGCAAAGCCGGATTGAAAGTCGGTGGCTACCAGTCGTTTGCAACTCCCCGGCGCCTCGCCGTGCTGGTCTCTGAATTGGCGCTGAGCCAGCCGCTGCAAAAGGTCGAGAAACGCGGACCTTCGGTCAAAGTGGCGTTCGACGATGAAGGTCAGCCAACCCGCGCGGCGTTGGCCTTCGCCGAAGGTTGCGGCATAGGCATCGAAGCACTGCCGACGATCAAAACCGAAAAGGGCGAATGGCTCATGTTCACCGCCGAGATCCCGGGCGCAGCTACGGTGGATTTACTGCCGGATATCGTTCGCGCTGCATTGCGCGCTCTGCCCATTCCGAAGCGCATGCGATGGGGTTCCTCCGATGTCGAATTTGTCCGGCCGGTACATTGGGTCGTCATGCTGCTCGGTGACCAGGTGATCGATTGCGATATTCTTGGCCAACGGGCCGAAGCACTAACCTATGGGCATCGATTTCATGCCCCGGATTCGATTGTCATCGATGCACCGTCCAATTACGAAATCCTGTTGAAAGATCAGGGCCGGGTGTTGCCCGGTTTCGACGAGCGGAAGAACCGTATTCGCGAGTTGGCCTGCGCCTGTGCGACTGAATTGAAAGGCAACCCGATACTCGACGCCGATGTATTGGATGAGGTTACCGCGCTCGTCGAGTGGCCGGTTCTCGTTTCAGGTAAATTTGATGCCGCGTTTTTACGCCTGCCTGATGAGGTACTCATCGCGACACTGCAAACTCACCAGCGATACTTTCCGATACGAGACAGCGACAACAAGCTGAAGCCTGCGTTCATCACGATCAGTAATCTCGAAAGCCGTGACCCGGAGCAGGTCCGATATGGAAACGAACGCGTCGTCGCATCGAGACTTGCGGATGCCGCTTTTTTCTGGGACCAGGATAGCGGCAAAACTCTGGATGCACGACGTGAAAGCCTCCGCCAGGTGGTTTTCCAGAAGGAACTTGGCAGTCTGCACGACAAGACCGGGCGGGTCGCCGCGCTGGTGGCCAGCATCGCTGATATTTTGGATGAAGACAGGGATACGGCACTCAGGGCCGCCGCTCTTGCAAAGACAGACTTGCTGACTCAGATGGTTGGCGAATTTCCAGAGTTGCAAGGCCGAATGGGTTATTACTACGCACTGCAGGACGGTGAAACTGAATCCGTCGCCACCGCCATTGGTGAGCAATACCTGCCGAAGCACTCGGGTGGGGCCTTGCCGGCATCGAAATCCGGGCAGATTCTGGCGATTGCGGATCGTCTCGACACCATAACCGGCATCTTCGCCGCGGGAAAACGGCCGAGCGGAACAAAAGACCCTTTCAGTCTGCGGCGAGCGGCAATCGGAATAGCGCGAATTCTGATCGAAAACGGTGTCGATCTCGACCTTATCGTGCTAATCGAACAGGCGATCGCAGAACAACCCGTCACCGTAGACGATCCGGGACAACTGCTGAATGATATTTACGGATTTATCGTCGAGCGAATGCGAGCTTATTATCTTGACGGGCTCGCGCCGGGGCTCGAAAAAGGTGCCGTAACCCCCCAGATTTTCGAATCCGTCCGAGTCGGGAAGCCCGCCTCTCCCCTGGATTTTCACCAGCGGCTGACGGCCGTTTGTCAGTTTATGCGTTTGGATGCCGCCGAGAGCCTGGCAATGGCCAATAAGCGCATCGCCAACATATTAAAATCGGCCAGCGATGAAGCTGACTATGAAATCGATCCCGGTCTGTTTGAAGCTGATGAAGAACGGCAGTTGTATGCGGCTGTTTCGACGCTCGCGAATGCGCACCGCGATGGCCTGAACAGCCGCGACTACAAAGGCGTTCTCGAGGGTCTGGCGGCGCTCAGGGAACCGGTTGACAGGTTTTTCGATGCCGTGATGGTCATGGCTGACGAGGTCGATAAACGTCGTAATCGCCTGAGCTTGTTACGCCAACTCCGGCAATTGTTTCTCGATGTCGCTGATCTTTCCTGTATCCCGACTCATTGAACGCCTGTCTCGTGCCATCGATGACCGGTCGGATTCATTCAGTGGGCGTCTCAGATGAGTAGCCGGGAGTCACAATTTATCATTCTGGATCGCGATGGCGTAATCAATCACGATTCTGACGAGTTCATAACGACACCCGATGAATGGCAGCCGATCCCCGGCAGTCTCGAAGCAATCGCCTCACTGAGCCAGGCAGGTTTCCAGGTTGTCATTGCAACAAATCAATCCGGCGTCGGACGCGGCCTGTTTGACCACCAAATGCTGGAACGAATACATCGCAAAATGAGCGACGACATCCAGGCGGCCGGCGGAGAACTGCGAGGCATTTTTGTGTGCCCGCATCGGCCCGATGAAAACTGTAATTGCCGGAAGCCGAAGCCTGGCCTTCTGCGACAAATTGAGAAAGAGTATTCCTGCGACCTTGCGGGTCAGCCTGTGATCGGAGATTCGTCGAGAGATCTTGAAGCCGCTATCGCTGTCGGGGCAAGCCCTATACTGGTTCGGACCGGAAACGGTATGGCCACTGAAAAATCTTTAAGCGATGCCGATAAAATTTCTGTGTTCGATGATCTTGCCGGCGCGGCCCACGTTCTGATCAGGGATAAAGCGATCTGAGCCGATGAGGACCATTCGTTCTGTCGTATTTACGGTGTTGATGTTTGTCACCGTGATCATATTTTTTCCGTTCGTGATCTTGGCCAGGCCGTTCGGGGTGCGCGCGAGTTATTCGGTCTGCATGCTCTGGAATCATCTGATCATGTGGTTGTGCAAGGCGCTTTGCGGTCTTAGTTTTGTCGTCGAGGGCCAGGAAAATATTCCGGACGAAAATAGCATTGTTTTAATTAAACATTCGTCAGCCTATGAAACCCTGGTGTCGTGGCAGCTTTTTCCACAGCAATGCTGGGTATTAAAACGCGAACTGATGTGGGCGCCTTTTTTGGGGTGGGTGCTGGCCACACTGCACCCCATCGCAATCAACCGAAATGCCGGACGATCGGCCGTCCAACAGGTCATAACTCAGGGTAAACAGCGATTATCCGAGGGCCTCTGGATCATGATTTTTCCCGAAGGAACCCGTATGGCAGCCGGAGAAACCCGGCGTTACGGACTCAGCGGCACTTTGCTTGCCCAGGCAGCAGGTCGAAAATTAGTACCCGTGGCACACAATGCGGGAGACTTCTGGCCCCGCCGTGGCTGGCGAAAGCGTCAGGGAACAGTCCGGTTTTGTATCGGCCCGCCGGTTGATCCGGCCGGCCGGGAACCGCGAGAGGTCAATGCAGAAATTCAGGCCTGGGTCGAAACAAAAGTCGCTGAGCTTCGCGCCGCGGATTCAAATTCAGTCAGTAACTAGATATCCAGATTCTCGACGGCCAGCGCATTAGTCTCGATAAACTCGCGCCTCGGTTCAACCTGGTCACCCATCAATGTTGTAAAAATTTCATCCGCCGCAACCACATCCTCGATACGAACCTGCATCAGCCGCCGGGATTCCGGATTGATCGTTGTATCCCAAAGTTGATCGGGATTCATCTCACCCAAGCCCTTATACCGCTGAATAGTCTGCCCTTTCCGAGCTTCCGCCGTCATCCACTCAATCGCTTCCTTGAAACTTCCAATATCTTTTCTTTGCTCTCCACGAATAACAAACGCACCGTCGCCGATCAAATCGGAAAGATCACGGTTTAATTCCGCTATACGCAGATATTCGGGAGACATGAAAAAATGTTTCGACAGCTCACTACTATCCGAGACGCCATGCCGGCCTCTCCATATCGAAAAACCCGTGATGTCATCATCTAATTCGGCCAGCGTTATTTTATACTCCGCGCTCTGACCATTAGCCGCGTGTTTCAGTGACTCCTCTAATCGCTCAGCCCAATTACGCATCCAGTTTGCATCGTCGAGCTTATCCTCCATCACCTCCGGCAGATACAACATTTGCTCCAAGACCAATCGATCATACCGGCGCTCGAGACGATCCAGCATCGTCATGACGTTGACATATTTTTCAGACAGGCTAGCAAGCGCCTGTCCGGTGATTGCCGGCGCATCGACGTTAACGTGAAGCGCACTTTTCTCCAGCGCAACATTTAACAGATATGCGTTGAGTTCAGCATCGTCCTTTACGTAGTGCTCCTGCTTTCCGCGTTTCACCTTGTAAAGCGGTGGCTGCGCAATATAAACGTAACCATGCTCGATCAGCTCCGGCATCTGGCGATAGAAAAAAGTCAACAGGAGCGTACGAATATGAGAACCGTCGACATCTGCATCGGTCATGATGATGATTCGGTGATAACGAAGCTTATCGATGTTGAAATCGTCTCGGCCGATCCCACAACCGAGTGCCGTAATCAATGTTCCGACTTCCGGTGATGCGAGCATTTTGTCAAACCGCGCACGCTCTACATTCAGGATTTTGCCCTTAAGAGGCAGTATCGCCTGGGTCCGGCGGTCGCGCCCCTGCTTCGCCGAGCCGCCGGCAGAATCGCCCTCGACGAGGAAGAGCTCCGAAAGCGCAGGATCCTTTTCCTGACAATCCGCCAGCTTGCCGGGCAATCCGGCGATATCCAGCGCACCCTTGCGGCGCGTCATCTCGCGCGCCTTTCGGGCAGCTTCGCGAGCACGAGCGGCATCAATAATTTTCGATACGATAATTTTTGCTTCCTGAGGATTTTCCATCAGAAAATCTTCAAGCTTGTTAGCTAAAACTGATTCGACAATACCCTTGATCTCAGAAGACACGAGTTTGTCTTTTGTCTGCGATGAAAATTTTGGATCAGGAACTTTGATGGAAAGCACGGCTGTCAACCCTTCGCGAGAATCATCACCGGTCGTGCCGATGTTTTCTTTCTTGGCTTTCATTTCCCGAACGATGTACGTGTTCAATGTACGGGTCAACGCACTGCGAAAGCCGGCCAGGTGAGTACCGCCATCTTTTTGCGGGATGTTATTGGTGAAACAAAACATGTTTTCCTGGTAGCCATCGTTCCACTGCAGCGCGGCTTCGACCTCTACGTCACTCTGAGTTCCAATAAAATTAATAACTGTCTCTTGAATGGGCGTTTTATTCCGGTTCAGATGCTCTACAAAGGCCCGTATCCCGCCCTCGAACTCGAAAACATCCTCCTTGTTATCCCGCTCATCGATCAGGTGGATACGCACCCCGGAATTCAGAAATGACAATTCGCGGAGCCGCTTCGCCAGAATGTCGTAGTGAAACTCGATGTGGGTGAAAATTTCCGAGCTGGGCTTAAATCGAATCGTCGTGCCGGTTTTCTCTGTATCTCCGGTGACCGTCATCGGCGCGACGGGATCACCCAACTGGTATCGTTGCTCATGGATCTTGCCTTCACGATAGACAGTCAGGTTCAATATTTCCGACAATGCATTGACAACCGAAACGCCAACGCCGTGCAAACCGCCTGAAACCTTATAGGAATTGTCGTCAAATTTACCGCCCGCATGCAGGACCGTCATGATGACTTCTGCGGCGGACCGGCCTTCTTCCTCGTGCAACCCGACCGGAATACCGCGGCCATTATCCGATACCGTGACCGATTCGTCCGCATGGATTGTCACCGTGATGTCGGAACAATGGCCCGCCAACGCCTCATCAACGGAGTTATCCACCACCTCAAAGACCATATGGTGCAGTCCGGTGCCGTCATCGGTGTCTCCGATATACATTCCCGGACGTTTACGGACAGCATCCAGGCCCTTTAAGACCTTGATATTAGTGGAATCGTACTGATTTTTCGTGGTCATCTGGTAACCCTGATGTCAACCGACGAATTATAACAGAGTCGCCAGTGCGCCATGTTTCACGTGAAACAGGCCCGCATCCGATTTCAGCGGCAATGCATCTTCTCGAAGTGCGGTCAGAAAAAGCTGAATTCCGGGTTTCTCCAACGCCTTCATCAATTGCTTCAAATGCTCGGCGTCCAGCTCCGCGGCCGGTTCATCGACCAGAAGCGCCACATTTTTACGGGTTTCCGCAGCCACATATTCACTTTGAGCCAAAATTAGAGAAATACCCAGTAGCTTCTGTTGTCCCCTGGACAACCGATGCCGGGCGGGCTCACCTTCGATTTCAAGTGTCAATTCCGCCCTATGCGGCCCGACATGCGTCTGGCCGTACTGCCGATCCCGATCAATGCTCGCGGCAACCGCACTCTGCAGGGTTTCCGACGATTCCCACCCTGGCAAATAGCGACATTTGGCCTCTGCCCCCAGAAGCTCGGAGGAAATACGGCTGAAAACCGGTTGAAATTGCTCCAGGTAGTGACGTCGATCCGCGTCAACCCGCTGGCCGTCAGTGATCAGTTCGGTATCCCAAGCCTGAATCGCCGTCGCCGGCATTTTTTGCCTCAGTGCAGTATTTCTTTGTTGCAACGCCCGACGATACCGGCGCCACGCGGGTAAAAAATCCTGTTTCACGTGAAACACTCCCCAATCGAGAAATTGCCGGCGACCCTGCGGACCACCTTGTATCAATTGGTGTACTTCCGGATCTATGACCTGAACCGGGAATGCCGCAACCAGATCCGCGATTTGGCCCTCCAGCTTCGCCATTAATATGAATATTCTTGCCACCGCGGCTGATCTGGAGTCCGACGCGATATTTATGTTCCTGGCTCAAAATTTCACCGAATACCGTGAATTCTTTTGACCCTGATTGAATAAGGTTCTGTGTCTGACCTGGCCGAAAGGACCGGCCACGGCCGAGTAGAAAGATGGCTTCGAGTAGACTGGTTTTTCCGGCCCCATTTTCGCCGAAAATCAGGTTCGTCCCCGGATTCGGTATAAATTCAACTACATCCAGACACCGGAATTTTTCGATCCTGACTTTCTGAAGGCCCAAAAGATAACTCTTTTCCGGCTCAGCACACCTTCGGAAGTAGGGCCCTAGAGTCGCATCGGCATGACCACGAACCGCGCATGTTCGCTGTCCGGACCCTGAATAATACAACTGCTGTTCGTATCAACGAAGCCCACTTCGACCTCTTCTGCCTCTACTGCTGCCAGCGCATCTAGTAAATAATTGACATTAAAACCAATCTCTAGATCTTCACCATCATACTCAACCTCAAGTTCATCTTGAGCTTCTTCTTGATCGGGATTATTTGCCTGCAACATTAAACAATCTTTCGCAATCCCAAGCCGAATCCCTCGATATTTCTCATTCGACAAAATCGCGGCACGCTGTAATGCGCTACGCAGGTACTGCCGGCTGGCTTTCAGAATATTGCCGTCTGGCACTGGAATGACCCGATCGTAGTCCGGAAAACGACCATCAATCAACTTGGATGTAAATCGTATGTCGCCGATCGTGGCCCGGATGTGATTCGAACCAATCGATAGCTCGACTTCATTCTCATCTTCCAACAGCCGATGAAGTTCCAAGACACCCTTACGCGGAATGATGACCTGCAGTAGAGCACCATCCTGTTCCTCCACAGTGACCTCGCATAACGCCAGCCGATGCCCATCCGTAGCAACCGTACGAACAATGCCCTTGCCGGTTTCCAGTAATAATCCATTCAGATAATAACGAACATCCTGCTGTGCCATCGAAAACTGCGTCTTTTCAAGCAATCGGCGTAAATCTTTTTGTGCCAACCGAATATCGCGGTTGGCATCGATATCATCAATTACCGGAAAATCCGCGGCAGGTAACGTCGCTAAAACAAATCGACTCCTGCCTGATTTTATTACCAGCCGATCACCTTCCAGCTGTAGCTTAATCGTCGACTCGTCCGGTAATGCTCTACAGATATCGAGCATTTTTCTCGCCGGTACCGTGATATCACCCGCTGTTCCAATATCATTGACTTTTGATTTAGCGACCAATTCAACTTCCAGGTCTGTCGCTGTAATAGATATCTCGTCGTCATGAACGGCCAACAAAATATTCGATAAAATCGGCATTGTTTGCCGTCGTTCTACAACTCCGATTACCGCCTGTAACGGCCTTAGCAATAATTCTCTGGAGATGGTGAAATTCATTCGAAGCCCCTAAATAAAACTATTTATATATATATTATTACTATTATTAGTCGAAAGTATGATAGTGGAAAACATTAAATTTACCTTTAATATCAGTAAGTTATACTTGATTTTCGCGTGTATAGACCGTTGCTGAATGTCGGTAAATATTGTGCGTAAGCTGTTTGTGATTTTCACAAGATGGGTTATTCACAAGATATTCAAACGTATTAATCGGGTTTATCTACAGCATATATAACAGACACGATAGGAATCACGGTTGTACTGAAAAATCAACGCGTTAAAGTTCGCAGCAAATTTTTATAATCCTCGCTGATTCGATTATCTGACTCACGTAAATCTTTAATCCTTCGGCAACCGTGCAATACCGTGGTGTGATCCCGACCACCGAATGCATCACCGATTTCCGGGAGACTATGTGTCGTCAATTCCTTCGCCAAGCTCATCGCAAGTTGCCGTGGCCTGGAAATAGATCGTCGGCGACTCTTCGACAACAAATCTGCCATACGTATTTTAAAATACTCCGCAACGGTTTTCTGAATATTATCGATCGTAACAAGCTTTTCTTGCAGCGCCAGCAAATCCTTAAGAGCGTCTTTGGCGAAATCAAGGGTAATCGGCTGGCCAGTAAAAGCTGATGTTGCGATAACGCGTCTCAGCGCACCCTCAAGCTCGCGAACATTGGAACGAATCCGCTGTGCAATGAAAAATGCAACTTCATCCGGTAAATCGATGTGTGCTGCCGCGGCTTTGCTCATAAGGATTGCAACGCTCGTTTCGAGCTCTGGTGGCTCGATTGCCACCGTCAGACCCCAACCAAATCTGGATTTCAGCCGTTCTTCGAGGCCATCGACTTCTTTGGGGTATCGGTCGCAGGTCAATACGACCTGCCTTTGACCCTCCAATAAGGCATTGAAAGTATGGAAAAACTCCTCTTGGGAGCGTTCTTTGCGGGCGAAAAACTGAATATCGTCAATTAGCAGTGCATCAAGGGAACGGTAGGCGCCCTTAAACTGGTTAATCTGGTTATGCTGCAATGCTCTAACCATATCACCGACGAATTTTTCGGAATGAACATAGGCGACCTGTGCATCTGGCCGTTGTTGCAGCATCAGATTCCCGATGCTGTGCATTAAATGGGTTTTACCGAGCCCAACGCCGCCATAGATGAATAGCGGATTGTAGGCGCCACCCGGATTCTGGCTCACTTGTTCAGCTGCGGCCCTTGCCAATTGGTTACTTTTACCGGCGACAAACCGGTCGAAGGTGTAATCGGGATTAATAATTCCACCGATGAAGGCCCGGGGGCTTGTGGTCCGGCCGACTGTTAGCGGGGTGATGGCTGGTTGGCCACTGGCTGGCGCCCGGCTGCCAACCTCGATGACGACCGAATATTCCGGTCGGGTGCCGTCAACGACGAGCTCGCTGATACGGTCTGCGCAGTTAGCGTTAACCCAATCGACGACAAATCTATTGGGTGCGAGTAGCCGAAGTGACTGATTATCTTCGATGGCCTGGAGAGGCCGGATCCAGGTATTGAAGTGCTCCTCCGATAAATCGGAGCGAAGCTGCTGGACGCAACGGTTCCATACGGAGGTTTGCACGTTCGGTATCCAGGGTACTACTTATTGTTGCTTTGAATCGGGTAACAGAGTCTATACTTGTTACCCATAGTTATCCACAGGTCAGGTCAGGCATCACGCAAACTGTCGATACCGCCGCTCTTGACAAGCTTTACCCTCGTGCGTAATCTTCCGGCCTCCATTATTCGGCCCATCTCTTTGTTTTCAGTTAAATTTTGCTTTCATCATGAAACGCACATATCAACCCAGCCGCATAAAAAGAAAACGTAACCACGGTTTCCGCGCCCGGATGTCGACCCGTGGCGGTCGTTTAATATTAAAACGGCGTCGCGCGAAAGGCCGCGCTGAATTATCACGTTAGGTCCTCTGCGTGTGTGGCGCCGCTGAGACGGAATTCAACGAATCCAGATTCAGCAGGCAATTAAGGCTTACTGATTCAAACCAGTTCGGTCCGGTGTTCAAGAATAGCCACCGGTCCGGGGATCATTTATTCACGGTTCTCTATCGGCCAAATGGTTTACGCTATGCTCGCCTTGGATTAGCGATTGCAAAAAAAAGCGTGCGCAGAGCGGTAGGAAGGAATCGATTGAAACGCTTAATCCGGGAAAGTTTCCGTAGCGCACAACAGCAGCTAATCGGCAAGGACATCGTTATCATGGCGCGACACAATGCAGACTCGGCATCGAATGCCGAAATATTTGCAAGCCTCCGGCGTCATTGGCAATCACTAACGAGAGACACATGGTAAGTATGGATAATCTCCGAATTTTCCTGTGGGCGGGTTTAGCGCTGCTCCTCTGGATGAATTTCCAGGCTTGGCAAAAGGATTATTCATCTGTGCCGGTGGTCGAAAGACCGTTATCGAATAGCGAGGGCACAACGCTTCCGAGCGTACCGGGTTCGGTTGCGGACTCATCGAAGGAAGTAGCCATTGATTCGGCATTACCGGAAATACCCAACGCGCCGGCCGTCTCGGAATCGCCTGAAATCGGGGCGCCTTCCCCGGTTGTCCGTCGAAATTTAATTCATGTTCAGACTGATGTACTCGACATCCAGATCGATCCACGCGGCGGAGATATCGTGTCGGTAAAACTGTTGGGCTATCCGTTTCGCAAGGATCAACCGGATATTCCGGTGACACTTTTAAATTCAGATATCGACGAGTTGTTTGTTTTTCACACCGGGCCTGCGCGCGCTCGATGGTGGACCTGAGGCAAATCATTTGAGTACCTTTACTGCGGAGCGTGACGAATATATTTTGCAAGAGGGCAGCGGTGAACTGATTGTACGTCTGACGTGGGCGGGTGCGGATGGCATTGCGGCTGAAAAAAAATATCGTTTTATCCGTGGTAGTTATGCGATTGACCTTGATCAAGTCGTGCATAATGACAGTGAATCTCCATACCGTGTCGTCAGTTACCTGCAAATACAACGGCGTCATCAGCCTCCGGAGCGGTCGATGTTCGATGTCGATTCCTATTCATACACCGGGCCGGTGGTATATGACGGCGAAAAATATGACAAACTCGATGTCGAAGACTTACCCGAAGAACCCTTCAAGCAAACAATATCCGGTGGCTGGTTTGCATCAATTCAGCATCACTTTCTTGCGGCGATTATTCCAAGCGGGTCTGAAACCGCGAATTTTCAGGCGAGCTTTGATGGAACAACCTATGTCCTGAGTACGATCGATGTGCAGGCAACGACGGTTCAGCCAGGTGAGTCGGGTAGCGTGACGTCCAAATTTTTCGTTGGCCCGAAACTTCAATCCCAATTAACTGATACCGCGGATGGTTTGCCGCTGACGGTCGATTACGGAATATTTACGATTCTTTCACAGCCCCTGTTCTGGCTGCTGCAGAAAGTTTTCAATTTCGTTGGGAATTGGGGTTGGACGATTATCATCGTTACGCTCCTTATAAAGCTGGCGTTCTATAAATTGACCGAGGCCAGCGGCAAATCCATGGGCAAGATGCGTAAATTACAGCCGCGCCTGAAATCCTTGCAGGAGCGATACAAGGATGATCGCGAGGCTCTGAGCAAGGCGATGATGGATCTCTATAAGCGTGAAAAGGTTAATCCCGCTGCCGGCTGTCTGCCGATGTTGATTCAGATTCCGTTCTTCATGGCGTTCTACTGGGTGTTGCTCGAAAGCGTGGAGATGAGACAGGCGCCGTTCATGCTCTGGATTACCGATCTGTCTTCCCGTGACCCGTGGTTTATTTTGCCGATCCTGATGGGTGCAGCGATGTTTTTTCAGCAGAGATTAAATCCAGCTCCGCCCGATCCGATGCAGGCAAAGGTCATGCAATTTTTACCGATCATGTTCACGGCAATGTTTGCATTTTTTCCGGCTGGCCTCGTGTTGTACTGGTTGACCAATTCGGTGTTGTCCATGGCGCAGCAATGGAAAATCAACAAAGCGTTAGGCGCCAATTAAGGGTTGACGGTTGTACGATGACCGGTCGCAGGTCTTTAGGTGCCGACACGATAGTCGCTCAAGCGACCCCGCCCGGGACGTGGCGGCATATCGATCATTCGAATTTCGGGGCCCGATGTTCGGCGCATTTCCGGAGACCTTGTCCATCGTGTTCCCGAGCCGCGGATGGCGACGGTCACGGAATTTTATGATGCTGATGATGAGGGCATCGATTCCGGCATCGTTTTATTTTTTCCCGCACCGCATTCGTTTACCGGTGAGGACGTTATGGAGTTGCACGGCCACGGCGGACCGGTCGTCTGTGATTTATTGATCGAGCGAGTTCTCTTTCTCGGTGCCCGTCTCGCTGAACCCGGTGAGTTTTCCCGCCGCGCATTTCTGAACGATAAGCTGGATTTGAGTCAGGCCGAAGCGATCGCCGATCTGATCGACAGTGGATCGAGGACAGCGGCCCGGGCTGCGCAAAGATCATTGCGCGGGACAGTTTTCCGATGCCGTCATGGCATTGAATGAGAAAGTCACCGATCTGCGAATGCATGTTGAAGCTGCGATCGACTTTCCCGACGAGGAAATCGATTTTCTGACCGATGCTGCGCTTGCCGATCGGCTCGCGGATGTCGACACGGCTTTCGGTGACCTGATGGATAAGGCCCGACAGGGCTGCCTGTTGCGTGATGGTATTCACGTTGTATTGGCCGGCCGGCCGAACGCCGGTAAATCGAGTTTGCTGAATGCCCTGGCCGGTTACGATGCGGCGATCGTCACCGAAGTGCCGGGAACGACTCGCGATCTGGTCCGCGAAAACATCGAAATCGATGGTTTGCCCGTGCACATTGTCGATACTGCGGGATTGCGGGACAGCACGAGTGATGTGGAACAGGAGGGCATACGTCGCGCTAGGCAGCAACTTGCGAAGCGGATCACGCTCTGGCGGTTGTCGACGCCAGTGCCGAAGACCCTGGCGATACCCGCGAATTGATCGATCAGCTTCCGGGCCGATCTGGCCTATACAGCTCGTCCGCAACAAGATCGATCTGACCGAGTGAACCCCCGGGGTCCGGTTTCTGCCGGTAAAAATTCAATCAACATATCTGCGTTAACGGGCGCCGGGATCAACGAGTTGCGGCAGCATGTAAAGGCACAGGTCGGTTTCGAGATCGGCGGGGAAGGAACGATGACGGCACGGCGCCGTCATTTGAATCGTTTAACTGACGCGCGCGCACATTTCGAACGCGGTCGCGAGGAGTTGCTCGATCGCGGCGCCGGAGAACTCATGGCAGATGAATTATTGCAGACGCAGAACGCCCTGGCGGAAATCACCGGTGAATTTTCCAGCGACGATTTACTCGGAGAAATATTCGGCAGTTTTTGTATCGGGAAATAAATACGAGCCCAATAGTGTCCCCTTTCTCCAAGAGAACGCTGAGAGCCAGCGATCCGACATCAACGCCTTGTCTGTTTCAGTGTAATATTTTCTCGGTCTCACTGCGAACGATTGGCCGGCCATCAGAAGGCGAGTTGTGATGGAAGCATTTCTGACGACGCGCGTAAGAATCCTCATATTTTGCCTGTTTGGTGCGCTGATTCTGAGTTCGGGGCGTGTCGCTGTCGCGGCCGAGGGAGCGTTCAGCAACTATTTTCCCGGCGCCTACGGCACCGTCGCAGTCGCAATCCCGCCTGCAGAGGGCTGGACCTATTTGAACACCAGCATTTTCTACGCCGCGGACGCCGAGCAGGCAGTGCTGCAGGGGCGGCTCAACGCCGGGCTCGAAACCACTGCGTTCTCCAACATGTCGACCGGGATGTATGTCTTCGAGAAGCCGGTGCTGGGCGGTCAATTCGCGATGGGCGCAACCCTGTCACTCGGCTACGCCGAACTCGAATCACTATTGGTCGGTCCGCCGGCCATGTCTGTGGACGATAGCGCAACGGGCCTTGGGGACGGCTCATTGCTGCCAGCCGCTTTTTACTGGAAGGACGGCAACTGGTATTTAAATTTGTACGAAAGTATTGTCGTGCCGACCGGCGAATACGACGTCAACGATAACGTCAATGTTGGCCGCAACTACTGGAGTTTCGACACCGTATTCGCAGTGACGAACCTGAATACAACAACCGGTCGCGATTTCTCACTGGTCGCCGGCTACATGATCAACACTGAAAACAACGACACGGATTACAGGACTGGCAACGAGCTGCACGTCGACGCGATGTTCAACCAATTCTTATCGGAGACGTTCGCCCTGGGAGTGCATGGCTATTATTACCAGCAAGTCACCGGTGACAGCGGCAGCGGCGCGATTCTGGGCGATTTCAAGGGCGAGTCCTCCGGCATCGGTCCGTCGTTTTTATGGATACCGAAATCGGGTGGCGGCAAGTTCAGCGTTACCGGAACCTGGCTGCACGACCTTCACGCCACCGACCGGGTAGAGGGCGACTACGCAGTCGTAACGCTGGCGTGGCAATTCGGTGCTGCCGGCAGTTGATACAATATATGTCGGCCCGTCCTGGACTAAAATGGCTTAGCGGATTAGGAGATCTGAGATGTTACTGAGATTCATTATTCTTGCGGTTGGCTTGTTCGCCACGACAATCGCCTGGGCCGCCGGAGGCGCCGTCCGATCTCCAACGGGCGTGGCGCCTGAGCGTTACGTGTACTACCCGGGAACCGAAGAGCTCGCTAAGGACGAGATTCGGTTGATCGCGTGCGGAACGGGGCTACCGGCCGCAAGACGCGATCAGGCGGCTACCTGCTGGCTGACCGAACTAGGCAACGGCGATAAATTCCTGTTCGATGTTGGCACTGGTTCCATGGCAAACGTGGCGGCCCTGATGATTCCCTACGATTTTCTCGACAAGGTATTCCTGACCCACCTGCATACCGATCACTGGGGTGATCTGGCGACTCTGTGGGCGGGTGGTTGGACCGCGGGACGAACCCGGCCGCTGCAGGTGTGGGGACCGGCCGGTCAGACTCCTGATATGGGCACGGCCTATGCCATTGAACACTTTCTTAAGGCTTATAACTGGGATGCCAAGACGAGGAATTTTGTGCTTAGCGCTAATCCCGGCAAGATTTCTGTAATAGAGTTCGATTACAAAGCGGTCAACGCCATCGTCTACCAGGAAAACGGTGTGACTATCCGCTCGATACCCGCGATTCACGCGGGTGATGGTCCGGTGAGCTTTATACTTGAATATGCGGGACTGAAAGTTGTGATCGGCGGTGACACGTTTCCGAACAAGTGGTACATCAAATACGCGACCGGAGCGGATATAGCAATTCATGAAACTTTCCTGACGCCTACGGATCTGGTCAGGTTCTATGGCCAGTCCGCTGCACAGGCCATTGGTGTCGGAACGCAGATTCATACCTCGCCACCGGCCTTCGGTAAGGTCATGAGTACCATCAAGCCGCGCCACGCAATCGGTTATCATTTCTTTAACGAACAGGGTACCCACGACCATATAATGCAGGGTGTCAGGTCGACCTACGCAGGCCCATTGTCGCTCGCAGTCGATGACATGGTCTGGAATATCACCAAAGACCGGATTGTCGAGCGCATGATCGTGTCGCCCGATCAGGCCTGGGGCGTTAATGGCCCGAATAAGCCACCGGCGCCACCGGCACCGGGCACCGTACCGGACCCGATCAGCGACTTTATCAAGGCCGGCCGATGGCAGCCGGCCGAAGAAGCTCAGGCGCCTATGGTCGACAAATTCAAGAAAGACCATGACCTGAAGTAATCGACAGCTTTGGATGAGGCTGCAATAAGCCTGTCCGAATAGAGTGTTGGGTTCTCTTCAAAGAAATCCGCAGAGAAAGATCCTATGTCTCTTGATAATTTTGGAAACGTAGCCGATTTGCTAGCAGCATTGGGGGTTATTGCTTCGTTGATATATGTCGGTTATCAGGTAAAGGAAACGAGGAGAGCCATCCGCGCCGCGACCGCCCAAGCCCGCACTGACCTGGGCGTTCAACTTATTTCGGCCAGATGGACGTCTGATATTGCTGATCTACTGGTGACCTCTGTTGATGATCCCGAATCTCTGACCAAAGCTGATAGATTCAAATTGAAAGGTTTCTTTACCGCACATGTGCGGCACTGCATGAATATGTTCTATCAGCAACGGGAAGGCTTTCTCGACGACTTTTGGTCGCATGGTGTAGCCAGAGTTACTGTTTATTGGATTAGAAACTATCCGTGGATGGTGGATGAATGGGAAAGCATACAGACGACCTGCCACCCGATTTCGTCCGATTTATCAATGACGAAATTGAACGACACCCAACGAAGGAATACCTCTAATCAGTTAATGAATTTCGCACTTGCAAACAGGGGCGATTCAGTGAAAGGGCCGGACTGATCGAAGCCAGGATGTCTTGGTCTATTTGAAAACGGGCTCGATATCTGTCCCGTACATTTCGTTGATTTCATCGAAGATCGGTTGTGTCACCTCGGGGAATGGCAACGCGCCGGACTTGGTGAAGTCCGAAAACGCGATCGCACTGCCGGTATCGGGCGGTCGCTTCGGCATGGTGGGCGGACTCGGCCAGATCTCGTCGTCGATCGCCGATACGCGTATCCTGATGTCGTCTTTCGTCACATTGAAAACCATGTAGTCCGAAGCCAGGGCGAGGGGACCGTCATAGGTTTTTCTGACGCGATCGCGAACTTCGGGTTCGGTGTCGTAATCGTTATAGAAGTGATAGCCGACAGCAAGACGCGGCTCCACGAGCGACATCACCTTGCCGAATTGTTCCGGCGATGTATGTCCCTGAGTGCCCACCATCAGCGCCTCCATGGGAGCGAATCCCTGCTTCGTAACCAGCAAAGTGGGCGGTAAAAAGCATTCGTGCACCGCGACGTCGGCCCCTTTGGCATGTTCGATATACCATTTGTTCGGAAACGTATCGCTACCGTAGACGAAGCTCAACCCGTTCCATTCGAGAATAAAGCTGACCGCGCCGTCCAGACCGTGAACCGCCGGGATGCTGCGGACGATGACGCCATTCTCGTCATAGATGACCTCGTTGATGCCATCGAACGGAAACTCATGAACCTCGAGTGCACCGCCGCGAAAATCGATAACGCCCGAGCGTGTACCGATATCCCAGACATACATTTCCTGCATCTTTTGCATCGAAACCGCCGTGCCGTACTCCGGCGTCCCTCCACTCGGGCCCCAGATCCGCAATGGTACGAGCCGGTTCATCACGGTGCCGCCGAGCCACAATGCCGGCAAGTCACCCATGTGATCGACGTGCAGGTGGCCGATAAATACCTTGTTCAGGTAGTCGTAGGGAATCTTCTGTGCGGCAAGACGTTCGGCGCAACCAGCGCCGATATCGAACAGAAACTTGTCGCCATTCCCAAGCTCGGCCAGCCAGCAAGCCGCGGCCTGTTTCGGTCGGGCGCTCGGCATGCCCGTGCCCAAAGCGACGATCCGCATTTCGTCGGGCGCCAGCGCCTCTGTCCCCGGGTAATAAACATCGAGTTCGGGAACTGTGCCGGTCGGCGTCCTGACGGCAACGCCGGACGATACGGCCGATTGCGCTTCGGCCTCCATGTCACCCATCGCCAGGATCCCAGCCACACCAATTACTGAGGCGATGCCCGTGAGGTACGCGAAAATTACCGATCGGTTCATCGTATTATTCTCCGTCAGGTTTCGGTTCACACATCATACTCCA
>PVMK01116800.1_pt1 | contig 47154 bp, 61 predicted proteins | sample 1853481 | NCBI WGS metagenome assembly PVMK01 (sample SAMN08533507, study PRJNA380276) | Marine sediment metagenome, whole genome shotgun sequencing project.
GGACGTGGGCAGGTAGCGTGCTGCTCGAAGTGGTCGAGAATGGCGACAGTCAGGAGGCACGCGACAACGCGAAAGCCGAGATCCTGAAAGCACTGCGCGGGTATGACGCGATGCTGAAAAAGCACACTGATTACTTTGACGCGACCGAGATCGAGGTAGCGGACACCGCGTAACATACACGGCAACGTTGCACCACTAAAGGGCTCGCTTCGGCGGGCCTTTTCTTTGCCTGTTGCAAATGGATAGACGCGGGATAGACGGTCGATAGTCCGTTAAGTGCTTGAAGCGCAAAGGATTGACAGGATAGACGGATAGCCGTGGTGTATCACTCATAGAGTACAACTCCCCCTTATATATAACCCCTCCCCTCCTCTATAGTCTATCGGTCTATCCGTCTATTCAAGTAGGTGTAAGCCAATGGTAGCAACGGCTGCGTTGATAGACGGGCGCGGACTATCGTGTCTATCGGTAGTGGCAGTGCATGCCACCGCGTACAGCGGCTGTCAAGTGCACCGTTCACGCTATAGTGACGCGGCACCGCTCCCGTGCAATGCTGCCTAGCATACACGCGCGGCGCATGTCAACTGACTCATGACATAAGCTGGGCATTAGCCAGCTTGTGACGTGCAGGCCTGCGCAGTCAGTCACGCGTCGCGTGATGGCGTGCGCTTGCCGGGTATGGTGGTGGTGTCGCATGAGCACGTGAACACGTGCGCTCGCGACGCTAGCACGAATGCGCTGCCGTGTCAAGGCCTGACGCGTGCGCATGCCGACTTGACATAATGCCTGCCTACCACAGGTGCGCTCACGTGTCAAGCCCGACTTAACATAACGCGCAAATGAATCGGCGCACGCTGACTTAACATAATGCAGGGTGGCACCCGTCTCCCACTTAACATAACGACTTGACATAATGCGCCTCCCATTTGAATATTATTTCACCAGCCACCGTCAGACCTTCCTTTAAACGGGAGCGTTACAGTTGTAAACGACGTCGCGTCTCATTTGATGTGATAGGCTGCGCGGATGCATGCCACCCACTATTTCCTTGAGGACGCCATCGAATGCCCGGACGAGCTGCGCTGTGAGTGGTGTTTCGACTTGGCAACACCCACCAAGCCCCGTGCCCAGTTACGAGTGCAATTGGAACCACGCGATCTCGACTCTTGCGGCAAACCCCGTTATGCCCAGCTGTGCCTATCATGCTGGTTCAAGCTCGCATTCCACAGGAGGCCGCATGCCTAAGAAGTACCCACGTGAGTTCGACCGCTACTGGAGTTACGCCAATGTGCACGCGGTCGGTACACTGGAGCCATGGCAATCCTCACGTCTCAAGCGTCTCGCGTACAATGCGTGGATGGCAGGTCGCAGACACCAGAAGAGGGAACGCTATTGAGGTATCTGCCGGAATGGTCTGACTGGCGACCGAAGCTACTGGTGCCCCGCTGGGCAATCTTCATCCTCTGGGGTGCTTTAATCCTGACCTTTACGCTGCTGCTTGCTCACCGCTGCGTTGCTGTGTAGTATTGGGGTTGAGACGCCTGATGTCAGACGTCTGAATGCGGGTGAGGACCTCCCGGTTCGGTTTAGGTGTACAGGCGCGAGGCCCGCAAAGTTTAAACCTCGCATTCACCGTGCCTAGCCGGGAGATCCAAACGCATAATACCAAGTAATAAAGGATCCCTGAAATGTTTTCCATTCAACAAAAACGCGACATCTCCGACGCTGTTCAAAAAGTCCTCCGCGCCACCATGCATCCCGAACTGCCCATCTCCGGGGAGATCTCATTCTTACTACACGTCGATGGGGCCGAGTCTTGGTCCTTTGCCGACATCCAGAACAACGGTGCGGTCGGTGATCCCGGCATGAACCCGCATAATGAGTTGATGGCGTCCATTCCCGAGGATGAAGCGCGCGGTCTGATCGAAGAAGGCAAGGCACTCGCCGACTCGGCAATCGGTTTCCCCGATCCGCGCGCCACGCCGGAAGACTTCATGAAAGAGATGATCACGGGCGAACTCAAGCAATTAAGTGGTCGTCTGAGTTCGCTGGTAAAAGCGGTGGAAGGCTTTGCCCAAGACACCAGAAACTCGGAAGCGCGCATCGATAGGCTGGATAAATTCCTCACGCCGATCATCGAAGACAACCTGATCCAGTATCACGGGGACAAGATCCGCGAAATACAGGCCGCACTCGGTGCGACTGCTGATTCCGATGCGAATGCGCTGCTCTCCATCCCTGACCGACTGCGCAATCTGGAAACGGCAATACGGCAACTTGGCAATCAACCCAAGGAAACGTAAGTGTGCGTTTCGACCTCAAAAGACCTTGCGAACACTGCCCGTTCGCCAACACCCCAACACGAATTACGTTCCAGTGTCGTGAGCGTGCTGAAGAGATTGAGGAGATCGCTTACCGCGAGGGTTTCGTCTGTCACAAGCACTCCGAATACTTCGAAGATCACGAGGGATTCGGTAGCTACCATTTTGATGCTGACGGATCGAGTCAACACTGTTTTGGTGCACTCGCTATGTACCTCAAATCCGGTGGCGCAAACGTCCCATGGGAGCGAGCGACTGACGAGGATCCTGAACTTGAAAGTCGTTGGTGGACGCGTGCGGATCCCAAGGCGCTCACTAGTGTATTTGCCGACGAAGAGGAGTTCTTAAAAGCCAATGAGTAATTGCTGCATTCCTGACTGCGAAGAAGCAGTCCACTACATCCATTTGCAAGTGTGCAAGGCTTGTTATTCCGGCCTGACTACATGGCGCGGTCGCTCTGCTCACGATAAGCGATTCCGTCTGGGCCGATGCAAACGTCTGGCGTCCAGAATGGATTTCATTCTCGATAATCCCAAGCATCACGCGCAGTACGCGAAGAAGAGGCGTCGCTGATGGCAAAGACACGTAGAGTATTCGGCTTCAATTTTGAGGCTGCTAAAGTTATAGCACCCGGCGAGCCGCACGGACTTACCGTCCAGCTGCCAACGGGCGCGACGGTGCGCGACATCTGCGTCGATGGCGCAGGCAACTTCATTCTGTTCGCTGAATGCTGGTCACACCCCGAGGGCACGGTCGTCAATCACGAAGAGGTGCAATTTCTGATGTGCGGTTCGCAGATGGACATCCCTGCAGGATGGGATTACGTCAGGACGATCATGACCATGAAACAGGCCTTTCACTTCTTCCGCAAAGGCACGCCAAAACTGGAGTCAGTATGATCTCTTTCCGACGCTGGGATTTCTTCGCCTACACCTGCGTGGGCATTTCATTCGGTTCACTCACTGGGCTACTTGTTTCCCACCCGTACCCGTGGATTGTCTTCTCTTTTGTAGTGGCGTTTGCCATGGCGAAGCAACCGTGAGCGCGCTGATCCGAACATTCTGCTGGCACGGCTGGGAAAAGTGGTCTGATCCTTTCACCGGCACGTGGACCACGAAACAGGTGCTGGGGGATGAGACGGTGCAGGAAGTTGTCACCGGTTACATGACGCAACGTCGCATGTGCACGAAATGTGGCAAAGTCACCTACCGGAAGTGCACGTGAAATGCCCCAAATGCGAAACCAAATTAATGCGTAAACCGGCTTGCTATCATTGGCGCGGCGTTACGATGCACGGCTGGGTGTGCGTGCCTTGCGGTGCGTTGTGGGACCTCAAAGGCGCGTTCCTGAAATACGTGAGTAAGCATTCATGACATTGAATAATTTTACATCCAAGACCGAGATCGATGTCTGGGAAGTCGATTACTACGACACCGATTGGCAAGGGCTCAAGTTTGCAAAACCGCAACTTGGCATTCGCGTTAACGGGGGCGTTTGGCTCGAACTACGTGCGCTGTTGGAATACGCAGCGTTGAGACAGAAGGAATTGCAGTGAGTGTCGATTCCAAGGCCCACCCCATGAAACACATGCGAGCGTGGTGCGACAAATGCCGCGCATCCCTCCTCATCATCGTGCCCAAAGAGCACACACCTAAATGCTGTCCAATGTGTCGGCGCAAATTTACCGTGGAGAATATTCGATATGTCTGACCTGACCGATAACCTAGAAAAATTAATTCAAAAAGCAGCGCTCGATGGCGCACTCACCGAAGGCGCGGTTGACCAATTTCATTCGCTGGTCAAAGAACGCAATGCGCTGAAGGATGATAACGACACACTTAACGCCCGCAATAAGGAGCTGGACGAGAAAGTCACCAAACTCGACGCACGCGCTAGCGCAGCTGAAACGTGTGCACAGGAATGGGCCGGGAAGGAACAGGATCTAATGGACCGAGAGGGTAAATGTACCGAGTTAGAGATCCGGAAAGAGTGTGCTGAGACCCGCGTCGAAGACCATAAGAGTATGGTAGGTTTGATCTTCCGCAACGCTGTGATGAAGAAGGGCGTCATGACACCGCTTCCCGGCATGAAAGCTGACCAGTACGGCACGTCGCACGCACCGTTCGCGCAGCAGGATCAAGTCGAAGAAGAAGAAACCTAAATGCACAAGCACCCTCAGGATATTCCTGTCGTCCAGTACTTCCGACTCAACGGCATTAATTTCACCTATTGTTGGCGCGCGGGTTGCACCTCGATTACGCGACTTGCGCTCGACAACGATGCCGAAGTGCTGGATGGGCCACCTGAAATTTGCATGCTGTTGCTGAAGAATCCGATTGAGCGCTTTCGCTCCAGTCAAATGATTCTGCCGATGGAAAAACGGCTCAATGACAGGACGGGACTTTTCGAACTTGCCCAGCCGCCGATCTCTCAGTATCTCGATGACACACTTGATGATGTCGAAGGCGTACGCTCGCCGCACACGTGGCAGCAAATCGACCAGCATAAGGGTGTGAAGCACCTGCAATTGTTCCGCCTCGAAGGCACGACGCACATCGCAGATGTGAAGTTGCCTCATCTCAATAAAACCATGATTCCGAAGCCGGTAGTTTCCGATCTGCCGCGTTACCCGGAATTGTTCGACTTCTACGCAAAGGATATCGAAGCATGGGAAAAAGCAAAGCCCCTGATTGGTGTGTAAAAGGTCATCCTTGCGACTTTGATCGCAACTCCGCCTACTGCCCACACCGTGAGTGCCGTCATAAGCTGATTGGCAACTACGATACGCGCACTGCATTTCTCGATCTCAACTCTTCAACTTGGCGCGCTGAAGTGGACGGGGTGGAGCCATGAAAAAACGCTACGTCACGTTTTACTCACCCGGCACTTTCGTTGCCGAGACCACCATCAAGTGCATCCCGAGCTGGGACGTCAAGAAAGCCCTGAAGCTGCTGCCCGAAATTGAGGAACGCTACGGTGCCAAGCCGTACGGATTTCAATTCACGACCAAGAAGCGCGGCCTCCGCGATATGGAACCGCACGTAATCGACACGTCGCCGATGTACTACGTCAACTGTCGAGTGCAAACACTCGAACAAGTCGAAGCGGAAGGTCCTGAGACTAAAATACTTGCCCAGAACATGCGTAGCAATGGTTGGGATAGCGTTGTCACGACTGAAAAAGGTTGGAAGTGGACGCAACCGCTTCGCGAAGGCGACGTGGTGCTCTGATGGGTGAAATTGCTGACATGATGCTCGACGGCACGATGTGCCAAGTGTGTGGTGAGTACCTTTTCACTGATCCTCCTGCGGGCTACCCAATCACCTGTGACGGTTGCAAATCACGTGGTGACGACCCGAACGATATTTCGCTCGTCAACAAACCGAAGGATCCGAAAACGATTGAGTGCCCTGAGCCTCTTTGCGAGCGAAAATTCCGAAATCGGCAAGCTGCCGCACAACACTGGGTGGACAAACATGGATGAAGAACTCGAAGAGATGCGCGAGCTGGCAAAACAGGGCTACGAAGTGGTCAAAGATTTCTTGCCGAACGTCGCGCACTGCGCGTTGCAAGATTACGGTCGGCTCAACGAATTTATGATTGCAGCAACGGAGAAATTTGGTGATTAGTTACGGAGATTGCGACCAGCCCGACGAAAAAGACGCCAAGCTGCCGAACACGTACAAATTTTACCCGTTGATGATCAACATTTCGCCGGAAATCGCGGAATTGATGAAGTCGAACGAGGCGCGCACCTACCTGAAAGACATCGAGCACCACTCGGTGAAGTTGAAGCAGTTTTTCGACAAAAATTGCAAAGGTGTGGCGGCATATTTGTCCGGTGAGGCGAATCTCGAACACGCATCGACGCAATTCCGACACAAAGTGCTGCATCAGGCTCTCGATGAGCTGTTTGCGTGTTACATCACCGAACATCCTGATCAGCACGGTTTTTTTAAGATGGAATTTGGCGATTTTCTCGAATGGTCGGCAAATATGACTTTGGAGGCAACTTGTGAGCAGCAAGATTGATCCACTGACCGAAAAACGCATTAAAAAACTCGAAACCCAGATAGCGGTGTTGAACAAGACACTTGCGGGCTGGAGGAAAGCAGGCATCCCGGAGAAAACTCTGGTCGTGCTTCTGAGCCACTACACAAAAGTTCCTCAGGGCACGATTCGACGAGTGATCGAAGGGTTCGACAACTTGTACGAAGAATATTTTACTGAGGAAGAATGACATGAGTTTCAAACTGACAATCGAAGTGCCCGACACGAAGCTGGCGGCAACGATGCGAATTTTGCACGGTCACAAGGTGATGGTTGAGAGTACGGAGAAATATGTGCCCGGTTGGGATGATCCGCGAAAGGGTAAGCCAAACGGCAAAATGCACTCTCGTGCGGATACATTGCTAACGATGACCGGCAAAAAGCCGAATAAAAACTCGAAACTTGCGACAGCTCTGGAGATTTTCGAAAAACTCGAAAAACGTAAAGGTATTGGCACCGTCACGGTGGGAGCCTTCCGCACCGAACTCATTCGGAAGGATCAGCCCAAAACGCTCTCTCAGAGGTGCGTTACGGAGAAAGTACTGGCCTATCTGTAGTAAGCTTCTCCACATGAAGTTTACCGTGGAAATTCCGGACGACATCATCCAGTGGGCGAACGGGGAAGGTGTGAACCGGCAAATGATCGCGAAGTTCATGCGTGAAGAGCTACAGGACGTCGGCACACGCTATGGACATTCGCCTGATCTTGGTCGCCCTAAATTTCCGGGCCAAGGTGACAGTCACGACTGGCGTGCGTGGATCCTCAATATGATTCACGTGCGTTGCAACACCAGCGCGATGCCGAAGGCAAAAAAGAAGAGAAACAATCGGGGACGTTTCCCGGACGAGATGTTCAATGGACAGACGTAAATTTTTGAAGGGTACCGTCGCTGCGGTCGTCGCAGCTACTCTGCCGGGTACTGAGAAGTACACGCACAAAACGTACGGCACTGCGCACTACGTGATCCCAAGAGAGTCGCTGGAAAACGCTGCGCTCTGCCCTGCCGATCTGAGCGAGAGAAGTCTGGAGCAAATGTGCATCGAGATCGCTGAGAGTCGTTCTCGCGCACTGGCGCACTCCATGATGCAAACGAGAGAGCAGGTAACCGCGAACGTTTTGAATAAAGCGTTCGAAAAAGGTATCTCCCTCCGTTCGACACGACATCCGGTCGCATACAAAACGTGGTGGGATCCTACATCCGAATTCCTGCACGTCGAAGGAATTTCACGGGAGGAGATGTATGTCAGTTGAAGGTCCGTTTTACATCACATTCAATGTTGCGCGCCGACCAGTGCGGCAAGCGACGCCCGATCACGAGCGCTGGTCCATGGACGACTTGAAAGACGGCTTCTGGGTCACCAATGGACACGTTTTGTGCAGAGAGCCTCAGGGGCACTACTGGATCCCTCCATCGCAAATTGTACTGATTGAAAAAAGAGATCAACCACCGAGTTCGTTATGAGCAGCTGGTCGCATAACATTTGTTCCAAGTGCTGGCAAAGTCGATGTCCGCATCGAACACCTACTGCGATGGTGGACGCGTCGCACGAGATTTGCTGCTTTTGTGGTCAGGGAAATCAGGACGGCATTTACATGCGTCACGATCCTACGGATCCGAAACTGAAGTGCCATGGTGAACACGAACCAGAGATGATTGTTGGATAACTACTGTCCAACGTGCAAACGAACAGATTTTCATTGGGGCGGCTGTGCGGATCAGAATGCTCTTGCGGACTACCCGTACGGTCGTCACCCAATTCCGTACCCAAAGAGGAGAAGCAAAGTGAACGATGAACAACACGGTATAGGCTGGGCAGTTAAGCAAATGGAGAACGGTCAGCGCGTTACGCGCAAAGGGTGGAATGGTCCCGATCAATACTTGGAGCTGCAGACTCCTGATGAGCATTCCAAAATGACTCTGCCTTACGTTTACATCCGAACTGTGCAGGGAGATCTCGTACCGTGGCTAACGTCACAAACGGATCTGTTGGCAACTGACTGGACTATCGCCGAGTAAACCATGGACAAGACACGCAGAGGATTCTTGAAAACTCTCGGCGCTAGTGCGGGTGCTGCAGTTGCAGTTGTGGCACCCGCAGGCCCACGGGTCGAGGAAGAAGTGGTCAAGGTTAAGAAGTACGAGCACGAAATCGTCAAAGTGGAACACTTCCTGACGAGAGGCGACGGCACGCAAGACGGGGACCTAGCTACGATCATGGTCGATGGGCATTACCGACCCCACGTGCTGCGCAACGGTAAATGGCGACGACAGTTCGCTGATTAGAGAGTAATGGGGTAAGCTCCGTCAGCGTGGGTGCCTTGTTGACCTGATCAGGAGCACGCGATGTCGCTTACCCCGACGCAGCTTTCGGAGCTGCAGACTATTGTTGAAGCTTTCCGTGGGGAGTTCCCCAATTCCGATGACGCCGTTTGGCAAGCGGCAATTCGGATGCAGAAGGGAGGCCTTGGACCCGTTACCGGGGCTGGAGGTCAAGCGGCTTTCGATATCGCTCTCGCGGAAATTGTTGTCTGCGCTGATCAAATCTCTACGGTTCAGGGGCGTCAGGGAGGACCCGGCAGCTCACTTGACGAAGCCGTATTCCAAGTAGTTCCCGTCGAAGACAATCTCCCCGCAGGCGCGTTGGGAGACATCATCTATCTTGACATGGCTCCGAACGTGTACCTCGCGACCGGCGTCATCAGTATCGTCCCCGCTGGACCGAACTCCGTAACACTCGCTGAAGTCGGCACTGACGTAGCACGTACTGTCCCGGCTGCGTCCGGTGGCATCGAGGTGAACAATCTCGCGACCGGAGCCGGATTCGAACGTGTCCTGACAACAGCCGATGTATCGGCAGTAGTCAACGCAGGTACGGTCGAAGGCCAGATGTTGCGGTGGGATGATGTGTCCGGAGAGTACGATCCAATGAGCGAGTTGATCGCTGATGTACCCGGCGCGTTTGAGCTGGTGAGTCAGTTGACCTACGTCGCGTTGGGGGGCATCAACCTACGAAATGCAAACGGTGATGTTTTCCTAGACAACGTCTTCCTCGGAGGAGGTCTGTTCCAATACAGCATCGCAGTTGGAGGCAACGATGCGGTCACACTTCGCGACAACGGTCTTGCTCAATTCGGTATGTCAGGAGGAACTGAGAACACTACTCTGATCTCTGGCGTAGAGGTGCGCTTGGTCAGGAATGGTCTTGACGAGATAGCCCTCTCACTTGCTCCTGCCGCAGGTGGCTTGTCAGTCAACAACACGTTGACCGGTGCTGGTCTGGAACGCGTACTGACGACTTCCGACCTTTCGATGACGCCAGATCCGCTCACTATCGGGCGCATCATTATCACCAATACGAACGACCCGGATCTCGTCGATACGGTCGTGCCACTGAATATCGGTGCAGTTAATCCCGATGTATCGCAGCACATTGAAATCGGCAATTCCGACATTCAAAGTAAGGGCAGCAATACCACCACTGGGCAGCTCAACTTAAACGCAGTCGGCGGCAATATCTTTATCGGCGCGCAAACTGGCGCGGGCAATGTTCGCATTTTCAATAACGGCGAAGATGTTTTTCAGACTATCGCGCAGGGCATTCAAGTGCTTGGTGCTGAAACTAATGATCCGTCAACGGGTGGCACGCAGCGCACGTTCATCAATCTGCAAAACAATATCGGCGCGCTAACAACTTTTCTCGGTCACGGTATCGCGGCAACTACTGACTGCATTTTGCGCAACGCTGTGCGCAGCGGTCTAATGACAATCGAAGGCGTCGATTCGGGCAATGCCAATACGCCGCTATTCCGTGGTGATCCAGACGGTCAAGCGGAAATGTTCAACGATGGCACGTCCGTAGCGCGCACATTGGGCGCAGCAGCAGGCGGGCTCGAAATAAACAACACGCTAACGGCAGCAGGCTTCGAGCGCGCCGCCACGATCAGTGACGTGGTGGCAGGAGCTTTCGATCCGACAGCTGATGAAATTATCAGTGGCTCATGGGAGTTTACCCACGCACTGGGCCTTAATCTTGGCGTGAGCTGCGAACTTCGCCTGCGCAACAACGCAGACACTGCAACAACATTCATTCAGAACCTTGGTCCCACGCTGCAGTTCGGTATCGCAGGCGCAGACTTCGGTTCTGGTATCTTCGAGATCGGCAGCTCATGGCTGAAGGTGCAGATCAACCGCTCGATCTTCTTCGATGAGAAGGCGGCACAAGGAACGCCAGTCGCAGGAGATGGTGAGTTCTGGGTACGCAACGACGTGCCTAATACGCCGATGTTTACAGATGATGCTGGCACAGACTTCGAGTTGAATGCTGCCGGAGCTGTGTCGATCTCCGGCACCCCGGTCAACAATCAGCTCGCAGTTTGGACCGGTGCTGCCACCATTGAAGGCGACGCGGGACTCACGTACAGCGGCACGATACTTAGCCTCGGGGCTGGCGACAATCTTGATTTCAGCGGCGTCATGCAGATCCGCGAAGGCATCATCGATCTCAACGGTCTTGCTACCGGTTTGCGGATATTGGGTCAAGACGAAAACGATGACGGCATTTCTCTTTCGGACGGCGCTAGAGTCACTTGGGAAGATCGAGCGTCAGCAAACCATGTCTATCTGGAGAATGAAGGTGTCGGTGGTGGCTCAGGTACGCTCACGATGCGCACCGACTCGTCGGCTAACCTCATACTCGCTGGACCGGGACTGCAAATAAACAATTCTGCCCTGACTGAACCAATCGGCATAAGTCTTCTTACTACAACGGTCAGGCGTCTGAACATCAGCCAAGCTATTAGGACGCAGCACGTCGTATATATGACGGAGCGAGCATCAGCCAACTCTGATTTCGCGGCGGACGGTCAGTTCTGGGTCAGAAACGATGTACCCAACACCCCGATGTTTACAGATGATGCGGGCAACGACTTCGTACTGAACTCTGGAGGTGGCGCAGCATCTGAAATCAAGGTTAAGACTGCTAACCAGACCGTCAACAATTCCATTACCTTGGTAGCAGACAATCATCTGACCGGCTTTGCGCTCGTCGCAGGAGAGCGCTACAAATTCCATCTTGAGGGTGAGTTCGTCACTTCTGCAACTGCGAGCATGGACTTTGATATCGTGTTCACCAATGCGCCACAAGCAGGCGGACGCAAGATTACTGGGACGATCAACCAGACAGCGTTGGGTGACTATGAAAACAACCCTCTCGAAAGCGAAGAGCGATTGCAAGGTGCAGCTGGTACGCAAGCCTTCCGTATATCTGGATGGTTCCAAGCTAATGCCTCGGTCGGCGGCACCGTTGGACTGGAGTGGGCACAGGGAGTTGCTACGGTCGAGAATACGCAGATCCTCGCAAGTGCTTGGATGGAAGTGACTCAAACATCGTGAGTGGCGACATTTACAAAATGGCAGGTCACATCATTCGCTGGTTCCTCGAACTGGTCGTCATCTGGTTGTTCGTGTTCAACGAGACAGGACCGTGGACTGCCTTCGCGTTAACGATGATCACAGTCGGCATCGAGTTCGACCACTTCAAAATATCAGACTGGAGAAAATTATGACCGCAAATCTAACAGCCATAGAGATATGGATCTACCGGCTTGTTGCCGCTATCGTACTTCTCTTCGTCGTGATTCCGATGTTCGGTTTCGCAGCGAAAGTTGACGTTGAGATTTACAAGAACGTCGAGGACGGTGAGATGACGTACTGCGAAACTGGCACGTTGGTCGATCCACCGTACCAGTACATGGGCTCCGGTAAGATCGACGGTGACAAGGCGTCGTCATGTTGAGGGTGGCAACACTTCTCGCTCTGCTCTTGCTGGGCAGCGTAGCGAACGCAACCGACGTGACTCTCACGTGGGAGTGGCCGGATGCATACTGCGCTGATGCACAAGGTAATGTGGAACCGTTGCCTCTCGCTGACATCTCAGCTGCTGAGATATACATTGCGACGGCACCGATTCCCCGAGTCCCCGGTGACTGCGGATCTGAGAGTGACACGCCACCGAGCGGTTCTATCATTCAGCAGGTGACGACACCGGACACGTCAGTGACTATCGATCTCCAGTGTGGCGAAACTTATTTTTTCGTCATGCGGGTGCAAGATACGAACAGTTCGTGGTCGAACTTCAGTACTGAAGCACAACGCATCGTTGACTGCGGAAGACCGGGTGTACCGATCATAATTAGCCTCTCGTAGCTTTTACGCAAAAAGGCTCCTGTGAAATAATTTTCTAGATGTGCTATACTAACGTTCCTGTGCAAAACAAGGAACAGAGATGCATATCAGAAAAGTCCCAACACCGGACGAATTCAACCGAATAGTTGAATCAATCTGGAAGGAGCAATCTACGCCGGAGCAACGACGCAACGTTCACCCGAACCTTGCGAAAAACTTCGTCAGAGCATTTTACAAGCAAGTGATGAGGAAGCCCTTCCCGTACGAGTTGCGTATCGGGACAGGGAACCGACGCACGTGGTGTCGCTGGGGAGTGTTCACTGTCAACCCTGATCAGGGCTGGCACGACATCAACCACGACATGGGTCACTGGCTCGAACGTCAGCTCTCCGGAGGTGCGCACACTAACCAGCAACTGCGGTTCGAACGTGACGGGGCAACACTCATCTGTCGCAAGTTCCTGCGCGACGAACCCTACGCAAAGACGAAGCCTGAGAAGGATGTGCAGGTGGATCGTGCAGCCAGAGTGGACGCGAACATCGTGCGCTGGGAGACCAAGCTGAAACGTGCGACCAACGCGCTGAAGAAGCTGAAGAAGAAGAAACGCTATTACGCCAAGGTGTTAGCTGAACGGGGCTCCTAGCGAGCCCCTTCTTTTTTCTGTACCCTCGGCGAGGTCAGCTTTGGTCAACCGTATAGGAAGCACCTCCCTTGGGTCAGGTAATCTCACTAAACTTTGGGCTCGTCCACCAGCCCGCCGAATTCGATTACGACTTCGACTTCGATGACCTACCCGAGGACATAAAAGAACAACTTCCCGAAGACACTGCAGAGATCCTGCAGCTGTTCTCCGAGGAAGACCTCCACTTCCTGCGCTGGCGCATCTGCTGGCAACGCATGGCACGTGCAAAGCAACTCCCACCAGAAGAGTTTCTCAACATGGAGAAGTTCATCTGGCTTATCAGGTCCGGTCGTGGATTCGGTAAGACGCTCACGGGAGCCAACTGGATGGGTGAACAGGCGTGGATGGTTCCGAGTTTCTACGCAGTAGTCTCTCCAACGCACGATGACGTCAGGTACACCTGCTTCGAGGGTCCGACTGGACTCCTCTCCGTAATTCCTCCGCAGCTCATTCATGATCGTAACCAAGCGCTGCCTTCCCTCACCCTGAAGAACGGCTCGATCATTCGTGGGTTTGCGGGGGATACTCCTGAGCGATTACGTGGACCACAGCATGCAGCTATCTGGTGCGACGAGATCGCGTCGTGGAAGTACCCGCAGGAAGCTTGGGACAACATGATGTTCGGCTTGCGTCTCGGTGACACGCCACGCATGTGCGTAACGGGTACACCTAAGCCGACACCATTCGTGCGCAGGCTGCAGAAGGACAAGCGCGTAGTGGACGTGGTCGGTGCCACGTACGAGAACCGTGACAACCTGACCTCGTACTTCTTCGAGTCGATTGCTAAGTACGAGGGCACGCGTGTCGGTCGCCAAGAAATTCACGGTGAGGTGTTGGATCCGGAGGAGGAAGGATTCGTCAAGCGCAGCCAGTGGCGCGTCTGGCCGAAGGACAAGCCTCTGCCGAAGTTCAGCTTCATCGTCATGTCCATCGATCCGGCATTCAAGGAACGCAACTACGACAAGCGCAAGATGGAGAGCGACCCGACCGCGTCATCAGTGTGGGGCGTGTTCATGATGCCGCGACAGGGTAAGCCACCGCTTCCGCACGTTGTCTTGCTCGACGCATGGGAAGACTGGTTAGGCTTTCCGAATCTGGTACGTCGCATCAAGAAAGAGATGATGTACACCTATGGCGACATGGATGAGCCGATTCTGAAGCCAGTTATCAAGCCGAAAGCACAGCGCGCAAAGCATCAGGGACGTCTGGCCGACATCATTCTGATCGAAGAAAAAGCGTCCGGAATATCCATACGTCAGCAGCTCGCGGAAGAGAACATCTTGACTCACGGCTACAATCCGGGTAATGAAGACAAACTAACGAGGCTTCATTACGTTTCACCAATGTTTGCGGCAGGACGGGTATGGGCAGTTGAGTCAGAAATAAATCCGGGGCAGTTTAAGACTTGGGCGGATCCACTGATCTCTCAGGTCTGTTCCTACGTCGGTCCCGGTTCCACGGAACGCGACGACCTGCTCGACACAGCCACTCAAGGTCTGCGCCTGCTCATGGATAAATTCTTTGGTCCGTTTACCGTGGTAGACTCCGTCGAATCCAAGGAGCGTGCACGTGCGAAAGAGATTGCGGAGCGACGGTTGAAGAAGAAAGAGAATCCTTATGGGTGACAAACAAGCTCTCCTGCTTGATGTCCCTACCATGAGCCTCCCTGAGGCGAGTGATCTGAAGCAGATCAAATGGTGCGAAGGACACTGGGCAGAGCTGATGTTCGCCCTGAAAGATCGCGGCCTCGACGACCAAATCGCCGCAACAGCCGACGAACTCAACGCCAAATTTGCCTCTGGGGAGCTAGATCCTTGTTGGGAAGCGTGCAACATGCTCAACATGGGCGCGTTAGAAATCTTTGGTCCTGACCGAGTTGTAGAAGAGAACGCCGGGTGCCCCGTATGTGCGTTCGCTAACATTGTTCAGCATGCTGCTGATATCATGCATGCGAAATACGGGAGCACTCACTGATGGCGACACCCGAAGACCAAGTTGGTTCAGTCGAAAAATTCACCGATGTCAAACAAAGTGTCATCGACACTGATGACGGTGGTGCCATTGTCACAGTTGGAGAGGATGAAGGTACAGGTCCCAATCGTGAATGGTTCGACAATATCGCGGACGACTTTGAAGAAGGTGTAAAAACTAAAATCGCAACCCGGTTGATGGAAGACATCGAGCGCGATAAAAAGGCGCGCGAAAAACGGGAGAAAGATTACGAGGAAGCGATCAAGCGTACGGGACTGGGCAAGGAGACACCCGGTGGCGCAGATTTCGAAGGTGCGTCTAAAGCGGTGCATCCCATGCTCACTGAAGCAGTGGTTGATTTTCAATCGCGTGCGATCAAGGAGCTGATGCCACCGAACGGTCCTGTGAGGTCATACGTCCCCGGTGACAATCCCGAGATAGATCGTTTCCGAAAAGCTGACCGCATCAAGAATTATATGAACTGGCAGTTCTTAAAGCAGATGCCAGACTTCCGCACCGAACTCGAACAGCTCCTGTCACAAACGCCGCTGGGTGGGTCGCAATACATGCGACTCGTCTGGGATGACCAAAAGAAACGTCCCGTGCCACAGTACTGGCCCAGTGATGACGTTTACATCCCCTACGCGGCCTCGAACTTTTACACGTCAGACCGCGTTACTTTTGTAGATCACATTACTGAGTTCGAATACAAGCAGCGTGTGGCAGGGGGCATGTATTCCGATCTTGGTCCTGAAATGATCAAAGCCGGGATCGTAGAAGAAGAATCTCGTCCGCAAAAAGCGACCGACGCTGTCGAGGGCAAAGAAAATCTACAAGCGTACAACGAGGACGGACTGCACAACATCTTCGAAGTCGTCTGTTATTGCGATGAGTTTGAAGACTCAGAGGGCAAAAAAGACGACTTCGGTTACGCGCCCTACCGCATTACCATTCATGGTCCCTCCCAGAAAATCTGCGCGATCAATCGCAACTGGGAAGAAGAAGATAAGAACAAGCTGAAACTGGACTGGGCTGTAGAGTTCCCGTTCATCCCATGGCGTGGTGCCGGATCAGTTGGCCTCGGCCAGATGATCGGTTCCCTGTCCGGTGCAGCAACAGGAGCACTTCGCGCGCTCCTTGACTCCGCTCATATGAATAACCTGCCCACACTCATTCGACTAAAAGGGGCTAATTTCAGTGGACAGAGCAAGGAGCTGCGTGTTGCTGCGATCACCGAGATCGAAGGTGGCGTAGCTGGTGACGACATCCGCAAACTAATCATGCCGGTGCCGTTCAACCCACCGTCGAATGTACTCGTCGAACTACTGGGTATCTGTGACGGTCTCGGACGTGGACTTGTTCAAACGACGTTTGAGAAGCTGGGCGAGCAGAATACGAACATGCCTGTTGGTACGACGCTCGCACTGATCGAAGAAGGCATGACCGTCTTCAGTGCAATTCATTTGCGCATGTTCCAAGCGATGGACAAGGTTCTCGAAATCTTGTGCCGCATAAATCGGATGTACCTAGACGAGGAAGAACTGAAAAACGAGCACGGAGAACTGCTCGCATACCGAAAAGATTTCGATCCACCGTACGACGTTTTACCGACCGCAGATCCGGAGATCTTTTCCGATGTTCAGCGTATGGCTCAATTACAAATCGTTGCAGACCGCGCTGCACAGATGCCAGAGGTTTACAACATCAAGGAAGTCGAGAAGCGCATTCTCGAACGCACCAAGATACCGAATCCCGACGAGCTGTTACTTCCCGATGACACACCGGAGGAGACGAATGCCGTCAACGAGAACGCAGCGATGTCCATGGGCAGGCCTGTGGCAGCGTTCCCGGAACAAGATCACTTAGCTCACCTGCAAGTGCATCTCGATTACGCGACGTCACCTGCACTCGGAATGAATCCATTAATTGCGCCTCGATTTATCCCCATGCTCATGGGGCACATCGTCGAACACGTGGCTCTTTACTACGTCACGTACAATGTTGATCTACTAAAAGCGGCGAGCGGCATGAATGAGGATCAGTTCGCGCAAATGATGCGACTTCACGATCCAGAAGTGCGCAAAGAGATGGACAAAACTCTCGCGTACCAGTCTGCGGATGTCATTCCTGCGGTGGACAACGTTCTGTCTGGGCTCATGCCTGTGGTTCAGCAACTGCAAGAAGCCATGCAGCAATTTGAGCCTGAAGAGCCACAGCCGCCAGTCGATCCAAATGCAATGGCTGCTATCGAGCAAGAGCGCGAAGCAGATCAGGCGAGAGATTCGAGAGAGCGTGAACGCACGCAACTGACTCTTGTGGACAAGCGCGAACAGCGTGAGCACGATAGTCAGCAGACGTTTATGGAGCTTGATGCCGAGGAGCGAACGAAGGCTCTAGAAGCTGCACAAGACGACGCACAAAAGGCTCAGGAGTACGCTGCTCGACTCGAAGAGCTGGTTGAGCGCGAGCGTGCAGAAGACGAGCGGACGGAAATGAAAATCACTTCCAGCGAGGTTATCAATGCCGAGGATAATGCCACGGCACTTAAAATCGCAGGCGTCAAGGCAGTAACGGATCGGTCGAAGATCACGTCAGGAACAGGTTCTACGAACCCCCGACCACGCACGGATACTTGACGAGTTGATCCGAGAAGCAGATGTTTGACCGCTAGAACTGTTCCGTAAGGACTCCATAATTCAACAGGAGAGGAGACGATGAAAAGGAAATATCCAGCTGGTCCAATTAACCAGCACAAAGCACTGGCTACGGGCGCTCCACTGCGCAAAGCCAGTACCGCTAACAAAGGTGGCGACGTTAACCTGAAGGGCGGCATGGGCAAAGGCGGCAAAATTTCGTCGTCAGGCGACACCGGAGGTCCCACTGGAGGATCACCTAAAGCGTCCACATTGCCTAATTATTAGATTTAACATAAGTTTGGGGCTAATATGTCCGCCGAGAACGTAATTCTGCAGAAGTTGATGCAGAGGCTGAAAGAGGAACAGACCGAGTGCATCGCATTGCTCGCGACACCGAAGGATAAATCAGCTTTCGGATACGGTGAAGCATGTGGCATTTACCAAGGTTTGTGTCGCGCCGAGCAGCTGTTCGAGGAAGTTGTTGGGGAAGACGAAGACAGGAACTGAGTGACCATGGTAGCAAGCGTACGAACAATTTTGGATTACGACTCGATTGATCAAGCCTTTCCGGAGGCCGATCCCGGTCTGGTACCGTTTGGCTCAAGAGTTTTGGTTCAGAAGCGTTCACCGCGTGCGGTCACGAAAGGTGGGATCATCGTTCCGGATGAAACCCAAGAAACTGAGTTCTGGAACACTCAAGTGGCTAAAGTCATCGCGCTTGGACCAGCATCTTTTAAGAATCGCGACTCTCTGGAAGTTTGGCCGGAAGGCAATTGGTGTGAGGAAGGAGCCTTTGTACGCGTGCCGAAGTATGGCGGCGACAAATGGATGGTCGATCTCTCTGCCAGTGTGCGTGATTCATCTGGTGTTGATCAGGCATGTTTTGTTCTGTACAACGATCTCGACCTTATTGGTCAGATCACCTGTGATCCCATGGACGTCATCGCTTATCTGTAGGAGGTAAAGCATGTCCCCTGAAAATGAAAAAGTCGAAATTGAAGACGACGAGCACGAAGAAGAATTTGTTGCCGTCGAAATACCGGAAGGTCAAGTAGATGACGACGAGCATGATGAAGGTGATGACGACGGTGAACAGCAAGACGAACGTCTAGCTGGTGACCAAGAGGACCCCGAGGACAAGCAAACTCGACGTCGCTCTGAAAACAAAACGCGTCGTCAGCGTCAGAAGGAAGCACGCGACCGTAGTGATCGCGAATTAAACTTCCTTCGCACTCGAAACGCAGATCTGGAGCAACGCTTCAGTAAATTCGAGCAGGAGACCGACGCTCGTATCGCTGGCAGTGAAATTCACAGCATTGATCAGGGCATCTCCAAAAGCAGGGCGGACCTCGCTCTTGCTAATCAGGTCATCGAGCAAGCAGTTGCTGCGAACGATGGTAAGAACCTCGCTGAGGCACTTGACCATCGCGACACTATTCGCGACAACATGCGTGATCTCGAACAGGCGAAGAATTACCTCTCGCAACCGCAGCGACGACCACAGACTGAACCAAGAGATTTGGATCCACGTCATGTCGCGCATGCACAGCAGTTCATGATCGATAACGACTGGTGGGATCCAGCTGGACGTGATCAGGACTCTGCGAAAGTGTTGCAGATTGACCGATCACTGGTTCAAGAGGGATTCGATCCCACGACCAAAGATTATTGGGACGAGCTACGTTCTCGTTCTGAACAAGCATTACCCAGCCGGTACGATTCGCGATCCGGCAACCGAGGTGACGAAGGCGCAGGTGGCAGGTCCAATGGACAAGAGCGACCTCGCAATCGTGGACCGCAGTTCCGAACTGGTGGACGGGAACGTCCATTGAGGAAGAACGAAGTTTATATCAGTCCTGATCGAAAAGAAGCAATGATCGAGGCTGGTGTGTGGGACGATCCAGTGCTCCGCAACAAGTATTTGAAGTCGTACGCGACGTACGATAGAGATGCTGCAGCGGAGGGAGCATAATCATGGCAGCGAAAAGACGAAGTGACACGAGACTGAATTCCGATCAATCGGGAGTACGCGCAGATCGTCACATGCAAGACCGTAATGTGACGCAAGACCGCAGGCTATCAGACGATGAGCGGGTGGAAGAGTTTCGCCAGCAGTATTTCCAATCTGCATTGCCAGATATTCCGAAGATTGAGGGTTACCACGTTTGTTGGCTGACCACGGAAAATCCACGCGACCCGATTCATGCGCGCATTCGGCTGGGCTACGAGCCGATTAAAGCAGCGGACATAGCCGGTTGGGACCATGCGTCCCTTAAGACCGGTGAGTGGGAAGGCTGTATTGGTGTTAACGAGATGATTGCTTTCAAGCTACCCATCGAGTTGTACGAATCGTACATGTACATCAATCACCATGAGCAACCTCTCAGCGAAGAAGAGAAGTTGAGCAGCCAAATCCGTGCTATGGAAGCCGAGATGAACGCCGCATCAAAACGCGGTCAGGTAAACTTAGTTCTTGAAGATGGCACAGCAGCGTTGGGAGTGGCTCCAGAACCACCTCCGTTCGCGGTTGCGACAGGGGAGGTTCCGGATGAGTATTAACTTAACTGGAGGGCTCTCTCATGAGTTCAGTAGCATCTCCGTTTGGGTTGAAACCGGCATTCCATCCCTCAGGCATTATTAGGCAACAGCTGAGTACGATTGTCTCCGGACACCCGACGGATATTTTTCAATTCTCCCCGGTACGCATCGATGATGCGACAGGCGCGCTGATTCAAGCGGTCGCAGGTGTAGCAGGTGTTCTTGGCGTCTTTGCAGGCGTCGAATGGACAGGCACTGACGGTCGTCGGCGTGTGGGTAATCGGTGGATCGCAAACGAGGTGGGCACAGATATTGTCGCTTACTACGTCGGTGATCCGTTCACGATCTACGAGATTCAGGGTGACGGTCCAATCGCTCAACTGAATGTTGGTGATCAAGCCGACTACACTGCCCTTGCCGGGAATACCACTACAGGTCTGTCTTCAGTTGCGCTGGCGACGGCTACCTTGGCGAATGCTGCCTTACAACTCCGTGTTGTTGGCATCAATCCTGCTCCTGATAACGTTCCCGGTGACTTGTTCACTATTGCGCAGGTCCAGATCGCTGAGCATGCCTTCAACGCGTACTCTGTACTGAAGTCTTAGACGCTGGATAACTGATAAGGAGTTAAATCATGGCAGTGCCAATGAGAAGTACTGACTTCCGATCAATTGTCGAGCCGATACTCAACGAGACTTTTGACGGAATCTATAACCAACGCGCCGATGAATGGAAAGGTGTTTTCACGGATCGAAAGGGTACCCCCCGTTCGTACCATGAAGAGCCGGTCCTCTTCGGATTCAATGCTGCGCCGGAGATGCCTGACGGCACCCCGGTGACATTCGACGCAGGCGGAGTGCTGTTCATTCAGCGTTACGTCTACAAGGTCTTCGGTCTGGCGTTCGCGCTTACCAAAGTCTTGGTCGAAGACGGCGACCACATTCGAATCGGTCGGATTTATTCTGAGCATCTCGCTCAGTCTATGATCGAAACGAAAGAGACGCTCTGCGCCAACATCCTCAACCGTGCCTTCAATGGTGCGTTCGTTGGTGGTGACGGTGTAGCGCTGAACGTTACCAATCACCCAATAGCACCGGGTGGATCTGCTGGTGGCGTTTTCTCGAACCTGTTGACGACTGCTGCAGCTTTATCGCAGACGTCGCTTGAGCAGATGCTCATCCAGATCCGTAATGCCGTGGACAATAACGGTAAGCGGATCCGCTTGCAGCCTCTCAAGATTGTCACTGGTCCGAGTCAGGTATTCCAAGCAGAAGTTCTGCTGAAGAGTGTCCTGCGCGCTGGCACAGCGAACAACGACATCAACCCGATCTTGTCGATGGGACTTCTGTCTCAAGGTCAGGCCAATCTGTCGCGTATCACGAGCACAACTGCATGGTGGGTCCAGACGGATGCACCTCGCGGCTTGCAGCTGATGAAACGTCGCGGGCTGGAGAAGTCGATGGAAGGTGATTTCGAGACCGATTCCATGCGGTACAAGTCCACGGAACGTTACATTCCGGACTGGACGGACCCGCGTGCGGTTTACGGCACACCGGGACTGTAAGTAAGTCCCAAAACAGCAGAAGGGTGGGGGGGCTATCGAATGTCCCCCCTAACTTCTCCATACGTGAATTGGAGAAACCAAGATGGGTTTAGTTAACATTCAAATGACCAACTTCGAGAACGGTCTAAACAACCGTAACGCGTCGTCCCTGTTCGGGTCGATGGCGCAACTCGATCCCTCACGCTTCCATACTTTCATGGAAGATTTTGATGAATTTGTTGCTGCGCAGTGGACGCTGGTTACTACCGGTGCGACTGCACAAATAGCTGCTGACGGTGGCGTACTGCAGCTTACAACTGGAGCAGTGGCGACCAACGAAGAGTCGATGATCAAGGTTCCCGATAACTTTGACATCACTCAGCCGAGGCCGACCTACTTCCGCGCGAAGATCGAAGTGGACGAGGCAACGGAGTGCAACATCAATGTCGGTCTGGCCGACAGTGCTGCTCTGGTTCCCAACAACTGCATCCAGTTCCGTAAGGACACGAGTGATCTCGATCTGGATGTCCTGCTTCGATCTGGTAGCGCAGACATCGATGTAGCGCTTGCCGTCGCATCGATTGCTAATGCCACGTCGTTCACTGTCGAGTTCTACTGGGATGGACAAGATCGGATTTACTACGGTGCCAACGGTACGCCTCTGGGCTTCCTCGACGCATCAACGTTGCCGGTTGGACCCTTGGCTCCGACGCTCAGTGTGTTTGCAGGTGCTTCGGGTGCCGTAGCTCTGGACCTCGATTACCTCTTCGCGGCGACCGAGCGTAGCTAAGGAGAGCGGACATGAGACCTATTCAGCAAATTAGACAGCTGGACGCGCTCGACGCCAACGGGATCTGTGTGGATCAGACGACAGCAGGTGCTGCCTTCTTGCTGATCAACGGAGCTTTTTCTGACGGGGGCGTTGCACCTGCGACGCTCGATGTGCAGCGGCAAGTGGAGTTGGAGTCTGCCGGTAACTTGGCTGGCATTAACTTCACGGTCGTGGGCACTGATGAGCAGAACCGTCCGATCAGCGAAACGCTTGCTGGTCCGAATGCCGGGACCGTCGCAACTGCGCTCGACTTTCTCACTGTGGATTCGATCTTTGCTGATGCAATTGTCGGGACCAACATTGAGATTGGCACCAATGGACTCGGTGGTTCGATTCCGATTCCTGTCGATAAGAACGTAACACCGACGAGCATCGGTCTTGCACTTGTCTTCACCGCTCCTGCGGTGGACGTCACTGTTCAGCATACGTTCGATGATGTCTTCGCAGATCCAAGTAGCATCCTTACATGGTTCGATCATCCGACGCTCAACGGACAGACAGCCAACGCGGACGGTAACCTTGCGTTCCCGCCTCAGGCAGTGAGGCTGCTTACCAACTCTGGTATCGGGACCTGTCAGTTCAATCTGGTTCAAGCGGGGTTAGCGGCATGAGAGCACAAGACATGGCAGGTGGGTCCATCGATCCCACCCTGCGTTTACTGGCTGATCCCGATCTTCTGAACAAGCGGATAGGACAGTTGGAGACGGCGCAGGAAAATGCTCAGGACGTCATTGATAGGGTAGGTCCTATCGAGGATCTTGAGAGAGCGCGGGCGCAGGCAGATGAAGATCAGAAAGCTGCACAGCAAGCGCTCAATGATGCACTTGAGCAAGCTGAGAACATTACGTCCGAGGCTAAGAACCAAGCAGAATTGATCGTAGAAAAGGCAACACAAGAAGCGAACGAACTGGTCGATGAGGCAGCGAGTCGGAACGATGGCGCAAAATTAGCGCTAAGCCGTGCCGAGAACGCCATGGCTGCCGTGGAATCAGAGAAGAGAGCCCTGCAAGTCCGTGAGGATGAGTTGGGTGATGTCGAAACCTCACTCCACCAGAGAGCTGATGAACTCGCCAGTCGAGAACAAGAGCTTGCAGGAGATAGATCGAGACTCGCTACAGCGCGAGACGCGATTAACGCAGCTCTCTGAGGTAACCCATGACTGCACAGTCAGGTCTGGGTTTCTCGGGGATCGTAGCAATACAGATCCCTGACGACGGTGCGCCCGGTTTCGTCCTTACCAAGCTCACCGCAGATAACTACGACTACGACTGGTTAGCAGGCGGAGGTGGTGCGAGCACCATCATCGTTGAAGACGAGGGTGTCCCGGTTGGCGTTCCAGCCGACACCCTTGACTTCGTCGGCGCGGGAGTAATCGCGTCAGGCGCAGGCACAACTAAGACGATAACAATCCCCGGAGGTGGTGGACCTGCCTCAACCGATTGGCTTGAGTTCGTATCTCAAGCTGTCAATCCCGGCGTAGTAGCAGCCAACACCCTCTATCAGGATGACGGTTCCAACTTTGATGTTGACTCTGTTGTCATGGGTGACCTTACAGTCCCCATGGTGCTGACTGACAACGTTAGTATCGGTGATCCCGGCACTGAGCAGGGAGGCATCAACGTCGGTGGTATCAACTTCAACGCTACATCGAAGATCAATGATTTCGGTGGCACCGTCGATGCGATGCTTGTGTTGCACCGTCACTCGACAGCGTTCGGGTCCAACTTAGTTTTCTCACGCTCGAATAGCGACACCGCTGCTCACGCTGCACTGACTCCCGGACAGACTATCTCGCAGGTAGTTCACACCGGCTGGAGTGGTACGCACTATGACATCGCAGCCTTCTGCAATGTCAATGTACCCGCAGGCTCGACAGTCAGTCCGACTTCACTTGCGGGTGAGTACGAATTCTTTACGACGCCTGATGGATCCAACATCTCTTTACTTGCGCTCCAGATAGGCAGTGACCAGAGCATCAACATGCCCGGTGCGCAACTCCAGTTCGGAGATCCTGCTCAGCGTCTCTTTGACGCGACCAACCGCGCGGGAGCGACTCCGGGATACGGTGGCTTTGAGTTTTACCCCGATGACTTCACCCGGCTTGATATCGCGATACAACCCGGCTCATTCAGTTGGTCCTCGACTCTTACGTCATCCGCACCCGGTGGTGGAGCTATTGGTAACGATACCGCGCCGAACTTCGTAAGCTGGCAGGGCGAGATCATCCTCACCGAGCAGGGCAACCTGTTCAACACGCAATCGCTGTTCAACCAAGGAACGGTAGTCACGTGTGACGGTGCCAACACTGGCCCGATCTACACGATGATCAACCAGCCGCAGTTCCGTGTGAGTGCTGCTGGTGGCGCACGAACGGGTTCACAACAGAACGCTGTTCGCTCGCAGATACGAGTAGGTCCGAACATAGCTGGTACGTTCGCGTTGGCAACGCACGAGACGTACTTTGCCGTATGCATCATGAATGCCACAGGTGGTGCTGTTTCTATCGGAACGGTCAATTACTTCGCGCCGAAGGCTCCGTCAGGGATGGGTGGTGGTGCAACGATTGGCACGTTGAACTGTATCGACCTGCCGAACATTCCTAGCACGGGCATCACAACACTGCGCGGCATCAACTCCGCGATGTCGTCAGGTCAGTTCATCAACCACACCGGGGTTGCCAGTGCTGAATTTACAAACTCTGCCTTCCGCATGCGCTTTGATGACAACGCTGGCATCGAGATGGGTACCGGCAACGATGTACTGATCAGGTGGGATGGAGCAACATTTAACTTCGAGTTTGCGACTGGTGGGGATCTTGAGTTCACGGGTCCATCGGCAGGCGAAATTATTCTACGCACGCCCACCGCTGTTGACGGTTTACAGCTGGACTTTGCGCATCTCAGTATCGGTGACACCGCAACGCTACCCGCAGCTAACTGGTTTACGATTTTCTCTGGGCCAAACTTACGATCACCCTCAGTGGGTGGTGAGTACAGTGATGTCCTCTGGACTGCGGGCGGCACGATAGACATCAACGGACTCGCCATGAGCGACGTCCAAGCATTCAAGATCAACTCCATCTCGACTATCCTGAACGGTGGGTCCGTTGCCGATTCGTCTACGCTGTTTGTCAGCGCGATGCAGAGCGCGAATGCCACTCGTGTTCAAGCGCTGCGGGTCACAGGACGCGCTCGAATAGACGGAGTGATGAACAATGGCAGTCTCGTTCTTGCGCAGATCGTAGCGAATCAGAACGACTACCAGCTGGGCCAGAACAACAACCAGCGAACGATGAACTTGATCAACAGTGACGCTGCTCGTAATATCACCGGGATTGATTCTTCCTTTGGGTTCGCTCAGGACGGAGATAGGATCTGCCTTTACAACACTGGTGCGTTCAATATCTCATTGACCCACCAAGACGTCCTTAGTCTCGCAGCGAACCGGTTCATTACTTCGACCGGTGTGACGTACATCATCGGACCTGACGAGTGCGTCTGGCTCTGGTATGACGACACCGGCACAGCACGTTGGAGAATGCTGGAGGGTACCGGTGCGTAGATTCGACACAGTCTTCAGGAACATTCAGGTCTATACGACGACGCTGGACTTTCCTCTTGTCCTATCGAATAGTTCTCAGACCATTGATATAGGGGTGTCAAATACTCCGCTTGGTACAACCGTGCGATTGATTCCGCTGAGTGATGCGAGTTCCTTTGATGACATGGTATTGCAAGCGAACGTGGTCGTCGCAGACTCGATTCGGTTTGTGATGATCAACCCGTCTGCGGGAGCAATCAATCCTGACGCTGTAGACTTCGCAATCTGGACTGGGGAAATTAACACTGACTTGGCGAACGCAATTGTAGCTCTGGGCAACCTGACGCTACAGGCGAACGTCCTTCAGAACATACAGTCTTTCGGTACGGATGCATCTAATGTAGGTGTGCGGCTTACTCCCGGAGGCATATACCAATTCAGTGCTGAGGCAGATACAGGGACTCCGCTTTGGCAGGATGTGCAATTTGGCACACAGTGGATCGACGATGGTGGTGCAAGTGCAGCGTTCTTTGAGGCGCAACTCGTACCACTAAACGTTGGTAACCTCTCTCCCGCATTTACTGGGTGGTCCGGATTCAACGAGTGGCTCCCCGTTACCCAGAATCTGGAATTGGTGGATGCCAACCTTGACCCGGCAATCGCTACACATGGCGGCATTGTGCAGGTTGAGATTCGAGAGATTGCAACCCCAGCTAACATAGTTACGGGTGTCTGGGAAGGCAACGCGGATAACGAACTATAGGAAATTGAGATGGCAGCGATACCAATTAATTTAACCATTCAAGCGAACAAGAATATCAACGACGAAGCGTTGAATGGTTTCTTGCGCATTTACCCGAACAACACGGCTGACCCGACGAGTCCGGACTTCGTGCCCCCGAACCCACCTTCCCGACCTGATGCCGGTTTGGATGATGAGGACTGGGTGGAAGAGCGCACGCGACAGTGGCTCAACGACATCATTAACGTAGGACAAGGGCAGGAGTTTGACGACACTCGTCCGCCTGCAGATCCCGACATAGTGGAGTAGTGAAATGAAAAAGAACGTTGGATTAACTTACGGGGAATTTGAATTTCCTGCGGAACAAGGCTTCACTGGTTCCCGTGGTGCAAGGCCTGTCAAGGGCTACATGCGCGGTGGACATGTGAAGGCTAATCAGAAGATGCCACCGAAGGTGAAGTCTAAAGGTGGCCCGGTGAAGAAAATGGCGGGCGGCTTCATGGGACCAGAGCGTGAGATCCAAGTCGATGACGTGACGATCACGACACCTCGTGCCAAAGGCGGCTACATGAAAGGTGGCATGCACGGCAAGCTGAAAAGAGCTGGCGCGAAGATGGGCTACAAGTACGGTGGTCAGGTGAAGAAGTACGGTGCGAGCGGCGACACCTCCGATGAGTTCAAGATGAAGCGTGGCAAGCAGAAGACCATGGACCACGGTGTGCAGCCTGCACGTCGTGGGAAGAATGCCCGCAATCAGGCCGAAGCAGAAGCTGGTGGCACTGGACGTTTGAAACCCGGACTGAAAAAGGGCGGCTACATCAAAGGTAGAGAGGACTCTGGTGGTGGCGCTTTGGTTGACGCTGCTCTCGCGAGAGCCAAGAGAGTGTTGAAGCCGAGCAAAAAGATGAAACCCCCTGAGCGTGCTCGTGCTGCTTCGAAAGCAGGCATGCCGAAGAACGTCAAGTGCAAAGGTGGCAGCGTTGGGTACGCGAGAGGTGGCAGCATAAAAAAATAGCGAGGCGAGAAGCTGAGAATGTAATGGACAAACACATCAAAGCTCCTCGCCCACGCGGACATCAGCAACGTCCAAGCGGTGGACGAGGAAGTCGTGCACGCGGAGCGAGATAGATGCCAACATCAGGAACAGTCGGTACAACGACATTTTTGAATCAGCAGATCATTGATCATGCTTTTCGTCGTTGCAAAATGGTCGAGCAACAGATAACAGGTGAGCACATTACGATTGCTCTCGACCTGCTGTGGCTGTATGTCATGACGCTCAGCAACAAGGGCATCAAGCTCTGGAATGTTGTGCCGATCATCCTGCCGATCTACGAGCGCAACCAGACTGTGCCGTGCCCTCTGGGTACCGAAGCCACCTACACGATCAACCTGCGCAATGGGAATCGAGTCACTGGTGACGCAACTGCATCGGAAGGTGTCGCTGACAATGCGTTCGACAGTGATCTGGCGACAGCGTGCACGCAGCTGGCAGCGCTGGGCACGATCACCATGGATCTTGGTAGTGATGGTGCCACTGCAATCCCCACCTTCGGCATCATGCCCAACGTTTCGGGACTGTGGGATTACGTGATCGAAGCGTCGAACGATAACTTCGTCACTGCCGTGCCGTACATCACGAAGACTGAGCAGGAAGTCGTCGCGAACGAATGGATCTGGGAAGACGTGCAGGCACCGAGTCGTGAAACGGAGTATCAGTACTGGCGTCTGCGTGCTACCGGTACGACGGTGCTCGATGTGATTGAGCTGGTCTACCAGAACAAGCCCAATGAGATTCCGATGTACAAGCTCAATCGGAACGACTACGCAAACCTGCCTGACAAAGCCAGCACTGGGCGACCGACGCAGTTCTGGTACGACAGGCAACGCACGCGACCGGAGATCGAGTTGTGGCCGAGCCCCGGTGCAGAATTTACATTCGATCAGGTGACTGGATTTATTCAGCGACAGCTGCAGGACGTCGGTGCCCTGACAGATGAACTGGAAATGCCTGACCGTTGGTACCTTGCAATTATTTGTGAGCTTGCTCGACAGCTGAGTCGTGAGATTAAGGAAGTGGATCTGTCACAGCTGCCGTACATCGATACCGACGCAGACAAATATTTGAAAGATGCATGGGACGGTGAGACCGACGAATCGGAAGCATACATCCGGCCCAACATCGCACCGTACACGAGGTAAGCATGCCAATTTTTTTAGATCCAACTGGGAAAACAACGTACGGCATCGGGATCTGTGCCCGATGTAGTTGCAAGTTTTTTCTGGAAGATCTGCACTCGGACCCGAACAGTCCGGGGATAAAGGTCTGCATCGATGATCTCGATGATTACGATCCGTATCGTCTGGCTCCACGTCAGGCTGATCGCATCACGCTGCCGTTCTATCGGCCCGACCAAGACCTGACTACCGGTGGACCGAATCCGAACGTGAACTTTCTAGGTGGTATACGTGAAGCGTTTGGTGCAAGTCCGCGTGAGACAGAAGACGGGAGACTTCGTGTGCTTGAAGATGCAACAGTGAATCAGGATGAGGTCACGTAATGGCTAATATAAAAATCTCCGATCTGCCAGACGCAGCACTGCCCTTGGATGGACCTAACAGTTTCTTCGAGGTGCAGACAATTGAGGCAGGTGTCGATGTCAGTCGCAAGGTTGCGTCAGACCAGTTGACGTTGGCTGCGGCTATCCTGATTGAAGACGAGGGCGTACCTCTTGTGGGTGGAGCCACCACGCTGGACTTTGTTGGTGCAGGTGTTGTAGCGAGCGGTGCAGGTGACACGAAAACAATTACGATCCCCGGTGGGGGACAGGTTGACTCGGTCGTTAGCGGCGTAAACATCACTATCGACGCTACTGATCCCATCAACCCTATTGCTAATCTCGATGCAGCAATCACAGGTGTCAGTGTCAATGCAGTCACGTTGAACGCTGGTGGTGCTGCAACGAATTACCTCGATGAGTCGGGTGCTTATTCTGTGCCTGCCGGTGCTGGTGGTCAGGTGGACTCGGTTGTGGGAGGCACGAACATCAGTGTCAATGTCGCTGACCCGGTCAACCCAATCGTCAATCTCGACGCAGCCATCGCAGGCGTAAGTGTCAATGCTGTGACGCTTGATGCTACTGGAGTAGCCACCAACTATCTCGATGAGACCGGTGCGTACTCTGTCCCACCCTCAGGTGGCGTATCGGATCCGCTGATCATTGGCTCGATCAACCTGACCAGTGCTGAGTCAGTTGCAACTACGGGCACTCCCTATAATGATGTTGCTATCAACATAGGTGCAAACCTCGTTGGTACTCAGGGAATGACTCGGTATGGACGTCAAAACATTCAGACTATGCCCAGTGCGTTCGGCTTCAACAGCAATTTGTTCATCAACATCAACGGTGCAGGTACGAATGGATCGAACACGATCATCGGTGGGTTGAACGGTGCGCAAGTCGAAGTAGATTTCGGTGTTGCTGTCAGATTCCAACACGCTCAGTCTGGTGTCGTCGTAGCTGAGACTGCTGCGCCAGCATCCGGTGGCTTCCTAGCTAACAACCAAGCAACGGGTGTAGGACTTGAACGCGTACTGACCACTGCTGATCTCGGTGGTGGCGTAACGAACCCGATGACATCCGACCTCGATGGCGACGGCTTCAACCTCGACGACATGGGCGTGCTGTTCATGCGCGAGCAGGCTGCAGCCGATGCCGACGTCGCAGGCCAAGGTCAACTCTGGGTTCTGGATGAAGGGTTCACACAAACTCTCATGTTCACTGCCGACAACGGCAACGACATTGAACTGGCCGCGATCAACTTGACCGACATGAACACTGCGTCGCTCTTGGTCGCTGGCACCACGTTCGTTGAGTCCTTGGTCTTCCAGCCCGACATCAACCGGGACTACATAGTCACGGCTACTTTCGAGCTGCAATCTCCCGCAGCAGACAACATGGATGTCGAGATGGTCATCGACACCAACGCAGTCTTCAAGGGAGTTCTTACTTACTCCAATCAATCGGGAGCCATCACAGGTACTTTTGCTCTGGAGTCACAGGTAGGTGATGTCATCACGAACATCGTGACTGTACCGACGGACGGATCACTAACGCCAGATGGAACCTACTGCACAATCGTTGGTGCCTTAAACATGGGAGCGACATCAGGAACTCATTCAGTACGGGTAGCGAAGAACGCAGATACGGGAGCCGACGGACTCTTTGTAGCTTTTGCTGCTTTACAGGCATCCGTCTTACAAGTCTCATAGGAGAGAATAAAAATGGCAAAGCAAGAAGTAACAGGTGTGCAGGTTCAAATGGCTGCGGCAGCAGGTGTGACGCTGCTACAGGTTGATGATCTACCGGTGCCGCTGAAGGTGGCGAAGTCTGGGGCACTGGGGATCTTGGAAGGGATGTTGCAGGCACTGGCGCAAGGTGAAGTTGTACTCGCACCACCCCCGCAGGAAAATATTGGAGGAGGTGGCCCAAAACCCCCTATAGCTCCCGTGGAAACCCCACCCCAAGGGGACCAAGGCCAAAACGGGGAAGAGGAAAAGGCCGCAAACGAAAGCGAACCAAACGCTGAAGCGTAAGGGATAGGATTATGGCTGCGAGAGAAGTTTCAATAAGCACAATTTTTAGCACCGTTGCGTCTCTCGCGGTCGTGATCCCTGTTCTGTGGTACGTCGGCAAGCCACTCATCTCTGATGCGTTGGCCGAAGACTTCAAGCAGATCGCACAGGATCAGGCGCAGCCAATTAAGTCTGCGTTCTCGGTGCTGCTGACACGTGACATCAATTCGTTGCGCAAAGAGATCGCAGCGTTGAAGTTCCGACAGCGTCAGGACACGGACTGGGTTGAAGACGACGCAGAGTATCTGACTGATCTGGAGATCGAGCTGGAAGCGTTGCAAGAAGCGAGAGCAGAATTGAAAACGGAAGACACTTCGTGATTGATCGCGAACAATTTATTGACCTGATCATCGAGCCGACTCTCGAAGATTTGGGCCTGTACTCGACAGCAGCTTCCGAGCTGGTGCTGGGCACATGTCTTCAAGAGTCGAGACTTATTTACATCAAGCAGCTGGGCAGCGGTCCAGCGTTGGGTGTGTGCCAGATGGAACCCGCAACGCATGATGACATCTGGAATAACTACCTGCAGTACCGTGACAGGCTAGCGGCAGCTGTGTCTGAGATCGGAGGTCCGGATTCGCGAGAGTTGATCTGGAATTTGAAGTACGCAGTTGCGATGTGTCGTGTGCATTACAGGCGTGTGCGCGCTCCACTCCCACAAGCAGGGGACCTGAAAAATCAGGCTGCTTACTGGAAGGAGCACTACAACACAGATCTCGGACGTGGCACGACGGACGAGTACATCAATAGCTGGAGGAAAGGACATGAACATTAACACTCTCACAGGAGCACTCATTGCAGCGCTGATTCTATTTGGATCAAGCGTCGTGACGCTGTTCACCAGCAATCCAGATCTGACGTTCGCCGATCTAACGACGGCAACGTGGGTCTCTCTGGTCGGTGGTGCGGCAGTCGCATTCTTTAAAGATTACCAAGCGCTCACGGTGCGGCGTACGGTGAATAAAATCTCGGGCACCGGAGATGGAGGTATTTAGTATGGTGAGGAAACTCGACTACCGCTACGCATGGTTGATGCTCTGGCTCTTTGCTCTTGCAGGGTGTCAGACTGCAAACCCCATTGCGGCAGCGGAAACGCCAGAGCAGCGAGCCTTTGCTGCTTACGGTACGTTTGTCATCTTACAAGAGACGGCTGCTGATCTTGCGGAAGATCCAGCCATCCCTCGCGGTGCCAAATTACGCATCATTCAGGCAGAGGAACGAGCGAAGCCGGTGGCCGACAGTTTGTTGGACGCCTACACAGCGTTCTTAATTGTGAAAGCTGAATTCGACGCGGGAGAAACAAGCGAACAGCGCTTTGCTATCGCGTCGAAGGAGCTTAACGATTGGGTTACAGATTTGGCTCCCCTGATGAATGAATTAATTCGAAACATCAAAGGAGCACAATAACAATGGATCCAATCTCACTAGCAATACTCGCAATCAACGGTCTGAGTACGGTGTTGTCCAACCCTGCATTGGGTGGTGGCAGCAGCGTAAAGTTCGGCCAAGCCTCCGAGCTACTCGGCATACTCGGCGCTTTAATTTCACAGGGTGACGATGCGCTCGACGAACTCAAAGCGTTCACCAAAACCATCGAGAACATGGCTGCGGAAGGTAGGTCACCCAATGACAGTGAGTGGGCTGTCATGCGTGCACGGTCTGACGATGCGCACGAACGTTTGCAGGCAGCGAAGGAGGAGCTTCTTGAAGAAGAAGAGCCGGAAGAAACTGTGGACGACGAAGTACCAACCGACCCCGTTGACTCTGAACCAGCTTCACCCGCAGTGGAGACACCGACTGAAGAGCCGGTCGATCCACCTGAAGAAGAAGATCCACCCGTAACAGGGTGATTAGGAGTAGCTAATGCCGGTCTCGATGACATTCGACTCGCTTCAAGCGGATCTCCGTGCATATTTGGAGCGAGGTACAGTCGTTGATCAAACCGTATTCGACCAGCTGCCCAGCCTGATCAATCTGGCTGAGCGTGAGTTGGCAAATCGGTTAAAGATCCTCGGCTTCGTATCCGTGGTCACGGACACGTTAGGTGTCGGACAATCGGTAATACCAAAGCCTGATCGCTGGCGTGACACTATCAGCATCAACTTCGGTGTGGGCGCAACACAGGTACGCACCCCCCTGTTTGCCCGAAGCTACGAATACTGTCGGCGCTATTGGCCGGATGAAGATTTGACTGCTCAGCCGAAGTTCTACGCTGACTACGATTACTTCAACTGGTTGATAGCTCCGTCAGCTGACTTCGCATATCCATTTGAAGTCAACTACTGGGAGTTGCCTGCGCTACTGGATAGCACCAACCAAACGAACTGGACGACGGACTTTGCCCCGAACTCCCTGCTTCATGGCGCGCTCCTGCAGGCAACTCCATTTTTGAAAAACGATGACCGCATCCCAGTTTGGGAAGCGATTTACGAAAAGGACGTTGCGATTCTTGAAGGACAGGACATCAAACGCATCGTCGATAGAAACGTCACAAGGGATACAGTCTGATGGGATACACCGACGTATTTGGAGGGCAACTGCTCTTCCCTTCGCAGCTTAGTTACTTACAAATTGACACGGCTGTTGACATAGAACTGCAGTGGCCGCGTGAGCAGCAGATCGAAGGGACGGATGTAGTCGCAGACTTCCTCGACATCAACACCACGGCTCCGGCACTCAGCGTTACGTTCCCAGACGCACGCAACACGAGCACTGGTAATAAATCAACGGTCAACAATATCGGCGGCAATGACTTCACCGTGCGTGATCACACGGGGGGTGTCATTCAGTTCGTTGGTACCGGTGAGCAATGGGTCATCGTACTTACTGACAACTCGACGGAGGCAGGTATCTGGTCAGCGTTCCAGTTGGGCGCAGCTACGACTCTCGCATCTGCCTCTGCACTGGCAGGCGCAGGTCTAGAGGCTGATGGCTTCGGTATGTTGCAACAGATCATCGACTCTGACGTCGAAGCTGGGACACCTATCACGGTAGTCGATGGTGACAGAGCGAAGTGCCTGATCTACACCGCAGGTGCGGGTACTGCGAACTTGCCGTCACCGGGAGCAGTTGGCAATAACTGGTTCTTCATGTTGCGCAACGCAGGTAGCGGTACGCTCAATATTGTGCCTCCGTCTGGTGACATCGATGGCAGTCCAAGTCTCAATCTGGATCCGAATGGCAGTACATTCATTTTCACAGACGGTGCTGACTTCTTCACCATCGGTCTCACTGTCGCTTCGACCATTGCGTTCGACTTTGTATCACTCGCAGTACCGGGCTCTGGTGACTTCGTGCTTAGCGGTGCGAACCTAGACAGGATCTCCTATCGATTCACTGGCGCGTTGACAGGTAACCGACGCATCGTCGTGCCAAACACGACGCAACAGTACTGGGCAGATAATCAAACGAGCGGTGCCTTCACGCTGGAGGTCAGCACAGCTGCTGGTGCAGGAATAATCGTTCCGCAGGGGCAAAGCATAATCGTTTACTCCGATGCTACTGACGTGATCAACGCGACGTCATCCACCAGTGTGGCGTTCCCGATCACCATTGGTCAGGGTGGTACGAGTGCGACGACAGCATCCGGTGCACGTACGAATTTGAACGCTGCGTTCGATGGGATCCTGATCGAGACGCAAGCACTTTCCGGTCTGGCTGGTGGGAGTGACCTCACAGCTAACGTGGTACTCCTGTTGGACGTTGACAACCTGACAGCAGAGACGGTCATCGATACCGCAGCAGACTTCCTTGCTGTCTTTGATGCTGACGCAGGTGCAATGCGCAAATTCCTCATCGAGGATGTGGTACCTGCACCTGATCGTCTTCTCGACGGTGCCGGGAACATTGCTGTAATAGCTACTGGCAGCAGTAACATAGAGATACGCAGTGTTGCTAACTCTGACGCGACACATCGTCGGCTGCGGTTCGCATGGCAGGATGGAACAATCGTCGGTCTCATCGGTTGGAACTCTTTCTCGGAAGAGATGTTCATCCAGAACAACATCAACAATCCAGACGGCACCATCGAGATCAGTACTCTTCACGTCAGTGCGGAAATTATCGTAGGTGGACTCCGAACCTTCACTGAAGGTTTACAAGTCAGAGGTGGGAATACTGCAGCCATCAGTTGGTCTGACAACTCTTGGGCAAACCGAGCCCGCATTGGGTTTTCGTCGAGTGACGTCTGGCGCTTTGAGAATCTGCCGCAACAGACCATCGTCTTCGAAGGTGAAGACAGCATCACAGCTACGGTCTCGATGCTGGAGATGAACCCGAATACCGGCTGTCATCTCTTCTTCAAGGGTGACGGTGAGATTGCACGCAGCGCGTTACTGGCTGATGGCGGCTTCGAGGTCAACAACACCGTGACGGGCGCGGGTTTCGAACGAGCGCTGACTGTTGGCGACGTCTCGACAGGATCATTCACTGGCACCATCACGGGCGTGACTGTCTTGACTCAAGGCACCATCGAGTGGATGCGAATCACAGCTGCCGATGGGAATGATCTGATCATCTTGTCGTGCGACTCCGACATCGTCGGCACCTCTAACACCACGCAGATGACCATGACGGGCATCCCGCTTGCGCTCAGGCCCAGCAGTGATCGTTCAGCACCATGCTTCGTCAGGAACGAAGCGAAGTTCACCAATGCGCTCGCGCAGGTGGACTCCGTCGGTGTAATTACGTTCTATGCGCCTGACAACACGAGCAACACGACCAATCCTTTCTGGAGCTTCACTACCTTCGGCAACGTCGGAAGTAAAGGGCTTGAGCAGGGTTGGCACTTAATTTACAGGCTGAATTAATGCCCGAACAACCCGCACCTTTAGTCTCTGCCCCCGGCATCAAACGGGACGGGACGCGTTTCGATAACGAACACTACATCGATGGCGAGTGGTGCAGGTTCCAGCGTGGCAAACCGAAAAAAATCGGTGGCTATCAGCAGGTCACAGACTCAGTGCCAGAGATCACTCGTGGCATGGCTTCGTTTTCGAAAGACGACATTCAGTACCTGCACTTAGGTCATCCGAACACCATCGGTCAGTACCAAGTCTCGAACGGTTCGCTCAACCTGTTCAGTGATCGCACGCCTGCGGGATTCAATGCGGATCTGAACAACATGTGGCAGTTCGACATCTTCGCTGACACGGGTGGCACTGGTAATCACGTGCTGATGGCGCACGCTGCAGAGAACGCAGCGAACATCGACAACTCTATCAACGGCACTTTGTACATCGACACCATCGATGCGACGACCATACTCAACACAACAGGTCTGCACGCTGACTGGAACGCTGGAGAAGCAACCAGTGGTGGTGTCCTCGTGAGCGGTGTGTACACGTGGACCTACGGCAGTAACGGACTCATCGTGCAGTCAGTAGCCAACAACCTCACCCTGCAACCGATTGCTGTAAACATCGGTACACAGAAAATTGTCAAAGGCATGCCTCTTCGTGGAGCTGGACAAGGTCCCGCAGCATTATTCTGGGGACTCGACATTCTTATTCGGGCTACGTTCACTCCGACTGGCCCACCTGACTTCGCGTACGACGTCATTGCTCGTGGCATAACCATCATGAGTTCACAGGGCGTCATTGAGATGGATGGAATTTATTACTGGCCCGGAGTGGACCGGTGGTACATGTTTAATGGTGTCGTGCGAGAAGTTCCCAACAACATGAATCAGAATTGGTTCTTTGACAACATCAACTTCCGCGAGCGGCAGAAATGTTTCGGCATGAAGATCCCTCGCTACGGTGAGCTGTGGTGGTGTTACCCAAGAGGCAATGCGACCGAGTGCACGCATGCAATTGTTTACAACGCGCGCGAAGGTTATTGGTTCGACACTCCGCTGCCTGACAGTGACGACGCTAACCAAGGACGCTGCGCAGGCATTTACGCCAACGTGTATCAACGTCCCTTCATGGTGGACAATGAGATTACTGCGAACGGTCGCACGTTGTGGCAGCACGAGACTGCGTTCGACAAGATTCGGTTGAGTAACATCAGTGCAGTGCGCTCGTCGTTTGAGACGCACGAGTTCTCGTTGCTTGACCAGCAGGTGGCTGACAAGTCTCTGCGTGTTGCTCGCATCGAAGCTGATCTGGTGCAGGTTGGTGACATGACCATCCAAGTTAAGGGTCGCGCGAATGCGAAGGCCTCGGTGGTTGATGGACCGACAGAAACAATTTTTGCAACACCGTCCACACCCGACGAAGAGACCGTGAAGTTCAAAGATGTGAGACGATTGATGAGCTTCAAGTTTGAGTCGAACGTGGGCGGAGGCAACTACGAGCTGGGCAAAACGTATGCGCACATCGAACCAGCAGACGGAAGGATCGAGTCATGATCATCGATCCCCGAGGCTTTGCACCGAACGAAGTGATCCAGTGGGCCGACCGCATGGCTGGCGAGCTGGGTTTCTTCTCCGACGAGCTGAGCGGATCAGATGCCAACTACGAACGGCTCGATGACCCAGCAGAATGGCAGAACTGGGCTATGGGTGTGTTTGGTGGCGTCGATGCGTTAGGGCAAGATGTGCCTGACCCGATGGACTACGACGACTGGAAAGAATGGGCAATGAGAATGTTTTCAACTTCAAATTTTATGGGATAGAGCGATGGCTACACAAAATACTTCCAGAGGACCGACAGCTGCTGAAGGCATCCGTGCAAGACGAGGTCTCGCATCCATGCTGGCAGAGCAGGGGGGTGACAAAGAGACTATTGATGCCGCCGAGCTGATCGAGTCCGTACCGGGTGGTCCTGAGCTGCTTTACTCATTCGCTGCAACCGAACTGCTGAAGAAGGCAGGTGTCAAGCCATCGGAGACTCGCAAGGTAAAGCTCTACGAGATCGGTGGCTACGTCGAGAAGGCGGAGGGTGGTCTGGCGAAAGCTGCTGAGACGACACGCCGAGGTGGACGCAACGGTGACTCGATGATGGTGCACATGACGCCTGAAGAGTTAGGCGTCCTCGAAGGCATGTGGGGTAAGGCTGACATCAATCCGAACACCGGCATGCCTGAGTACGGTTTCTTTTCTAAAATCTGGAAGTCGGTGAAGAAGGCAGTGAAATCAGTCTTCAGTTCCAAGATCTTCCAGATCGTTGCTCCAATCGCACTGAGCATCTTCGCTCCCGGACTGGGCACGTGGATCGGTGGTGCGCTGGGTGCATCAGGTACTACTGCGAGCGTGGTTGGTAACGCGCTGCTGCGTGGCGGCATGTCCGCTGCCGGTGGTGGTGACTTCATGCAAGGCGCAATGACAGGTGCTATCGCTGGAGGTCTCGGTGATGTTGCAGGCGGCTTCGTGAAAGATGTCGCTCCCGGATTGTCGGATAGTACTGCAGCCATCGTTGGTTCCAGTCTGGCGAGCGGTGCCGGTGCTGAACTGACAGGTGGTGACTTCGCATCCGGTGCCATGTCAGGTGCACTGACGCAGATGATGCAGCCGACGATGGAAGGCATCACGGAACGTGGTCAGGAAATATTCGGCCTCGAAGATCCGGGTGCTGGTGGCATCTTAGCGCAGCCAATTACTGAGCCGGGTTCGATGTCACCTGTCATTGATCCGGGTGGGCAAGATTTGATTAGCCTCGGTGGTCCAGAACTGACTGGACAGATGAGCCCGGTCGATCCAGCGTTGGCACCCGAGGATCCCTTCGCCGGAGCAGTGGCACCCCCTGTAGTTGGTGGGGCCGAGGCTGCTGCAGCACCGGCAGCTGCAACCGCTCCTGCTCCAGCTGGTTCAGAAGACCTGCTCATGAAATACGGACTGCCACTCATGGCAGGCATGGGCGCACTGGGTGGTGGTGAGTACGAAGAGGGTCAGCCTCCCCCGAGACCTCCGGGCATGGATGAGCCGCTGCCGATCTACGATAGTCAACGTCAGTTCATTGGCCCGACAGATCCGAATGCGTACTACACGTATGGACGGGCTGGTGCACCACAGACTGGTGAGTCGCTCTTCATCACGCCGGATCCTTTCGCCGGAGAGACCGGCACGCCGACCGTAGGACCAGCCGGTGGACTGGGAGGTACCGGAGTGGGTGGGGTCGCGCAGATGATTGCGGCAGGTCAGCCTATTCCACAAGCCATGGTCCAAGGTAATGGTCAGCAGATTCAAGCAGCTGGCTACACGTTGGATCCCAACACGCAGACGTGGATGCCTCCGCAACAACTGGGTCAGGGCACGGGCTTCGCCCATGGTGGCGAGGCTGATTACTTCGCCCAGAACGCTGACGTGGCACGCATCAGCCCGAACGTGAGCGCCTCTGGTGGGTACGCACAGGGACCGGGCACAGGTAGGTCCGACGACATCCCGGCGCGACTGAGCGATGGTGAGTACGTCATAGACGCTGAAACAGTCGCACTCTTGGGTGACGGATCCGGTTCAGCGGGAGCGAAGCGGTTAGATGAGATGCGGTCGAACATGCGCAAGCACAAAGCGAAGAACCTGATGAAGGGTGGCTTCAGTCACAAAGCCAAGTCGCCTGCAGCTTACATGCCGCGACTTAGAGCTGCGGCAGGGAGAGCGTAATGCCAAGCACGATAGACTTTCTATTTGAGGGAAAGCCTCCACAATCGGACACAACCTACGGGCAGACCGTGGAAAATATCCCCAAGTGGATGTCAGATTACACGCAGGGACTGATTGCGCGAGCGAATGCAGCAGCAGCGGAGCCGTACATTCCATACGGTGGTCCGAGAGTTGCTGGCTTCACGCCCGAGCAGCAGGCTGCGTTCGGCATGACCGAAGCAAACATGGGTGCGTACCAGCCCTACCTCGAAGGTGCTGCAGCGGGCTACGGTGGTGGTCTCAGTCGTGCTGCGAACATTGGGCGCGCGGCATCTCCTTTCGTGCAAGCAGGATCACGACAGTGGACTGACGAAGGCGTCGCCGAGGAGTACATGAGCCCTTACATCGGGAACGTACTCGACCGACAGGAGGCGCTCGCCACACGTACGCTAGAAGAAGAATTTATGCCTCGTGTCTCCGGCATGTTCGGTGGCGCAGGGCAGTATGGATCTCGCGGTGGCACCGGCTCGATGGAAGACGTTGCTGTCCGAGGCACACGAGACATTCAGGAAGGCCTCGAAGCCCAGCGGCTCGAAGCACTTCACGGAGCGTACGGTCAGGGTGCAGACATTTTTGGGTCAGACCAGCAACGACAGGCCGAGATGGCACGCATCGTTGGTGCTCTCGAAGAAGCTGGTGCGGCGAGCATGTACCGAGGTGCCGAAGGTCTTGGCATGTTGGGTTCAGAAGCTCAACGCATGGGTCTCACAGATGCAGCAGCAATGGAAGGCATCGGTGCTCAGCAACAGGGACTGGAACAACGCAGTCTGGATCTGGCGTACCAAGACTTCCTCGAACAGAGGAACCTGCCATTCGACCGACTCGGATTCATGAGCAACATCGTTCGTGGTCTGCCGATGGACAGGATGATGACTCGCACAGATGTTGGACCGGCGAGTGTGTACCAGCCGTCACCGTTGTCACAGATTGTTGGCGCGTACGGTGTGTACCGTGGAATGAATCCGAGCGGCGAAGCGGAAGGTGGTTACATTGAAGGTGACTACGACGACGTCACCGATTACGGGGAGGGTGGGTATGCGTACCCAAAAGGATACGCTGAAGGCGGACTGGCTGAGTACGCTTTCGGTGGACAAGTGCTCGACCGTATCCGATCAGGAATTGCGAATAGATTTCCTAGCTTCAATCGGTGGATGGGCAAGTGGGGCTACCCTGATGTCGGCGACAGTGTCGGAGTAAGTCGAGGCAAGCTTCAAGTGCACAACAACGAATCGACGGGTCGCAGGAAAAATTGGCGAGACGAGAAACAGGACTGAGAGATGGCAGCGTATCAAACAGGCGGACTAGCAGCGGTAACTGAAGAAGAGGAAGAGTTTTTCTCTCCTGCAGCGGTGACCGGTACCGAAGAGATCATCGAAGAGGTGAAGCCTGATCCAATGGCTGAGCTGCGCAAGATGGCGACGATGACGAAAGAGGACGCCATGGCGCGACTGCGTGAGTCACGTAACACCTTGGCACAACGTCGGACGAAGCAAGAGAAACGTGCGGAGCAGGACAGGTGGCTTGCTCTCGCGCAGGGAATGCTTGCGCCAACGAGGACCGGTGCGTTCGGTGAGAACGTCGGCATGGCTGCAGAGCAACTGCGTGGTGCGAACGCGTTGACGTTTGAACAAGAGCAAGCGATAGCCGAGGAGGAGGAACGTCTCCTCTTCCGTGAGTACGAGATCGCGGGCGACTACTTTGATTCACTCGCCAACTTGGAAGGCTTCAAGAGCACCAGTCGTGCGCGCGTTGTTAGTTCGATAACAGTAATGGATCCGAGAGATCAGGAGAAGATTGATCAAAATTTGATGAGAGCGTCGGAGGGGAAGAGAGTATCCCTCAGTACAGTCATGATGCCCAATGGTGATACGCACAGTGAAATCGAAACTGTAGACGACATACCTTATGAGGAGGGGGGCATACCTTACACCATTGTTGACCCAAGGAAGGTACCGGCGCAAGCAGCTGCACAAAAAACAGCTGAGCAAATTGCACTCGAAGCTTCAAAGACTCAGTTCATGGTCGCGAAGAGGGGCATGGATGCTATCCCCATGGTTACACGGCTGCAGCGAGCGTACACCTTGCTGCAGGGACTGGATGAAGACACGAGTGGGCTGAACGAAAAAATGCGTCAGGTCGCACAGTGGGCAGGCATCAGTGAGGTCATCACCGACAACGTTGAGCTGGCGACACTGCACAAGATGTTTGGTGCACAAATCTTGCAAGACCTGCGCTTGTTAACGGGTAGTAAGACTGACTTCGAGTACACGAAAGTCGAACAACAGAACGCTCGCCTCGGTGCGAGTGTGGCTGAGAACATGGGCATCATCGATGAACACATGTTTATGTTGAACGAGATGGTTGACAAAGGTGAGTACGCTGCGCAGCGGATGTCAACAGGTCCCGGTACTGAGGAGAAAGGCTTCATGCTGGAGCAGTACTTACGCCACCGTAAGGCACAAGCTGAAGCCGCTGCTTCTTACGACGAGGAGAGCCGTCGGCCACCAGATTCGAGACTCGAAGAGCTGATTGAGAACATACAGCTTAACCAAGGTAACGTTGAAGAGCAGAAATTTCACATTGATGCGTTTCAGGAACACTACGACATCCCAGATGAGATCAAACTGGAACTCCGTAAATTAGGAGCGGGAATCTAATGTCAACACCAGAGAGCAGACTGCTTGAGATGCTGAATCCGATGGAGGGTGACGAGGCCCGCATCGATGAGCCGATCATGATGGCGCAAGCCGCACCGGGACAGTTGTTAGGTGAAACTCCTCCAATCAACGAAGGTTTTCAAGGTGGCCTGACCGACGAAGAAGCACTGGGTTTACGTGCGGACATCTGGGTGGAAGAGGGACCAGCCAACCGACGTATTCTTGAGGAGCATCTGGGAGAGCAAGACTTTACTCCGGAACGTCGTGTGAATCCTTACGCTCCGCAAGAGGGTGAGGGACGTCAGCGGACGAACCCGTACGCACCACGACAGCCGAAGCAAACTGAGAGTGATTTCCCCAGCGACTTTCCGATGGAGCGTGGCACGTCACGTGCGTCGCTTCAGCTCCCCGAACTGGGTTCGCAGGTAGGTATGGGACATTTCTTCAACGTCCCCGGTGAAGAAGAACTTCCTAAGTGGGCACAGTATGGGTTGGTGGGTGCGGTTATGACGACAACGGATCCCAACGAAATCGCACAGATTTTCACGCAAGAAGTGGAGGTCCCTAATCCAGAGACGGGCGAGGTGGACATGGTAAGAATGTTCCCGCACATTGGTCTGCAGACAGCTCCCGATGGCACGCTCGTCCTCACTAACAATAAGACGGGTGCGCGTGCCATCATCAACCGTCCCGGCATGAGTAGTTTCGACGCAATGCAACTCGCTGTACTCGGTGCCACGTTCACACCCGCTGGTCGAGGTGCTGCAGTTGCTGGAGGTAGTGCTCGTATCTTGGCGCAGAAAGCTGCCACGGAAACAGCGAAGCGACTGGCACTACGACAAGCCCGACGTAAAAGTGCGATGGCACTCATGGCAGGGTCCGGTGTAACGGAAACAGGCATGCAGCTTGGGCAAGAAGCAGCCGGTGGTGAGTTCAACAAAGCGGACATCGCAATGAGCACTGCGTTCGGTGCGGTGCCTGACTACGTCTTTGATCCTCTCGCGAGATTCGCGACCAAGATACCGAGCTACCTCAAAACGAAAGCAGCTGATGTCGTTCCTGAAAATATTCAGTCAGCTATCCAGTACGCGAAGGAGACTGGCCGACGGATCATGACGCAGGATGTGTTAGGCGAACGCATGACACCCTCCCTGCAAATCCTTGCCAAGGTCGTCGAGCGTATTCCTATCGCTGGTACTGGTGGGCAGCGTAAAGAAATGGCACGTCAACGTGTCGATGCATTGACAGAGCTGGCTGCAAAATATGGCATCGATGTTGAAACGGACTATGGCACCCGTGTAATGGAGAATTTCGTCGAGCGCATGATGAAGCGACGCTTCTGGGGTGCGAACGAAGATCTGGTGCTGAAGGGTAACCGCACTCGTGCAAACGAGATGATCGAGCGTGCCTATGAAGCAGAGATGGAAGAGATCTCAGAAGGTGTGCTGCGTAATGCGATACGCGACAACCGCATTGATGACGTCGTCGTCGATAAAGTAATGGACTCTGGCAGGCCGAAGCTTTTAGGTGAGTTGTTCAACAAGCTGATGGATCCGGGTAAAGAAGCTGCACGCCGACGCTTCCTTCTCCGTGGTCTGGAAGAGTCTAGCTGGACACCGGGAGCACCTGCCGTTGCAGACCCGAAGAAGTTCCTGCAGTGGCTCGACAAACCAGCCAATCGTAAAGTCGTTGCAGCATGGTTCGAACCTGAAGATCAGCAAGTGCTCAACGGTGCACGTGAGTACCTACGTCTGACAGCGGCAGCGCAAGAGACTGGTAAGGGCGCAGGCATGGTTGCAGCTGTCGGTGGTGGTCTTGGTTTCATGGCTGGCGTCTTAAACGCTCTGGTTGGTAGTGCTGCAGTGATGGGTGGCGCAGGACGATTCATGCAAGGTCAGTTCGTGCGTAATCGTCTGTTGAAACTGGCGCACATTGCTGGTGATGAGGCACAGACTGCTGCCATCATGCGAGAGCTACGACCGTACATGATGTCTGCGGAGAACCAGTGGAAGCAGGACAACTATTACTTCCCAGAGGTAAACATCACGCAAGAGTCACTGAAGGAAGGCGGCGAAGATCTCCTTGAAGATGTATCGGGTGCAGCCGAGGACATGATCGGCGACATTGGACAGATTCCTGATAAGCTCGTACGCTTTTTGAAGGGTGACGAGTAGTGCCAGCAAAGCGCATCAATCGCAAGGCGAGGAACCGACACGGTCAGATACTATCCGCTGGCTCCCGTGTATTCCTGCCTGACTACCCGGATCAGATCCGCGCGATCATGATGAACGGCTTCGACGAGGACGACATCTCTGAGGTGTTCGACATCAGTCGCAGACAGCTGGGCATCTGGAAGGCACAGTACCCTACGTTCAAGAGAGCTGTTGAAGAGGGTTACACCGATGCAGATGCTGCTGTTCTGAATGCACTGTTCCAGACAGCGACCGGCTACACGCACGACGAAGAAAATATAATGATGTTGGACGGAGAAGTTATCCGTGCCGACACCATCAAGCATTACAAACCCGACGTGCAAGCGATCAAGTTGTGGCTGACCAATCGTCAGCGGAAGAACTGGGCTGACCGTCGCGAGACTGAGCACAGTGGTAAGGACGGAGCACCCATTGGTATTCGTGACGAGACGAAGATGGAAGTCATGTCCAGTATCTTGTCACTAATTCACCCGAAGCCTGACAACGCACTGATCGACGGGCGCACCGGGGAGGTTGAGAAGTAATGGGACTCTTCAGTTCAATCACTGATCCTCTGGGCATCCATAAGAAAGCCAGAAAGGAGCTTGGGATAAAGCAAGATCCGGGAGATCCCTTCGGTCATATAAAGAAACTAGAGAAGGGAGTCTCGGAAGAGCTTGGCCTCGACTTCGAGAAGTTCCACTTCGAGCAGATCTGGAAGGATCTCATGCATAATCCGGGGCGCATGCTCTACGGGTCCTTTGATCCGTTGAGCACGAAGATGTGGAACGAAGTTCTCGGTACAGATTATGATCCCATCATCAACCAGATGGGTGGCGCGACTAACCAAAGATTTGTGGACTACGTCGAGGCCGGAGGTGATCCGAAGCTCGCGGAGAAGGCTGCTCGAAACCATCAGATAGCTGCGACAGTTGCATCGATCTATGCGGGCGGAGCACTCGGTGCAATGGGTGGTGCAGGTGGTGCTGCGGCTGGTGCTGGATCATCAACCGTTGGCGGACTCACGGCTGCAATGCCATCCGCTGCTACGTTCTCGGCTGGTTTGTCAGGAACTGGTGCACTGGCTACGGCTGGCGTCGCAGCAGGAGCTGCGGAGATGGATGAAGAATTTCCAATGGAATTTGAAGACCAACCTTTGATAAGTCGTCCCGGTTCACTAAGTGTGGGGAACGTGCCTACGTGGTCACGGTACGGTGCAGCACGCGGTGGGCTCATGCTCGCAGCACAACCAAGGAGGCGTCGCTGATGCCTAGCAAGACAGAAAAGCAAGCCAGATTTATGCGCGCTGTTGCACACGGTTGGAAGCCTAGACATGCGAAGGCTCCTCCTGTCGAGGTGGCACAGGAATTTGTTGCAGCTGACCAAGCTGCGGGCATGTACGAGGGTGGTCTCGCTCCGATGAACGACCTCACACAGCGTGGCTTCGCACCGGGACTGACTGGTATGGCACCGGGTTTTCAAGAAGGTGGCGACGTAATGGGAGGCTTGACGTTTAAGCAGCTCTACAAAGAACTGGGAAGTGACATCGGAGCTGCCTTCACAATAATGCGGGGAGTAGAGGACGGCACCTACTTCAAAGATGATTCGACGGGACTCTTTTACAAACCGCAGCCAACGATACTGGCAGCGCAAGCACCAGAAGAAGCCCTTCCGGTTGCGACGGCTCAAGGTCCCCGTAGTGGTGGACCTCGCGGTCGCAGAGGTGGTGGCCGACGCGGTCGCAACGGTGGTGGAGGAGGCGGAGGTGGTGGAGGTGGTGGAGGTCCAACACCCGACCCCACTTGCCCGTCAGGTTTCAGGAGACGTGGCGGACAGTGCGTACCCGAAGACACGGGTAGAATCATTCCGCCAGACGTACCTCCTGTGGATTTCACGCCACCGGATCGCAGGGCAGGAAGAGACACCGAATATTCGGACGCCATACGCGCGCACAAGTTGCGCATCGCAGCAACATTAGCAGTACCACCCGGAGGGTACGCAGGAGGAGGTCCCGTGAGATATCAAGAAGGCGGCGCAGTGCGTCCCGG
>PVMK01118839.1_pt1 | contig 47136 bp, 46 predicted proteins | sample 1853481 | NCBI WGS metagenome assembly PVMK01 (sample SAMN08533507, study PRJNA380276) | Marine sediment metagenome, whole genome shotgun sequencing project.
GATAAGACCCTCTACACTTCCAGACTTCGTGAGAGGTTGATTTGACCTGCTAACAACATTCATGGTTTCGATGTATCGTTCCACTCACTTATCTGAGTAGATGCTTAGGACAGAGGGTCTAAGCAGGCCGCGATATCTTCCTCCGGTGTGCTTATCGGTTTAATAAAGTTTTCGAAAAGCACCTTGTGGGCGTTAGGTGTCAGAAATACAGGCATAGTCGGGCCAAGCCGGATATCCTTGAATCCCCAATGAATAAGGGTCAAGAGGATAGCCACCGCCTTCTGTTCGTACCAGGAAAGGATCAAGGATAAAGGAAGATCATTGATTCCTACCTCCAGGGATTCTGCAAGGGCATTGGCAATGAGTATAGCTGAATATGCATCGTTGCACTGGCCCACATCCAATAGCCTCGGTATCCCTTCTATTGCCCCAAGATCACGGTCGAAAAAACGGAATTTGCCGCAGGCCAGGGTAAGTATGGCGGTATCATCAGGGGCTTTTTCAACGAAATCCGTGAAATAGTTACGGCCTGGTTTAGCTCCATCACATCCACCTACCAGGAAGAAATGGCGTATTTTTTTTGTTTTGAGGTAGTCAACCAATAGATCAATGACGCTTCCCATTGGATGTTTTTGAAGAACTGTATTGTGTGCATAACCTACCCATACAGGGCCTTGCTCTTTGTCATCAGTGTAACCAGGCATCTGCAAAGCCTTCTCAATCACCGGGCCAAAATCACCATTTTTAACATGGGTGGTTCCTGGCCAAGCAACGAGGCCGGTAGTGAATACGTTATTTATATAGCTTGATGCAGGTTCCTGGATGCAGTTTGTGGTAAACAGGACCGGACCGGGAAAGTCAGGAAGTTCTTTCTGTTGGTTTTGCCAGGCGGTGCCGAAGTGGCCAACAAAATGAGAGTATTTTTTTAACTCGGGATAGGCATGGCATGGCAACATCTCACCGTGAGTATATATGTTAATTCCTTTTCCTTCAGTTTGCTTAAGCAGATCTTCCAAATCTTTAAGATCGTGGCCGGTGACTAGAATAGCCTTGCCGGCTTTATGCCCCAGGCTCACTGGAGAGGGCTCAGGATGACCAAAATGGCCGGTATTTCCTGCATCCAATAATTCCATGGCCCTAAAATTTGTCTTGCCGGTATCAAGTGCAATTTTCAGCCAATCCTGCAAACTGAGATTTTTGTCTGTCATTTGGGTCAGCTTTTCCTGCAAGGAGGCATATACTGCATCATCTTCCTGGCCAAGAATTGCGGCATGATCAGCATATGCGGCAGCACCGCGGATGCCATACAATGTTATTTCCTGCAGGCTTTTCACATCCTCGTCCCTGTCCCAATCTATAGGAAGACCAACCTTCTCTCCCTGTTCCACCAGGCCGGCAATGTCTTTTGCAGGCTGAAAAGTGGTGGCGGGATCATCAAATGTGGTGTTGCCACCACCGCTAGCTATTTTGCCTTTAAGTGTTTCCCGTCTTTTTACTGTCTCTCTTATAAGAGTTTCCAGGCGGATCGGATCAAAGTTTACATTTGTGAGAGTTGAAAAAATTGCCTGCAGTGAGAATCGGTTAATTTCAGCGTCGCTTATTTGTACTGAGCGACCGGAAACAGTAAAATGACAGAGTCCGCGGACAGCATAAGACAGCAGATCCTGGAGTGCTGCAACATCTTGATTTTTACCGCATATTCCTATTTCAGTGCATCCACCCTTGGCAGTTTGTTCGCATTGATTGCAAAACATGATCATTCTCCTCTTTGATTAGTGTGACAGTGACCCATTTTAGTACCTTAGAGATTCCAGTTTGTCTGGATTAGAAACAGATGGGATTTTTAATAAATTACAGAGTCACACTAATAATGATTCTTAGTTCTGGGTATCGCCTAAAGGATGATTTTTTCGTATTTAATCCAAAAGAACCATGCTGTACCAGCAGGGAAGAAGTTCTCCTTTTTTATCGAATTCCACCTTTAACCCTAACGGTTCTACTGTTTTGCCGATATCTATCCCGTAGGCATCCATGGATGGACGTGCCATATGCGGAAAACGGCATGGTTCCGGATGAGCACATTTCTCGCACCAGACGCAAAGAACCATTGCAAAGGCATGCATAAACTGGTGGGAAATCATCGCCTCCTTTTCTATCTTCACGGTAACATCCTGACTTTTCCGGGGATCTGGCGCTTTGATGATTAATGCCTTGCTGTATTGGTTAAAAGCATCCTGAAAATCTTCCGGTGATATATCCAGATAAGGGGGACAGGTCCAATATTGCCCCCATCGATTGCAGCCGAATCTGCATTTTAAAAAAGAGCGGGAATCAAAAATAATCGCGTTGGTATCAATTATCTTTGCTTCTGTTGCACCTAATTCAATGGCCTTTTTAATGAGATCCTGTAAATCTTTTTTCATAATCTTTCCTTAATTCATTCAATATTCTGGTAATTCGACTTTAAAGCTGATTTCATCCCGTCAGTCTTCGATAAATGGCTGGCAGCAAAGTCGGCAGTAATTCAACTTTCGGTAAAATAATACATTCGGTCTGCGGTGAAATCATCTGCAGGTAGTCGCTGCCTTTTTTGTCCGATGTAATAATAAATGGGTGAATATTTTTGATGCGAGCCTCTTGAATAGCTTTTTTTGTGTCGGAAATTGCATATTCAAGATTGCCGTATTCTATGTCATACGGTCGGCCATCGGTTAGGATTATCAGGATTTTAATTGCTGATGATACTTCCTCAAGTTTATACGTTGCATGCCGCACCACAGTCCCCATACGGGTCAACCCCAGAGGCTGCAAATTCCCGAGCCGGTATTGGGCCTTTTCGTCATACGGTTCATTGAAATCCTTGACGTTGAACATATCAACGCGGAAACGGCCCTCGGAGCTGAATCCGTATATGGCATATGGATCACCCAGGGCTTCAAGGGCTTCAGCCATAATCGCCATTGCCTCCTTTTGAACATCAATGACTCTACGGCCATTAATTACTTCGTCGGTTGAACCACTCAAATCTACGAGAAAAAACACCGAGACATCACGGATTCTTTTATCACGGCGAATATAGACATTTTCAGACATTGGAGCACCTGAACGCATATCAGTCAGTGCCTGCACTAAAGCATCTATGTCGAGAGCATCGCCGGTGGGCTGTGCTCTGTATTTACGAAACATCTCCGGTTTGAGTTTCATGAATTGCTTGCGAATCAATAAGATAATGCCCCGTAGACGTTCATTAATCTGGGTAACGAAATCATTAGGGTCTTCCCGTGCAATTCTTTGTCTGACCTGGCACCATTCAAGTTTGTAATCACATAACTTCCGGTCCCATTCCTTGTAAAAAAAAGTTTTAACGCTTTCCTGCAGTTCTTCGGGATCAGGAGAATCAAAATCTATGTCGTCGAGCATTTCGCCAAGCAATTTCCAGAGTGCATTCTGTTCTCTTTCACCTCCGGCCAGCATGGAGGTAAGCAGGCTTTCAAGCAATTCCGGCGGAATGTTTTCATATTTTTCAGCAGCCTTTTCTTTGATCGCAGTGATGGTTTCATCCGTTTCTTGCATAAGATCAGGAAGAATATCTCCCCACCACGGTTTTGGCACGGGTCCTGTTCTGCCCAGTTTTTCCGGATGCTGGTCGATGTGATGATCAGCCGAGTATTCGTTCATCTCATGAAGAAGACCTGGTAATTGCCTTATCAACCGTTTATCTGCATCAAGATGTATCTGCGTCGGATCAGTAAGAATTTTCCCGTCCAGACTGGTATAAGGGTGTCTCTGCAGTAGCATTGTCTGATGCAGGGCCATGAGTTTGAAGAGCCCGAAACTCGGTGCCATTTCGGGTAAAAAAATGTTGTGACCGTCTGTTGCTGCACCACCGTTAAACCCCTTGCATCCAAGCAGAACAGTATTCGAACGGAGTTTGACCGGCTGCCCAAGTAAAGCTTCGCAAATCATTGACAGGGTGTTGCGCTTGGTTTTCAAAGGGACTCCGGAAACAAGGCAATCGCTTGCTTCAATCGACTTCAAAGAAGTGCCATTGAAATAATTGACCAATTCCTGTTCCGAGCCACAACCTTCAAGCCCTTTGTCGATCCAGCTAATCGTTTCATCTTCATTCAGGAGTAGGCAGACATTGTTGCCGTGTTGGATAAAGCCTTCAGTCGCATCGACAGAAACGGCTGCAATGCGAATTGCCTGATCAAGGAAAAAACTCCATTTGTCGAGGGGATATCTGCAGCTTGCTGCTGATGCCTCGATAAAATATGCCTTGACAGCCTTCCATATCTTTTTTTTGTCTTTTGCAGCTTCAAAGACGGCCAGTCCCTGTTGCCCCCATGTTATAAAATTCTGCGAACCTTCGAGGTTTTCTAAAGCAACAGGTGTACGGCTCAGAAAGGTGACTGCCGCATCAATATCATGAACTGCTAATTGCTGGGCCAGATTTGAGCATTTAAAAATCAGATTATCATCGGCTGGAACTTTTTTTACGGCATTGAAAAAGGGCAATACAAGGGCCCAGTTCAATTCGCATATTTGTTTTGCTTCCGTGAGTATGTTGTGTTTGTCGGTTGATTTTTCAGCCTCATGGATTTCTCTTTCAACTTCAAGCAGAAAACCTTTGGAAGTACGAGGACGCAGGTGGGCAACAGATGACCTGGCAGCTTCATAAGTTTCTTTGCCAATATCGCTTGTTTTGACTGAGCCTTGTTGGAAGTCTTGAAGATTCATAATGCTTAGAAAATTCCAGCTATAATTTCAGTGATCGCTTCCTGTAATTCCATGTCGTCGGTCATGGCCCTGGTAACTGCAGCCTCACAGGCGGCCCTTGGTGCAACACCGTCTGAAATAAGCCTGCCGGCATACACTAATAAACGGGTACTGATGCCCTCTTCAAGGCCCTGTTGCCGCAGGTTGCGAACCATCTTGCCTAATTTGACAAGACGTTCAGCGGTGTTTTCATCGACCTGGCCTTCTTCAATTACTATGTCCTGCTCTTCCTTGCTTGGCGGATAAGTAAAATCAATTGCCAGAAACCTTTGCCTGGTGGAGTGCTTGAGGTCCTTCATGACACTTTGGTAGCCAGGGTTATATGACATGACGATAAGGAAATCAGGGTGGGCTTCGAGCAGCAAGCCTCGTTTTTCCTGTGGCAGTATTCTTCGGTTGTCAGTCAATGGATGAATTACTACAGTTGTATCTTTCCTTGCTTCCACGACCTCATCAAGGTAACAGATGGCGCCATGTTTGACGGCCAGGCTCAAGGGACCATCCTGCCAGACAGTTTCATTATCCCGCAGCAGGTACCGACCGACCAGATCAGAGGCGGTCAGGTCTTCATGACAGGCAATGGTGACCAACGGCCGGGAAAGTTTCCATGCCATGTGTTCTAAAAATCTGGTTTTACCACAACCGGTCGGCCCTTTGAGCAGAACGGGCATTTTAAGTCTGTAAGCGGATTCAAAAAGGCTTATTTCATCTCCCGTGGAGATATAAAATGGTTCAGTTGTGATGTGGTAATCTTCAATGGGAATGCCGTTTAAATTTTTTGGGGAAGTTGTTTTAGATTGAGAATTCTGCACGGAGTCTCCATATTATTATTATTTTTTAAAGGGTATGCCATGGGAAGACCTGTCACATAATTTTATGTGTGTGGGAGGTCGTAATGGGAAACTTTATTGGAAATAGCTCAATTCAGGTAAAGAAAAAATGAGCTTTAGGCCCGGAGAGTTAATAACACCCCGGACCTAAAACAAAGAAAGTTTAGTGCATAAGAAATTGTTTTTTTGCTGCTTCTGCAAGAAAACAATTCGCGAAGGCACTTATCCCGCTTCGGGGTTAATATTTGCCGTAAAGTTCAGCAGCTTCCATCATGGCTATAGCGTTCAACAGGGAACCGTTCGGTGGGAATTCGCACCCGGTTGCAAGGATAAAACCGCCATCTTTGCCAAGCTCCTCTATCTGTTTTTTACACTCCATTTTCACATCTTCAGGAGTACCTAAGAAACAATAAGTTGCAGGGCTGACATAGCCGGCCAGGCAAGTTTTCTTGCCCCATTTTTCTTTTACCTCTGCCATTGTTTCACAGTCATCAGTCAACTCGGCAAAAGAGATACAGATCGGTTCCATTGCTTCAATCTGAACATCAAAATAGATGCCGTTGCCACAATTATGAACCATGACCATCATATTGTTGGCGCGGATTTCATCGGCAAGGATTTTAGCAAAAGGCGCTTCCATTTTATTCCACATTTTTTTGCTCATGATCGACTGGGAAGCAAACAAGGTGTCGAGAACTATTGCGTGGACCCCGGTTTTGCCCAAAGCTTTGATGAAATCAACCAGGACTTCGGTAATAACCGCTTCTGCTGCGATAACCTCTTCAGGATGTTTATAACAGTCTTTGAACAGATTCTCGGCGCCGCGCATCATATTGAGGATGCCAAGAGGGCCGTAGACAAATCCCATGATAGCAGTATCTTTAGCCCTTTCATTACAGACGATGTCCATGTATTTGATCATTTCCTGCATGCGAGGGGCTTTTGCCACATCTATTCTACAAATCTTGGCATAATCATCCGGGCCTGCGATAAATGGATTATCATAATCAGGATGCGCGGTGTCCTCTAAGGGATAGATCATTGCCTGACCAAAATCAGCCGCCTCAACTGACAGATCGACCAAACCGAGAATGCCGTCAAAACCTACAAGCTCTTGGGCCTGGAGCATGCATTTAGCAGCTAATTCACCATCCTGTGACCATTCCGCATACGTAGTTCCATATACCCGACGGGAAGCTCCGCAGATAAGGGGAGCGGCCGGTACACGGTCCGGTATGCCGCCTGATAGAACAGTTCCTATTCTTTCTAATCCTGTCATTGTCATAATGTGTCTCCTTTTTGTTTTTTAGTGACCATATGGTCTTCATTTAGGCCAAGCATTATGTCTCTTGGTTCATCAACAATATCTGTTGTGCCAGCTCATTTATTGAGGAACTGTTATTTTTGCTCAGCAACTGTAAATTGCTGCTTCCTGCATTATTTAGTGCCTTAGGAATTGTTTTATTGTTTTTTTCACAAGAAGATAATTTCGTTGAACCACTTATCCCCTTCAAAGAGGGACTGAACTGAGCCCCTATCCCGTATGGGGCTAAAACTTCACGGATGTGTTTAATTTGTTTTGAATCAATCATATCTGTGCGGCTTAAGAAAATTCTGTCTGCATCTTGCATTTGCCCGAGAAGCAGTTTCGGCCTTTCTTCCCATTGAAAGGAAAAAGAAGGTCCGTCAATCAAAGTAATAAATGGGCCGATATCATATTGAATGTCTCTCAGGCCCATTTTCGTAACGTTGCGGAGTTCCTTGGTGACGATCATTTCAGAAGGTTCAAGAAAGAGATAATCAGGGTTTATGGACCTTTTAATTTTCTTTTTCAGCTGCACCAGACTGGTAGCCAGGGAACATCCGAGTCAGCCTCCACGCAGATGTTCCACCGAAATTTGCCGGCTACTGATAAAATCGTCATCATAGGTTTCCTCGCCATTCTCATTGACGATAACTGCAGAGTGTTTCCCCTGTGCAGCAAGAATGGTAATAAGCTCTTTAATGGCAGTGGTCTTGCCGCTGTCGCGTGTCCCGGATATACTGACAATTCTCATCTATTCCCTTCGGTAACAAATTATTCATCCTTAGAAAATTGTTCTTCAAGTTGCTTGATGTACTCCTGTTTGGATGCGACAAAATCGAATTCATCAAAGTAGGTGTGTTCTTTTTCTTTAACGACCGTTACACCCTTTCCTTCAGCAACTTCATGAAGACCGTCCAAGGTGGCTTTTTTAACGGCATCTTCTTTTATTCCCTGGATTATGCTGTTAATGGCGATATAGAGATCTTTTACAGCATGGTCTAATTTGCCGGTGGAGTATGTGCCGTGAGTGACGCCAATGGTGTCAGCCTTGATTGTTCCCGCTTCGGTCCTGATATGGGATTTAATATGGCCTATGCAACGGGCCCCGGAATCCATGCATTTTTGTGCAATAGAAAGCATCATTTCTTCGGCCATTGTTTTTACAAAGTCGCTGTCCATGGCACTCTTCCTGCTCAATTTAGCAGCCACTCCATAGCCACTGACGCCATGTTCAGTATAGCAACCGCGATCTGTGTTGTTTTCTGAATCCATACTATTACTCCTGCCAGTCTATGATACGTTGAGCAAGTTCATCTATGCCAAGACCTTTGAAAGAAGACAGGTTAACGATATCTGCCTTGGAATTATACTTGCGGATGCGCTCTGCTGCATCGCTCACCGCAGCAGCATCAACTGCATCAACTTTACTGATCGCTAAAATATCCGCGTCTTTTATCTGGGTCGTAACGAGTGTGCCAAGCATATCCATATCCAGCAGTTCGGCAGGACGGGTTGCATCGAATAAAACTATGGCCGGGCCCATGGAAATTTTTGCATCCCGTCCAGCCATGCTTGCGGCCAGTTTCACCTGGTGAGGGACCGCAACGCCTGTAGGTTCGACTAAAATATGATCGGGCTTATAAGACTTGTAGAGCTGAGTGAGGGTTTTGGCAAAGCTTGAGGCCACTTCACAGCATATACAACCACCGCCGATGTCCTTAACCTGCATGCCGCTTTCCTCCATGATTTTGCCATCTACCGGAATTTCACCTATTTCGTTGACGACCAATGCAACTTTTCTTTCGTTATCACCCAGCAACATCCGGGAAAGTTTCAATAAGAGAGTCGTTTTGCCGCAACCCAAAAAACCAGCTATCTGTGTAATTTTCATAGGATATCCTCTATGTTATGTGTCTGAAAAGTCATTCCAACTGTGTAAATTTGTTAAGAAAGTAAAAGTTTTTCTCTCCAAGAGGGTTTTTTATTTAAGCAGCGAAAAGCTGATATGAAATTTAATCTGACAGGATATTCTATACAAAAAGCGTGCCAAGAGTGGACTTGAAAGTCTAACTTATTGAAAACAAAGGAATAAAGATGTCTTTGGGGGGCTGTCGGGGGAAATTGGGGACAGGCAAATGAGGGGTCGCTTGACCCCTCATTTTTTATAAATACCCTACAAGCGATATGCCTGTATGGGTTGCAGGTTTATGGGGTCGTTCGTGGACATTGCGGGGTCATTCTAGCCCATGCTGTTTCATTTTTTTAAATAGGGTTTTGCGATTAATATTCAGTTCAGAGGCGCTTTTAAGGCGACGCCATTTGTTTTTTTCCAGCGCGTCTAAAATCAGTTGTTTTTCATAATTTTCCATCAGCGATTTTAATCCTTCCGCTGAGGAGACATCATTTTCTGTTGATAAGTCAGCTTCAGGTTCAGAATTATTAGGTACCAGATTTAAATCAAGGCGTTTGATCGTCATGAGTCTTTGCAGGACGTTTTGCAATTCTCTGATGTTGCCGGGCCAGTCATAATCCTGTAATGCCTTCATGACCTGGGGAGTAAGTACGGAGGTTTTCTTCTCATCATAGTTGAATTCTTTAAGAAAATGTTGAATCAATAAAGGAATGTCATCTTTTCGATCTCTTAAAGGAGGAAGATGGATCGGAATAATATGTACCCTGTAAAAAAAGTCTTTTCGCATCTTTCCTTTTTTAACCTGTTCCGCAAGGTCTTTACTTGTGGCGGCAATAATACGGACATCGGGCTTGATGATTTTAGAGCCTCCCACCGGAGTGTAACCGTTTCCTTCGATGGCACGGAGAAGTTTTACCTGCATGTGCAACTCGATCTCGCCAATCTCATCAAGAAATAATATCCCTTTGTCTGCAATATCCATGAAACCTTTCTTGTCTGTATATGCACCGGTAAAGGCTCCTCTTTTGTGGCCGAAAAACTCGCTTTCCAGTAAGTGGTCCGGGATAGCCCCGCAGTTGACAGAAACAAAGTTTTGCGCATTTCTGGCGCTTATTTCATGAATGGCTTTGGAAACTAATTCTTTTCCTGTACCGGATTCCCCATAAATTATGACATTGGCATCGGAGTTGGCAGCCTCTACGATTAAATTGTAAACTTCCTGCATAGGCAGACTTTTGCCGACGATATTGCCAAACCTGTAGCGTTTCTGCATGGAAGATTTGAGCAAGATGTTTTCGCGGCGAAGTGTCGCTTCATTTTCCCTCAAGACAGCTTCTGTTTTTTTTGATTCAGTGATGTCGAAAAAAGAGGCAATGAGTCTATTTCTATCAGGGAGAATCCCTAACTTGATAGCTATGTTTTTATTGGCCGCATGGCGATCAACTATTTTGCATTCATATTCTGTCCGAACATGGCCATCATTTTTTTTAAGCTCTAAATGATAACTTTTCATTCTATCCAGGTCTTCATCTGCAATAAAGTCAGAAAATTTCATTTTATTTTCGATTTCCTGCCTTGAATAACCAATAAGCTGCTCAAATTTCAGGTTTGCCATAGAGATAGTCAGGTCTTCATCAACAATTACCGAAGGTGAGCCGGAATTTTCAAAAACACTACGGTATTTTTCTTCGCTTTCTCGAAGTTCTTCTTCTATCTGCTTTCTTCGAATAATATGCCACATTCCTTCCATCAGCAGGATCAACTGCCGAACGTCTGATTCGTCATAAGGGGCTTCTTTGTTCCCGACCCCGGCGATAATAACAATTTTTCCCTTGTCAAGAACCGGCACATTCATATGCCGAAGAATTTCCACATGTCCTTCTGGTTGGCCCTTTTTTAAAGGGTCAGGGGCTGTATAATCATTGGTGATAATAGGTTTTCTTTGCCGCAGTGCTTCGCCCCAAAGGCCCATTTTATCTATGTGATAGGTTGTTTGTTTATGCTTGACATTGCAACCCTTGATAGCGCCGGCAGACCAGGAATACATGCGCAGGACAGTTTCGTCTTCGTTTGCAAAGGCCAGGTAACCGACCTTACTTCTCGTCAGTCGAATGGCCTCCTCGAGTGCGAAACTTGTTATTTCATTTAATGGTGCTTCAGTCATTTGACTGAGATCAAGAAGAACGCTCAGTCTTGCCTCATTAAGTCTAAATGTTTCGAGAGCTTTTTTATTTTGAGTTATATCGAAAATGGCGCCAATGAAAAATGTATTTTGTCCTGTAGCGTCAGTTACTGGTTGACCTTTTTGATGGACCCAGCGAATTGAACCATTTGCGTGCAAAATGCGATACTGAATATCGAAAAATTTTCCCTGCACGGCCCGGTCATGAATAGTTTTTTTCATGATTTCAATATCTTCCGGATAGACAATATCGCAATATGAATGCTGGTTGCTTTCGTCAAAGTGTGTTGCAGGGTAGCCTGAAATCTCCTCAATTCCATTATTGATAAAATTAATGTGGCATTCTGCCATAGGGGTGCATCGATAAATCGCAACAGGAAGATTTTGAACCAGTGTCATGAAATCACTGGCCCTTTTAACTAAACCGTCGGTACAAGTTGTATCAGATAAAAATTGTTGCATAATCTCAGACCATTAATTTTACCAAAGAATGACAGTACCTATTTCAACTGCTCGGGATTTTCTTTTATTTCTTTAAAAAAAGAGAGGGCTTCGTCTATCGTCAGTGGTATCTTTTTGCGATCCACAGGATCACTTAACAGGCGTTGAAACATTCTTGTTAATATAGGTGGCTCGAGCCTTGATTTTTTTAAAAGATTTTCGTCTGTTAAAATTTTCCGGGCCGTACCATCCGCAGCTATCTTTCCTTCATCAAGAACAATAATCCTGTCGGCAATTCTGGCCGCCAGGTTCATGTTATGGGTGACTATAATAAAGGTGTAACCGTGATGGTTATTCAGATGTTGTAGATGATGGATCAGCTGGTTTGTGGATGCCGGATCGAGGTTGGCAGAAGGTTCATCGAGCAACAGCAGGGGAGGTTTCATGGCAATCAGACCAGCCAGGCCGACCCGCTTCATTTGCCCGTAACTGAGCCTATGGATTGGTCGATCAGCCAAATCGGACACTTCCATCAATTCCATGGCTGTATCAGCAAGCTGCCTGACAGTTTCAGGCGGCAGGTTCAGATTTGTAGGCCCATAACTGACATCCTCTCGTACATGGGTGCAAAACAGCTGGTCATTGGGATCCTGGCACAGAAAACCGACATATCGGAATATGCGGTTTCGCATCTGCCGTTCAAGGCGTTCCCCTTCCAGATAGATTTTACCTCCGGTGGGGGATAGTATGCCACTTAGCAATTTAAGCAGAGTGGTTTTGCCGGCGCCGTTGGGGCCACAAAGAACAACTATTTCTTTTTTTTCAACAGTAAACGAGATGTCACGTAACGTTGTTACATCTCCATATGCATGAGTGAGATTTGAGCAGCTAACAACAGGCGCAGAAGGGTCTTTATACTCCGGGGTCACATCACACTGATTCGGGCAATGTTCGTCGCTATTATAATTTTTTTCATTGGCATTTACATTTTCAATGCTTGAGTAAGAGCCCCGACTGATCATTGCTTCCTGAATCCGCATGGCTCTGTCATAGGCCCTCAAAACAACCTGGGCAAGGATTCTGGCTGTAGTTTGAAGGGCTTGCCGGTAGTTTTTGAAACCGCCTCTTGTTCGTGCTGAGTTTCTCATTTTAGTAAATTCGTTCATCACCAGCGACATGTAGCGATATCCCATGGCGATGGTTTCAAGGAGAATGTCTGGTACACGAAACCATTTTAGTGCTTCTAAAAGGCTGTTAAAGGGTGTTGTCAGAAAAACGGCAGCAATCCACGACATATCGCACATAACCCGTGCTGCCGCATCCAGTCCAAGCTTGAAGCCTTCCTGGTAAAATGTAATTGGACCCAGGGAAAATAAAGGTGTAATTCCGAAACCAGCTGTGAAACCGCCGACCACGATTAAGGTTGACCAGGCAGGTATGATGAAAAAAAGAAGAAAAAGGCGGGCCGGAATACGTGACCAGACGGCTAATGAAGTCCCTGCAAAAAACAGGGAAATAGAGAGCCATAGTTGGGCAAAATATATGTTTAAGGCGACGGCGGTTACCAATAGGGCCAGTTTGATCCGGGCATCCAGACAGTGGAGTCCTTTTGAGGCGCCGCATTCGTGATAATCCTGGATATGTGTGTCTATGTTGATATGCAATACATATACCTCAATATCTTTGTAACTGTTCAGCCGCACCCCGTCTGCGCACGATCAGGCCTTCCAGCAGACTGATGTATAGCTAGGCTGCCTGCTTGCACACATCTGAAGTACATCTGAATAGTTACAGGCATGGTCTTTATGCTCATTTCTAGCTTTTGGCTGAATATTTACAATGTTTTGAAACAATTCAGCAGGTTCAGGCATCGTTTGTTTGATTGCCCCCAAAGCTTTTTTTATTACTGATGAGGTACCACCATCGGCCAATAATGAAACCGCAAACACCACCTGCTAAAAGCAGAATCGCATTCCATAAATCTCCCCAAGACTCTGTGTTTATAAGAGGGGCTTTAGGTTCCAGACCGGCATCTTCAGCCAGTTTTTCATTGACAGCCTCGTCCATGCCGGAAAAAGAATTGGTCGTTGACGGTTCCTGTATTTGTGGTTTTTCTATTCTTCCGGGGACGGCTTTTTCATTTGCTGCAAAAACATGGTCGCCTGGCATTATAAACATAGTAGCTGCTACAAATAGTGCCCATAGGGCAATATTCACGGATTTTTTAGTTCGTTCAGTAACAGATTTTACTAGTCCAAGATCGACAAGTACCTCAGGTCTCTGTTTGTAAATATATTGTAAAGCAAGTCCCGTAATTACCATTTCACCTATAGCAATGGGTAATTGGGTTGGCAGATAACTGGCGTAAATTACTGTCAGGTAGCCGCCAAACGTATATTGAGGGGTCGGGGCGTTGACCAGTTCACGTGCCAAAATAAGACCGGAACTCATGTAAACCGCGATATCGCCAATCAGGCCGCCGGCAAATCCTGCAGCCCAGAGAGGAAACCCTATTTTTCTTGATAGATAAAAAGCCAACCAGCCGGCCAGGCAGCCAAAAAGTCCAAGTGCAACAACATTTGCACCCCAGGTTCCAAAGCCGCCATGGGCAAAAAAGGCAGCTTGCAATAAAAGACTTCCGCCGGTCAGAGCAATTGCAATAGCAGGTCCAAAAAGAATAGCAATAAATGGAGTGCCGCAGGGGTGAGAGGTTGTTCCTGTAAATGCGGGAAGTGGTAATAAGGAGATGAAAAAAATTAACGCACCAGCCATGCCGAGAAGGGGCCGTTTTTCAGGAAAGGACGCCACGAATTTCTTCATTTTCGTTGTGCCATAACCCACTAAAGCTAATCCGGCGGCAGTATAAAGAACTGCTGGAGTTCCGGTAATTATGCCCTCTGTTATATGCATGACTTGCCTTATTTTTCAGATGATTATTTGCTGGTAGCCAAAAAAATATCTCCCCCTAAAGATAATATTAAAAACTACAGTTATTTAATTCTATAAATGTAACTATTCAGCCAAAGATCAGCCCTGTAAAAGTCCGATGATTCTTTCTGTTTTGTATACTTTTCCCTGCGCCACCACGATTCCTTCAATTGCAAGGGCTGGGCTCAGCAACAGACCGTATTGCTCCCTCATTTCATCCGAGAGCGTCCATTTCTTTACGACCTCTGCCTCAATACCCAACTCTTCAACTGCCTTCCTGGCATTTTCAAGGAGTTCGTTGCACTTCTTACATGGCGGGTCAAGGCCGATAACTTCAATTTTCATCATGATGGTTCTCCTTCAATTTTTCCATCAGGGTCCACTTTCTCCCGAACTATATGAGGTGGATTGGGATATGCAGGGCTGAAGCATTGGAGGTCATCTATCTCAGTTTTCACGTCAAACCTTTCTGCAACTGCGGCAAGGACGCTCCTGACAATTTTTTCAAGGGTATCAGGGTCAAGCTGAACTCTCGCATTGAGAATCAGGGAGCCTTTGGAGAGTGTTGCAAGCGGCTCACCGTTAATCATCGGATTTGAAGACAGGTTCGTCAGGTTGACCCAGAACGATTTCCCGCCACTGGTGAAGACTGATTTCAGATGTCCTATTTCCCCTTTTTCCTGCTTAAAGGATTCCCGGAGCTCAACGAACAGATCATTGACAAATTTATCGGCTGCAAACAATTGGTCAGAAGAAATTTTGATGGCGGCATTTAGCCAGCCAAGGACTGCTTCGGCCCTGGCATAGCGGTCATAGTCTATTTGACTCAATACGGTATTTGCGCCCGGACGGCCGGAAAGCAGAATCTCCAGCCATTTATCAACCCCGACTCCATCCCTGGCGGAAATTGCAAGGATCTCCTTTTCTGGATATTTCTCGGTTAAAATAGAAACTAATCTTTCAACTTCTACTTCTGCCAAAAGATCAATTTTGTTGAGCACCAGGATATCCGCCTCTTCCAGCTGTTTCCCAAACAAATAGGCCACTTCTTCCGGGAATTTACTTTCGGTTTCAGCCAGCAGCAACTCGCGGACTCTGTCCGGGTCCACCATGGTGGTAAACGGGGCAAAGCGAAATGCTTCGTGGTAATGAATTTTTATCGGATTTGCCACTGCTGCTACAAAATCGGTACAACTGCCAACAGGCTCTCCCAGCAATATATCCGGTTTATGAACAAGGATTTTTTCGATATTGTCGATCAACTCTTCAAATTTGCAGCAAAAGCACCCTGCTACGACTTCCTCGATCGGCACCCCGAGTTCACTGAGCATCTCCCTGACAATGACAGTATCTGCCAGGTTATCACTCTGGTCATTGGTAACAATACCAACACGCTTGCCTAGACTGAGCAATTGCTTGGCTATTCCAGCCAGGGCCGTTGTCTTGCCGGAACCAAGAAAACCGCCGACGAAAATTAATTTTACAGGGGTGTCAACTTTTATATTTCTGGTTTTTTCCATAATGTCACCTCTTCACTTTATTTAGTGTAAGCGATCATAAGGTCTACCATTTACTCTTTCAGCTGCCAGCGCCGCTGAATCTCATCAATAAGTTCTTCCTGCCCCGGGATCAGGGATTCATAAACCAACTCTCCGTCAAGTGCTATGGAGGGCAACGATTTTGCCTTGAGTTCAAGGAATCGTCGGTTTCCTTCCAAGGTGCGCATATCCCACTCTCTTATTTTAAGCAGTTTTTTTGTTTCGTCCGGTAAATCCTTTACCGATTTTGCCATGTAGACACAGGCAAGTCATTGCCTGAAATCGGTTAACAAAATATCAACAATAACTCTTTTCATTCTTTGTCTGCTGTTTTCATTTTTTCGGCAATCACTTCTTCAATGGCTTCTTGCAGCATATCACGGGGAGGAATGGCATCAAAAAAAAGCTCTCCGTCTATAAAAAGGGAGGGGATCGGAGCGATCCTCATTTTTTTGTAGACTCCGTCTTCACCGAATAACGATACTGAAAGTTCAAGGAATCTCTCTTTGCCTTCTCCCTTCAAAAAATCCACCCTGCGGTATTCCACGTGCTCGGCATAATCAGGCATGATATCTCGAACCGCTTCATCCATATAGTAACAAAGCAGACAGTAGTCAGCCTTATACATCACTTCGATAATCATTTTCTTGTTACATGTCATGTCGTCTCACTGATCATCTTATATTAGTTTTATTCAACTATTCAGGTATGGCTGCAGATAGCCTAAACGCCATGCTGTAATTGTTTTGCAGTATCGCAGATGCGAGGCATAGTCCTGTAAGCTATACTTGTGTATGCGAACAGGGCTATAACAAAGCAGATGTGGTGCTGCTGAACGATTACTTTTATTCGTTATTTACCTTCGGCCTTGGAAAAAGCCCCGCACGTTCGACAATCTCCGGCACTTTTTCTTCCCACTCTATTGCCATGATATGGAATCCGCTGATGCCTTTCACTTCCTTGAGACGTGCGATGGTTTCCAGGCAAATATTAATTCCTTCGTCAGCCTGTTTTTCCTTAGGAACGCCAGCCAGTCTGTCGATGACTTCGTCAGGGACATCCATTCCCGGCACGTTTTTTTTCATATAGCGTGCCATGCCCAGGGATTTCATCGGGGTAATCCCGGGCAGGATATAAACCTTTTCGTGTAAACCCCGGTCCCGTACACCGCTCATCCATTCTTCGAATCTGTCTAAGTTAAAGACGCACTGGGTCTGGATAAACTCTGCGCCTGCGGTGATTTTCTTCGCCAGGCGGGGAACGCGAATTTTATGAGGCTCGGCAAAGGGGTTTGCCGCGGCGCCGACAAACATGCTGGGAGGCCGTTTGATATCATCGCCGTTCAGGAATTTGCCGTCGTCCCGCATATGCCTGACTGTCTGCAGCAACTGCATGGAGTCAAGGTCAAAGACATTCTGGCCCTCCGGGCAATCACCGAATTTCTGGTGGTCTCCGGAAAGGCAGAGGATATTGTTTATATCAAAGGAGGCAGCACCGAGGATATCACTTTGCAGGGCGATCCTGTTGCGGTCACGGGTGACCATTTGCAGGACAGGATCCACTCCCGCAAGCTTCAGGTGGATGCAAGCTGCCAGACTACTGAGACGGGTCACCGATGTCTGGTTGTCAGTTACATTTATCGCATCCACATGGTCTTTGAGAAGTTCACCTTTTTTTATGATCAATTCCGGGTCGCTGCCGCGCGGGGGACCACACTCGGAAGTTACCGCCAGATGTCCGGCTGCCAATATATGCTCCAGTTTACTGCCAGTCTTGACGCTCACGGTAGATATCCCTCAACTTTAAAGTTTCTTGGCCCACCGGCCCGATCTTTAGACCAGTCTTTCAACGGGAATAGTTCTTCGTAATCATCCAGCTTGCCAAGGGCTTCCAGACGGTTGACAATAAGGCACCAGGCGCAGTCAAGTTCTTTGTTGATTTCACACTTGCCGTTATTAACCCCGCCGCAAGGGCCATTCAAGAGCCGTTTGGCGCATCTGCTTACAGGACAGATGCCGCCGGTGACCGCCAGTAGGCAATTGCCGCAAGCCTGACATTTTTCAGTAAAAAAACCGGGCTGATCAACTGCCCCCAAAAAAGTAGTGTTCAGGGCCGGATAAAGTGGTGTGGAATGGAATTTTTCCGCCATGAATTGGACACCCACGCCGCAGGCAAGACTTAAAACAGCATCCGCTTTTGAAATTGTATCCAGGGCAGTTTCAAAAAAATCATGCTCACACTGCCGTTCAATGCCACCAACTTCCAGTTCGATTTTATTCTCTTCCTGTATGGCCTGCATCCTCAACAGAGAGGTAAGAACTTCAGCCTGCTTGGTGCCGCCCTGATGACAGACTGCCACACAGGTATTACAACCGAGAACCAGAACTTTCTTATGCTCCCTGATCATCTCCCAGATTTCTTCGAGAGGTTTTTGTTGTCCTACTATCATTGTTTCAAGGTTCCTTCTCTTCTGTTTTTATATTTAAATATTCCGCTATGGTTATTCCTGTTGCTGCCGCTTTGCCAGCCAAATAGGCGACGGTCCCAGTTTTTTTATTCTGTCGGTGAATTCGGTGCAGATCTCGGCCCACCGGGGACCCATGGCCGCTGAAAGATTATACATTTCAAGCCTGGCCGGTTCTATATTGACCTGGGCCAAAAGAGTCTGCAGGTGTTCTATCCGTTTTCGCGCATTGGTATTTCCTTCCAGGAAATGACATTGACCTTCCAGTCAGCCGGCCACGAAAACACCGTCAATCCCCCTTTCAAATGCCCTCAACACGTAAGAATGATCAAGCTTCCCCGTGCAGGACAGCCTTATAATCTTGACATTCGGTGAATAAGAAAGCCGCATTACTCCAGCCAGATCTGCTGCTGCAAAAGCGCAGTAATGGCATGCAAAAGCCAGAATGTTGGCCTCCCATTTCGCTGGTATACTATCAGTTGATGCGACATCAACGGTTTTTTCAGGTTCCGTTTCAGCTGCAGTTGCAATTTCCGTCATCGTTTTTTTCCATGCTGTTTTTTGCTATATGTGGGTGCAGTACACAATTCTCCGTTAACGAGTCAATCATTGCCGTTATCTGCTCATCTTTGAAGCTGTTTACCTGGAATGCCTTTGCCGGACAGATACCGGCACATATCCCGCAGCCTGTGCATTTAACCTCGTTATGACTTATCTTGCCGTCTTCATCTATAAATGGTGAGTCGAACGGGCAGGCACGAAAGCAGGCCAGGCATGACATGCATTTTTCACGGTCGTGCTTCGCAATAATGCCTGATACTGCGAGCTGATCATGAGACAGAACCGCTCCGGCCCGACCTGCGGCAGCCAGGGCCTGGCTGATGGTCTCATCGATATTCTTCGGTCCATGGGCCAGGCCCGCCAAAAAGAGCCCCTCACTGGCAAAATCAACAGGACGCAACTTGACATGGGCCTCCAGGAAATAACCGTCTTCATTCCTGGTCAATTTGTACCTCTCACCTAATTCGTCATTGGTGGGATGGGGACGCAGGCCGGTGGAAAGAACCACATAATCGGCCGGCAAGATTATTTCCCTCTCCAGGACCGGGTCATAGGTCTTGACTTTGAATCCCTTACTATCCTGGGTTACCAGCGGTTTGTTGTCAACTTCATACCTCACAAACAGAACGCCGAGATCCCGGGCTTTTTTATAATATTGCTCCCGCAGGCCATAAGTCCGGATATCACGGTATAGTATCGCCACATAAGCTTCGGGAGTTTTTTCCTTGATGGCAATGGCATTCTTTATGGCATCCTGGCAGCAGATGCGGGAACAATAGTTATGCGGTTTTTCCCGGGACCCGACACATTGAATCATCACAAAACGGTCACTGGCCTGCACCTTCTTTGCCACCAGCATCCGTTCAAGCTGCCTTTGAGTGAGGACATTATCCGACTCTCCATAGCCATACTCGGTAGGCACATATTCACTGCCGCCGCTGGCCACCACAATTACACCATGGTTAATTTCGCTGTTGTCGCTTAACGTTGTCTTAAAATTGCCGACATAGCCTTCGGTTTTACTGACTTCGACACCAGCATGAACTGTAATGGCAGGATGATCATCAATTTGAAGATTTTTACGACGCACCAAATCTCTGACATTGTCTCCTTCCAGAGTATACAAAACATTGGCAGCCAGACCGCCAAGCCGGGGTTCCTTCTCCACTATATGAACGCTGAAATCCTGTTGGGCCAGAGAGAGAGCCGTTGTCATTCCGGCTATCCCACCCCCGATAACCATGGCTGCATGTGTAACCGGAACTGATTCAGACCGGATTTCCTGCAAAAGACTGGTCTTGGCAACACTCATATTGACAATTTCAATGGCTTTTTGGGTGGCAACCTCATTCTGGCCCATATGACACCAGGAGCATTGTTCACGAATATCAGCAAGGTCAAAAAGATACTTGTTCAGGCCGGCTTCCCTGATTGTATCCTGGAAAAGAGGTTCATGGGATCGCGGTGTACAGGAAGCGACAACTATCCGGTTCAAACCTTTTTCCTTGATAAGTTCCTTTATTCTCTCCTGCCCATCGGGGGCGCAGGCGTATATAACTGTTTCAGCATGGACCACGGACGGCTGCTTCAAGGCATTTTCCGCAACCCTTTCCACGTCAACGGTCTGGGATATATTAATACCGCAGTGACAGACAATAACTCCAACCCGGACCTCGTCATCACCGGTTTCCTTCTCCGGCGGCAGAGAGACATCTTTAACCTCCTGGCCGCGGCTTTTACTCAAGACTGCCATGGCCGCTGCCGCTGCCGCACTCCCCTGAACTACCGTTTCAGGAATATCCTTTGGCCCCTGGTACGTCCCGGCCACAAAGATACCGGCTCTTGTCGTTTCTACTGGATTCAGGCGTGAGGTTGTGGGAAATCCGAATGAATCGGTGCTGATATCAAAAATCCTTGCAAATTCCAGGGCATCCTTTCTTGGTTGCAGGCCAATTGAAAGAACCACCATGTCAAAAATTTCATCTTGCATGCGTCCATTTTTGTCCACATACCGCATGAAAAGGTCGCCGGTCCCTGCCTCTTCATAGACAGCTGAAACCATGGCACGTTCATACCGGACATTATATTCATCCCTTGCCCTGTCTGCATATTTATCAAAATCCTTACCAAAGGTTCTTTTTTCATTATAAAATATCGTCGGAGTCACTTCAGCATCATGTTCCCTGGCAATGACCGCCTGTTTGGTTGCATACATGCAGCAAACCGACGAGCACCAAGGATTGGCATTATGGGGATCGCGAGAACCTACGCATTGTATCCAGGCAATCTTTTTAGGATGTTTGCCGTCAGAAGGTCTTTTTATTTCACCCTGAAATGGACCGGATGCAGAGAGAATTCGCTCAAACTGTAAAGATGTTACAACATTAGGCCATCTGCCGTATCCCAGCTCCTGTTGAATTGTTGGGTCATAGGTATCTAGGCCTGGACAAAGGAGCACCGCACCTGCTTTTAAATCAAACTCTTTGGGAGTATCGTCAAAATTGATGGCATTGGCATCACATGCTTTTTCACAGGCCCGGCATTTGCCTTTAGTCAAATAAATGCAATGGTCAGGGTCAATAACCCTGGTGTTTGGAACTGCCTGTGGAAAAAGGCTGAATATGGCCTTGCGCTTGGCAAGGCCCTGGTCGAACTCACCCGGAACTTTTTTGGGACATTTTTTTTCACAAGCACCACAGCCGGTGCATTTGAGAGGATCAACATAACGTGCTTTCTGGCTGATTTTAAGGGTGAAATTTCCAGCGACCCCGGAAATCTCCGAGACCTGTGCCATGGTATGGATCTTGATATTCGGGTGTCGGCTGCTTTCCACCATTTTAGGTGATATCATGCACATGGCGCAGTCGCCGGTGGGGAAGGTCTTGTCAAGCATGGCCATAGTCCCGCCAACGGCTGACTCCTTGCTGATCAGATGGACCATAAAGCCACTGTTAGCCAGGTCCAGGGCTGCCTGCATACCACCGATGCCGGCCCCGACGATTACAACGGAGCCTGTTTGTTTAGTTCCTGATTTCATATTGATGTTTTAGTAAAGAAAAGTCATAGGAGGGGTTTATTAAACCGAATCCCCGCACAGATCAGTCCAGTCCATTCCATTGATGAATAGATTGTCGTCTGGTTGTAAGTCCTTTTTGCTCAACCCCATAGCAATGCCCAACAATTCGGTGATGAAATAGACGGGCAAGCGCTCCTTGATGTCATGTTTTTCGCAATACTGATTCTGCCTGGATTCCATATTCATCTGGCACATCGGGCAGTTAACCACAAGGCAGTCAGCCCCCCTGGATACTGCATCCCCCATGATTTTTGCCATCAAATCCAAGGCGCAATCAGTGTTATAAATAACCGATGAAGCTCCACAACAGAAGGTTTTATAATTCCAGTCCACCGCCGCCACGCCAATGGCTTCAAGGACTGTTTCCATGCCCTGAGGGTTCTCTACATTGTCTGAAATCGTCACATCATAAGGAAACCTGGTATTCATACAGCCGTAGTAGCAGGCCGGTTTATAACCTTCCAATTTTTCGAGGGTCATGGAGTTAAACTTGCTGCCGCCAATCTCCCTTCTCAGTACGTCCAGTGCAGAAGAAACCTTAATATTGCCCTTAACCTTTTTGGGCAATTCAAGGTTGATCTCATTCTTCAACAGTGGAAAATCCTCCAGTTGTTTCTGGGCCACCATGGTTCTGGAGTAGCAGGCAGAACAAGGTATTACCAGTTCAGATAAGCCGGAGTCCTCAGCAATCCCTAAATTTCTGGCAGGCAAAGCGACAGCCATAAAATCATTAATCTTACCGGCCGATGTTGCACCGCAACAGCTCCAATCTTCTAGTTCTTTCAAATTTAGGCCAAGCATGCCAAAAACCAGTTTGGTCTGATGATTGTAGAGCTTGGCAGACTGATAGAGTGAACAACCTGGGTAGTATGCTAAATCCATTTTCGACCTGCCGATTTTTTATAGAGGCGGGAAATTTCATCACGTCCCTTGCTTGAATGAAATGAGAGGTGCAACCGTTTTTGCTTGAACATCTCCCAGGCTAAAGTGGAATTACTGATGATTTCGGAAAGAATGGCGACGTAATTTCCTTTTTTGAAATGATCCCACATGTTTCGCAGTTGAAATTCACCCATCATGCCGATTTCATTGATCCGGCCCCAGCGCAGGCTATGGTAGAAAAAGGCCCTGTGGAAATTCTTAAATTCCGGCTGCTGCGGATCTATGCCCGCATCAAGTGCCATTTTCTTCAGGGTGTCGGCAATTCTGCCCGTTTTGATGTTGTTGGGACACCGGGTTCCGCAGGTATGACAGAACAAACATTTCCACGTCAACTTGTTTGTTAAAGCATTTTCAATATCCCCAAGTATTACCATTCGGATCAGTCGGTTAGGGGTGACCATGTCTGTATCTTCGGCAACCGGGCACCCTGAAGCACATCTCTTGCACTGATAACAGGCGGTAATATCCTGACCAGATCGTGCCATAACTTCCCGGGTGAAAACATCTGCCGCATGGGGGTTATATTCAAAAGGTTCGTTAACCATTATTCCAGCCCTTCATCACTTAAAGTGGTCGGCTTTTCCAGAAGAGTGTCCAGGCTTAGCGGCTGGAACACTTCACCTTTTGACCAGTTCCCTTTTTCGGCGGCCTTGCCGACTCCTTCCATGGAATCGATGGGGCCGATAAAAACCACTGTATTTTTGTGTTTTATGCGCTCTGCCGGTATTCCCGAATCCTCAATGGTCCAGTCCCCCATGACATAGCTGAAAATATACATGATGCCTTTTGCCTCAATAAAACCTTTGGCACGTACAACAGAAGAAGGCAGGCTGTCCGCCATTTCTTTTATCTGGCTAATATCATCGCCTGTCCATTTGTAGATTACTGAGACCAGTTCATCCGGCGGCGTTATCTCGAGGTCGGGCTGGTCCAGTAGATCATTGATATATGATTCGAGCTCCGACGCAGACAAAATCTTTTTATCGCTCTTGGCGGAATCTACCGGGAGGCTGCCGTTGTCTTCCCGCAGTTCCTCGAAAACAAACTGTTCAAGCGGGATATCGGAGTAAGTTGTTTCAAAAAATACAGGGTCAGGATGAAATTCAGCCACAATCTGTTTAATCTTGTTAATGGATTCCGGTGTTGCAAGATCAACTTTGTTGATGATGAAAACCGTGGAAGAGGCAATCTGTTTTTCCAGTGAGGCAAAAGCCTCAAAGGCATCATGAAAGTGAACCGCATCGAGAAGGCAGAACTGTTCCTTAAATTGAAAACGATTGTTGAATATCGGCAGCTGCAAGTCCCGTTTCAAGTCAGAGGGATTGGCAACTCCGGTTGACTCCATAAGCAGGATGTCAGGTTTGATCGTTGTATTCAGCTCATAAAGGCCTTTGATGAAATCGGTTTTCACGCAGACGCAGAAAATTGAACCACGGCTGATTTCCATCATATCTATGTCATCGCCTTCCACCAAGGTGCCGTCAATGCCTATTTCACCAAATTCATTCATGAGAATGGTGAGCTTTTTGTCCTTTGGAAACCGGGCAATAATCTTATTGAGGAATGTTGTTTTGCCGCTTCCCAGAAAACCGGTGATAAGAAAAACTTTTGTATGTTCCATATTCATGTGCCATAAATTAAGTATTAATAATGATTATTACAAGGAAGACCGGACTGAAAAGCTGCAGATGCAGTTTTTCAGTCCGGTCAAAAGACTAATCACTTCAGTTGAATTATTTGTTTATTAAGCTAGGCCTAGTCTAAAAATCGCTTAATCAAAAAACTCATTCAGCCTTTGTTTTCAGGCCTGCACCGGCCTTTTTAAGGTTCTCTTGAATTTTGGTAAAGTTGAATCCTTCGTCACGAAGTGACAAGAGTCTGTTTTTAATTGCCTCATTGGGAGCACGTTTCGCCATTTCGTCAATGAGCTCCTCGTATTGCGGGATAAGACTTTCAAAAACAAGATCTCCTTGGATGCAAATGCTTGGCAAAACTTTGCCGTGCAATTCCATAAATTTGCCAATACCTTCTTTAGTCTTGATTGACCATTCCGAATATTCAATCATATCCTGAATATCATCCGGCAGGGCCGCGATGGATTCCATCATGTATCCACAGGCAGCACACTGCACACTGTCAAGGGTCAAGACATCAATTTGAATTTTTTCTGCCATTACACCATTCTCCTTTATACAAGTTTCTACCAAGATTCAGGATACTTGGCGTAATAGGTTTCATACCATTCCTTAGCTTCGAGTACTTGCTCTATATGTTCCGCCGGAACATCATAAGGCATGTCTCAGCCAGGGGCAAAAGTAAAGCCGATATGCCCTCCTGCTGACAAGCTGACAATAGCATCCTCCCGAGGTGAAAGCAGTCCCAGGCTGAGGGCAAGTGTCAGTTTCAGGTTACCGCCGAAACCCTTGCCGTATTCTTTTGCCAGGTCACGGATAAAGTTCATATTGAGCTGTTCATCAATGGCAAAACCGTGGGTATCCAATTCGCAGACATCCCTCATTACCCTGGTGGCGTCACCGCAGATAAAAAAGTCGGAAGTGCAGCCAGAATCATTGATGACCTTAATTGCATCCTTGACATTCGTGCTTACATATTTCTTAAATGTTTCGGATCTGATCTGTGAGGCAACCGGGTCAATGATTGCAATAACCTCGCATCCCATTTCAATATAAAATTGGGCAGCTATGGCGCCTACTTTGCCTGCAAACTCACAGACCTCAGCTGCAAACTCCGGGTTTTTAATAACATCGGTAAAGATACGCACACCAGCCAGGTGGGAAGCCAGGGTCAGGGGACCGGTGATACCACCGATCATGGCGCAGTCGAGTTCATCAAGTTGGGGTTTGGCAATTCGGGCGGCTTCAAAAAGAACCGGCCAGCGTCCTGAGTCCTTGGTCGGCATCTGTAAACCTGCTTCGGAAGGGGTCTTGTCAGAACAAGGATGAGTGATTACTGAAGGAACGTTATCCGGCCACCATTTCAGCTCGCAGCCAAGGGAACCGGCTTCGATTGAAAGATCAAAAACCAGGGGAATCCCGTCTGCCTTGTATTTTTTTGCGGTCTCAACAAGGCCCTTGGCCAGAAGTGCCGGGTCTTGTAGGTACTTGTCGGCTGGTTCATTAATAAGAAATGCACAATGGACACCAGCATAGGGTACCCATGGCGCATTTTCTGTCCTTTTTCCTCTTACTGCGTCAATAAATTTTTGTTTTGCCATAGATCAACTCCATAGTTAAGTTTTTGACTAACTAAATTTCTGATGTTTTTTCTTTTACTTTCTTTTCTGTTAAACACCTCCTTTTTTTTACAGTGAATTATCCATTCAATATGGCTGAGTAATGTTGATATCAGTCACTGTGTGTTATCGATTAATAATTGCTCTGCAAACTTGACACCTTTTGTCAAGCTGTAATCTCCTGTTATTCCAGAAGAATAATGGCGTAATATTTGAATCTATCGTCAGTTTCCTGGGCAACTGGTGTACTCAGTCCTAAATTTTTCAGAGTGCCGATCAAATCAATAGAAAACGCTTCAATCGGTGGCCGCCTTTCCTGGGGGAACCGGCAGGCCTCGGGATATGTGCATTTTTTGCAAAGTGCGCAGGACCCGCTGACCAAACTTATTGCCTTGTCGTAGCCCTCAAGAAAAAGCTGCCGTTCAATTGCGACAACCTCTTTCCAGGCACGAACCTGTTCAGCTCGTCTTTTGGCATTATTCAGGTAGAAATCTGTGCACTGGCGGCTGCCGATTAAAAGCAGTGCCTGTGAGTATTCCTGCAGAACAGCCCTGATCTTTTCCAAATCAGGGCTGTTCGGAGGACAACACCAGTTGGTATTGTATTGCGAACAGCCGAACTGGCATTTAAGACTAACCCACTCGGCTACATTAATTTTATCGATTGGAAAGGGGATAATTTTTTCAAGGCCAGAATTCCTGGTTTTCAGCAACAGGCTTTGCAACAGTTGATCGGAGACGGTTTTATTGTCCCTGAAAAATGGGGTTTTATTTTTGCCACTGCCAGGAAACATTACAATTTTTGCATTTTGCATTGCTGACGCATTCATGTTGTATCCTTTTTTTCATGCTGCACAAAACTGATGCGCGCATCTTTTGGCAAGGCTAATTCCAGCGCCACCTCGGCTGCCTTCAAGAGTGCGGCAGGAATCGGACAACTGAGGTGACAGCCCGCCAGTTCCGCAGCTTTGAATATCGGGTTGCTGGTGTGCGGCGTAAAAATATCTTTTACTGTTACTTTCTTGAATGTTTTCGGTCAATTTCCGGATCAATTTACATTGCGAACCTGTGATCTTGACGCTCGCGCACTGCTTGTTTTGCCGCCAGGCTTGCACCTGGCAGCAAAACCCGCAGATACCCGGTTCTACATCTATACAAATACTTTCCATTTTCAATTTAAGTCTCTTATGGATAGCTGGAATAATTTTTTAAGAGCAAAAATTATTCCGGTTTTACCGGCCCTTTGGGCCCCTGGTTCAGAATATAATCCGGAACAATACCTTCAAGATGCGGAAATTTGTCCGTCATGTGAGGCAATTGCATGGCTTCCATGAAGTCCTGCTCAAAAGTCGGCTCCACAGTCAGTTCCAGATATTCAACATTTCGGGAACACCAATTGGCTTCCACTCTCTTCTGGACGTTTAGAAGGGCAGCGCGGCAGCCATCACCGGCAGCATTGCCTACTCCAATGATATTCTCAATCTTGCAGTCAGGGAAAAGGCCCATAACCAAAGCCTTGGTGCGATCGACATGGGTACCGAAAGCACCGGCAATTTTCACCTTGTCAACCTTATCAATACCCATTCGCTTCATCATCAGTTTACAGCCGGCATACAACGCACCCTTTGCCAGCTGAATCTGCCTGATATCCTTCTGGGTGATAACAATATCCTTTTTGATACTTGATTCTTCCTTAAAGGCCAGAATAAATTCAGGCTGCCTGGTATCCGCGTTTTTACGGAAACGTGGATGACCTTTAAGGGCTTTCTTGTTGAAAACGCCTGTCTTGGTAATGACCCCTGAGCTATAAAGCTCAGCCAGCACATCAAGAATACCGGAACCGCAGATTCCCTTGGCCTTCATTTCCTCAGGTTTTGAAAATTTACGGGTGGCTTCCCGGCCGATGACCTTATAGTCAACCTCATGGGTTTCCGGATCGATTTCAATCCGTTCGATGGCGCCTGGTGCGGCTCGCATGCCGAAGGCAAGCTGAGCGCCTTCCATGGCCGGACCGGTGGCACACGATGAAGAAATAAGTTTATGCTTATTTCCCAGTACCAATTCGCCATTGGTGCCGATATCGATAATAAGCTGTGTTTCATCATGTTTATAAGGTTCTTCCGCCAACAGTACGCCGACGTTGTCGCCGCCGACAAAACCGGCTTCGTTGGGAAGTACAAAAATATATGAGGAAGGATTGATATTTAATTTCAGATCCCGGGCTCTAATATCCATACTATGGTGGATAACCGGCGGAAATGGTGCAAGTCCGACGTACTCCGGGTTGAGGCCGAGAAGGATATGATTCATCGCGGTGTTAAAACCGATGGTAATGTCTTCGATATCTTCTTTCGTCAGACGGAGATAGGTCTTGCCTTCTTCAGGCACTTCTTCGTATACGTCCGGTCCTTTGTCGCCCTTTTTCTTTCTTACCTTCTTTTTTGGTGGGTGTGTATCAGCTATTGCTTTGCCAATCAGTTCATTCAGTCCTTCGATAATATCATCGCTCATCCTCTGCAAGCCGTCCGGCGTGGTCATGCTGAACGTAATCCGCGCCATGACATCTTCACCGTATTTACACTGCGGGTTCATCAGCGAGGCGGTGGTGATAACCTCCATGGTTTGCAGATTGCACAAATATCCGGCACATGTTGTGGTGCCGACATCAATCGCTATACCGTAGGAGGCCTCTAAACGTCCTGGCCGTACCCGTATAATATCCTTGTCGTTCCAGACGCTCACCGTCACCAGCCAATTCTCCTGGCGCAAAGCCATAGGCATTTGGCGCAGGGTGAGGATGTCGATGGTTAAATCTGTAAGTCCGTACTCCCTTTCCAGGCCGTTGCAAAGCCGCTCAAAATCACCGATTTTATTTTCAAAAGTAGGACCTTCCAACTGCACGGTATAAATCTTGACCGCCGGATTGTGATCAATATGTATATCACGGGCCGCCTTGCTCACTATCTGTTTACCGGCCCGGGACTCTTCAGGCACGAAAACTAAAATGTCGCCGTTAATCTTTGCAACACAGCCGAGGCGGAACCCTTTTTCCTTGCGTTCCTCATTGATAAACTTGGCTTCCTCTTCCTGCCAGGAGCTCACGTTATCCATAGTGGATTGAATGTTATACTTTTCGAAATGGCCCTCTTCAATCCGTACTACGCATTTGCCGCAGACTTTCTTCTCACCGCAAAGGGCTTCAATATCCACCCCAAGCAGACGGGATGCCTCAATTATATTACTACCTTTCGGCACCTCTCCACGACGTCCGGAAGGCTGGAATATCACCATTACTTTATCATCACTCATTTATTTTTTTACTCCTCTTACGTTACTTTAATCATATTTGTATTTTGTTCATGGAACATAGAGGTGCTGCCAGCCCTGCATAACACCTCTATTTACCAGAAAAAACTTACATACCGCCATGGTTGTGACAATTACGGCATCCAGCGGGGGGGGGGACAGCAACTCCGCTGGATGCCGTAAAAAAATTCATGCGAAAAACACGAACTCCGTGGGATAAAAATTACTTTGGAGGAATCTCTCCTTTCTGGTATTTCCGCAACGAGCCGATCATCTTAATGCCCTCTGACACTGCGTTTCCTGCTGATTCAGCATAACCGTCAGCCCCGAACAGGTTGGCAACATCTCTGGTCAGAGGCGCACCGCCCAGCATGATAAGACAATCCGGGTTCTTCTCTTTTACCATGGCAATGACTTTTTTCATGCCCAGCATGGTTGTGGTCATCATGGCTGACATCGCCAGAACATCCGATTTGGTGTCCAGCTGTTTTTCAACAAAGTCTTCCAGGGGTACATCGCGGCCCAGGTCATAAACTTCCCAGCCGGCGATATCGAACATCATCTTCACCAGATTTTTACCGATATCATGCACATCGCCCTGGACACTGCCGAGAACCACTGACGCCCGCGGACCTTGATCCTCCAGTTTGATGTGAGGTCTGAGAATATCAAGACCTGCATAAAGGGCGTCAGCACACATCAAGACCTCGGGTACAAAATACTCGTGGGTATCAAAGAGTACTCCGACTTTCTCCATCCCTGCAGCAAGACCGTCGAGAACACCATCCATGGGGGTCAGCAAGTCAGGGTTGTCAAGAACCTTCTGGGATGCTGCCTTGCAATCGTCTTCTTCGTATTCAACTACAGCTTCTATCAACTCTTCTAAAATTTCTTCTTTTGTTGTTGCCATGTTCGTTTCTCCTTAGATTCGTTTTACGGCTGGTGTAGGCTTCACGCCATATTCTTTTACAGTTTGCACATAGGTTTCCATGTTTTCTTTTCTTACGTCCGGCCAGATGTCACATCCTGGCCATACGGAGTCAACACCGTCATCAATGCATTTTTTTATGACATCGGCGACTGCCGATGTTTCTTCCAGGGTGGTCAAGGTTCCGTAGGGGTCAAAATTGCCGAAAATCAATATATCGTTGCCCAGTTTTTTCCGGGTTTCGACTAGGTCATTCTTCTGATCAACGCTTATGGCATCAGCACCGCATTCGTGCATCATCTCAATGATCATATCTGTCGAACCGCAGATATGATTTACAGAAGGAATTGAGATGGCATCAAACACCTTGGTGAGATTCGGCTGGATGAGAGTTTTCCACATGCGAGGCGAAAGAAGGTCAGTACCTGATCCCATTTCCCTGACAGTGATAAAATCGACACCAAGACTTTCATAATGCTTACACAGATCAATGGTGACCTGGGTTACCTGTCCAAGGAATGCTTCTATCTGTTCTTTTTTCTTCTTCAGTCCTTTTAACAGGATATCAAGCTCCATTATCTGGCCTGCCAGGGTGAAGGGGCCAAGAACCCAGGCGCCAATCGCCAGATCCGGCGCATCTTTTTTGAGTATATCAAAAGCCTTATCGATGACCGGCATTCTGCCTTTGCTCATGAAATCGCCCGGGATGTCAATCACGTCCAGGTCCTCCCACTTATTGGGAACAGTCGGGTAGATAATTCCTTCGGCGGCATCATACAGTGAGACGCCCCGTCCCATGGCCTCGGCCACGACCGCCATGTCAAAAGGGATAGAAAGTCCGTCCAATCCCCACATTTTTGCAGAAGTGAGGGCCGCGCCGGCCATCAACTCGGCGTCATTGTGAATCTTGGCAAACTGCGTTCCCATCTTTTCAATGGCCTGTACAGTGACTGTTCCCTGGCCGCTAAAACAGGGCATCCTGTCAATCGGCTCCTTTTTGAACATTTTCATTACTCTTTCTTTTCCAGTTAGTTCTGACATAACTCCTCCAATTTTATAAATTATTTAATTCAGATATAGTGTTTGATGATTTATTTTTTTTGTAAAAAACCTTTCTGGACCAATATTGCCTCAATTGCTGCCTCAAGCTCATTGGGATGGGGCACGGTTGAAAAGATTACTTCTCCGTTTATGAGAATTGTTGGTACTGTCAACATCTTCCCGGCCTTTTCACATAAGGTCAGAAAATACTTAGCGTCCTTCTCGTCCCCTTGTCTGATTACGGTCCGGATGTCGATCAGACCTTCGAATTTTTCCGCGATCATATCTACAGTGTTAATCGCAAAATCATAGAGGACGCAGTGTACACGTTCGCAGATTATTTCGACAAGAACGGGTGCTTTTCCTGTGGCTACCCGAGGCTCAATAGGCTCATAAAGATCATCTGGTATGCTATTCGTTTCACAACCAGAAGATTCTTCACTATTTACTTCAATTTCAATATCATTTTTAGACATTGGATATGACCTCTTTTGTTTTTATTTCAATTACCAGGTTATGGTTTCCCGATCTGTCATTTCAGCGGCAATGGTTGGAATATGGGCAATCTTGACACCTTCAACAAGATCATCCTCAGTAATATTGTAGGTCTTGGCGCAGGCGCCACAGAGAAACATCGGTACTTTTTCTTCAAGCACCATCGGGAACAGGTCACGGACAGGAGCGAAATTCCTGCCTTCAATGGTCTCAGCCACACCTTTTTTCGCGAGATGCGCACCCTCAAAAATATAGAAGATGACAAGGTCGGCGTCCTCACTGAGAAGTGATACTGCAAGGGCAACTGCTGCGTTGGCCCTATCCTGGTCATCGGTGGAATGGGTGATGATCAAAATGAATTTCTTACTCACGATTTTCTCCTTCTTTGCGCGCCTACCGGTGCTTTACCCGAAGCTTTGCGGGGTTGAATGAGCTGTAGTGAGATGTGTCTCGCAGCTGTTTTCTTTTTTATCGGCCACTGTTTTTACTTCCTTGCAATATTTTTGTTGCCCTAGATAGAACTTTTAAGCTGCTCCACGAATTCGGGGAACAATTTAAACAAAGGATGATTCGGGTCCTTTGGCAGGCGTCCTGACTCGCTGAAAACCACTGTTGCCTGAAAAGCGTTGGCCATAGCCACAGCAGGCATAACCCGCTCTGCGCCAGCCATGGGGCCGGAGAAAATCATATCGTGGTAGAGAAAGGAGGCAAGCGACTCCAGGGCCGCATCTGCTGCAGCCCAACCCTTGAATCCCCATTTCTCTCTTGCCTGTTTCCACATATATGAACCGTTGCTAGGGGCGCTGCCGGTGGGAAAGCCCCATTTTTCCTTGATCAATTTGTTTGCCATGCCGCATAGAGCAGTTGCCGGGCCGTTCATCACGGAAGTGTCTACGAAGATACTCTCGAAATTTGCACCCACTTTCTCAATTGCATCCAGAAGTTTCTGTGTCCCTGTAATCCTGCCTGTCGGCATCTGGTCTTCCTGGTCAAAAGCAACAAGCAGAACATGCTTGACGCCGATTTGGGCAATTTCGCGTATTTCTGTTTCCAGGTCCTGCTCCCAGACTGTAAGGCTGTTGTAAAACATGCGGTCAAGCAAGCCTTTCTCTGCACAATAAGCAGCGCCTTCCAGTTTAGGTTTCATCACCCAGGCATCAATACAAAAGGGCATATCGCTGACTGAGGTGACAAAGTCGATATAGGTCTTGAATTCATCACCGGTATTGGCAACTATATCGGCCATACCGGGCACCCCGGTTTCCTGCCAAAGTCTGTCCTGGGTTTGAAGAAGTGCAGCTGCTTTTTTTTCGTCAAAACCCTCCTTGCGCTTACCATCAAAAACTTTGTCTCCTTTCTGAAAGATTGATGAACAAGTGACCGTAGGATAATCTCCTGGTTGTCCACCAAACTTTACTCCTCCTACCTCACAAACTTTTTGTTCCGTCTCAAATTGAAACATGCATTCCTCCTAGTTCAGCATTTTTCATGATCCTTCAAACTACTGCCTCTAACCATACGTTGTGATGCAAGGCCATCCAGCCACTCAAAAAACCTTTACAGGTGAGAATTGGGAGAGATAAAACCTGCACCACATTTCTTCGACTGTTTTGATGTTTAGCAGAAAAGTTTCTTTTCCGTAATCGTCCAAAGGATGATTTTTGCGAAAATGAAATAATGGTGTTTTGGGGCTTGATCTTTCTTTTCTTTATATACTTCCAATGAGTTCCAAGCCAGGATATGCCGGACTTATATAACTGTGCATAAGCAGCAATATCACCTTTATCGTCAAAATGTACCGAATTGTTATGGCAATTATTTCCAGAGATGAATAGATTTATAAGTTACAGTGCTGGGAGTAAAAAAAGTCTGACAACAGAAAATACTGAGAATAAATGAAAGGATACACCCACATATACACCGGCGATGGAAAAGGGAAAACCACGGCCGCGCTTGGCCTGGCAATCAGGGCTGCTGGTGCCGGCCTGCAAGTCTTTCTGGCCCAGTTTGTCAAGGGGAAGCAGTATAGCGAATTGAACGCTCTTAAAAGGCTTGCCGACCTGATTACGGTGGAACAGTATGGTCTTCCCCGTTTCATTAATGGGAAACCTTCTGAGCCAGACGTTGAGGCTGCCCACTATGGGCTTGAAAAGTTGAAATCATCCATGCTGTCGGGCAGGTTTGATCTGATCATAATTGATGAAGGAAATGTGGCGGTAACCTATGGCCTTCTTTCCAAGCAGGATCTTCTTGATCTCATTGCTATGAAACCTGAAAGCCTGGAGCTTGTTATTACCGGCCGGGGTGCATTGCCGGAAATCATTGACAAGGCGGATATTGTAACCGAGATGAAAGCGGTTAAACACTATTATGATAAAGGGATAGGTGCCAGGGTTGGAATTGAGAAATAGTAACTGCTCAGCAGCACTCCATCCGGAGTCTCGCAGGCTCGCTTACCTGTGCACGATCAGGCCGGCTCACATAGGCTTACTATAGTTTGCCGACCTGCCTGCACACATCTGAAGCACCGAAGTCTACGCTTATCTGCTGAGCAGTTACAGCCTTGAGTATTTTGTAACTTTAATCCTGTAACTGTAAGTAGTTATGAAAAAAAGAATAATAACAACTTTAGCTGTTCAATACAGCATTCATAGGTTGATAAAATGACCATCAACTGGTCTGAAAAATTTGCTCGCAAGGGGCATGAAATATTTCTGTCAGGATTGCCGATTGCCCTCCATTGTCATCATTACAATATGAATCTGCAGAAAACTCTGGAGTCCTCTCTCGGCAGTGACGGAGCTCTGCTTATCTACCAGGCGGCAGAGGAATCAAGCTATGTTGGCTTTACTTCCTTTCTGAGGCATCACCACAAAATTAATACAATCAAATCAAAACTGGAACTTGCCTCGACCAGTTACCAATACTGTGGGCTTGGAATTATAAATTTCAGCCAAATAGGGCCGGAAGGCGGCAGGGTTGTCAGCCCCCATAGTCACCATGTTACTGGCTGGCTGGCCAAATTCGGCAAAAGGAAAGACCCGGGTTGTTTCTTCTCCAGAGGCTGGATTGCCGGTGCTCTTGCGGTGATTTATGATAAACATCTTGGTTATTACAGCGTCGATGAACTTGAGTGCAAAATGGCCCTGGCCCAGGAATGTGTATTTGAAGTGGTAATCGCGTAGAAATAACCTCCTGATAATGCGTTACGCGGACAGGCCGATGACAGGTAAGCGAGCCTGCGAGACTCCGAAGCAGGTAAGCGACTGCAGGGAGACTCCGGATGTGGTACCGAAGTCTGCGCTTATCTGTTGAACGTTTACGAAAAATCACAGGAAATTCAATGGCCATTGATACAGATAAAATAGTACACGCCGTCATGCATGGCAGCAGAATTCGGGAGGAAAAAGGCATTATACCTCTGTTCGGGGTTTATTTGTCCATGATACCGGTGCAGTACTACAACAGGATCTCTTTTGGTTTTGAAAAAAAAATGGGTAATGACGGAAACGCTGAAAAACTTCTGGTGGCTGCCGGTCAGGAATGCGGCTATGCGACCTTCCAGGGAATCCGAAGTTCCAGGGAATGGGATGAAGTAGTCAAACCAATGATTGAACGTATTGAAGACCAGATAGATTGCTTTGTCTCAATTGCAATAGCTTTCGGCTGGGGCGACCTGGCAGTGCAAGAACTGGTTCCGAACAAAAAACTGGTCATCCGCGCCAGTGATTCATATGAGGCCAAAGGGTATTTGGATGCTTACGGCAAAGCAGATGCCGGGAAATGTTATATGTTAAGAGGTGTTGCCGCCGCATTTATGGATTTGGTGTATGGCGGTGATTACCCGGACGGCTGTTTTCAGTATACGGCAGTTGAGACGCATTGCCAGGCCAAAGGAGACTCGCATTGTGAGTTTGTTGCACGAAAAGCAACCCGATAATCCTTTCCTGCTGGAAGGGCAGCCATGCTGGCAGTTTTTTAATTGCTTCAAGGTCCTCTGTGATGCCCATAGCAATGAGAATATTGACTGTTGGCTGATTCCCCAAACCCACTGCCGCAACTATATATTTGAAGATTATTTTGAAAAAATATCAATTTGCCTCTCCTGTGAATACTTCAAACAAAAGGGAAGCCAGCACCCGAAAGGGGCAAGTTTTTTTATTGCTGAGCAACTGCGGAATTTCAACAGCAAAGCGTTTGAGCAGCAATTCCAGAAAGAGGAAAGTTTTGTCGAAATTTTAAATAGGATTCCTGATGGCCTTTTTACCTTTGACAAAGATTGGCGCATAAATTATTTCAACCCAACTGCTGAAAAGATAACCGGTTTTTATGCCCAGGACGCTGTTGGCATGTACTGCGACGATGTGTTTAAGATCACCGGTACTGGTTCTGGTAATGCTCTCAGGCAAGCAATTAACGAAGGCGTTGATGTCCACAACCGGGAATATGAAATTACTGATATTGGTGGCAGGAAAATCCCGGTCATCTGCTCAACCTCTGCTTTCAGGGATGAACGTGGCGAGGTCATGGGCGGACTTGAGATTTTCAAAGACATTACAGAATTGAAAATTCTGCAGGAAGAAATCGTCAGGCGGGAGAGAAAATACAGACGGATATTTGAAGGCAGTCACGACGCAATCTATACCTCCACACTGGAGGGGGACATTTTGGATGTCAACCAGGCCGGTGTGGATATGTTGGGGTATCCCAACAAGGATGAACTGCTGAAAATCGGCCAGGCTAATCGGCTCTATAAAAACATCAAGGATCGTGAAAAATTTATTGCCCTGATTGACCGAGATGGCTACGTAAAAGATTTTGAAGTTGATTTCTGCAGATTTGATGGATCGCCCATCCACACCCTAGTCACAAGCCGTCGCTATGAAAACCCTGAAACAGGTGCTGTCGAATACGAGGGAATCATAAAAGATATCACCCGGCGCAAGCAGGCAGAAGAAATAATCCAACAGCGCAACAAGGAACTGTCCATACTGAACAGTATTGCCGTGGTCCTTAATTTCACCATGGACCTGGATAAAATCCTGAAGGTCACCTTGGAAAGAGTTCACAAAAATCTTTCTCTCAGCAAAGGGGGTATTTTTCTATTCGAGGATGCAGAAAATACGCCAATCATGAGAGCTGGATTCGGTCTGCCGGAGGCAACACAAGAGAACCCGGCACAGATAGAATTCAAAGATGCCATGCTGATGGAATATCTGGTCCACAAGAAGACAGAACTTGAGCCAGAAGCATTTTTTCCATCATTTCAGGTTCGCTATACAGCTGGCGGTGAACCTTCTCTGTGGCTTACATGCTATCTCATTACATCAAAAAGGAAAACGGTTGGTTTTTTCGGTTTTGAAACCACCAAGTCTAAAATATTAAGCATCAAGGAACTTCATCTGCTCGGTTCTCTGTGCAATCTGTTGGGCAATGCAATCGAGAATGCCAAACTGATGGAAACGATTGGCCAGCATCGTTATGAGCTGCGACGGCTTACAGAAAAGTTGTTCCGAAGCCAGGAAGAGGAAAGACGCCGTATTGCACGGGAATTGCATGATGAGACGAGCCAGTCCCTGGCAGCAGTTAAGTTAGGGTTGGACAGGCTGGAACAAAAAGTCCCGGCCGAAAACCTTGCTCTGAGGAATGACCTGAAAGACATCAGGAAGATGTTGGTGCGGACATCGTCCGAAATCAGGCGCCTATCCTATAAACTTCATCCAACCTTATTGATCGACCTTGGGCTGGAACCTGCCCTGGATCTTTATTTCAAGGAAATTTCGGACCATTCAAACCTGGATATACATTTCAATATGATTGGTTTTGACAAACGCATGGGTATGGATTTGGAAACCGCGCTTTATAGATTCAGCCAGGAGGCACTTACCAACACTTTGAAGCATTCCGGAGCTGAGACCTTTAACTGCAAAATCATCAAGAGCTATCCCAATCTCATATTTACTGCCGAAGATGACGGAATTGGTTTTGATGAAAGCAAAGAAAATCAGGATAAGAGGAGTTTAGGGCTGATTGGCATGCGGGAGAGAACCCTGTTGCTCGGAGGTACTTTTCAACTTAAGGGGAGACCTGGAGAGGGGGTCAGGATACGCATTGAAATTCCTTTGCCCAATGAGCGTACGAAGGAGCGCAATTGTAAATGAAAAAGCCTATAAGGATTCTGCTTGCTGATGATCATACAATTGTCCGGCAAGGCTTGGCGCGGTTGCTGGAAGAACAGCCTGACCTGAAAATAGTAGGTGAGGCAATCAACGGCCAGGCTGTCGTTGATAAGGCGCTTGAATTGGTGCCCGATATTATTATTATGGACATTGCCATGCCTATACTGAATGGAATCGAGGCAGCCAAGAGAGTGCGCAAAATCCTGCCAGACTGCAAGATCCTCATTCTATCCATGTATTCGCACGAGCATTATATCCACCAACTTTTGGAGACCGGTATTTCAGGGTATCTGTTGAAGGATTCCAGCGGTCAGGACATCATAAAGGCTATTAAGGCCGCTATGAAAAATGAGACCTTTTTAAGCCCGTCAATATCTCAAAAAATTGAGGACTCCAAATATTCTCCCCATAAAAAATCTTCAAGAGAAGAAAGGTATGAGAATTTGTCAAATCGTGAGCGGGAGGTGTTCCAGCTTATTGCAGAGGGATTTTCGACTAAGCAGATTACAGATATATTATGCATCAGTACAAGTACGGTAAAATCCCACCGGGCCAAGATCATGGAAAAGCTCGGTCTTACCACTCCAGTTCAGCTTGGCCGTTTTGCCATAAAATTGGGACTGGTTGATCCTGATTTCTGATGGCGTCGTAATAAGTCTGATCTAGTGCGTCTTAACAGCGCAGCGGTGTCTGGGTATGCAAAATGCTCAACATACCTAATGTATGCACCCCAGGGCGTTCGTTTCACAGCACCTCCGTTTTCGCAACACCATTATTTATACCCCCTTGCGGGGTGCTCCTCGGAGTCTTCCCTCCGGGTCGTTTACCTGTATATCAAACTTATCGAAGTCTACGCTTATCTGCTTAGCCATTCCCAATGTTCGTTTCGACTTTTTGCGAGACTATAAAGTATGCACCACAAAAACTTGCAATTATTTTTGGGATTCACCTGCCTGCTTCGTTAGCAGTTGGGCTATAGCATCGTTTATCCGATCATAATCATCAGAACCCAATGGGAAATAGGGAGTTTGTTGCAACAGCTTGCCGTTATGCTCCATTTCAACTTTGACAACAGGTGAGAACCCGGTAACAGTCTGCTCCAGCCCGATTGAAATTCTGTAATTTGTGTTGGGCGGATGGGGATGGCTCGCTGGAATTGTTTCCGTCAGTTGAGGGAAAAAAGTTTCTGTTTTTGATTCTACCCGCGGTATGCAGGAAATGCCATGGCCCGCTTTGCCCTGCTCGACACAATTATTGCATGAGATACAAGCCGCTTTTGTTAAATCCCCTGCCTGCCAACGGTTGACCAGGTCGGGCTCACAGATAAATGGCCGGCACATGGAAATATAGTCTGCTACGCCTTGCTCAATAAGCTGACGGGCTACATTATGGGAGCGAATTCCGCCAACAAGAATGAGCGGCACTTTGATTTTTTCTTTAAACTCTCTGGCCTCGTTTTGAAGGTAGGCCTCGTCTGCTTCGGAACTTAGATAAGTCCGTAAAACATTAGGATTGTTTAACAGCCCGCCACTTAACTCAATGGCATCTATGCCATTTTTTTCGAGCAACACACCGACCCGGATTGCGTCTTCAAGACTAAGACCGTTTTCAACAAAATCCTGCGCGTTTAATTTTATGAGCACCGGATAATCAGGACCAACGGCCTGGCGGACGGCTTCAAGCACTTCCAAAAGCACCCTAGCCCGGTTCTGGATGTTTCCGCCGTAGAGATCCGTGCGATCATTATACCTTGGACAGAGAAGTTGGCTGAGGAAAAAACCGTGGGCAGCGAAGATTTGCACTGCATCAAAATCAGCCTCTTTTGCCCTGATTGCTGCCTGACCATAGGCCATAATTAACTCCTGCATGTCAGCTATAGACATGCTCCTTAGCCGCGATTTTGAAAGGTAGGCTCCACCATAACCAAGTTGTACAGCGATTTTACCTCCTTGTTCATGAACTGCCCGGGTCATTCTTTTAAGACCCGGTATGAGTTCATCTCTGTCAATGCCGAGCTGCCACGGAGAATGACGGCCGTTTTGATGCACATAGGTGTGGCCGGTAATTATCAGTCCGACGCCGCCCTTTGCAAGTTTAGACATCAACTCAATCAATCTTGAAGAGCATTTGCCGTCATCATCTGCCATGCCTTCCCAGGTTGCTGACCGAATAAACCGGTTGGCAAGGGACATGGTATTGATGCTGCTGGACTCAAATAATGTAGTCATTATGTTTTCCTCCTAACTTTTAAAGGATTTTCTAATATACCACAGAGTGGAAAAGTATATATGTGGAAAAGTATATATATTGACCCAATTGATTCATTCGTATAAAGTCTCGCAGTCGGTACCAGGGCCATATGAAATCAACAGGTTATAGGCGAGAAACCAGCCCGTCGAGTGCTTTTGCGAGACCGACAAATTTTTATTTCCACTTGTCTGCTTGACAATAGTAAAACCCTATGCTTAAAGTTGACTTATACACTTGTTAACTTTACATCTGCAAAAAAATGAATTTTCATTGAAGGAGCGAGCCATGAGTCCTCAAGTGAAGCAACTCGACGAAGCCAATCTCAGCAAATTAAATGACCTGGAAAAAAAGTTGGGTAAATGTGTTGTGGCGTGGGATCAGAAACTTGAGCCGGCCGACATTTCCGAAGAGCAGGTTAAGGAATTGCAGACATTGGAGAAAGATCTGGATGCTGTTTTGGTCGTTTATAATTGCTAAGCTAACAATCTCCAGAAGCAATTAAATGTTTTTTTGCCAGTTGTATAAAGGTAGACGCATATTCTTGTCGAATTACACCTTCGAATCCCTGTTCCTTGATCTACTTACTGCCTTTGTGTTCCCCCCAAGATTCCCGAGTTCAGAAGTCGTTAATTTACAGTAAAGAGGACTGGTATAAAAGAGTGAAGACAAGTAAAAACAATTCTGAGCATATATCAAATTTTTTGGGAGAACTGATAGGCACATTAATTCTGGTGTTTTTTGGCTGTGGATCCATAGCTGTTTCAATTTTATTTTCCTCACACTCCGGTCTGTTTCAGATTGCTGCAATATGGGGTATTAGCGTTGCGCTGGCGATTTATGCTACAAGGCATATATCGTGCGCCCACATCAATCCTGCTGTCAGTATTGCAATGGTAGTAGCAAAGAGGATGCCGGCAAGAAAACTTTTATCATATTTACTTGGTCAATTTACCGGAGCATTTTTGGCTGCACTGTTTTTATACATATTGTTTTCAAGTTCTATCGCCCAGTACGAGAACATCAATGGAATTCTTAGAGGCAGTCCGGACTCTATAAAAACTGCTATGATGTTTGGTGAATTTTACCCAAATCCAGGATTAGGGTATGAGGTTGCCGTCTCAACGATGAATGCATTCCTGGCAGAGATGGCAGGCACTTTTGCTTTAGTATTCTTAATATTTTCACTCACAGACGGATGTAATGTGGGACGACCGGATGATTCACTTTCTCCGTTTTTTATTGGGCTCTCTATAACAATAATTATATCCGTCATTGCACCATTAACTCAGGCAGGATTAAATCCGGCAAGAGACTTATCCCCCAGAGTGTTTGCATATTTAGCGGGCTGGAGGGGGGCGGCGTTCCCGGATTCTCATTGGGGGTTTTTCACGGTTTATGTCCTCGGTCCCGTCGTCGGTGGAATATTTGCTGCTTTACTATTTGAGAAAATAGTTAAACCGATTATGTCCAACAAAAGTAACTCAAAAACATGCAAATGCCCTTAGTGCCTTAGAAATTATTCCCTCGAAGTCGAAGTTTATGCCCTGAAAGGGTGCTTATCTGTTTTTTCTGCAAGAAAACAATTTTGTGAAGGCACTTAGACCCCTTGAGTACCCTAAAGGGCATAAATACCCTAAAGGGCATAAAGGGGTACTAAACTGAGTCCCGAATGGGGGTTTGCATAACAATGATAAGAATTACAAAAAAAATATAAAAAGGAGGGATAGGTTGGCAACGAAATTTTGTCCTCATTGCGGCGAAAAGAACGGTTTTCAAGTAAATTTCAATATTGTTTGTCGAATTGGAGACAAAGAAGAAAAAGGTTATTTGCGGACCTGCAAGGATTGCGGCGGGCGGTTTATTACCATACAAAAAGATGAACGGATAACGGAAGTAAAAGAAGAGATTTCCTCTAATGGCAGGTGAAATTTCCTATTGATGTCTCAGGCGTTTTCCGGATTGAACTCAGGCATACAGCGTTTGAAACAGGAGCTCGGCCATATCGACGATCCGGGGACCGGTCCGGCAGGTTAAGCCGCAATCAAACTGATGAATTTTCCCGTTGCGAATAGCTGCAAGTGACTGCCATTGCGGATCAGCTTGCAAGCGAGATATGTATCTCTGGTCAGACCCGCAAAGGAAAATCATATCCGGATCCCATGTCTTGAAACGCTGGAAAGAGACCGTCGGGTAGGCCTCATTAATTGCACTGGAAACATTTATGCCGCCGGCCTGTTTGATCACGTCGTATTGAAACGATTTCGGCCCAGCCACAATTAGCTGTTCGCTGTCAATGTCCAGTACCCGCGACACGGTCAGGCGCGCTTCAGGCTTAAGCTGCTTAACTTGTGCAGCAAGCTTTTCCATCCTGTGCTTGAGGCCTTCAACCAAAGATTCCGCAGCTTCTGATATGCCCAGTAAAGTGCCCAAGGATATTATGTCGGTCAGCGCATCCGCCACAGTGGCAGGATTGAATAGAATGAGCCTGATTCCTCTGGCTTCTAAAAGCGGTTCCAGTTGGTTGTGAGCTGTTTCCAACCCTATGACAATGTCCGGCTTCAAGTCGGCGATGCGGTCCATGTCCGGATCGAACCAGGAACAGACATGGGATTTGGAGTTGGCTTCAGGTGGATAGTCACAGGCATCAGAAACACCGACTAAACGGTCTTCAGCACCCAGGGCAAAAAGTGTTTCGGTGATGGAAGGTGTCAAAGAAATGATGCGTTTATATTTCATTTGTTTTCCTGGATATTTAAAATTCAACTGATCTTATCAGCACTTTACCACTGCAGCCCCATTAAAACTTTATTAGTTGGTATTTGACTATTTGATTACTTTGATTACAAGAAGAGTTTATGACTCATTGATAAGATGGTGTTAAATTGTTTAGGCTTTATAAAACCAATAGCAGGAGGGATTGAACTGTTATGACAATAAACCATTATGACCTAATGATTATTGGTACCGGACCGGCCGGGATAACAGCTGCTTTGTATGGGGTACGGCTGGGGCTAGATGTTGTGGTTTTGGGTGATATTCCTGGGGGAAGCACCTTTATGATCGAAAGCCTGGATAATTTCCCCGGTTTTCCGGACGGGATAACCGGCACCCAGTTCGGTGTTCAGGCTTTCCAGCAGGCACAGCAGGAAGGTGCTGCTTTCACAATGACCCGGCTGAATCAATTGACCAGGGTAGAAGGACTTTTTACGGGCACTGATACAAATAAGCAAAAATATACTTCAACGAGTGCAATTGTCGCCACAGGCAGGATCCCTAAAAGACTTAAGGTTCCCAACGCCAATTTAAAGGGTGTTCATTTCTGTTCCATGTGTGATGGTCCACTTTACCGAGGCAAGAATGCGACATTAGTGGTAATCGGCAGCGATAATGCTGCCGGTCAGCACGCCATAACTCTTGCACGTATAGCAGACAAAGTCTTGCTGATAAGTCGAAACAAGAGGTTTCAAATGGACGCTGCACTCACCAATCGCATCAATGTACTAAGTAATATTTCTCAACTCTCAGGTACGGAAGTCATGAACTATGAAGGGAATGAGGTTATAGAAGGAATTATGGTTAAAAATCAGGAAGCTGATGGGAAAGTTATTGCAGTAGACGGGGTTTTTCTTGCGGTAGGTTGGCGGACAAATACAAAAATGTTGCACTTGCCTGTTAAGGCAACAGCAGCAGGATATTTGAAAACTGATGATAAGCTCATGACCTCCTGCCCAGGTTTATTTGCTGCGGGTGATGTTCGCGAAACGGATATGTACCAGGTGCTGACCGCCTGCGCTGATGGTGCACGGGCTGCAAAATATTGCGCTGAGTTTTTAGAAGAAAAGAATCATTTGGAGTGAGTTTGCCCTTTTAGCTCAAAAAACAGCCAGTTATTTCCATCGCCCCTTGCCCCAGTCTTTCATTAAATTTGATCAACATGGTAATTGTTGTTGTAAATCAATTTTTCGTCCTGTGATTTACAAAGGTCCGATTGTTTAGAATTATCACCAATCCAAAAGTCAAGGAGTCTACTGATCAGAACTCGTGAATCATTCTTCAAGGGTTGCCCTGTCCAGTGGCCATCTTAACTCTTTCCAAGAGAGTGAAAACTCAAGGTGTTGGCAAGTAACTATATTAATTCTGTATGCATTGCTAATCATAGCCCAATTCCCACCAATCATCAGGTAGTGGATTCAAACTTTTCATTCAAACAGAACGATGTTTATTTGCATCTTGATTATTGATGATGGTTCTCTGCTATTTCTTTTGGATTAAACACTACAGGTATAAATATTTTTATAAATTGTATTGAATTTCATACAAAAAATGAAGCCCAGTTAAGATATAGTTTTCTCCAATTGTGTTTTTCTATTCAACATAACAACTGGTTATCCAAGTTTGCCAAGTATTGGCATTTTACTTGCAATCTACAATCAATAAAACACAGCAAAACAAGTTCTATTATAGTTCAAAAAATTATTTGACAGGAATGCATTTTGTGATATCAGCCTAGCCGTCCAAATATATTAACAATGATGTGCAACTTAGTCATGAAATATCAATAATATTAAACCAGTAAAGAGGTTTTGAAATGGCTAAAAGTGTGAATCTCCCAAAAACGGTTATTGCGACAAAAGAGAACTTAAATGTAGTGAGCATTGTAAGTCAGGCCTTAATCAACATCCTAATCGCCCTGCAGATTGTTCTCGAAGAAGAATTAGAGAACTGCATAGGAAGAATAAGTTAGGAAAAGGTAAATGTGACCAACGAGCTATCCATACTATCTTTAATATAAGGAATTTCATGGATTCTTATGCTTATTATAAATGCTGTAGTTAAAATTTGCCAGAAGCTGGTTCAAAATATTGTCTTGTTCCATTTTCTGGTCACAATATTAGTGTGGGGTGCAGGGGAGATGAAGGTTGCCCAAAAACAGGATCGGTTTATGTGAGAAAATCCAGACTAATTGGCCCCAACCTGGCGGCCCTGAAGAATTCAGCCCGGTTATTGTCGCATGACCTTATAGGCAGGAATTCTAAAGGTCACCTTTTAAATTCTGCTTGACCAGATTAGCAAGAAATTGGGTAAAGGGAATGATTGATTGATCCACACTCGCACTCTCTAAAGCGGCCATGTATTCCTGGCGTTTTGCGATAGGCACTACAGTCCATGGATAACCTCCGGAGGCAAGCATCAGATTCATCAAAAACCTCCCGATCCGACCATTCCCGTCACTGTAGGGATGAATATAAACAAATAAAAAATGTCCGAGGACAATCCGAACTGCTGGTTCTTTTTCTTCCCGGAGTAAATCAAAAAATGCCGGCATGATATCACGCACTGCAATATATTGGGGAGGAACATGCTTCGAATGGCGAATGTACACTTGACTATTTCTATAACCAGCAAGATCAGCTGGGCGTAATAAACCTGCAGTTACAGAGGGTGCAAACATCTCCCTATACCAATCAGAATGATCCTTATCAGCAACAGTTCCAGAATTGTCACCATTCAGTACCTTTAGGACGCTCTTTTTAACTTCCTCAAACGCTTTCCAATATCCATTTGCCGCAAGCGCATTTTGGTGTTGTCTGTCATCTTCATTTGCATCTGGGTTCCAATTGCCACTACTAACACGATCAATAAGACCGAGGCTTACGCGATACCCTTCAATTGATAAGGAGTTGTAGGCATCAGTTTCGTAAATATCATCAACATGTTTCAGGTATGCTTTTGGATCTTTTGGTATTCCAGGTGCACTTGGAAATAGCTTGATAACCTCATCGCGCATCTGCTGCCATATTAGGCGGATACGATGGACATAGGGTGATATAGTGCGATTCGAAACTAGAATAGGCACCTTACTATCAAATGGATCATTTTCAGTGATGGTATAGTCAGCAGCTCGCATGGTTTTTATGATTTCATCAGCGATCCTACCTTGCCCATTATTACGAAAAGCACCTGCCAGACGACCTGCAATAGTGCTATGTCCACCTTCAAGCAGTATCGGAAGTACTATTGATGCATCAGTGACCATAGATAAAGCCACACGGGCATTGGTAGGATTCTGTTTGTAAAATCCTGGTGAACAGTTAGCCAAAGCAGCAGATAAAGAGTAGATGCGTAGCCCTTCAGCCTCTTCAATATTATCTTTTGAAGGCATTGGGACACGCATATCGAGTAGAGAGGTGTTATATGGTAGTCCTGTTACTTTATTGCGTCCCTTTGATGATCGTACCAAAAGCTGGCGAGGAACAGTCCGATCACCTATAAGAAACAGCAGCGACTGATCTGGCGACAAACACCAATCTTTTCCAAAGCGCTGATTAAGATACGCAGAACAAAAATTCCAAAAAGATGTATACCAGACTGTGCTTTCGTCAGCGGCTTCATCCGGCTTGGAAGGTATATACCATCCCTTCATGACTTCCTGCAAAAAACCATTTTTCAGGAGGCGCTCCCGATGAACTCTCGATAAGTCAGCAGAGCGTATAGCCACTTTGCCCTGATCTTGTAATTCTTTCAAAACTTCAAGAGATCGGGCGAGCTTTTCAGATGGGGTAGCCATTGTATCAAAATTTTCCGTTTTGAAAGTCCATGTTTTTTTTAGCACATTGCGCTTTGCGATTCTTAGCTTATTGTGCTTTACAGTATTTAGCTTATTGTGTCTAGCAATATTTAGCTTATTGTGCTAATAACTCAAAAATATATTTTTCATTTTGTTAT
>PVMK01125246.1_pt1 | contig 47111 bp, 55 predicted proteins | sample 1853481 | NCBI WGS metagenome assembly PVMK01 (sample SAMN08533507, study PRJNA380276) | Marine sediment metagenome, whole genome shotgun sequencing project.
TGAGCGTGGGATAACGCTGGGTTTGCATAAAACCGTCAATATTTAGCGACGGGATGACGATCATATTGACGTTATCACGCAGATAGTCATAAAAATGATGGTCGTTCTCGTGCAAGGCCAGTAATTCCAGGATGCCGGTGACGACCTCCGGTGTTTGCCATTCACGTGCGTGTATACCGCCATTGGTCAGCGTCGCGGGCTCCGGCAATCCATCGATCGTCAACAAATCGTCATCACCCAGCCGGTAGGCCCAGATGGTACGGCCACTCCGGGTGAGACCAAGCTCTTCCGGGTGCACCCATGGAGTCGTAGTCGCCAGGTCCTGGTGCCGTATATGTAAACCGGCATAGCTTCTGAAGCCGTCAAAGGGCAGAGGTGTATCTACCGGTATCGGTACCGGGTATCCCAGCGCAATTTTGTTGGTTTCTCCCAGCGCCCTGTTCTCTACCCACTCGGTCAATACCTGTGCACCTAACTGGTTGCTGGCAAATATAAAGGCGCTTAGGCACAAAATGCTGAGGCGGTTCATGGTTGAACCTCAGCAATCAACCCTGCCCGGTTGAGATCCAGGGCCATCTGTGCACGTCGTGCGGCGACTGAGCTACCTTTGGCGGTATCCTGCAAAGCCTTGATGGTCTGAATGTCGGGGCTCTGAGCGAGCGCCAGGGCGGCACTTGCACCAAGCGCCGGATCGGCCAGTAAATCGATCATCAGATCACGTGTAACAGAATCGTGTTTTAGCCGCGGCCACCATGCGGCTATGGCCAGCGTCGCGTTGCTGGCCGGCGCTTGTTGGATGGCAAAATCCAGCAGCGCGGCTGTGTCGGCAACCTGCAGTCGTTTATCGAGTTTTTTCAGCGTTGATGAAAGTCCCTGGCCCCCGGCCGTTGACCAGCAGTTGCTCAACAGCAAATGCATCGAGGGTGATCAACGTGGTTACTCCCACCATGGGCGTCAGTCCGGGTTCCTGACCAAGCCGTTCAAGGGAGACATTCTGCACCGCTACCACATCGGCTATTCCAGCGTACTGAAGGGCATCAAGGTATCCCGCTTGCTGAATGGGATTGGTAGACGTTATGTAAGTGGAAACCAAAGCTGTGGGGTTTGTTTCAAGCAGCATGGCTGCTTCAACGCCGGACTCCGCCCGTTGCCAGCCACTTTCCACACCGGCAGCAGCAGCGCGAATATTAAACAGGGGAACAGAATGTTCGCCATGGTCCTCGTGTGGTACGAGTGTCTGAGCCTGGTAACTGCGTAAGTGTTGCATCACCTCGGTGGCGACTGCATCGCGTGGCAGTTCAGCGAGTGATCGTGTGAATTGATATATCACCGCTTCACGGGACAGGCAAAGGCCAGTCATTGCGGGTTTCTATTTGTTTCAGCTTACTTAGAACTTTTGTACCATCGGTCAGCGAAGATAATTCGCCGATTTCATAAACTGCAGCATCAATATTGACTGCCCTAACGGTAGCCAGGGCACTGCTGCGATCCCATTGTGTGATCGGGGTCTGACCACCATACGACCCTGCATGAAACACCAAGCCTAAGAAGACTAACAGGGCGCTGAGTGCAGGGTGTTTAATCATAGGCGGTCAGGCATAGGCGGTCAGGCATAGGCGGTCAGGGTTTGGTTTCTTTCAGGGCCTCATAACCGGTGGCATTGAATATATTGGTATAACCTTTGGTCTCCAGCACGACTTTTGATTTGCCCGAACGGTTGCCACTGCGACAATAAACGACTACCGGGCGCGTTTTGTCAGTGCCGATAGCAGACATTAATTTATCGATCTCCTGGTATGGAATATTAAGTGCGCCATCAATATGGCCTTGCGCAAACTCTTCCGCGGTACGTACGTCGATCAACAGGGCGCCTTGCTCAATCATCGGCCATGCTTGTTTCGCAGCGTCCGGATCACCGCTGCCTGCTAAAACAGGGTTAATTAACCAAATTGTCAGAATTACCAGGAAGGCGTATATGAATTGCATGGGTCTGCGGTAGTTGCGCATAGGTGATCCTTTTTGTTCTTATATGGAGTTGATATTCTACACTGGATTTCGCGGTATAAATTAATCAAGTCCACCTTTATTGTGCTATGTTGCCCGACTTGGACTAAATACGGATCATTTAATAATGACAGCAACTGATCACATCAGTTTCGAAGAATATGCCGGCGGTGTAACCGTCATCGATTCTGGTTTTGTCCGTAAGAACATGACCGCCTGTTACCTGGTGGAATCCGGGCCGGAAGTTGCTTTTATCGAAGTGGGCGCCAATTCAAGCACCCCCCGCCTGATGAAGATTCTTGAAAAGCGTGGTTTCAAACCGGAGTCCGTGACTTATGTGATCGTCACGCATGCCCACCTTGACCATGCAGGTGGTGCGGGTAGCCTGATGCAGTTGCTTCCCAATGCCACTTTGCTGGTTCACCCTTACGCCGCCCGCCACATGATCGATCCATCCAGGCTCGAGGCAGGAACGCGGGGGGTTTACGGCGATGCCTTATTTGAAAAAATGTATGGCAAGCTGATTCCCGTCCCGGAAGAAAGGGTGCGGATCATGGAAGACGGGGATGAAGTCAGCCTGGGTGAGCGTCAATTGAGATTCATGGACACACCGGGACATGCGCGTCACCATTTTTGTGTACACGACAGCCTTACCAATGGCTGGTTTACCGGCGATACTTTTGGTTTGTCATACCGTCTGTTTGATAGTCAGAACGGTGCATTTTTGCTCCCCACCACGACCCCTGTCCAGTTTGACCCTGTTGCACTTAAGGAGTCGGTCAACAAACTTGCAGACAGTCGACCGGACTGCATGTATCTGACCCATTACGGACGGGTCGATGATGTACCACAGCTGGCGAAAAAAATGCTGGAAGGGATCGATGTACTGACCGAAATTGCAGAGCAGTATAAAAACGAGGATCAACGTACGCAAAAAATCGAGGCCGCCATGGGTGAGTGGTTACGCGAGGGTTTACACAAACATGGTGTGAGCCTCCCGGATGATACCTGTATGGAATGGTTGCGATCTGACATCAAACTCAATACCCAGGGTATTGAATTCTGGCTGGATCACCGTGACCGTTAGTTTGTGAAATAAAAATACCCACAGATTACACAGATTACACAGATTACCGACAGATTTTTTTGAGGGTTGTCACCTAGCCTCCTGTCATCCCGGGCTTGACCCGGGAACCATTTTTTACATAACACTAAAAGAACAAAAGGGATTCCGGGTCAAGCCCGGAACGACAGGCCACATTAATTTGCTCTTAATCTGTGTAATCTGTGTAATCTGTGGAAAATTAAGCTCTTAAAACCGACCAGGCTTCAAGTTTGGCGGCATAGCTTTTGGCAGCATTTGCCGGGCTGGTTGATGGTAGGACGTGGTACTCATAGTGGCCTGTCAGGCTTGGCAATACGGTTTTTTTGTATAATCCAGCGGCCTTTTGTCCGTTGAAGTACACGTGGGTAATGTGCGGGTGTTGTTTGAAGAACCCGTTGAAATCATTGGTTGCCATGCCGGCTTCTGAAATAGCTGAATCCAGGCTGCCGGGCCGGTGGCAGGATTCGATAACATCCCATAAGGCGATGTAATTCTCGCCAAGTTTTTGCAATCTTGCCAGGTAGTCCAGTTCCGGCCGCACTGCGAACAAATCACCCATTATTTTCCAAAAAACATTGCGCGGGAATGCGTAATACTGCGCCGCCTCGAGCGAGGCTACGCCGGGCATGGATCCAAGTATCAGTAATCGTGCATCCGGGCGTGCAACGGGTGCAAATCCCTGTGACAGTTTTTTAGCTGAAGTTGCCATGGTTTCAAGGCTAACACAGAGCCAGTTGCTGATTGCACCACACCGGTAAGATGACTTTGTGGCTATTTCAATAAAGGCATAGAGCGATTAAGCTGATAACAAAACAATGCGGGGTTCCGGCATGAGTGATACAGACACATCAAAACGCAGCACACTTATTCGTAATGCAGTCGTATTTCAACTCAAGTTGATGGCCGACGGTTTGCGTGACCTGGTGTTGTTGCCGGTTTCACTTGTCGCAACGGTCATTGGCCTGCTCAGAGGCGGTGATGAACCTGAGCGGGAACTTCTCCAGGTGATAGAAATCGGCCGCGAGTCGGAACAATGGATCAATTTGTTTGGCAATCATGATGCTGGGGCGATGACCCTCATGCGGTCTCATCAATCGATGCACTTTTCACAAAAGTGGAAGAAACGTTGAGACAGAAATACAAGGCCGCTGGCACCAGCGAAAGTGCACAGGCAGAGATTGATGAAGCCTTGCAAGCTGCGCACGATGAAGCCAGGCAACAGGAGTCAGATAGCTAATAGTCAGGGTGGTCGTTGTACCCGGTGATGTTAATCAATAGGTGCCGGTAATGTACTGGCTCAGATGCTCAACCTCTGATTCTTTCTCATCCAGCATCTTTTTTACCAGGTCACCTATGGAGACAATGCCGAGGAGCTTGCCGTCCTCTACCACGGGTAGATGGCGACAATGACAGGTCGTCATCGTTTCCATGCATTGCTGGATAGAATCTTCCCGGACTGGCTGAAACCACCGGTGATGTCATTACATCGCCTACGATCGTCTCTTTTGATGCAAGTGATTTGAGAGCTATTTTCTGCAGGTAGTCCCTTTCGGTGAAAATACCGGAAATGGTATCGCCATTTTGCACCAGGACGGCGCCGATATTCACCTGTGCCATCAGGTTGATGGCATCGAATACCGTTTCATTGATATTGACGGATAGCACCATGCCGCCTTTGTGTTCCAGTATTTCAGAGACTGTTGACATAGTTGTGAGCCGAGTTTGAACCGTTACTTTAAGTCTAGTCCGGATTATTAAATTTTCAACGTAAATTTGAATGTTTATTTACGGGGTTGATCCTCGGTATCGGATATCACCGTGTATTCGGCATCAATAACGTGGCCGGAAGCCCTTGGAATGTCTGCGGTGACATTCAGGTCCACGCCACTTTTCCGAAGCTTGCGTTTTATCCAGGCAACCCGTAACCAGATGGCAATACCGGCAATCAAACCAACACCGGCAACCACCAGCAGTGCCACCATTCCAATCATGAAAGCACCCACCAGAACAAATGCAGCAATGATGGCTGTGATAATCCTGGTCAGGGGGACTCTGTGGTGGGAGGGGCTTATGTAATATGGCATGACGGGTATATTGGGACAGCACCGTGGGATGGCAAGTCAGGCCTTCAGAATACCAGGTTGACCATCGTCAGCATGACGACCAGGAAGATGACCGACATACCGCTACCTACACGCACAAAATCTGCCACCCGGTAACCGCCGGGTCCGATGATCAGGGCATTGACCTGGTGGGTGGGCAGGATAAAGGCATTGGATGTGGACAGGGCGACGATGAGTGCATACATGGTCGGGTTGGCGCCAGTTGCAAGGGCAATGCTGATCGCAATGGGTACCAGGATGGTGGTGGCACCCACATTTGACATGACCAGGCTGAATACCGTCGCCAGCACAGCGATAACGATTTGTACTGCAATGTCCGGCATGTTGCCGAGCAGAACCATCGCCTGTTGAGCGATCCATGCGGCTGTGCCGGTTAGCTCCATGGCCATGCCAATGGGGATCAGGCTGGCCACCAGGAACACGGTTTTCCAGCTGACGGAATTATAGGCTTCATCGATGGTCAAGACGTTGGTCAGGATCATGCCGAGCGCACCGGCCAGCAGGGCAATGGACAGGCGGAAATCGGTGAATATGATCATGCCGATCGAAAGCGCAAAAAACGCCAGCGCCTGGCCGACTTTATGCGGTCGCTGCTCTTCTTTCGGGATATCCGTTGCGACGATAAATTTCCGTTCGGTTTGCAGTTCGGACAGATCCCGCCAGGTACTGTGGCTGACCAGGCAATCCCCGGCTTCCAGGACCTGCTCGCGCACCTCTTCGTTGATAATCTTTCCGCGCCGATTAACGGCCAGCACGCTGATGCCATAGCGTTTACGCAAGCGGGCCTCACCGATGGACTGACCGATCATCTTGGAGCCCGGCGGGATAACGATCTCGGAAATACCGGCACGGCTGGGGTTAAACAGACCGCCAAAGGTTTTCACCCGGGGTTGCAGACGGCAATGATAATCAAGCGCAAAACGTCCCACTATATCGCGGGTACCCATAACACCCAGTATGGTGCCCACCCAGATCATTTCGTCGGAGGGCGGTGCCATGCGGGCTCGTCCGTATTACGGATGGCCAGCAGGCGCGGTATGCCTTCCAGTTGTTCGGCGTCACCAACCTGCATTCCAACCAGCGGGCTATCCACCGTAACCAGCAATTCATAGACATCGCCTTCAATGCCGTAGGTATCGGCAAAATAGGTCTTGGTGAGGGCGGGCGCGGCGGAAGATTCAATTTTATTGTCCGGCAATAACCACTTGCCGATGGTCAGGAAATACAGGATGCCCGCTGCCAGCAATGCCAGGCCGATCGGTGCCACGTCGAATAATTCAAACTGGCCCAGTGTTTCGGCGCCCGGTGGCAGGGATGCATTGGAAGCTGATATCAGGTCGTTCAACAGGATTAACGGGGAGGAACCGACCATCGTGATGGTGCCGCCCATGATGGCGCAAAAGCCCATTGGCATCAGCAGTCGCGAAAGTGGTATATCGGTGCGCACCGAAATGCGGGATACAACCGGCAGGAACAGTGCGGTCGCACCGACGTTCTGCATCAGGCTGGAAATGCCGCCTACAGTGCCGGATATCAATGGGATAATCCGGTTAGCTGTTTTGCCGCCAATACGCAATATAAAGGCGGCGACCACCGTCATCACCCCGGTTCTGTCCAGCCCCGCCCCGAGTATCATGACTGCGATAATGGAGATGACCGCGTTGGAACCAAAGCCATTGAACAATTGATCTGAAGGCACCAGTCCCAGCAAGCCCAGCAGCACCATGATCGACAAGGCCACCACATCGACCCTGACGACTTCGAATACAAACAGTGCAATGGTGATAGCCAGCACTGCCAACACCATCATCATGTCGCCTGTAAGCGTAAGGCTTGTTTCCATGGTTTGTTATCGTAGCCTTGTCTGAGTTGAGATCATGGTGTCGATTGATTCATTCATCGGCAATATTACATTGATATCGTCGGGCGCAACAGGTTGCTCTGTTCAAGTTCGCTGATACAGCAGGTCCCGTACTTCATGCCCAAGCTTTTCGCCACGTTCTTCATACTTGGTGTAGGGCCGCCAGTCGGGTCGCACGCAATAGTCGCCAGTGGCTGAAAGGTTGGTGAAATCGGCGCTGGATTGCATTACCTCAAGTATGTGCATGGCATAAGGCTGCCAGTCGGTTGCCAGGTGCAAAATGCCGCCTTTGCGTATACATCGTGCCAACTGCTTGACAAAACCCGGTTGGATGATACGTCGTTTGTGATGACGTTTTTTCGGCCAGGGATCAGCAAAATATATACGTATACCTGCAAGGCTGTCATCTGCGATACGTTGTTGAAGAAAGACCACTGCGTCTTCGCTGGCAATGCGGACATTGTCTATATGGTGATCCTCCAGCGCCATCAATAGCTGGCCGACCCCAGGTTCATGCACTTCAATTCCGATGAAGTTTTTTTCAGGTTCCTGCTGTGCCATTTGCCAGGTGGACTCACCATTGCCAAAGCCCGATTTCCACGATGACATCAGCCGGACGGTCAAAATGATCGTCAAAATCCAGCACGGTTTCACTGCGCTCAATACCGTAATGTGGCCACAATTCATCCAGTGCATGCTGCTGGGCGATCGTCAGGCGGCCTTTTCGCAATACAAAACTGCGGATGTTTCGATGTTTCTTGTCAGTCATGGGATATCAGCTATTTCATTTTTGTTCGGCACCGTCACCCCGGGCTTAGGTCGCTACGCGCATCCCTGCGCTCTCGCGACATAGGTGCATCCCTGCACCGAACCCGGGGTCTATTTTTGTCTGACCAATGGACCCCGGGCCAAGCCCGGGGTGACGGATGAGTGGGACCCTAGTGCGCCGGCGCTGCTGCTGCTGCATTATGATTGATAATGACCGACTGATCGTAAAAATCGAAGAAAAAGTAGAATATCAGACTACACACGATCAGGGTCGCAATCATTGCAGGTGATCCGTAACGGAACCATATCCACGGGGTTATCGCCAGTGATGGATCATTTTCACGTTTCGCCAGCCTTTCTGAAATCGTGACGATATAAACATTGGCGGTTGAGCCGATATGGGTGCCGTTACCACCCATGCCGACACCGGCGGCCAGTGCCCACCACAAGGGTGTGATATGAATTCCCGAAGCTTCCATGCCCAGCAAGATGGGAATCATGGCTGCGGTAAACGGAATATTGTCGATTGCGGCAGAGAGAATCGCCGCCACCCATAACAACACCAGGGTCGCGGTCAATAAATCTTCTTGCACAAAAGGAATGATGAACTGGCCCAGGTAGCGCAAAAAGCCACTGTGCTCAACACCGCCAACAACGATAAACAGGGAGATAAAGAAAATCAGCAATGGAATCTCAACATCCTCCATCGCATGATCCATTTCAACGTGCCTGGCTATAAATAACAGCAAGGTCAGACCGGCCGCTGAAACCATCCACGGCTCCCAGCCGATGGAATGATGGACCGTGAATAACACGACCATCAGGCCAAGAACCAGCAGTGACTGGTTCCATAACTTGCGGTCCTTGTATACGGTTTTTTCGTGGTACTCGCCCTCGGGTTTTATCGCCAGTTCTTTGCGGAACAAAAAGCGCAGCATGGCCAATACAGTTATCCAGGCCATGAATGTCATGCCGCCCATGTGAATCACGAAGGTATTAAAATCGATGCCCTTGGCGGAACCGATCATCAGGTTGGGCGGATCACCGACCAGGGTTGCTACACCACCGGTATCAGACAATAAGGCAGCGGCCAGCAGATACGGGATGGGTGTGACTTTCATTGACCGTGCTATCAGGATGATCAAGGGGGCCGAAAATAACCACCGTGGTGACGTTATCCAGCAGCAGTGACAGTACGGTTACCGCCGTTCCCAGCAGCACCATCAACATGTATTGCCGGCCCTTGGCGAGCTTGGCCATATAGTTGGCCATGGCTTCAAATCCGCCGGTAGGGATCATGATGGAAACGATGGCCATCATACAGCCCAGCAGGAAAACGACGTTCCAGTCGATGGCGTGAACCGCAAGTTTTGAATCGTAAAAGCCGTAATACTGGCCGGCGATGATCATCATGATAGCACCCATCATTGCGAACTTGGCGCGATGGAAGCCGTGTAGTGTTTCTGTAAAGATGCCGACAAATGTGATTGCAAGGATGATTGCAGAAATCATCATTGAGTCGTTCATGACAAGTGTTTCTGTCATTTTTTATTATCTCCTGGTGGGTTTGGTCTGTAAGACCTATGAACGTATCCGCCTATTATGCACTGAACCATACATTTTTCTCAATCAAAGTAAGTCCCTAAGCTGGCATATTGCACATCCACAGATGCAATTTGGGTATACTTGTTTTAGAATATATCTCTTAATTCGAATAGAGAGATATACTTCGCTGGAGTTTATGCAATATGAGTAGCTACTTATTTACTTCGGAATCTGTTTCCGAGGGCCATCCGGATAAAGTTGCCGACCAGATTTCTGATGCGGTCCTGGATGCCATTATCACGGAAGATCCCGCGGCCCGCGTGGCTTGTGAGACTTTCATCAAGACCGGTGTGGCCATTGTAGGTGGCGAGATCACCACTTCAGCCTGGGTGGATCTGGAAGAAATTATCCGCAAGGTGATCGTCAATATTGGTTATGACTCTTCAGAAGTCGGCTTTGATGGCCACACTTGTGGTGTCATCAATATCATCGGCAAGCAGTCCAGCGATATCGACCAGGGCGTTAACCGCCAGTCGCCGGAAGAGCAGGGTGCAGGTGACCAGGGCCTGATGTTCGGCTATGCGTCCAATGAAACCGATGTGCTGATGCCGGCACCGATTTATTACGCGCATGAGTTGGTCAAGAAACAGGCCGAGGTGCGCCGCAATACCGTTGATGGAAAGTTCCACTTACGTCCGGATGCCAAAAGCCAGGTGACCTTCCGTTACCAGGATAACAAACCGGTAGGTATCGATGCCGTTGTGCTTTCCACCCAACACCACAGGGATTCCACCCAGGCGCAAATCAGGGAACTGGTGATGGAAGACATCATCAAGCCAGTATTGCCGGCGCACTGGTTGGACGAGAACACCAAGTACCACATTAACCCCACCGGCCGCTTTGAAATTGGCGGCCCGGTAGGCGATGCCGGCTTGACCGGACGCAAGATTATCGTCGATACCTATGGTGGTGTGGCGCGTCATGGTGGTGGTGCCTTCTCCGGAAAGGACCCATCCAAGGTGGATCGTTCCGCAGCCTATGCCGCGCGTTATGTGGCCAAGAATATCGTTGCTGCCGGCCTCGCAGACCGTATTGAGATCCAGGTTTCCTACGCCATCGGTGTGGCAGTGCCCACATCCATTGGTATTGATACCTTTGGGTCAGAAAAAATTCCGGCCGAGCGTATTGAGCAATTGGTGCGGGAATTTTTTGACCTGACCCCGTACGGCATCATCACGGCGCTTGATCTGATCAAGCCTATTTACACCCCGCTGGCGGCTTATGGCCACATGGGCAGGGAAGATTTGAACGTCAGTTGGGAAAAGACTGACAGGGCAGCTGAGCTGCGTGCAGCAGCCGGCCTGTAAGCAAAAGGAACAATGAAATGAATGCAGTTATTGAAGAAATAGATTCACAGGATTATCACGTTGCCGATATCGGGCAAGCTGGTTTTGGCCGTAAGGAAATGACCATTGCCGAAACGGAAATGCCCGGATTGATGGCGATACGTAAAGAATATGGTGATGATCAACCACTCAAAGGCACCCGTATTGCAGGCAGCCTGCATATGACTATCCAGACCGCAGTGCTTATCGAGTCACTCAAGGCGCTGGGTGCCGAAGTCCGCTGGGCTTCGTGCAATATTTACTCCACGCAGGATCATGCAGCTGCTGCGATCGCAGCCGGCGGCACCCCTGTATTTGCCTTCAAGGGTGAAAATCTGGATGAATACTGGGAGTTTACCCACCGTATTTTTGACTGGGGCAACGGTGAAGGCGATGAGAACTTCGCCAACATGATTCTTGATGACGGTGGCGATGCCACCTTGTTGCTTTACCTGGGCGCACAGGCCGAGCAGGATCCGTCAATACTTGATAATCCGGACAGCGAAGAACAGGTATGCCTGTTCAACGCGATCAAAAAACGGCTGGATACCCGTCATGGCTGGTATGCAAAAGCACTCTCGAAGATCCAGGGTGTGACCGAGGAAACCACCACCGGTGTAAAACGTCTTTATGAAATGGCAAAAGAAGGTACATTGCCTTTCCCCGCCATTAACGTGAATGATTCGGTAACCAAATCAAAATTCGATAATCTTTACGGTTGTCGCGAATCACTGGTTGATGGCATCAAGCGCGCCACCGATGTGATGATCGCCGGCAAGACCGCTGTGGTTGCGGGCTACGGTGATGTGGGCAAGGGTTGTGCGCAATCCCTGCGTGGACTGGGTGCTACTGTATGGGTCACGGAAATTGATCCGATTTGTGCATTGCAGGCTGCCATGGAAGGTTACCGTGTTGTGACCATGGAAGATGTGGCAGACAAAGCCGACATCTTCGTGACGGCCACCGGCAACTACAATGTCCTCACCCATGACCACATGGCTGCCATGAGAGATCAGGCCATTGTTTGCAATATCGGTCACTTCGACAATGAAATTGATGTGGCCAGCCTCAAGCAATACGAGTGGGATAACATCAAACCGCAGGTAGATCACATTATTTTCCCGGACGGTAAACGTATTATTCTGCTGGCAGAGGGTCGCCTGGTGAACCTGGGTTGTGCTACTGGCCACCCGAGTTTTGTGATGTCGAATTCTTTTACCAACCAGGTGTTGGCTCAGATCGAGCTATGGAAGAATCCGGGTCAGTACAAGAATGATGTCTATGTCCTGCCCAAGCATCTTGACGAGAAAGTTGCGCGTCTGCACTTGCAGCGTATCGGCGTCAACCTGACCCGTCTGACCGATGTGCAAGCGGCTTATATCAGCGTGGATGCCGATGGCCCGTACAAACCTGACCATTACCGTTATTGAGCAGCTAAACTGTTCCGTCCCGGGTTTTGCCCGGGATGGTGCGGACTGGTTGGACTGTATCGGCAATAATTTATGGTAAAAGCAAACGTACCCATTTCCTTTGAGTTTTTCCCGCCACGTTCGGATGAGCAAAGGCTGGTGCTGGAGTCTACCTGGCAAAAGCTCTCACGGCTGAATCCACGCTACCTGTCCGTAACCTTCGGCGCAGGTGGATCCACGCTGGATGCGACCTTGCAAACGGTTACTGATCTGCTGGAGCGCTCCGGTGTACCCGTGGCACCGCATATCTCCTGCATGGTCAAAGACAGCGACATGCTTGTCCGCTTGCTGGAGTCCTACAAGGAAGCGGGTGTTGAGCGCCTGGTGATTTTGCGTGGCGACCGGCCCGAAGGTGTCAAGGGGCCGGGTCCGTTTCAGTACGCCAGTGATTTGGTGAGATTTGTTCAGCAATCATTTCCGGATGAGTTTCATATCGAGGTGGCCTGTTACCCGGAGTTTCACCCGGAATCAGCATCGCCGGAAACCGAGTTTAAATACTTCAAAGAAAAAATCGATGCCGGCGCTGATGGTGCCACCACGCAGTATTTCTACAATACGGATTGTTATTTCCAGTTTCTGGACGACTGTGGGCGTCACGGAATTCATGTTCCGATCACCCCCGGCATCATGCCGATTACGAATTACGAAAGCCTGGTAAGGTTTTCGGCTATGTGCGGAACTGAAATCCCACGCTGGATGCGCAAACGCATGGAAGCTTATGGTGATGATGGTGCATCCATCCGGGAGTTTGGTCTGGATGTCGTAACGAAGCTATGCGAGCGCCTGCTTCTTGGTGGTGCGCCTGGTTTGCACATCTATACGCTGAACCGCGCTAATACGACGATGCGTCTTTGGCAGCGCCTTAACCACCTTTAAAAAGTCTTTATCAGTGTTCAACATTCCCTATTAAGGCACCCTCGGGCTCGCCTTCTTCGCGATAGATCGAAATTGTCATCTCACCATCGGTATCAATGCTGGCGCGGTACATGCCTTCTGAATTGAACGGTGTAGTGATGTTGCCTGCCTGGTCCATGGCGATAACGCCACCTTCGCCTTTGGCTTTGACGAGGATGTCATTAATCACGGTATCTGCCGCATCGGCAAGAGATGCACCGAGTTCAACCCTGTTGCAGATGTTATAGGCCACCACGTAGCGAATAAAAAACTCACCATGGCCGGTTGCACTAACTGCACAGCTGGCGTTGTTGGCATAGGTGCCTGCGCCGATGATGGGTGAGTCACCCACCCGTCCCCAGCGCTTGTTGGAAGTTCCACCGGTTGATGTGCCGGCAGCGAGATTGCCGTCTTTATCGAGGGCCACCGCACCCACGGTGGAAAACCACTGGTCGTGCTGATCTTCCACCGAGTTTGCTTCGTGGGAGATCTCTTTGGCCTTGATACGCTGTAGCTGTTGCCAACGGAAGTCAGTGTGGAAATAGGCCGGGTCCATCATCTCAAAGCCCTGCTGGCGGGCAAATTCCTCTGCACCTGCACCCATCAGCATGACGTGTTCTGAATTGGTCATGACTTTCATTGCAAGGTCGATCGGGTTTTTGATATGGGAGACAGATGCAACGGCACCGGCATTTAAACCCGCGCCTTCCATGATGGACGCATCCATTTCGTTTTGACCTGCCGCATTGAATACTGCGCCTTTGCCGGCATTGAACAAGGGTGAATCCTCCATCACATTGATGGCAGCAGTGACAGCATTGGTGCTGGGTTCGCCAGCCAGTAGCGCCTTGTAGCCGGCCTGGATGGAAGCCGTCAGCACGGCGCGGATTTCAGCCTCTTTTTCATCGCTCATGCCGGCCCTGGTGATTGTTCCGGCGCCGCCGTGAATGACTATGGCCAGCTTTGAGTCTGCTGATACATTACTCATGCCGAGTATCCCGGTGATAATAATGGTCTGGATGATTCTGATGGTTGCTGTGGCAAATTGTTCATGCATGGTGTTTCCAGGGTTTGGTAAATTGATTGAGATGAGCGGTTGATGTTGGCAATATCAGGCAGGCGGGTCAAGAGCGCAGTTCCGCCCAATACAGGCCGGCATAGATCTTGGGGTCCAGCATGATGCCTTCCATTTGGCGGTCTGCCAGCCACTCGACAGCATTCCTGACAGGCACAAGATGCACGGTGATGTCTTCATTGCCATCGCCGCCACCGGAGCCAATGCGTTGCAGACCACTGGCATAATAAATCGTAACCATTTCATCAGACATGCCGGGGCTGCTTGGACTGGTCAGTAATTCTTCCAGCGAGGCAGCGCTGTAACCGGTTTCTTCGATTAATTCGCGGTTGGCAGCGATTTTGAAGTCCTCTTCGGGGTCACCATTATCTCCTACCAGCCCTGCCGGCAATTCCAATACCCTGCTTTTGACCGGAATACGGTACTGTTCCACCAGCACCAGTTCGCCGGCGTCAGTAACCGGAACCAGCACGACAACACCGCTGGCGTTGGTGCGGTAGGCGTATTCCCAGTGATCACGTTCTTTTAAGCCCAGAAAACGCCCTTTATAGTGAATTGTTTCGTTTTTTGACACAGAAATGTCCGCCGCTCTGATAAACTGCGCCGATTGTATACTTAGTGAACTTTTGACGGAACCAAAGTCTTCGTCGCCGTTCATAGTGAGCGGACATAATAGGACCATCATCTTGAATAAATCACTTATTACACTTCTGCTGGCAACCATCCTTCTGCTCGGCAGTTTGCCGTTGGCGGCACAGACAGAAACAACGGAAGAATTGCCGGATAATGTGCCCGCACTGTTGGTCAAAGCCAATTCTGCTTACGCGGCCAAGGACTATATGACTTACCGCAAAGTACTGCAGCGCATCAGCTCAATGCGGCCCAATAACAGCGAGTATATGTACCAGTTGGTCATCGCTCATGCATTACTGGATGAGAAGCGCCAGGCCTATGACCTGATGTTGCGGATGCAGCAGCATGGTTTGTCCTATGACTTCACTAAAACTGACAGCACTGCGAACATCAGGGGTACTGAGGTTTTTGATTACGTCAATGACCTGATGGTTATGGCCGGAGAACCGGTAGGTGAATCCGAGCTTGTATTTACCTTACCTGAAAGCGTGGCTTTTCCCGAAACCATTAGTTGGGATGAAAGCCGGCAGAGGTTTTTGATCGGCACCCTGGCCGAAGGCAGCATACTTGCGGTTGGCGAAGATGGTCAGATCACTGAACTGCTCAAGGCCGATAAGGAAAACGGTATGTGGGCCGTTTTTGACATCCTGGTTGACCAGGCGCGTAATCGTTTGTGGGTAACAAGTGCAGCGGTACCGGTGTTTTCCGGTTTTGATGTTGTAGATAAAGGGCGGTCAGCCCTGTTCGAATTTGACCTGGAAACGCTCAAGTTGATTCGTCGCTACCCGGTACCCGTTGATGGTCGCCCCCATATCCTGGGCAGCATGGTGCTTGGATCGAAAGGGGATATTTTCATCGTGGATCGCGTCTTACCGATCATTTACAAAAAATCGGTAGACGAACAAAAACTCAAAGCGGTGATGGCATCAAGAGACATGATCAGCATGCGCGGTATTGCCATTCAGCCAGATGGAAGTGTGATGTATGTGGCCGATCGTGAAATGGGTATTTTGGTTATCGATATCGAAGCTGGAAGAGCCGGAAATCTTGCGGTGCCTGATTCCCTCAATATTGGTGGGATTGATGGTTTGTACCTGTGGAACAACCACTTGATCATGATTCAAAATGGTATAAAACCACAACGGGTCATGCGTCTTGGGCTTGACCCAACCGGCACAAAGGTAACCACAGTAAGGCCGCTGGCGGTTGCACAAGCAGAATTCGATTATCCCAGTTTTGGCACACTGAGGGGAGAGGACCTGTATTATTTTGCCAATAGTCGATCAGCAAACACGCCCACGCAACAAAAAGCCGTTACCATTCTGCGTACACCGGCGAACTCCAGTGCGGATCTGGCCCAGCCGGATATGCAGGAGTACCTCAGGAAAAGAGGTGAAAAGCTTGAGGCAAAGCAGAGAAGCAACGAAAAGAATTAACCCGTTAACAAACAGCGTCGTCTGAGCATTCCGCCGAATTCCATCTCGTCAAACAGGCGGTTGAGGCGGGCCTCATCAAGCTCGCTGCGGCTTACATCGGGGTTCTGAAGAGCCGAAGGTACCCGGGTTTCAATGATCGTCAGGCGGCGGGCCAGCTCTGCCGCATCGCGGTGCTCCCCAAGTTTTTTATGCAGTGATTTTGCCCCGCGGATGCTCAGGTACTGGACTTCATCGAGCCTTTCCCAGATTGCATCCAGATCATCGAAGTGGCTTAGCAATGCGGAAGCAGATTTTGGTCCGACTCCCGGAATACCGGGAATGTTGTCCACGCTGTCACCGGTCAGTGCGAGGAAGTCTGCGATCTGCTCGGGAAACACACCGAACTTGTCCTTGATTTTGGCGTGGCTAAGTTTCTGATTGCGGGTGAAATCCCACCAGGTATCGCTCTTTGTAACCAACTGAGTCAGGTCTTTGTCACTGGTAATAATACATACCGGGTTCACCTGATTGTTATTCAAAATGGCATCAAACCACAAAGGGTCATGCGTCTTGGGCTTGACCCAACCGGCACAAAGGTAACCACAGTAAGGCCGCTGGCGGTTGCACAAGCAGAATTCGATTATCCCAGTTTTGGCACACTGAGGGGAGAGGACCTGTATTATTTTGCCAATAGTCGATCAGCAAACACGCCCACGCAACAAAAAGCCGTTACCATTCTGCGTACACCGGCGAACTCCAGTGCGGATCTGGCCCAGCCGGATATGCAGGAGTACCTCAGGAAAAGAGGTGAAAAGCTTGAGGCAAAGCAGAGAAGCAACGAAAAGAATTAACCCGTTAACAAACAGCGTCGTCTGAGCATTCCGCCGAATTCCATCTCGTCAAACAGGCGGTTGAGGCGGGCCTCATCAAGCTCGCTGCGGCTTACATCGGGGTTCTGAAGAGCCGAAGGTACCCGGGTTTCAATGATCGTCAGGCGGCGGGCCAGCTCTGCCGCATCGCGGTGCTCCCCAAGTTTTTTATGCAGTGATTTTGCCCCGCGGATGCTCAGGTACTGGACTTCATCGAGCCTTTCCCAGATTGCATCCAGATCATCGAAGTGGCTTAGCAATGCGGAAGCAGATTTTGGTCCGACTCCCGGAATACCGGGAATGTTGTCCACGCTGTCACCGGTCAGTGCGAGGAAGTCTGCGATCTGCTCGGGAAACACACCGAACTTGTCCTTGATTTTGGCGTGGCTAAGTTTCTGATTGCGGGTGAAATCCCACCAGGTATCGCTCTTTGTAACCAACTGAGTCAGGTCTTTGTCACTGGTAATAATACATACCGGGTGACCACGATCCCGCCAGTGTGCAGCCAGTGTGCCAATCAGGTCATCGGCCTCATAGCGATCATCGGCAAAACAACTCAGGCCCATGGACTCGGCTACATCCCTGGCCCATTTAAACTGACGCTTTAATTCTTCCGGTGCAGGGTCGCGGTTAGCCTTGTATTCCGGGTAAATTTCATTGCGGTAACTTTTGCTTAGTGACTCATCAAAGGCCACGCCGATATGCTCGGCCTTGGTTTGCTCCAGCAGGCTGCACAGAAAACCGGTAAAACCATAAACGGCATTGGTGGGTTCACCCGCCGAGTTGACGAACTCATCTGAAATTGAAAACCAGGCACGGAAAATGTAAATACTGGCATCTACGAGGTATACGGGTTGCAGGCTCATATCCGGGTCTCATGTTCACAGACCCTTAATCTTACACCAGCAACGGCTCACCTTGTTCAACCCGTCTGCGCAGCACGCTATTGCGCGGGAAGTGTGCCAGCAGGAACTCCATCTGGTCAGACAGGATATGACGCCCTTGCAAATAGACATACTCCGCGTGGGTGGGGCAAAACGGGATGGCGAGTAATTCCATACCAGCCTGTTCAGGCGTTCGGCCCGCCTTGTGATTGTTGCACCGCTTGCAGGCGGTGACGACATTTACCCAGCGGTCCTGTCCACCCTGGCTCAGCGGGTGAACATGATCGCGGGATAACAGGAAAGCCGGGAACTGCTGGCCGCAGTAGAGGCACAGGCTCTGGTCGCGCCGGAACAGGGATTGGTTGCTTAAAGGTGGAACGTAATTTGCGCCAAACAGGTATTTATGGGGGTGTTGGCCCTGGGTGGCAATAATGGCATCGACGCCGACGACACTCTGCTGGCCGCTGAGTGCATTGATGCCGCCGTGGATCCGGTAAAGCGTTTTTCCGAGAGAGTAAGAGACCTGGCCAAGCGTGATCAGCCTGACTGCTTCCTGGTATCCGACCCATTCCAATGGCATGCCGGATACATCTGTGCGTAGAACCCGCTGCTGTAAATCCATAACCTCCCTTCTTAGAATCGGTTTTGAATACCTGCTAGCACAATATATAGTGTTATTTCACATCAAAAAAACTCTATATGTTGTTGTATATCCTGTTTTGGGAGCTACCGCAAGCATAAATTTTAATCAGGCTTTGTATTCGTTAACATAGTCCTTGCCTGTTGATGCGAACCTGCGGTCTGTTACTGTTGTCAGAAGCACATCGTTTCTATCTGGAGTTGTTGTGAAAAAGGTTTTTCGCGGTTTATTTCTCTTTTTAACCCTGGTATCAGGGACAGGTACAGTCCAGGCTGTTTTACCGGTGGCTGTAGATGGTGCACCACTGCCGTCACTTGCGCCGGTGCTCAAGGAAGTCACGCCTTCGGTGGTTAACGTTTACACACAAACCCGGGTACGGGTTCGCAGCCCATTGCTGGACGACCCCATTTTCAGACGGTTTTTCAATGTTCCCGATGTGCCCCGCGAACGTGTCTCTCAAAGCCTGGGTTCCGGCGTCATTGTCGATGCTGAAAAAGGTTATGTGTTGACCAATTATCACGTCATAGCCCGTGCTGATGAGATTTCAGTCGGGCTCAAGGATGGCCGTAGCCTTGAGGCGAAACTGATTGGTACTGATCCTGATACTGACCTGGCAGTTATCCAGATTCCGCCGGAAAACCTGACCGCCTTGAAGCTTGCTGATACTGACGAGTTACAAGTGGGTGATTTTGTAGTCGCTGTTGGCAACCCGTTTGGACTGGGTCAGACAGTAACCTCCGGTATTGTCAGTGCCCTGGGGCGCACCGGTTTACGTGGTCTCGAATTCCAAAACTTTATCCAGACTGATGCTTCTATCAACCCCGGTAACTCAGGTGGTGCGCTGATCAATTTGCGTGGTGAACTGGTGGGTATTAACAGCGCCATATTTACCCCCAGCGGGGGTAATGTAGGTATCGGTTTTGCCATCCCGGCCAGCATGGCCCGTTATGTGATGGATCAGTTGATCCAGTTTGGCGAGGTGCGCCGTGGAACCCTGGGCTTATTTGTGCAGAATCTGACCGCTGAACTGGCCGGAGCGTTTGCGGTGGAAGCAGGTGCTGGTGTGCTGGTGGCAGAGGTGGCCGAAGGCTCGGCGGCCAAGGACGCAGGTTTGCAGCCGGGTGATGTCATTGTCCGTATTGAAAAACGCGACATTAACAACGCACAGGATTTTCACAATGCCGAGGGCCGGTTGGCACTGGGCGAGTCGCTACAGCTTGAATTTATGCGGGAAGGTAGAATGCATGATGCGTCGCTGATCATCCAGTCTGTACCGGTTTTAATTGGCGCCGAGGTGGATTTTCGTCTGAAGGGTGCTCGTTTTACCGGGCTGACCGCAAGGCACAATCAGCAGAATCTTTCCGGTGTACTGCTGGATGAACTTACCCCGGGCAGCCGTCTCGCCCGTGCGGGGCTTGCCGAGGGTGACATCATTACCGGTGTTAACCGCAAACGGGTTCATAACCTGGACGATTTCCAGCAGGCGCTTGAAAAGAAACGCAGCAGCATCCTGTTGCAAATCAGAAGAAGAGGCCGGGCCTACATCGTCCAAATTGAATAAGAGCCAGTTTCCGGCAGACTGATGCAATTTACGGGCTAGACGTTACAATTGGCAGTATTCAATAAAAAGAGAGTTTTTGATATGACCAGTCCATTTACCAGTAGTGACAGTGGCTTGCCACTTTATCCGGTTAATTCGGCCAATTACGAGCAATGGTTGGCGAACCTGCCCGGGCTTCAGCAGAAATGGCTGAAGGCGGCTGGTTTCCAGGCGAAGGCGGGTGAATTGTGTAGCCTGCCGGATAGCAATGGTGAATTGGAGGGCTATGCTTTTGGTATGGCGGAGCAGGGTTGGTTGTATCAGCTAGCGGGGTTGCCGGCGAAACTTGCTGCGGGTAATTACCGACTGGTTTCAGATTGGGAACCCGGGCAACGTTTGCAGGCAGGCCTTGGCTGGGGCTTGGCATGTTACCAGTTTGATTTGTATCGCGAGTCATCAAAAGAGATGCCGTCACTGGTGCTTGATGATGATATCGCTGTGGATGCAGAGCGTCTGTTATCAGCTCAATCGCTGGTGCGTGACCTGGTTAATACCCCGACCGAGGACCTGGGGCCGGCACAGCTTGCGGATGCCATGCAATTGGAGGCAGATCGGTTTGATGCCAGCATGTCGGTGATCCATGGCGTGGACCTGTTGACCAAAAACTTCCCCGCTATCCATATAGTCGGCCGTGCTTCCCACCGCGAACCTCGTTTGCTCAAAATGGAGTGGGGTGAAGAACACCACCCCTTGCTGGCGCTGTGCGGCAAGGGTGTGTGTTTCGATACCGGTGGTCTGAACCTGAAACCTGGTGCTGGCATGGCGGTGATGAAAAAGGACATGGGTGGTGCAGCGCATGTGCTGGCACTGGCCCGCCTGATCATGCAGGCGCAGCTTCCCGTACGCTTGATCGTGCTGATCCCCTGCAGTAGAAAATTCCGTTTCCGGAAACGCATATCGTCCGGGTGATGTGATCGCAACCCGCAAGGGCCTGAGTGTCGAAATTGGCAATACCGATGCGGAGGGGCGTGTGGTGCTGGCCGATGCACTGACTTACGCCTGTGAACATGAGCCTGATCTTGTAATAGACTTCGCCACCCTCACCGGTGCCGCGAGAATCGCACTGGGCACCGATCTGCCACCCATATTCAGCAACGATATTTCCATTGCTAATGAAATCACGGCAGCGGGTGAGCTTGAAGAAGACCCCTTATGGGTCATGCCGCTTTATCAGCCCTACAAAAAACTGCTGAAAAGCCCGATCGCAGACATGAACAACATCGGCAAAACCCCTTATGGTGGTTGCATTACAGCAGCCCTGTTCCTGGAATATTTCGTCACCCCGGAAACCGACTGGGTGCACATCGATACCTGGGCCTGGAACCAGGGCTCCCGCCCCGGCAGGCCAGCAGGCGGCGAAGCTATCGGTCTCAGGGCCACGTTCCGTTACCTGAAAAAGCGTTATTGCTGAGCCAAAATTGCCAGATCGCGGTTCTTTTTAAATGGAGAGCCGCATCTATAAAAGTACAAAACTGGTGATGGCTACCCCGGTTGTGACCAGGCTCAGCAATGTCACATAGCTGATTCCGATGACAAAAAACTTGCCCAGGGTTAGCAACCAGCCCTGTTGGTAGACCACGCGTAGTGAAATCAGCAAATACAGTGGAATCCAGACGCTGATGGCAATGACCAGCCACTCGGTACCGGTCACTGCTGCCGGGTATCCATGCAAGTTCAAAAAGCTACCGGCCACATTGGCCAGCAACAGCACAATCAGACTGACAAATATGAAAGAGTGGTTGTGCAGTGAGAAGATCAGGTGCTCGACGTAATAACGTTTTGCGAACAGGTACCAGAATTTGAAAATCAGGGCCACCACCGGCAGCAGCACAAACATGGTGGCTGGCAGGATGTCGAAAACCTTGTCCACGATCAGGTTGGGGTTTTCATTGATCTGTTCAGCCTTTTGCGGTGAGCCTTCGATTTCATCGTTAATACGATCGTTGATCCAGTCCGGCAACCACCTGATATCGACCGGGTTGGTTTCGCGATCCCAGGGTTCATCATTGAAAGAGATGTCCGAGGAATCAAATAGCGGGCCGTCAGATTCTTCTCCAGGTTCTTCGGCGATAATCTGCGCAATTTCCTTTTGTTTTTGCGCATCCAGGGGCAGTTTGCTGATGACTTCGCCCAACTCCTGGAGTTCCGAGTCTGTGCTTTCTGTCGAAATGTGGATGATTCCCTCATTGTCCGCTACGTCATTTATTGTAATCGCATCACTTGAGAGAAAAGCAGCAAGCAGAAAAAACACGATACTGGAGAAAATATACAGGCGCATCGGTGGTGCATAGCGAAAGCGGCGGCCATCCATGTAGTCCCTGGTCAAGCGCCCCGGTTTGAACATGAGTGGTTTGATCGTCCGCAAAAAGCGGGAATCAAGATCCAGCAGGTCTTCCATCAGGTCCCTGAGCAGGGCCGGGAAAAAACGCATGAAATTGCGATCGGGTTGGCCGCAGTAGTAGCAGAACGGGCCTTTCAGTTCTGTACCGCAATTCAGACACTGGGCAGAACCCGCCAGTTTCTTTGCGTCCAGCGTCAGCGATGGATCGCCAACAGCTACCAGTGCTTGATCTTCCGGTATGGGATCACCCGTTCCTTGCTGTTCAGAATTCATCTCGATGTACCTTTGCCCGGGCTGATTCGCCCATGTTGTTGTGAGCCTCTTGTACTACAATGCCTGCTCACGCCAGATTGTAGCCAATGAATACTATCAGTACACACAAAAATCATCCCGCCGAAATTCTGCGTACCTTGCAACTGGCTATCCCGGTCATCATCGGAATGGTTGCCAGCTTTAGTATGAATTTTGTCGATACGCTGATGGCCGGCAGGCTGCCTGACAAGGAAATATCCCTGGCAGCCATTGCGACCGGGGGTGCTATATGGTCGGCCGTGTTGATGTTTATCCTGGGCGTCCTGATGGCTTTGCAGCCGGTTGTTGCGCACGTTGATGGCGCTGGTAAGCGGTCGGAAGGCGGTGCTGCGGCACGCCAGTGCATGTGGATTGCATTGGTGGTGGCGTTTCCATTTGTATACGTTCTGCTATCAGGCGGAGGCTTGTTGCAATGGATGGCTGTTGACCCTGAAATCATTCCGACTGCCGTTCAATACATGAGTGCGCTCACCTGGGGTGCGCCGGCGATCTGTTTGCTGCTTATGTTGCGCTTTTTCAGTGAGGGCAGTGGTTATACCAAACCGACCATGTATATGGGTTTGCTGGGTATCGTACTGAACGTGCCACTTAATTACATACTGATGTTTGGTAAGCTGGGGCTGCCGGAGCTTGGTGCCCAGGGCTGCGGGTATGCCACCTCAATTGTCATCTGGGTGCAGTTGGCGGTGATGTTTTTATATGTTCGCGGGGACAGCCATTTCAAAGATTATGAACTGTTTGCGCGTTGGGACTGGCCGCAGTGGGCGCCCATATCAAAGTTGCTCAGAATCGGTTTGCCGATTGGCACGGGTATTTTCGTGGAAGGCAGTCTGTTTGTCGGTGCGGCCCTGCTAATCGCCCGTCTGGGTGCCTTGCCGGCATCGGCCCACCTGATAGCGATCAACTACTCGGCACTGATGTTCATGATCCCCCTGGGTCTTGCCAGCGCGGTGACGACCCGTGTGGGTAATGCGCTTGGCAGGGGAGATCCGGTGGCGGCGCGGTATGCTGGTCTTATCGGCATGGTCATCATGCTGTTCACACAAACGCTAAGTGCTTCTTCGATGTTTCTTTTCCCTGAGTTAATTGTCCGGATATACACCGAAGATGCGGCGATAACAACGATCGCAGTTGGATTACTGTTTTATTCTGCTATTTTTCAATACGCCGACGGTATCCAGATTTGTGCGGCGGGTGCGTTGCGTGGCCTGAAGGACACGTTGGTACCGATGTTCATCAATATAATTTCTTATTTACTCATCGGTTTGAGTGTCGGTTATTACCTGACTTTTAATAAAGCCATGGGTCCCGCTGGTATGTGGATTGGTATGATTGTTGGTCTGTCTTTTGGCGCGGTTTTGCTGTTGGGGCGGTTTTTGTTCAAAAGTGGCAAGTTGATTCGTTTGGCGGGAGACGCTGAATAAGAAGCACCGTCCTCCCCTTGAGAGTGGCACCGTCCTCCCGGAATTAAACCCACTGAAACGTCATCCCGGAATTTGCGAAGCAAATATCCGGGATCCATTTGAGTGTTGGGGTGAAAATGTTGTGGCGGAAAGCAAAATGGACCCCGGATCGAGTCCGGGGCGACGTGTTTCCTGCGTCAGGCGACGTGTTTCTTAGGTTTCGGTATTTTCTGCCTCAGTTTTTTTCGTTTCCGGCGTAATACGCTTTTTCAGCTGCTCCAGTTCGGCTTCGATTTCCGGGTCGACAGGCATCTCTTCCGCAGCCCAAACATTGGTGACTTCTCCGCCCACTTCGTAGGAGCGAACGCGCGCTTCGAGTCGTTCCACCTGTGATTGCAGGCGGTCAAAGCGATTCATGGCACGACGGATTTTGCGTTCACCGGGTGAAAGTGCCTGCTCGGTATTTACAGCATGGCCCTTTCCAGTTGTGGTTTTACGCATCGTGATGTCTTTCAGTTTTGACTTGGCCTCAGCCAATTTGTTCTTCAGCGTGGCCATGTCGAATTCAAGTTGTGTAATGCGGCTATCCAGGCTTTCGGATTCATCAACGGCAGATTTCAATGCCTGTTCAAGTTCAGCCCTGGCCTTTAGTGCCGTGCGGGCCAGATCATCGCGGTTGGTTTCCACGGACTTTTCCGCCCGTGCTGACCATTCTTCCATTTCGCGTCCAAAGCGTTCCTTCATTCGTTGCAGGTGAGCCTGTTCGGCCAGAAGATCGGCGCTGGCGAGACGCGCATCTTCGGCGGCATCTTCCATATCACGGATCAGGGCCCGTAAAAGTTTTTCCGGATCTTCTGCTTTCTCAAGCAGTGAGTTGACGTTGGCGGCGATAACATAGCGTAGGCGAGAAAATGATCCCATGGTTCAGTCTCCTGTTGTTGAGTTGCTTGCCTATGTAGATGCAGAATCCATGCCAGCTTTTTAATTCTATAAATAACAGATACATATGATGCAGGCAGCTTAGTGGTGCGGGTGGAATGTGGTGTTTTTGGCAAACAGTTGGCCTTTTCACCCCCTGGTTAACTGTGACCTTAGACCGATTGTGATTAGTGGTCACTGTCCATACAATAAACGGCAGATATTCAAACAGGCGATACCATGGCTAACGAACGTTCTTTCCTGGTCAAATTTGTACTCGGGGTTTGGCATTTTATTAATGGCAGCAGAAAGGTTTTTCTGAACCTGCTGTTTTTATTGTTTCTTTACTTCATGTTTATTGCCTTTCAGGCACCGGATACTTTTCGCCTGAAGCCCGATTCCACGCTCGTGATTCGCCCATACGGCAACGTGGTAGAGCAGTACACGACAACGCCCCTGGATCGTGCGCTACAGGAGGTTGTCGGCCAGGATCGCTCCGAGACCCGTTTGCGTGACATGCTGGAAGCCATTCACCGTGCTGCTGATGATAGCGATATCACCCAGCTTGTTATTGACCCGAACTACCTTGGTGGTATTGGTCTGGCTTCATTGAAAGACCTTGAGCATGCGCTGGATGCTTTCAGGTCTTCGGGAAAGTCGGTGATTGCAGTGGCGCAAAATCTTGGCCAGCAGCAGTATTACCTGGCCTCTCTTGCTGATGAAGTCTGGCTTGATCCCAATGGAACGATCTGGATCGACGGCTATTCAAGCTACCGGCAGTTTTATCGTGAAGGGCTGGAAAAGCTGGCGGTTGAAATTAACCTGTTCCGGGTGGGCAAGTATAAATCTGCGATGGAGCCCTATATTCGCGATGACATGTCGGATGAAGCGAAGGAAGCCGGCAAGTTCTGGTTGAGTAGTTTGTGGCAGCAATACCTGGAAGGGGTCGCTGAGCACCGTGGTTTGATCCTGCAGTCATTGCAGTCATCTATTGACGATCTGCCCAACCAGATTGAAAAAGTAAATGGCAATTTTGCACAGTACTCTCTGGATCTTGGCCTCGTGGATCGCCTGATGACAGCGCCCGAGGCGCGTCAGGAGTTGGCCCGGCGTGGCACTCCCGACAAGGCTGGCGACAGCTACCGTGCAGTGGGTATGCAGGATTACCTGGATATCACCAAGCCGTTGCCAAAGTTGAGTGGCGCCAAACGTATCGCTATCGTGGTAGCCGAAGGTGAAATTGTCAGGGGCCGCCACCCGGCCGGTCGAATCGGGTCCATATCCACGTCGGAGCAATTGCGCCGTGCAGCCCGCGATGACAAGGTTGCAGCTGTTGTATTGCGCATCAATAGCCCGGGTGGTGAGGTTTTTGCCGCCGAGACTTTGCTGCTTGAGATACAACAGGTCAGGGATGCCGGAAAGACAGTGGTTGTATCGATGGGTAATGTTGCCGCTTCAGGCGGTTACTGGATATCCATGGCTGCGGATGAGGTCTGGGCCAGCCCGGCGACCATCACAGGGTCGATCGGTGTGTTTGGAATGTTACCGACATTTGGTGAAACGCTGGCTAAAATCGGTGTTCATACCGATGGTTTTGGAACCACCGATATGGCTGGTAAGTTTAGACTGGATATGCCGCTGGACCCGGGTATCGCGCGCGTATTCCAGTCCAGTGTTGAGCGGACATACAGGCAGTTTATCAAGCTGGTCAGTGTGGCCCGTGGAATTGACGATCTTGAAAAAGTAAACGAGTTGGCACAGGGTCGTGTGTGGACCGGAGAGCAGGCCCTTGAGCGCGGACTGGTCGATAAAACCGGAACCTTCCAGGACGCCATCGAAGCCAGCGCCCGTATAGCCGGCCTGGGTGATAACTACCAGATTGAGTGGATCGAACCTGAACAATCAGCGCTTGATGAACTTTTCACCGACTTCATGGCTGCTGCTGTTACCCGCTTGAACCTATCTATCAGTACGCCCGTCAGCCTGCCGGCAACCTGGCTGCAAAGCATGTTGGGTGACCTGCAGTTTATCGTGGCGCAGCAAGGCAAGTTCACCGTTGCTGCCCATTGTTTATGTGGTATCTAGGGTTGACACTATACTTGTTCAGAGGTTCCCTAGGACTTATTAATGATTTTGGGTTGGGTCCGGCAGGCTGGAATGTAATTTCCAGCGTTCGGTTTCCTCGTTGTATTTCCAGTACTGTTCATCAATGATACTGCGCTCACGCGCCTGGTTCTTGTTAAACATACGGATTTCAACAACCTGAATGAGACCCTTGCCCTCATCGATAGGTGCAGATGAGCGCACCAAATACTGAGTGACACGAAACAGCCTTAAGCGGTCAAGATCCAGCCGTGTTATGGGATGCTCTTCCTGGTATTCCATGGATACGAAATCAACCGCAGCATCCCATTGGGCCCAGCGCACGATAGTCTCGTATTGTTTCAGAGTTTCAGAGAGGTCTTTGTCTTCTTTTGTTTTTGGGCAGCCTGCAAGCAACGTGGCCAGGCTAAGCAAGAGTATGGTGCGCAGAATCAATTTCATGTTTTTAGTTCCTGGGGCCAACAAATTAGGGGTCAGGTTCATTTTTCTTTTGAATATTGTCTATTTCCAGGCATTTCACCCGAAAAATGAACCTGACCCCTATTTTATCAGTTGTTTGTCTTTTCTTCACATGCGCCGGGTGTGCTACGGGGAACTCCGGCGCCGCGGGCCATGCATGCATTACTATAGGTTTTACCATCACAGCCGCAAACCGGATCGTATTGCATCGTGCAGGCAACAGGCTCTTTGGGTGGTACGACCTCGCATTTCTCAGCTTTAACGGTCTCGTCCGATGTTGCATTGCAAGCACCCAGCAGGATTAATACTGCAGCAAGGGTGATAACATTTTTCAACAAGTGCTTATACATAAAACCTGCTCCAGGCGATGCTCAGCCAGACAACTGCAATCAGGATAAGGCTGAACATGACAGCTGAGGAAGCCATGTCTTTGGCCCTGCCGGATAGTATATGACGTTCCTCACCGATACGATCAACTACATTTTCAATGGCGCTGTTGAGTATTTCGACGATGAGCAACAGGAATAGTGGCATGATCAGTAATAACCATTCAACAACTGTTTGTGCCAGCCAGAAAGACAATAGCAATAACAGCGCTGATGCAACGGAATCCTGTCTGAAGGCCGATTCAAACCGCCAGGCATCGCGTATTCCACGCAGGGAGTTTTTTGTGGCAGCAACGATTCTTGCAATACCGCTTAATCCGGGCTTCATGCAAAGTACCCCTGTCGCCGTGCTGCCTTCCAATGTGACAAATGGATTGTTATTTTCATGATGGTATTATGCGTAAGCCGGACGGTAACAACAATCTACTAAAGGAAATAGTGTGCTCAAAATCGCATCATGGAATGTCAATTCACTGAATGTTCGCCTGCCACATGTCCTTGCCTGGTGTGATGTCGCCCGGCCTGACATCCTGGCATTGCAGGAAACCAAGCTGACCGATGATCGTTTTCCGGTTGATGAACTGCACGATGCCGGTTATCACAGCGTATATTCAGGGCAGAAGACCTATAACGGCGTCGCCATACTCAGTCGCGAACCGGCCACCGATATTGTTACCGATATCGATGGGTTGGATGACCCGCAACGGCGTATTCTGGGTGCAACCATTGGCGATGTGCGCATCCTGGACCTGTATGTCGTCAATGGCTCGGAGGTGGGTTCAGAGAAATTCGCCTACAAAATGCACTGGCTGGAGCAGGTGACAGCCTGGATTGCAACCGAAATGCAGCGCCATGACAAGGTCATCGTGCTGGGTGATTTCAATATCGCACCGGATGACCGTGATGTGCACGACCCGGAATCCTGGAACGGAAAAATTCTTTGCAGTTCGCCTGAGCGAGAAGCATTGCAGCAGATACTTGATCTGGGCCTGTCGGACACCTTCAGGCAGTTCGAACAGGAAGAGAAAATCTGGAGTTGGTGGGATTACCGCATGGCCGCCTTCAGACGCAATATGGGCCTGCGGATAGACCTGGTATTGGCATCAGCAGCGCTGGCAAAGGTGTGCAGCGCTGCTTATGTCGATAAAGAACCCCGTCGCCAGGAACGGCCTTCCGACCACGCCCCTGCGATAGCAGAATTTTCCTAGTCCAGGATACCGGTGCAATTTACAGGCTCTATTTATAACCGCCGTAGGTTGGGACGGACTGGTCAATTTCCTTTGCCCATGCATTGATTCCGCCGACAACATTGCTGGTATTACTGAAGCCCTGTTTACGGAAATGCTCGGCTGCTACCTGGCTGCGATTGCCAACGTGGCAAATAAAGGCCAGTGCCGTATCTTTTGGCATGGCTTCTATTTCCTGCATGGTACCACCGTCCATTGGCCTGGCAGCCTCCAGCGACGCCAGCTTCCGCTCTTCGCTGCCGCGCACATCGATCAAGATCACACTATCGTTGTCGAGACTGGTTTTCAGGTCGGCTACGCTCATCTGGTTAACCGGCTTGGGTGCCTGGGGAATATTGATGGTCAGGCCTTCGCCCTGCATGGTTGCTACCCAGTCGATGACCACGCCACGCGCACGTTGAGCGGAGGCCAGATCGAATAACAATGTAATACCGTTGGCTTCAACCTTGATTTCGTGTCCCTCGGCCGGCGCCAGGTTGAACTGCGATTGCCAGCTGGCATCAATGGCGAAATGAAGACCAATGCCTTCGTGACCTTGCATCGATTCACGAATTTTCTCCGCCGCGGCATCGCTGATAGTCACCTCAGGTGGTGTCCGGTCCGGAGGTTCGACACCCAGCATATCGTGTAGCTCGTTGCTGTTGAACATGGCGGTGACGATATCGCAACCACCTACCAGTTCGCCGTCTATGTATAGCTGTGGAATCGTTGGCCAGTTACCGTAAATCTTGACACCTTCGCGCACTTCCTCGTCTTCCAGTACGTTTACGCTGGCGTAGTCATTGAGGATGGAATCCAGCAGGCCTACGGTTTTGGATGAAAAGCCGCACTGGGGGGCTTGCGGTGTACCTTTCATGAAAAGAACCACACGGTTCTGTTGTATCAGGCCTTCAATTTTCTCGCGGGTTTCGTCACTAAGGGTAGCGGTGCTTTCACTAGAGGTCATGCTTGCGGGTTTCCGTATGTTTTCAAATGATAAATTTCAAGATGAGAAATAACATGGGGTGTTATACGCGGAGTATCAAGCTCTGTCAGGTAGCGACCTCAAACTCTTCACCATAATCAATGGTGATTTCCTCACCCGGACCGATATCGCGGATCGCGTATAAATCAAGGCCATCCATCTCGCCGTTGGGCTGTATTTCGTGATTTAAAAAACGTAGCTCGTTGATACCGTCATAGCCGATCCATTCTTCTCCGGTTTCATCGTCTTTCCCGGCTTCAACCCATAACACATGCACGCCATTTTCCTGGGTCTGTGGACCATCATAATGCCCGATCCAGGTATCTGCCGGAATGTTGTGACGCGCAAACAACCCGCGGCCATGAAGCGGAGAGTCGGCGACAAAACACAGGCTATTGGTATCGTATTCAGACATTTACCAGGCGGTTTTAGCCGGGCAGGCATTCCGAAATAAGTTGACGTGAGTTCTCGTCGTAACAAATACGACCTGGGTAGGCGACATCTCCGCTGTAGTCTTGCTCACGAATGAACTGGTGCAGGTCGTTGAGGCCATTGGGCTGCAGGGGGTAGAAATTCATTTGCCGGTTTCCGCTGACCACCGTTACCGCGATGGTTCCCAGTTCAATGGCACTGTGTTCGGTCACCGGCAGTGCCGGTGACCCGGGTATCACGGTGGACTCCTCCAGCAGAAATGTATCCTTTAGCTCGGCATCTTCAAGACCTGGCAGATGCTGGCAGACCTTGACGCCATGGGCGGTGAGCATGGTCAGGTAGCGGCGGTATTCCCGTGTCCATTCGGTGTAGGCGGTCTGTAACTGCTGGTCATTCGCCGGCTTGCCCACGCCGCCGCCATATTGTGCCCACCAGTCAAACGACTCAAAATAGCTGTGTACGGCACCATCCTGCCACTTGAATTTGAGTCCCCCTTCAGTGTTGACCTCCAGTGCACCGGCAGGCGGAGTCATGGCTGCGTCCAGCAACTCCCATAGCGGCAGGAAACCATAATGCTTCAATTGCAGGTGCAGCAGGGCATTCAGGTCAGTGATGGTCATGAACCGAGCGTGGTTGACAGAAACTTTGAAGTGGGCTTCCAGCCCTTTTGCCGAGTGTGCTGAAAGCTGTCCCGACTCAATAAAACGGTGTTCCATTTCCTGGGCCAGTCCATCCACATCTTCTGTTGGGCCACTGACCAGTATTGGTAGTATTTGTAGCAGGCCCAGCGGGATGTTTTCGAAGGGTTGTAAATCCGGCAATGGCATTTGCCCATTGCTTGTGCCAATACTTAATAAACGTGGCTGGAAATCGTCATCGGGGTTGGCGGATTGCTGCAGCGATTTGAGCGCACTGAATACCGGTAGCTGTGGACGCAATACCTGGGTTTGATCAAACAGGGCGCCAGCCATGCTCAATGCGCAACGGTTGATAGCCGGAAACATGCTGGTCAGATCGGTTGCGATATGGGCCAGTACCTGCTCCGCCGCAGTACGGTCCAGCAAAGCCGGCCGATTGGCATTTTCGCCATGATAGCGGGTAGGGTCGGTCTCTATGCCTACCAGGATAAATCGATGCTGGATCATCGCCATGTAGTTTGGTGTCTCCCCCTTAGAAATTCGTTTGTGACCGATAGATATTGCTGCCGGATCCAGGTCTGTCAGAACAGCGAAAATGGTGACTTGGTTTTATTGCCGGTGCCATGGCCTTTGCGTCTGCGGCGCATACGAGAGTGTAATTGCTGACGCCGTTCTTCCAGCCAGTCGGACTTTTGCAGTGCAGGTGCATCATCACCGCGGCGGCTAGCCCCGGCAGCACGGAACACGACAAACTCCCGGTAAGCCCGGACTTCATGTTCAAGCTCCTTGCAGACAATTTCAATCATGATGGCATCGTCCAGGAACCCGAGTCCCGGAATGTCGTCGGGTATCAGGTCTTCCGGTTCGGCAAAATAGGATAATGCAGTAAGAACACGTTCGCGGTCGTCTTCGATCAGGCCCCAACCCTCATCCACGAGCATGGCGATCAGTGTTTCAAGCTGGCTCATGTGGTCGCGAATAAAATCTGTCGCATCAGAGCGGTTGACCTGCGCCAGCAATTGTTTCGCGCTATCGATGATTTGTTGCTGGGAAATGCCTTTGGCATTTTCACGTGCACGTTGCATGACCTCGCAAAAGTGGTCCAGGTCAGACTGGCTAAGATCAAAACTAATGCGTAAAGACATGGACCAACTCCTGACGGTTATAATTCTACTTTATAGACTAACTGCCACACTGGCGAGGGTCAACCTGCTGATAAATCAGTGTTTCCAGATTAACGGAAATGCCCTGGCCGTCCAGGTAAGGGGTAGATATGCCCCATCATGCTGAAAACGCATGGTGCCATCGTCCTTGCTAACGACCGAACCTTTCAAAGAGTAGGGCAGGCTTTTCACATCACCATTTTCCAGTGCAACAAGAAGGTCACGACTGGATTGGTTTTCCTTAACCTCCACTGACCAGGTTTCGGTGCCATTGGCAGTAATGTTGGTTTCAGCCGGGCCTTGATAGGTAAACAGTTCTTTATCATCGACCGACAGGCTGAAATCGATGCTGTGGATATCAAGTGGAACACCATTGATGTTTCGCATACTCAGCTGCAAGGTGATGTTGCTGTCCAGGTGGCTCAGTTCGGTCATGCGTACCAACGGTGATTCGCCGCGTATGATTCTTGCTCCGCAAGCCGTACATAGCATGATGGCCAATACTGTCAGGCCAAATCTCAGATGTCTTGCATGGAGGTGTTTGCTAGGTTTCATTGGTTTTCACTTCATCATAAAGGTGACATTTTACGCAATGCGACGCCAAAGCGTGTTGGTTTCTGTGTTGAATATCGTGGTCGGCGGGTTCAAGGCGTTCGCAAAGGGGCAGTTTGTCCGGACAATTGTGCGCAAAAAGACAAGCTGATGTGTTGTCTGTTCTGGTACGTCCACGGTCCAGGCGCCATGAACCACCCGCAGCACCCGGTGGTCCTTTGGCACAGGCAAAAGACAGCAGTGCCCGGCTGTAAGGATGCGCGGGTTTGCTGAAGAATGCGTCTGCCGGTGATTGCTCAAGCAACTGGCCCCGGTACATGACCGCAATATTATCCGCGATCTGCCGGATTACTGCCAAATCATGTGAAATAAACAGGAAGGTGATGCCGTGTTCTCTTTGCAGGGTTTGAATTAATTGCAGGATCTGTGCCTGAATGGACACATCCAGTGAAGAAACTGCCTCGTCAGCAATCAACAGTTCCGGGTGGTGACCAGTGCCCTGGCGATGGCGATACGCTGCTGCTGTCCTGTGGAGAATTGATGCGGGTAGCGTTGCAGTACATCACTGTCGAGTCCTACGGTATGTAAAGTTTGCCGAATCTTTTCGTGTCTGGAGTGTGTGTCGCCGATGGCAAAATGTTGCAACGGTTCCAGTAGTGTCGCCTCCACGCTACGCCTGGGGCTCAGGGATGCGGATGGTTCCTGGAAGACGAGTTGAATACGTTGTCGGGTTGCCATTAGCTGGTGTGCATCCATCTGGCAAATATTCTCACCTTTGAACAGGATTTCTCCTGAATCCGGTTCCAGCAGGCGCACGATAGCGCGCGCAATGCTGCTTTTACCAGATCCGGATGCGCCCACCAGCCCCAGTGTTTTACCGGCTTCAATGCAGAAACTGACACGCTCGGCAGCCACCTGTTCCTGTTTGTGGTAACTCAGGGATAGCCCGCGGACATCAAGTAATGGCGGTCTGTTGTGGTGCCGAAGTGTGTTCATTACAAAGGCCTGAAGCAGGCTACAGCACTGCCATCATTTGAATCATAACCCGGAACCGATTGCTGGCATTGCGGCTCAGACCGGTTACACCTCGGAGCAAAGTGGCAACCTGCCGGCAAATTGGTGGCGATTGGCACCTGGCCGGGTATCGCGCTGATTGCGCGTGGACGGCGTGCGCTGATTTGCGGAATACAGGACAGCAAACCTGCGCTATAGGGGTGCCGGGCATGTGAAAACAGGCTTTGGCAATCTGTTTTTTCCAGCAGGCGGCCGCAATACATAACCATCACGTTGCGGCAGCTTTGCCTGACGACAGTAAGATCGTGGCTGATGAGTAGAATGGCTGTCTGGTATTGTGCCTGCAATCGTTCCAGTTGTTGCAGAATCAACGATCTGGTACTGCTGTCGAGTGCGGTGGTGGGCTCATCAGCAATGATTACCGCCGGTTTACAAATTGTTGCCATGGCGATCATGGCCAGTTGGCGCATGCCGCCGGACAATTGATGGGGGTAGGCGGCGGCGATGTCCCCGGCCTGGTTAAAGCCGACAGACTCAAGTGAGTCCAGCATGGCCTGGCGGATGTTTTGTTTGTTACCCCCGGTGTGGCGCCGGTACACGGCACTGATTTGCTGTCCCACAGTGAATACAGGATCAAGTGCAGTACCGGGTTGCTGAAAAATCATGGCAATGTCCCGGCCGAGAACTGCACGTCTTTGTGCCGCATTCAATGTGGAAATATCTGTGCCATTAATTTCGATACCATCGGACTTAAAACTTACACCGGTTGCCGGCAGCAGGCCAAGAATGGCCAGTGCGGTCATGGATTTTCCGCAGCCGGATTCTCCTACAAGCCCGGTAGCCTCTCCCGCGTTGATACTGAAGCTGATGTTGTCCACGACCTTTCTATGGACAAATTTGGTTTCAAACCAGACACTGAGGTTTTTGACTTTGAGAGCGGGTCTACTCATGTGATGGCCCTGCGCGTGTCCAGCGCATCCTGCAGGGCATCGGCCAGCAGGTTAAAACCCATGAGCAGGATAAAAAGTGAAGTGCCCGCTGCAATAAAATTCCCGAAATGACCGGCCAGCACTTCCTGTGAGCTTTCCGCCAGCATCAGGCCCCAGCTAACCCCGTCCTGAATGCCAAGACCCAGAAAACTCAGTATGACTTCAGTGTTGATTGCAGCCACAAACACGATGGAAGCCTGCACCAGCAGAATGTGGACTGTGTTTGGTAATACATGGCGAAATACGGTCTTGAGTCCTGGCAGGCCGATGGCGCGGGCTGCCTCTACGAACTCCCGTTGTTTGAGGCGCATTACTTCACCGCGGATGATGCGGGCCGTGGTTGTCCAGAAAGTCACAATCATGGCCAGGTGCATGGCCCAGGGATTCCCTTGCAGGGCGAATGCAATCGCTGCAGCAAACAGGTAAAAGGGGATTGAGTCCAGTACACCCTTTAGCCACAAAATGATTTCATCCACCCAGCTATGGCTATACCAGCCGGACAGGGCGCCCATTACAGCACCCAGTATGGTGGAGCAGAGGGTTACGATCAGGCCGACCTCGAATGCGGTGGCTGTGCCGAAAAGTGTGCGTTGCAGGATGTCCTGGCCTAAAAGGTTGGTGCCAAACCAGTGTCTGCTACTTGCGCTTTCCCAGCTGTTGCCACTGACCTCTGACCAGGCCTGGCCGAGCAAGCCACTCCAGACGCAAATAGCAATAACGGCAAAAAGTATAACCACCAGCAATCCACCCATGCCATAGCGGTCGGACTTCAATCGTTGCCATGCGGATGGCATCATGATTTTGTGACCCTTGGATCGACTACACTGTAAAGCATGTCATTGATGAGCAATGCCAGCACAAACAGTACGCCAGTCAGGCCGACCACCGCTTTGAGCACCGGTTGGTCACCACTGGTAATCGCATTAAAGGTCACCAAGCCTATACCGGGGATTCCGAAATAACTTTCCAGTAGCAGACTGCCTGAAATCACTACAAATGGCACCGAAAACATTATCCGGGTCAGTACCGGAATCAGACTGTTTTTAAGAACATGTTTAAATAATATCTCTGTGGGCCTGGTGCCATAGGCTTGCAAGGTCCGGATATGGTCACGCTCTATCTCTTCCGCCATGATAGCGCGGTAGAAACGCGTGTTGTAACCCAGTGTTACCAGTACCAGCGCTGTCGTAGGTACTGTTACGTAATATAGGTAAGAGCCCAGATCGTGGACTTGCCAGCCACGAACGGGAAATAAATTGAAGCCATAGGGTGTGCATAACAGTATCTGCAAGCCTATGATAATAACCAGGAAACTGATGCTCATACCCACCACTGACGCACTCATGACCAGCTTGTCCAGCCATTTTCCGCGATACCAAGCGGCCAGTAAACCGAGTGCCAGGCCGAGTAGATTGCCCAGCACAAAGCCGGGCAGGACCAGTGCCAGGGAAATGGGCAGGGTGCGGATAAGGATCGAGGAAACCGGTTCGCCGCTGGAATCTGACAGTCCCAGGTCCAGTGTGAGCAGTTGCTTGAGGTAATCACCATACCGAAACAGGAAAGGCCGGTCGTAACCCAGGGCATGCCGGACTTCGCTAATTTGTTCAGCAGTTGGATTTTTGCCAAGCAACTCGTAGGTCTTGTCGGGGCCAAAGTAGACCATCAGCAGAAAACTGATAAACGTCACGCCCAGCATCAGTGCGATTCCATGCAACAGGCTACGGGTTATATAGGATCCTTTCATGGGGCAGAGCTTGCAGGATCTGCGAGGTCAACGAAACGCATAAAATAGCCGCCAAGGAATGAGCGGTCCGGTTTCATGATGAATTTCTTATTCCACAGAAACAGTAAGGTTCGTGAAATACCGGTAATACTTACGCAATCATCCATCAATAATTGATTCATCTCACGGTAAATCAAGGTTCTCTCAGGTGATTCATTCAGGGTGGCGCTGGCCTCATACAGGCGGTTGTAATCCGGATTATTGTAATTAGCCGAATTGGAGCCGGGCGAGGCATTGGGCCCGTAGTACAGTGCCATCAGGTTTTCGACATCCGGGTAATCCATCGTCCAGCTGCTATTGATCAAGGGAATCTTGCCCTGCGAATAGGCCCGTTGATAATCACCGTAGGTGGCGAATATCATCGGGCGAATCTTGTTGGCCGGGTAACCGGCGTCCATCATGAAATTGCGGAACTGTTCGAAGGCCTGTCGTTCGGTTACGCTGTTGGTAAAGCCGTATTCAAGTGTTGGCAGAGTGTTTTTATCCCAGCCATTTGCCTGCAACAGCGCCCTGGCACCAGGCAGGTCATGCCGGATGTATACGGTCTCGCCTTCAGGATCGTATTCGGGCACAGAAGGCGGGATAATGCCGGGAAATACCTGGCCGATGTCGTAAAAGAATATCTCGTTATTTTTTTTCCAGTCGAAGGCCTTGACCATCGCGCAGCGCAGCGCACGGTTACGGCTGTTTTGTTCAGGGTCGGGGTGATAACCAATGCGCTCATCAGCCATATTAAAATTGGTATAGATGAAACCCGCTTCTGGTGATGCTTCAAAATAATACATAGCATCGTATTGCGGATTCAGGGCCAGTGGCTTGTGCTGACCCAGGATGGCGTCGAACTGGCTAACCGGAACCTTGATGAAATGTATTTCGCCTGCCGAGAAAGCATTCCAGCGGGCCGCGCCTTCCTTGATAAATTCGATTTCCAGCTGATCGACAAATGGTGGGTTCTTTCCCTGCAGGGTTTTCAGGTCCGGATTTGAATGTATTGCAGGGTCATAGCCTTCATCTGTCAGGTCGAATGGCTCCTGGCGGAAGTCCGGATTTTTAGTCATTACCACGCGGGTGCTATCGCGACTGGCCAGCCTGAATGGGCCGGATCCCACCGGGTGACTGGAAAACATCTGTCCGTACTTTTCCACTGCCTCCCTGGGTACGATCGCCGCATAACCCTGTGTGAGGGTATGCACCACCTGCGGGAATGGTCGTGTCAGGGTGATTTGCACCGTGTGGTCATCCAGCGCGCGCAGGCCGGTGATTTCCTCGTCATAGTCGGAGCCTTCCTTTTTCCAAAGATCCAGACCTTCAATTCGGTTTTGCCATAGCCACGCGCCCTGGGCGCGGGTACCAGGGTCAAAATGCCGCTTGATGGAATAGACAAAATCCCGGGCGTTTACCTCCCGGCCAATACCACCCGTGAAGGCCGGGTCATCAGAGAAATAAACACCTTTTTTAATCCGAATCGTCACCGTTAACCCATCTTCAGAAACTTCGGGCATGGCCGCAGCCAGGTTGGGCTGTAACTGGTATGGGCGGGCGAGGTATTTGTAGCGATAAAGGGTGTCATAAAGGTTAACCACGACATAAAGGGCATAGATGGATGCCGCCTGCGCGGGGTCGAGCGAACCCGGCGCACCATCCATGGCGTGTCTGTATATTTTGACTGGTGTTCCGCTGTCCGTGGCAGGCGGTTGCCCGCAGCCACCCAACATCAGCAGTACCAGCAGAATTGCGATTTGAATTGTTTTAAGCATTCTGCCCCAACGGATGCCCATTTATCTGGATTGCATCAGAAAGTGAAGCTTATCTTAGTGGGGCATAACACGCCAATATTAACTAGGGAGCCTCTTCCTCAGGGTAGTCATCCAGGTACAGGTCGTAATCTATCAGTGGCGGGTCGCCGTCGTAGATTTGATATAGCCGGTTTTGCATCCAGACATCGCGCATCAGCACATAGGGATCGTAGGCTTGTTTGAGTTCAGCATCCTGGTCCAGGTATCGCGCTCTCTGGTCGATGCCGCGAACGATCCACATGCCCCATTCATTGCGACCGTGGATGGCACGGCCAACAGGGTGGTAGTAACTGTCGGCAAGGCGGCCAGCACCGTCTCTGAGCGTGGATGGGCCAAAAATTGGCAGCATCAGGTAGCGGCTGTCTTCATAACCCCAGTTCGCCATGGTTTGGCCGAGATCTTCGTTGTAGTACGGAACCCCCATCCTGGATGCAACATCGAAGAAGCCCAGCAAGCCGATGGTTGAATTGATCAGGAAGCGGCCGAAGGTGTCGGCACTCTGTGTGATCTTGCCCTGCAGTATCTGGTTAACAAAGGTGACCGGTGCATCAAGGTTTCTGAAAAAGTTGCCAACGCCACGCTGAAACGGATCGGGCATGATCTTGTCATAACCTACCGCGACCGGTCGCACGACCTTATCAAGTCCGTCGTTGAAGGCGTATACCTTACGGTTAAAACCTTCCCAGGGATCCCCTTCCGGGTCGGTATGGCGGTTTTGCGTGCCCGCACAGCCTGCCAGCAACAAGCTGACAATTATGACACTGATTAAGGCTGATACTTTTTGCATACCCGGGTGCTTTATTCAGTAAGTTCCAGTTGACCACTGCCAAGACGCTCAAGGACGCTGTCTATCCCATTGGCCTGCACGTCGGGCATGATCTGGTTGCGGTAGGTGGTGACATAGGAAATGCCTTCAACGATCACATCGAAAGCTTTCCAGCCATCCGGGGTTTTGTGGAAGGCATAATCCACCGGGGCCTGGCCGCCACTGGGCAGTGTTACGCGCGTGCGCACCCGAGTGAGTTTTTCATTCAGTTCCCCGCGTTGAGGCAGCACCCACAGCTTGGTCTCGCCACCGAAATACAGCAAGCCCTTGGAATAACGATTGACCAGCAGGTTACTCATACAAATTGCGAATTCGTCGATTTTTTCTTTTGAAAGTCCCCTTCCCGCACGTCCCAGAACAAGGCGTGCGGCATAATCCACGTCCAGCAGGGGTATCAGGTTGGTGCGGACCAGTTTTTGCAGGGATTCCGGGTTGGCAGTGTATTCATCCAGATTATCAGCTACATCGGCAAAAATATGTACGGTGGTATCTTCTATCAGCGAAACCGGATCATCTCCCTGTATGTGGTCACCGAAAAGATTGCCTGACGAACAGGCAAAGGCCAATAACAGTATCCGGGAAAGGGTATTCACTAATTTTTCTCTTTGTCACTGTTAAACAGGTATTTGCTGATCAGAGTTTCCAGTACTACGGCGGATTGTGTAACGAAAATCTCGTCGCCGTCGGCAAGTGCTTCCATGGCGCCGCCCGGATCCAGGCCGATATAGCGGTCTCCGAGCATACCGCTGGTCAGGATCGATGCACCGGTATCGGTCGGGATTTCGGAAAACCGCCGGTCAATCTGCATTTCAACCAGGGCATCAAATGTAATCGGGTCAAGGCTGATTTTCTCAACCAGGCCGACTGTCACACCACCGATTTTAACCGGCGCGCGGGTTTTCAGATCAGCGACATTCGAGAAGCGGGCTTTAACCCGGTAAGTATCATCACCTACCTGCATGCCATAGTCGGTTGCCTCGGTGGCCAGCCACAGCATGGCGGCTATACCCAACAGCAAGAAAACACCCGAAGTCAGTTCTACCTTGTAATTTGCACGCATGGTAATTCCCGTTTAGATAAAAAACGACGTCATAATAAAATCAAATATCAATATCAGCACCGAACTCAATACAACGGTTCGGGTGGTAGCAGTGCCAACGCCTTCGCCGGTAGGTTTGGCATAATAACCAAAATAAACCGCAATAAGACTGACGATGCCGCCGAACATCATGCTCTTCCAGATACCACCCAAAAAGTCCTTGCCAAAATAAATGCCCGACTGCAGCTTGCTCCAGAAAATGCCCGGATCAAGGCCCATAACGCCAATGGAAAACATCACCGCACCCATGATGGCGAAAGCATTAAACATTGCGGTTAACAATGGCAGCGATATCAGGCCGGCCAGGAAACGCGGCAAGGCGATGCGTTTGACCGGGTCGATAGCCATCAGCTGCATGGCTTCAATCTGGCTGGTGGCTTTCATCAGGCCGATCTCGGCCGCGACCGAGGTGCCGGCACGACCGGCGAACAGCAAGGCGGTCAATACCGGGCCGAGCTCCCTGAACAGTGACTTACCCACTAACAGGCTGACCTGGTCGGATGCTCCAAACTGCTGTAATGCGTTAATGGCCTGCAGGGACAACACCATGCCAACGAAAAAGCCGCAGATCATAATGATGACCAGTGAGCGGGCGCCGATCAGGTAGATCTGCTGTAAGGTGCTTGTCAATAATTCCCGCTCTAAGCGGATGCTGCCGAGCATACGTACCAGGAAAACAGCGCAATGGCCGGTTTCGGCAATGGGCGCCAGCAGTTTTCTTCTTTTGCTTCGGTCTTTGGTCATGTCAGGGTTGGTGGGCGCTGAGGGTGGTCGGATTGTCCTGGTGGTCGAAGGATAAAGGGCCTTCAACCCTGCCGTTCATAAACTGGTCAACAGATGGATCATTGTTATGCATCAATGCCTGGGGGCTTCCTTCTGCAATCAGTTTTGCGGAGGCAAGGATGAAGCAGTAATCGACCAGTTTTTTCATTTGCTCAACATTGTGAGTCACGATAATACTGGTCAAACCCAGCTGATCGTTGGTTTCCCGTATCAGCCGGCCCACCGTGGACATCGCAATCGGGTCCAGTCCGGTCATGGGCTCGTCAAACAGTACAATTTTTGGGTTCATGATGACTGCGCGTGCCAGCGCGACCCTTCGGGCCATCCCCCCTGACAGGCTGTGTGGCATGAGGTCACCGATATTGGTCAGACCCACCGAGTTCAGCTTGTCAGTAACGCGACTCCGTATTTCATCATCAGACAGGTCGGTATGTTCGCGCAACGGGGCGGCGACATTCTCAAACACCGTCAAGTCGGTAAACAGCGCCCCGTCTTGCAACAGCACACCGATTTCCTTTCTGCACTCGTACAGCTCATGCCGGGAAAGGCTGGAAATTGTTTTCCCATTGACTTCCACGCTGCCCCTGTTTGGATGCAATTGGCCGGATATCAAACGCAGGATGGTGGTTTTTCCAACACCGCTCGGACCCATGATGGCCACGATACTGCCGCGCTTGATATCCATGCTGACATCATTAAGGATAACCTTGGTACCGCGCCTGTATAGCAGGTTGCGGATGCGGATGATCGGATCTTTCAAGCGTTCGTCCCTGTTGCCTGTCTTTATTGAATTAACTACTCAATGTATTGACAGTAAAGCGATCGGTTCTATTTCGTAATACCCATAAGTAATTGTAGTATGAATTAGACATTAAATGAGCGCTGGATGTTAATCGGAACCTCATGAAGATTTTTGAATCGCTTTTTCGAGGCCAAAAAAAACGAGGGAGACTTGCGTCTCCCTCGTCGTAGAAGTGTAGGAACTCCGCTTGTGGTGGACTGCAGATCCTCCTAGGCCTTTCCAACTTTGTCCAGTTCCGATCTGTTCCGCCCTTCGGTTTCTGGTTGCGGGCCTTCTTCCCGCTTTTATTTATCGACGTTTAGCGCGTCTATCTCAAGGAACCGCGAATTCCTATCGAGTCACCCTTATGGTACGACCGCTTCTTTTGGCAGAACCCGGTCCGGGTGACGCGTCCTGTACCACCTGGACGCTATCCGTTGTCTTTCATCCTTTCTACTTTCGGGCGGGTCGGCCTTCCAGTAAATTCGCATTCTTTCCTTCACCGGTCTTTCGACCGCTTCTGATCATCCATTTTCACCGGTCTTTCAACCGCTTCAAATCTTCAGACTTTCTCCAGCTTTTCAATTGCTTCCAGTCTTTCGACCTTCTCCAACCTACCAACTGTTTCCAATCTTTCAACTATCTCCAGTCTTACAACTGTTTCCAATCTTCCGATCATCTCCGGTCTTTCGACCGTTTCCGTTTTTCCTGCGATCCCAATCTTTCGATTGGTAGGCTTCTGTCTAACGGGGGATTTAAATTACTCTTGAAGGACCGATTTGTCAAAGGCCTGAAAGTGGTATTTAGAGGGTTTTTCTAAACAGAAATATCAGTAAAAAATTACAAGTCCATGAATTGAAAAACAACACTAAAATGAAGTCGATTTTGTGTTTGCGATGAAGCGAATAAAAATGGTTAAAAATAACCCACTCTTTTTTAGGGCGTGCGATATTGACACGCGCCGCTCCTCGGCACCTTCTCCTGAACATAAAAAAACCCGGGAGAAATCCCCGGGTTTTATCTTGGCTCAAGTTTAAGGGTCAGGTTTAAATCATCTCAACCAGGAGGTATAAAATCACCGTTAGCATGAAACCGCTGCCAATCACGCCTTTAACAGAAGTGAACGGCCCGGTTTTGCCAACCACGCCATTGAGAGCCAGTACGGCAATCAGTCCGAATATAACGACCAGGGATGCGGCACTTGCCTGGAGTATCGATGCCTGTATCTGTCCCAGGTGCACTGATGAGGCCATAAAGAACAGCATCGGGATTGAGAATAAGGTATTGGTGCGCGATGCCAGGCCGGCTTTACCCAGCGCGGCCGCCGCGCCCGGCAGGGCTTCGCCACCGCCCGCAACCTGCTTGGCCGAAGCAATGACGATTTTCTGGTTGGGCCAGATGATCAGCCATACGTTCAGGAACATGATGATACCCATGACTACACCGATCATGATGCCCATGCCGCTCAGGTGTTTGATATAAATCAGGTAAAGACCACTCAAGAAGGTGAACATTGCACCCCAGCGAAACCACCACAATGCCCGTGGCACCATCAGTTGTATAACATTTGACTTGGCGCCGCCATCGGCTTCCTTGAAATATTCTCCCTGGATGAAATTAAAGTAGTAAAGCAGTCCTATCCACGTTACGCCAGCCAGTAGATGAAGCCAACGCAGCAGAAAGGCTAAAGAATTTTCGCTTAATAAGGCAAGTTCCACGATTGTATCCTCCCTCTTAGAGGTTATTGTGTTGAGTGTGAGAGCAATAGAGTACAGCAGTTTAGGTGTATCAGAAAACAGTCATTTGCAATTGATTTGATTTTCGATGGCAGTGAAGCACTTTTAGTGTTTCAAGTTGAGACAGGAATCTATAAAATCAGTTTAGAAGTGAGAAAGTCACTTGATGAGGCACAACATACACAGGCAACCATGCACCCTGAAACAGACACAAATGTTAGTAGCAAAGCAGGCGACGCAAAGCAGGTGTCCCAGCGTTCAGATGCCTATCCGTTCTTGTTGGATGCCGTTGTCCTTGCAGGTACCCATCAAAACCCCAAACGTCTGATTTCCGGTCGCAACAAGGCGTTTTTGAAGGTCGGTGAACAGGCGTTGATCCGTTTTGTAGTAAATGCCCTGGTGGAGGCTGAAAGTATAGATCAGATATACGTGGTAGGACCCGCGGAAGAACTGATGGAAGAACTGGCGGGTTTTCCTCCCGGTGTCCGGGTCATAGCCCAGCGTGGAAAAATGCTTACCAATTGCTGGGCCGGTATTGAAGCATCAGAAGATCGTCACAGGTATGACCCCGACATGCCGGTACAGGACAGGCCATTGTTGATTATTTCCTGTGATCTGCCACTGGTGACGGCCCGCTCCATTGACGATTTTGTATCCCGCTGTGCCCGCGTAGACAAAACATCTGAAAAGCCCTATGCCATACTTGTTGGCGTTGTGGATGAACCCGCTGTGAAGCCGTTTCATCCGTCCGGGGGTAAGCTGGGGATCAAGCGGCCCTTTGTTGAACTGGAATGCGGGCGACTCCGGCTTGCCAACATTTATGTGGGGCGACCGCGGCACCTTTCCCACCAGGAAATCCTTCAAACCGGTTTTTCCCATCGTAAGGCAAAAGACTGGCGCAATGTCATGGCCTTGACCTTCAGCTTTTTTAAAAGCCAGGGTGGCTGGCATGCAGCATGGATGTCCATGCGTGTACAACTCACTTTAAAGCTGTCGAAGTCCAAAGGCCGTTTGTATCAAAGGCTCAAGAAAGGCAACACCGCGGAAAGGGTTGAAAAAAGTGTCAGTGATGCGCTGGGAGGTCCCGATCAAAATTGTAATAACGCCATACGGAGGGCTAAGCCTGGATGTAGATGACCAGGAGGACTTCCGTATTCTTGATGCCCGTTATGAGGATTGGGCTGCTATTACTGCAGCGGTAGATACTGATTAAGTATTACAGCAAAACCAGTGACAAAGCAGGGCCAGAACGCAATCAGCACAACTGAAATCATCAAGAACACAAAAAATGGCAAGGTGGATAAATAAATATCCACGATCGGCCGGTCAAACCGGTATCCCGCGATAAACAGGTTGAGCCCGATCGGTGGTGTGATGTAACCAACCTGCATGGTGGCAAGGAAAACAATCCCAAGATGTACCGGGTGCACACCAAACTGGATAGCTACCGGCAGGATCAAAGGCACGATCAGCACAATCGCTGAAAATATATCCAGGATTGCGCCGAGCATTAGCAGAAACAGCAATAACATCACCATGAATGCGATTTCGCCGGTAACAAAACCGCTGATCCACTCCAATAACTGCTGCGGTACACCGGCATCGATCATGTAGTTGGTCGAGGCGCGCGACACACCCAGTATCATCATGATACCGCCAACCAGGATCATGGATTCGCGGATGATGGATGGTAGTTTACGCAGAGAGACTTCTTTAAGTATGGCCACGTCAACGATCAATACGTATAGGGCAGTGACTGCAGCAGCCTCGGAAATTGCAAAATAACCGCTATAGATTCCACCTAATACAACGATGGGCATCGGTATTTCCCATATCGATTCACGTAAGGCTGCGCGGACTTCACCCCAGGAAAAATCTCCCAGTGGAGTTCGGATCGCACTATTTTTCCAGATGCTGTAACCGGACAGAATAAAGAGCATCAGGAAGCCAGGTAGCAGACCGGCCAGAAACAGGCTTTCTATTGGTACTTCTGCTATTACGCCATACAGGATCAGGGGCAGGGAAGGTGCGAACAACAAGCCAAGACTGCCCGCTGAAGTGACCAGCCCAAGATTGAATTTCTCCGGATATCCCGCCTGGTGCATGGCGGGGAACAATATTGCACCAAGGGCGATGATGGTGACACCTGAGGCACCCGTAAACGCAGTGAAAAACGCGCATGCAAACAATGACACTATTGCCAGGCCGGCCGGCATCCAGCCGAGCAGGGCGCTGGTCAGGCGAACCAGCCGTTTGGGTGCATTGCTTTCACTGAGCAGGTAACCGGCAAAAGTGAACAGCGGTATGGCCAGAAGAATCGGCATTTCTGCAATGCCGTAAAACTCGATGGCTATCGCTTGCAGGTCAATATCAGCCTGGTAAAAACTCCAGAATGCACCAGCGGCGATGACGGCGAACAACGGCGCACCGAGCAGGATCAATAACACCATTATCGGGCCCAGGATCATCATGGCTGTTTATCACTATCGGCCAAGTTTTCGGGCGGATTAAATAGGCGCTTGATGGCGAGAACCAGGTGCCTGTAGGCCATCAGGCCAAAACCAATGGGTAATATGATCTGCAACATCCATGCGGGTGTGTTTTTCATCAGCGTATCGCCGAACTCATAAGAGCCCATGACAAAACGCGCACTGTGCCAGGCGAACAAAGCACAGACCGATGCTGTAAACAGATCAATGATAATCTTGCTGGCCAGTTGCGCTGCGTCGGGCAGGAAGCGGTCCAGCACCTTGATACTGATGTGCTTGTCTATCCTGCTGGCGGCAAGGCCACCGGCAACGGTTAACCAAAGTACCATCAGGCGAAGCATTTCATCACCCCAGAAGAGGCTCGTATCAAAGAAATTTCTTAGAAAAATTTGTGCCCCGGCCAGCAGGATCATGCTGATCAGGATAATCAGAAGCAGGGCATCCCCGCATAGGTCCCGGCCTTTTCGAGTTTTGCAAGAACGGACGTCGCTGAACTCCCAGTTATCACCTTGAAGGAGTACCAGTACAGTCTTTCTCTGTGTCACCGGCGCGGAAGGCAGCCACATAGCACTCGATTTCGCTTAACAAACCGGCATCAATAACGTTTTCTTCAGCAAGCTTGTGGTT
>PVMK01188771.1_pt1 | contig 47099 bp, 48 predicted proteins | sample 1853481 | NCBI WGS metagenome assembly PVMK01 (sample SAMN08533507, study PRJNA380276) | Marine sediment metagenome, whole genome shotgun sequencing project.
CCCAATAGCGCCGCAACGACCCAAGCGGCCCGGGCACCGAACGCTTCGACCACGGCTGAGAGAGTTTTTGGCGCAGCGCACCGGGTCAAAGCCATGAGCGGGTATAGCGCGCCGAGCCACCAGTGCACTGCCGAGAGATGAATGATGAGGAGAGCGCCCAGAGCGATCCGCGCGTCACTGCTTACGGTATGGCCTTCCAGCAGAAAAGACCCGATCAGGGCCAGGGCGGCCGCAAGAGCCACAACAGTCGATCTCCGTGCGACCATCACCACCATTAAGGCCGCGATTAATCGTACTGCCGCCGCCTGACCGATCGGTGTTTGCAAGCCCATCCAGCGCAGGACGGGCGCGAATGCGGGGGACCAGTCGCCCCCGGATATGGCGAGCTGGAAGACGATGTAGCGCACAGGCTCAACAAGAAGCAGTAGGCAGAACCCGGCAACGACCTGTCGGCGCAAAGCGGGCTGGACCTCTCTGGCCGCGCGCGGAAAACTAAGCGCGAAGAGAACAGCACCGGCGACAGCAATCGAGGCGACATAAACAAGGACGCGAAGCACGATCGGCAATAGGTTATGTTCGATCATTGCGCAGGCTGGGCGTCTTGCGTCTCCTCTACGGAGAACGCGAAATTGCCCTTCATGACGTGGCCATCGTTTGAAACCGCGGTCCAGAAGACTTCATAGGAGCCAGCCTGCAGGGCATCGACGGCGACCTTGGCGGAGTCCACGAAGGATGCCGGCAGCTCGCTGCTCACAGCCATTTCTTGCTGATCGTCCACGCGCCGCACGTGGATCAGCGTCAAACGCAGAGGCTTTGAGAAATGGAGCTCAATCTCTGAAAGACCCGCAGCCACTGTCTCCCCGGCTTTTGGAACGCTTGCATTCATCTTGGCGTGGGCCAACGCGGCGGTGACGCCGACCATGACCAGAATGATAGCGAACGCGACCGACCTAATAGTGTGCACCCTTGACCTCCTTTTCATCTCGTCGCGTAGCAGTGACAGCCGATGCCTGTTGCCGGCGCAAGCCAGCTTCCTTAACCAGAGCATAGACCGCCGGAATCACCACGAGCGTCAGCAGAGTCGACGATGCCATCCCGCCAATCATCGGCACGGCGATGCGCTGCATGACCTCAGAGCCGGTACCGGTGATCCAGAGAATAGGCAATAAGCCGGCCGTGATGGCGACAACCGTCATCATCTTTGGTCGCACGCGTTCAACGGCACCCTCCATGACGGCATCGTGGACATCGGCCCTAGTGAGCGGCCGGCCCTCGCGGGCGGCGGCGGCGCGCCGGGCAGAGAGCGCGAGATCGAGATAGATCAACATGATGACGCCAGTTTCGGCGGCGACGCCAGCCAAAGCGATGAAGCCAACAGCAACGGCAACCGAAAGATTGAAGCCTAGATACCAGACGAACCAAAGCCCGCCCACCAGCGCGAATGGCAGCGACGCCATGACGATCAGCGTCTCCGTCAAACGGCGGAAGTTGAGATAGAGCAGCAGGAACACGAGCGCCAGCGTCAGTGGCACCACGAGCATCATGCGCGCCTTGGCTCGTTCGTAGTATTCGTACTGTCCGCTCCACACCGCGTAGTAACCGGGCGGAAAATCGACGCTCGCCGCCACAGCCTTCTTTGCGTCGGCGACGTAGGACCCCAAATCGCGATCGCGCGCATCGACGAAGATATATGCGGCAAGCTGCGCATTCTCAGTGCGAATCGCGCCGGGCCCGCGTACGAGTTCGACCTTGGCCACCAAGCCCAAGGGGATCGAGTCCCCGTTCGGCAACGACACCAAAACCTCCCGTTCAATGGCCTGCGGATCGGAGCGCACATCTCGGGGGTAGCGGACGCTGACGGTATATCGCTCCCGTCCTTCGACCACGGTCGTCACCGACTGCGCGCCGATTGCGGAGGCGATGACCTCCTGCACATCGCCAACCATCAACCCGTAGCGCGCAAGCTGCTCGCGGTCAGGCGTGATCTCCATGTAATAGGCGCCGATGATGCGCTCGGCGAAGGCGCTCGATGTTCCCGGTACTGTTTTGATGACCGCTTCGATCTGGCGCGCGAGACGCTCGATCTCCTTCAAGTCCTGGCCCAGCACCTTGACGCCGATAGGCGTGCGGATGCCGGTCGCAAGCATGTCGATGCGCGCCTTGATGGGCATGGTCCAGGCATTTGAGACGCCGGGAAATTGCAGCGCTCTATCCATCTCGTCTATGAGTTTGTCGACCGTCATGCCTTTTCGCCACTCGTCTTCCGGCTTCAGGTTGATGACGGTCTCAAACATTTCGGTCGGTGCAGGGTCCGTCGCCGTGCCGGCCCGGCCCGCCTTGCCCCACACACTTTCGACCTCTGGAAACGACTTGATGATCTTGTTTTGGGTTTGCAGTAGCTCTGCTGCCTTGGTGATGGAAAGACCTGGCAGTGTCGTCGGCATATAAAACAGCGTGCCCTCGTTGAGCGTTGGCATGAATTCCGAGCCGAGCCGCTGCACTGGATAGATCGTTATGGCGAGCACGGCGATGGCTATGGCGATCGTCAGCGTCTTCGCCTTGAGCACGCCTGCGATGACGGGGCGATAAACCCAGATCAGGAAGCGGTTTATGGGGTTCTTGCGTTCCGGCACGATGCGCCCGCGTATAAAGATCACCATGAGCGCCGGAACCAATGTCACCGACAGAAAAGCGGCGGCGCCCATGGCCAAGGTCTTGGTGAAGGCAAGCGGCTTGAAGAGGCGCCCTTCCTGCCCCTCCAGGGTGAAGATCGGAAGGAACGAGACCGTGATAATGAGCAGCGAGAAGAAGAGGGCCGGTCCGACCTCGCTCGCCGCCTCGATGAGAATCTCGGTTCTTGGCTTGCCGGGGGGCGCGCGCTCCAGATGCTTGTGCGCGTTCTCGATCATGACGATAGCGGCATCGACCATCGCGCCGATGGCGATCGCAATCCCGCCCAGACTCATGATGTTCGATGAGATCCCCAACTGATACATAAAGATGTAGGCGATCAGGATGCCGAGCGGCAGCGTCAGGATCACAACGAGCGCGCTCCTCACGTGGAGCAGGAAGACAACGCAGACGAATGCCACAATGGCGCTCTCCTCGATCAGCGTCCTCTTCAGCGTTGCGATCGCGCGTCCGATCAGCTCGGAGCGGTCGTAGACCGTTACAATCTCAGTGCCTTCCGGCAACGCAGGCTTGATCCTCTCGATCTGCTCTTTGACGTTCTCGATGACAGACAGCGCGTTTTCGCCAAACCGCTGAACGACGATGCCGCTGACCACTTCGCCCTCGCCATTGAGCTCGGCAATGCCACGCCGTTCGTCGGGCGCAAGTTCCACGCGCGCCACGTCGCGCAGAAGTACAGGCGCACCACCTTCCACCTTGAGAACGATCTGCTCGATGTCTTTGATGCCGCGGAAATAACCGCGCCCGCGAACCATGAACTCGGTCTCGGCCAGCTCAATCACACGCCCGCCAACGTCCATATTGGACATGCGGATCGCGTCGCGCACCTTTGAGAGCGGAATGTTGAAACTCTTCAGGCGGCGCGGATCGATGATCACCGCGTACTGGCGCACGAAGCCGCCGACGCTTGCCACCTCCGCCACGCCTTCGGCCTCGGCAAGCGCAAACCGCACTTGCCAATCCTGAGTCGTTCGCAATTCGGCCAGTGTACGCTTGGCAGCGATTACGGCGTATTGGTACACCCAGCCAACGCCCGTCGCGTCGGGCCCAAGCGTTGCCACCACGCCGCTCGGCAGCTCACGCTGGGCTGCGCTCAAGTATTCGAGCACGCGTGATCGCGCCCAATAGATGTCGGTCCCGTCCTCGAAGATGACGTAGACGAAGCTGACGCCGAAGAAGGAGAAGCCGCGCACGATGCGCGCTTTCGGCACGCTCAAAAGTGCAGTCGAGAGCGGAAAGGTGACCTGATCCTCGACCACCTGTGGCGCCTGGCCAGGGTATTCGGTGAATACGATGACCTGCGTATCGGAGAGATCGGGAATTGCGTCGAGTGGCACATTGCGCACCGCGTAGATGCCCGCGCCAGCAAGGAACATAGCACCCAGCAACACGAGCATCAGATTGCGGGCCGACCAGCCGATGATGGCCGTGATCATGGGCGCTGCTCCTCTGCCGGCGGCGGCGCTTTGTCGTGCAACGAGTGGTTCATGCCACCAGCCGCTTTCTTCGGCCTGCTGGTGTCGTCGGCCGTGAAGCTGGAAAGTGCCGCCTTGAGATTGCTTTCCGCATCGATCAGAAAGTTCGCCGCTACCACGACCTCCTCGCCGGCGGCAATTCCCTCCTTGATCTCCGTGTAGTCCTCGCCCCTCAGACCCAACGTCACGGAACGGGGCTCAAAGCGCCCCTCGCCGCGCGCCACGATGACGACCTGCCGGTTGCCGCTGTCGATGACTGCCGAATGCGGTACCGCGACGCGCGGCTCCGCACCGATGTTGGTGTCGATTTCTACGTCGGCGTACATTTCGTGCTTGATGCGGTGTTGGGGATTGTCGATTTCGATGCGCACCTTTGCGGTGCGCGTCGCCGCGCCGAGCTCGTGCAGGATGAAGGTGACGCGGCCTTCGAAGACTTCCGATGGGAATGCCCTGAACCGTACCTTCGCTGGCTGGCCCACAGCAACAAGGCCGATGTCCTGTTCGCTAACATCGGCGATGATCCAGATATTCTCCAGGCCGGCAATGCGAAAGATCTCTTCGCCCATCCGCACCATCTGGCCTTCAATCACGTTCTTCTTCATGACGTAGCCATTGGCGGGAGACGGCCAGTCGAACGCCATCACCGGCTCACCGGTATTCAACATCTCATCGAGCACGGCCTGGGGAACCTCAAGGTTGCGCAGTTTCTGCTCAGCGCCCTTCATGCTCGACCGGCGTCCGCGTATGCTGCTGTCGGGAAGCCCGATCCGGTAGTCTACCTGTGCGTTGACCATGTCGGGGCTGTAGATGCGGAAGAGCGGTTGTCCGACTTTGACCTCAGCGCCGGTCTCCTCGACATAGAGCTTTTCAATGAAGGCGTCGGCCCTCAGCGTGACCGTATGCATGGTGCGCTCGTCGGGCTTAGCGACTCCGGGCGCGCGGATGCGGCGCACGAGGCGGCGCTTCTGCGCCAACTCCGTCCTCACGCCCGACCGCTGCACACGATCAAGACTTATCTGCACAGTGGAGCTGTCGTCCTTTTCCTCGCCCTCGTAGACGGCGAGGTAGTCCATCCCCATCCAGTCTTTCTTCGGCACCGGCGACGTATCCGCTAGCCCCATAGGGTTGCGGTAGTAGAGAACCTTGCGCTCTTTGGGCGAGGCGGCGCTCATCTCGCCATGCTCAGCAGACGTCGAGAGATCACCTCCTGTCAGCGCAGCCCAATCGGGCCATGCGCCTGTCCCCAAACGATATCCGACCGCGCCGGAGACGAGTAAGACGAGAGCCAACGCGCCCGCTACGGCAAGGCCGACGCCAGCCGTCGTCGTATGAAACTTGGAAAACATCTTCGCAATCCTTCTCGCAGGGTGACGTCGCCATGAGGCCGCTCGTGGGCTCACGATGCGTCAACAGCCGCGCGCGCAAGAAGCGTGCGCCCGCGTGATGCAGTCTTAAAGAAGGTCAGGCTCGGGGGGGCGGCGTTTGCGGGTCGTGCACCCAGTCGGGCGGACGCGCCACAACCTGCCCAACGAAGCTATCCAAAACAGGTGCTCGTGCGAACCGGTTCGGCGGTATCAGGCCGAGTTGACCGAAACACTTGTGAAGGCAGGTTTCGGCACAGTTGGCTTTGTGGTCGCCACAACAGCAATCGCCGGAATTCGTGCGGTCGAAGTGCTTGTGCGCCCCTTGGGTCTGGGAAGCCGCGGCTGGCAATGCGGCGTGTTCGTTATGCTCACTGTGAGTCTGGTGCGGCTGCGCATTGATAGCCTGTGCGGGGCTGACGTGCAGGACGCGAGAAGCCGCCATCGCAGAACCGACGGGGCCAATGGCCATGACAGCGGCGAACATTAGGATCAGTGCTCGGCGCGCGTGCGCCATAGGTAAACCTCCGAACGGCAGAGCCCAAAGCATGCCTTATCTGGCTGCCTCGTCAAGCAACAAACCGGCAGAACGGGGGCCCTTTGACAATTAAAGCAAACATAACGTTGTTGCCCGCACCTGGGGTTGTGCCCCCAGCAGAGGGTCGACGTCCGCCATGCCCCTCAGGCGGGAATTGTCATTTCCCCCGTCATCCCCCTCGCATGCCCACAAATCTCACCACGGTTGCCGACGGCCTGTGCTAATGCGCCCGGAATGTGGCTGCCTTGCTACAGAGTCGGGCGAGCATAAGTGCTAGAATGAAAATGATTTGTGAGTGTTCGTTTCAATTCTACATGGCTCGGGGGAACATGCCATGTCCGAAATCATTCGCAGCGGCGTCATACTTTGCATGGGTCTGACGGTCATGTGCGCAGGTGTCATAGTCGTCCTGTATTCGTGAGCGCCGGCAAGGCGCGCGAATTCACTTTGGGCGACGACCGTTGCGTGGGCGCGCTTCATCAGACGGTCAGCTATTGACGCCGACGCTTCGCGCTGGCCTGGAGCCGGCTGTCTCCTCTTCGACCGCGCAGTTGTGAAAGCCTGCTAAGGCGCGCTTGCTGAGAAGTGCGGATGACGCACACGATCGCCAACCTTCAGCCCAAGACGGTCAGCCGCACCCCCGGCCAGTTCGAGCACCGCCGTTACCTCACCATCCGAGGCGATGATGCGCTCCGACATGGGCTCGGCACGCTTCTCGATACGATGCACCACTCCGTCTGCTCGGATGAAAACCATGTCGAGCGGAATATAGGTGTTGCGCATCCACATGGTCACTTCCTGCGGCGACTCGTAGGGAAAGAGCATGCCTTTTCCGTCGGCAAGTTCGGTGCGAAACATAAGCCCTAGCTGCTTTTCCCTGAGCGCGGTCGCAACCTCCACTTCGATTGGATGCTCCTGACCCGAACTCGTGATGAGCCAGAGCTGCTCAACGCGCACTTTCGCAGCGAGCGGAGGTGCCCACACGAGCATCAGCATCAAGACAGCAAAAAGCAGGGCCGCCCGCTGGACGGCCCTGCTCGAAATGTCTCGGTCGGCCTGTCTGAGGCCGTTTAGTGGGTCGGCGGCAGTCCTGACGCCCCGTCCGGCCGCAGCTCCGCGGCCATACAGCCCTTCGAGCCGTGTCCCCAGCGCACCTGGACGATCTGACCGGGCCGAAGCTCGGTGAAGCCAAACCGGCGCAGCGTCTCCATGTGCACGAACACATCTGGAGTCCCGTCTCCGCGGGTCAGGAATCCAAACCCGCGCACCCTGTTGAACCACTTGACCATGGCCCGTTCCCAATCGCTTTCGGGCTCCACAATCACGTGCGTCCGCTGCGGCAACTGCGATGGGTGAATCGCGGTGCTCTCGTCCATGCTGAGGATGCGGAAGGCTTGCATGCCTTTCGGGCGGCGTAGCACCTCGCAATGAACTCGCGCTCCTTCATAGGCCGTCTGGAAGCCCCCGGCCCTCAGACACGTAACGTGAAGTAGAATGTCGGCTAAGCCATTGTCAGGAACAATGAAACCATATCCCTTTGATGCGTCAAACCATTTGATTGACCCGACGACCTCGAACACCTCAATGCCGGCCTCGTCCACGCGTTCGGTGACGCCTTCGACCGGACCTTCAAATTGCTCAAGGTCTGGACGCTTTGAGTCCCCCATCTGTATACCCCGCTACTGCTCTACGTTGCATTTGCAATCCCGTCCCCCGTCTTGGCGACATGAAAGATGCCCTCTTCATGCTCACCATTGGTGCGAGACGGCGCGGAGAATACCATCTGTTTTCGCGGCGGCTAGAGACTTAATGCCGGCTATATCTTGCCGCGGGTAGCATCCCATGAATGTCCACATGAATATGTGTTGGTTAAAGTGCTGAAACGCTTCAAGGAACTCATGCGCCGATTCTTCCCCAAAATTCGTGCGTGGCCCGTTCGACACCACAATTGTCGAGAACCGATGGTCAGAAATACTGCACAAAACTACAAAGTTTGCTTGCGTACTGATTCGTCTTCTTGGATCCGACACATAGCGGGTATGTCCCATGCGGACGTCGTAAGCTTGCCACATCTTGTCCACTGACCATCCCCACGACGTGTCCGTTCGATCGCTCAACGGGTTTGCTGGACTGGAGGGCTAACTGGTGCTCTGAGGACACAGGCTTTCGGTGGCACCCGCCGACACGGAGGTGACATGCGCTATCTGCACACGATGGTCCGCGTCAGCGACCTGGATCGAAGCTTGGCATTCTATTGCGGTTCGCTCGGGCTCATCGAGGTGCGGCGCATGGAAAGCCGTGCGGGCCGCTTCACGTTGGTATTTCTTGCTGCCCCGAATGACCAAGTGCGCGCGAAATCGGAGCGGGCGCCGCTCATCGAGCTTACGTACAATTGGGACAAGGAAAACTACGGATCAGATCGCAACTTCGGTCATTTGGCCTTCGAGGTCGACGACATTTACGCGGTCTGCGAGTGCCTGCAGTCCGCTGGCCTAACCATTAACCGGCCGCCCCGCGACGGGCGTATGGCCTTCGTGCGCTCACCGGACAATATCTCCATCGAACTGCTGCAAAAGGGTGCCGCGCTCCCCGCGCGTGAGCCCTGGGCGTCGATGAAAAACACTGGAACCTGGTGAGGCCAGGCGCACCGCAATACGGTGTTCCAAATTCACAGGCTTTGGGAAAAATTTTCCTTCAAATCCACGTAGTGAAATGAGATCCTATTCTTATTTGCCATATGGGCTTTAATTGAGAACACATTTCCACTATTTTGCAGTTCTGTGCTGGTAGGGATCACGATGTCGATGAAGTCCTCACACCAGAGCGGCGCCACCAAGGTGCCTGGCTCTAAGAGTGCTGCGCGAAGGCCCGATGGCGCCCAACGCCCAGCACGAGGGCCCGTGCGCGGTGTGGCGGCGCTCGATCGGCGGCTTGCCGCAATCGACGGGCTTGAGGATCGCCTGCATGAGATCACGAATGCAATCCCTGGCCGCGTGACGTTCTCGACGAGCCTTGGTCTGGAAGACCAGGCAATTGTTCATGCCATCGCCGCAAGCGGTGCCGGCATCGACGTCTTTACTCTTGATACGGGCCGGCACTTTCCCGAGACGCTTGAGACGCTCGACGAAAGTGAGCGGCGCTATGGTCTCAACATTCGCGTCGTCGCACCGGACGCGGACGAGTTGGAAGCGCTTGTTGCCCGCGACGGGATCAACGGCTTCCGTCTTGCGGTTGAGAACCGAAAGGCCTGCTGCGAGGTGCGCAAGGTACGCCCGCTCAAGCGCGCGCTCGCTGGCGCGCAGGGTTGGATCACTGGACTACGGCGCAGCCAGTCCACCGAGCGCACCGAAACGCCATTCGCAGAATGGGATCAGGCGCACGGCCTTATCAAGGTCAACCCAATCACCGACTGGTCTTTGGAACAGCTTGAGGCCTATATCGCGGCAAACAACGTGCCGATCAATCCGCTCCACGCCAAAGGCTTCCCCTCGATTGGCTGTCAGCCCTGCACACGTGCGATCAAAGCCGGAGAGGACCTGCGCGCGGGCCGCTGGTGGTGGGAGAACGAGGAAGGCAAGGAATGCGGGTTGCATAACCGCCCCCACCAAAAGGAAGCGGCTGCATGACGGCGCCGTTTTCTCATCTCGATTTGTTAGAGGCCGAGGCCATCCACATCTTCCGTGAGGCGGCGGCGCAATTCCGTAAGCCGGTCCTGCTTTATTCGATCGGCAAGGACTCCACCGTTCTTTTGCACATCGCGCGCAAAGCTTTCTGGCCGCAAAAACTGCCCTTTCCGCTACTCCACATCGACACAACGTGGAAGTTCAAGGATATGATTGCGTTTCGCGACAAGACCGTGCGTGAATTGGACCTTGAGCTCATCATTCACACGAACGAGGAAGGCATTAAGCGCGGCATCAACCCGTACGATCATTCACCATCCGTCTACACTGACGTGATGAAAACGCAGCCCTTGAAGGCCGCTCTCGATCAACACGGTTTCGATGCCGCCTTCGGTGGCGCGCGCCGCGACGAAGAAAGTTCGCGCGCCAAAGAGCGCATCTTCTCGTTTCGCTCCCCGGGTCATCGCTGGGATCCACGCCGCCAGCGTCCAGAGTTGTGGAAGTTGCTGAATGGTCGTTTGGGCACTGGCGAAACAGTGCGTGTCTTCCCTCTCTCCAACTGGACCGAAAGGGACGTGTGGCGCTACATCGCTCGCGAAGGTCTCGACGTCGTACCGCTGTACTTTGCTGCAGACCGTCCCACGATCGAGCGTAACGGCCAACTTCTCGTCCTCGATGACGATCGCCTGCCGCTAGAGCCCGGTGAAAAGGCCCAAATGAAGCAAGTCCGCTTCCGCACGCTGGGTTGCTGGCCGTTGACGGCAGCGGTCGCTTCTACGGCAACCGACATCGAAGCCGTCGTTGCCGAAACCCTTGCCGCGCGAACCTCCGAACGCCAGGGCCGGCTCATCGACCACGATCAAGCGGGCGCCATGGAGCGCAAGAAGCACGAAGGCTATTTTTGATGACGGCGCTAACAGCCATACGCCCGGCCGAGCCGGCACCTGCCCCATCCCAGGAGCTCAATGGCATCCTGCATTTGTTGACGTGCGGTTCTGTTGATGACGGCAAGTCGACGCTGATCGGGCGCCTGCTATGGGACGCCTCCGATCTCTACGACGATCAGCGCGAAATGCTGGAGCGCTCAGGCCGCACCGCGGGCGGTACCGACAATCCAGATTTCAGCCTGCTCGTCGACGGCCTCGTTGCCGAGCGTGAGCAAGGCATCACGATCGACATCGCCTGGCGCTATTTTGATACTGCGACACGTCGCTTTGTCATTATCGACAGCCCAGGACACGAGCAATACACACGCAACATGGCAAGCGGCGCCTCTCACGCCGATGTCGCCATTATGCTTGTCGATGCGCGCCACGGCGTGAAGCGGCAAACGCGCCGGCACGCAGCGATCCTCGACCTTGTTGGCGTGAAACGCGTAATTCTCGTCGTCAACAAGATGGATCTCGCTGATTGGTCGCAGGAACGCTTCCGTGCCATCGAGGCCGACTTTCGTGAACTCGCCTTACGCTTCGGGTTCCGCGAGGTCGTCGCGATACCGGTCTGTTCCGTAGGCGGCGACAACGTTGCTCGCGGCTCCGAGCACATGCCGTGGTACAGCGGACCCAACTTGCTCGACCATCTTGAGCGGATCCCGGCGCGCGATACGACTCCAACGGGCTCGTTCCGCCTTCCGGTCCAGACCGTGCTGCGTGACGGCGTCGACTTCCGCGGCCTTGCTGGAACGGTAACATCGGGGTGCGTGTGCATCGGCGATCGCATTACCGATGCGCTTAGCGGGCAAAGCGCTCACGTATTGCGCATCGCAACGATGGGGCGCGACCTTGAAAGCGCTGTGCAAGGGCAAGCGGTCGCACTGCAGCTTGATACAGACATCGATGTGGCACGCGGTGCCGTGCTTGCCGTTCCCGGCTCCCTGCCGACAGTTGCAACGCATATTGCGGCACGGCTTGTCTGGCTTTGGGACACCCCCTTCGACGAGCGCGCAAGCTACCTTTTACGCACGGCAACAGATCTCGTCCCAATCTCTAAGCTTCAGATCAAATCGCTGCTCGATTTGGAAACGCTTGCAACGCAACCGGCGCAGACCTGCGAACTTAATGAAATTGCGATTGCCGACATTACCCTCGGGCGCCCGGTCGCCATTGATGCCTTCGGCGACAACGCGGCAACGGGCAGCTTCTTGATCGTCGATGCGGTCACGGGCGCCACGCTCGCGGGCGGCGCCGTTTCATCGGCAACCGCTGCTGGGGACACCTCGGCCGCTTCGACCTTCCGTCTTACGCGCGAGATTCTCGAAAAGGGGCTTTGTCGCGATTTGAGCGATAGTAAAGCTGACCGGGACGAGTTCCAGCGACGCGCCAGCGAGGCAGCCTTGCTTCTTCGCGCGGCCGGCGTGCCAGTCAAGCTTGAGACCTGAGAGCATAGCCAACCGCTTCCCCGATAACCCAATCCGCTATAACAGGAAGGTGTAACCCTGTTAGGTGCGCGCGTTCCAACCTGATCCGGAGCCCAATCTTTTATGGACTTCTTGCTGTCGAATTCGTGGCCCGTGATCATAATCGGCGGATTTACCGTCGGATTTCTCGTCGGGCTCACCGGGGTTGGCGCAGGTTCCTTGATGACGCCCTTCCTCATCTCCGGCATCGGCATCTCGCCCGTGCTGGCGGTTGGCACCGATCTTCTCTTTGCATCCATTACGAAAGCAAGCGCGGCGTGGCGACATCACGCCCTGGGAAATGTCGACTGGGGGATCGTGCGTTGGCTCACGATGGGAAGTTTGCCCGGAGCGGTGGTCATGCTGGCGTGGCTCTACTTAATTGGGCCCGACACGCATGCGATCTCCATAATCATCCGCAAAGTGCTGGCCGGTGCACTCATGGTCAGTGCTACCGGTATCGCGCTCTATCCCTGGCTGAAGCGGAACGCAAGCCCGGCTGCCGACGCAAATGCGCCCACCGTGGTGCGCAAGGGGCCAACCCTGATCCTCGGGCTCGTCTTGGGTACTCTCGTGGCGCTGACCTCTGTCGGCGCGGGCGCAATCGGCGTTGTCGCCTTGACGGTCCTTTATCATTCGCTGTCGGCGCGGCGTCTCATCGGCACCGACATCGTTCACGCCATCCCACTCACGTTTATAGCGGGCATCACGCATTTCGGGATGGGCAACGTTAACCTGGAGATCCTCGGCCTTCTCCTGCTCGGCTCCGTGCCCGGCATCGCGCTCGGCTCGCGCATCACCGGCCTCGTTCCAGACTGGTTCTTGAGAGTCGTACTCGCAATTGTACTCGTCTGGGCTGCGTATTCGCTGCTCATCATACGATAGGCACCAAGCCTTAGCTTACAAGCTTCGCCAGCTCGATGTCGGCGTGGAATTGGTTGCCCGCCGTGGTCGGCTTCACATAGCCCGCGCGGATGACGAAGTCGCCGAAGCGTTCGCCGTCCTCGCGCTCTTTTGCGTAACGCACCAGCATCGGCTCCAGAATTGCGAGCAACCGTGCCTCGTTGACATCTTCGGCATAGAGCTTGTTGAGCCGCGACCCGTCAAAGGCGGCCCCAAGATAGAGGTTGTAGAGGCCGGGATTGCGCCCAACGAGACCGATCTCCGCAAGGTAGGGCCGTGCGCAACCATTGGGGCAGCCAGTCATACGAATAACAATGTCGTCGTCGCGCAGCCCCGCCTTGTCGAGCACATTTTCCAGCATACTCAGCAACTCGGGCAAATAGCGCTCGCTCTCAGCCAATGCTAGCCCGCATGTGGGCAGCGCGACACAGGCCATGCTGTTGCGGCGCAAGCCGGAAGAAGCAGTCGGTGTGATGCCGTGCTCCTTGAGGATCGCATTGATCTTCGGCTTCGCCTTGGCCGTCACATTGGCGATGATGAGGTTTTGGTTGCTCGTCAGAACGAATGCACAGGTGTGCTGCTCGGCGACCTCGCGCAGTGCGCTGCGCAGGTTATGACCGGGTTGGTCCTTCACGCGGCCATTCTCGATGAAGAGTGTTAGGTGCCACTTCTTGTCAGCACCCTGCAACCACCCGATGGCATCCCCGGTTGAGTCAAAGTGAAAATCGCGCGGCTTGCCCAGTTTGTACCCAAGGCGGCGCTCTACTTCCGTGCGGAAGACATCGATTCCCCGGTCTTCAATCGTGTACTTGAGCCGCGCGTGCTTGCGATTTTCTCGATCGCCCCAGTCGCGCTGAACCGTCATGACCTTTTCGGCGACATCAACGGCCTGGTCGGGCTTGCAGAAGCCGAACATGTCGGCGGTACGCGGAAAGGTGTCAATCTCGCCATGGGTCATGCCCATGCCACCGCCAATAGTGACATTGTAGCCGGCTACCTTGCCCTTCTCGACGATGGCGATGTAGCCAAGGTCATGTGCGAAGATATCGACATCGTTCGACGGCGGAACGGCGATAACCGTCTTGAACTTACGCGGCAGGTAAAGGTGGCCGTAAATCGGCTCATCTTCTTCCTCCGCCGACTTGGACTTGTCCTCGACCAACTCACCATCGAGCCAGATTTCATGATAGGCGCCGGTGTGCGGCAAAAGACGCTCGCTGATATTGACCGCTAGCTCGTGAGCTGCGGCATGCGCCTTCGACAAATAAGGGTTCGCAACCGCCATCACGTTGCGGTTTACGTCACCGCAAGCGGCCAGCGTATCGAGCAGAGACGCGTTGATCGCCTGCATGGTGCGCTTCATGTTCGACTTGATGACACCGTGAAACTGGAACGCCTGGCGCGTGGTCAGCCGCAGCGTGCCGTTGGCATAGGTGCCCGCGATGGCGTCAAGCGCGAGCCACTGCTTCGGCGTGACAACGCCGGCGGGAACGCGAACGCGGATCATGAAGCTGAAGGCCTTCTCCAGCTTCTTCTTCGCGCGCTCCGGCCGCAGGTCGCGGTCGTCCTGCAGATAGGTACCGTGGAACTTTGTAAGCTGGGAATCGTCCTCGGAGATGGAGCCGGTCGCAACATCGGCGAGCCCCTCCGCGATGGTACCGCGCAGGAACCGGCTGTTCTCCTTTGATGAACTCGTTTCTTGAACGCTTGTCGTCGGTCATGGCATCACAAACCTTCCAGAGGGCTTAGGCTCTCTGCTTAATAGAGATCGCGCTGATAGCGCCCGGCCTTGGTAAGCTCCTTGAGCTTGGCGCGCCCGGCCTCGTCATCACCTTGCGCCGCATCGGCCAGAATGCGGCCAAGCATGACGTCGACGTCGCGTCCCATGCCCTTTTCGTCGCCGCACACATAGATATGGGCACCATCCTCAACCCATTTAAGGACCTCGGCGCGTTGCTCCCACAGCCGGCTTTGCACGTAGATCTTCTCCGGCTGGTCGCGCGAAAAAGCGACGTCGATGCGGTTCAGCACTCCGCTCTCCAAATATTCCTGCCACTCGAGCTGGTAGAGGAAATCGAATGTGTAGTTCCGCTCACCGAACACAAGCCAGTTCTTGCCGGTGGCGCCGTGTTCGGCCCGCTCTTCCACAAAGGCGCGGTAGGGCGCAACGCCCGTGCCAGCCCCGATCATGATAATCGGCCGGGCGGAATCGTCTGGCAGACGGAAGTGGCGGTTGGGCTTGACGTAGATACGCGCCATGTCGCCCATCTTGCGCCGGTCGGCGAGAAAGGTGGACGCGACGCCTTTGCGCTTCTTACCGTGTGAATCCCAGCGCACCGCACCCACCAGCAAATGGGCTTCACCGGGATGAGCCGCAGGGCTCGAAGCAACCGAGTAGAGCCGTCCTGGAAGCGGCCGCAGCAGATTAAACAACTGCTCCGGCGTCAGCCTCTCAGAATAGGTTTCAAACAGGTCGACGAGCTGGCGGTCGGCTGCAAACTCGGTGAATGCCTTTTGATCGGCGATGCGCGTGACATCCGTGCGGCCTGTGAGCTTGGCATAGGCCTCAACCAGTGGACGCGACAGCGTTGTGATGTCGTAGCCTTCGCGCAACTTCTGCACGACGCTGCCATCAGCACCTAGGCCTACCGCCTCGGCAAGCTCAAGCGCTAGGCCGGGATCGTTCTCGGGCAGAATGCCGATCGCGTCGCCTGGCGCATAAACGAACCCCGGGGCGTCGGCCATCAGCTCCACATGCCAAGTCTCGCGCGTGGAGCCCGTTCCGTTGAGATTAACGAGCGCTGCGATTTCCACCTCAAGCGGATTTTCGGGCGTGAAAAGCGGCTCGCCGTCATCGGGTACGTAGCCCGGTACCTTGAAGTCGACGTGCACGACGGTCGCTGTGTCCGCGGCATCGGCGGGTGCCAACTTGGTGAGCGCGCCTTGCGTCCATTCTGCGGCCTGCTTGGTGTAATCCAGGTCGAGATCAACGCGATCGGCAGCACGCTTGCCACCGAGCGCCTCTAAGCGCTCGTCGATCACCTTACCAGTGGCACAGAATTGGGTGTACGCTGTATCGCCCAGCGCGAGCACCGCAAAGCGCACGTCCTCTAGGCGCGGCGCGTCATCACCCATCAAGGATTCAAGGAAGTCGACCGCACGGCTCGGGGGATCGCCCTCTCCCCAGGTCGAAGCAAACACAATCAGGTTCTTTGCCTTGGCGAGGATGCTCACGTCCGTATCGGCCATGTCGATGATGCGGGCATCGAGCCCGTGCTTCTGCGCGAGCTTCTTGGTCTTCATTGCAAGCGCTTCGGCATTACCGCTTTCACTCGCGTACAAAACCGTAAGCGGCACGCGCGGCTTAGCAGCGGCAGCGTGCTGGGGCTGGCCGCCCTGCGCGGCCTCGAAACCGGCAAAGAAGCCTGCCAGCCAACTGCGTTGTAACGGCGTGGTGCGCGCCACAACGGAGTTGAGCACGTCGATGTCCTCCGGCGAGAACGGTGCCGTTTTGGGAAGCAACGGTGCGGCGGTCACAACATCCCCCTCCTTAACATCGGCCCTCTCCCTGGTGCCCGTAACTTGGTCCAAACATTGGATCTTTGGCGCAGCATTCTACCCCTGCGTCCCTACCCTTGCGTAACGGGCGCGGCCTCGGCCCCGTTCCGAATGCGCCCTTCCGCATGAGGCGGCTCATAAACTTCGAGTTGTCGGGACGCGTTAACCCCGCTGCCGCCCAATCGAGACCGACGAAAATGATCGCGGGCCCCTTTATTCCCTTGACGGCAATGGCGGCGGGCAGCTCTGACAATTGGGCAGCCACCGCCCGCTCGTCGGCTAGCGTCCCATTCTCGACGATGACGACCGGCGTCTCAGGTCTGGCGCCGGCAGCCAGCAGCTCGTTGCAGAAGCGCGGGGCACTTCTGACGCCCATATATATCGCGAACGCTTGTCCCTCCTTCGCCAAAGCAGCCCAGTCGAGATCGAATGCGCCATCGGCCGAAGCGCCAGTCACGACGGCAAACTGTCGTACCTTCCGGCGCAGCGTCAACGGCAGGCCCACACTCGCCGCACAAGCGTGCGCTGCGGTGATGCCGGGTATGACTTCGACGGGCACGCCAGCTGCACGTACTGCTGCTGCCTCCTCTGCAGCACGCCCGAAGATGAAGGCATCGCCACCCTTGAGCCGCGCGACGCGCTGACCCTTCAATGCCTCGCGCACAAGTATCTGATTGATGTCTTCCTGTGCCGCCGAAGGGCCTTCCGGCTCCTTACCGACATCGATACGCACAGCGTCGCGGCGCGCATATTCGAGAATGGCCGGGTTGACGAGCCGATCGACGACCAGCACGTCCGCCTCCTGCAACCGCTGCTGCGCTTTAAGAGTCAGCAAATCGGGATCCCCCGGCCCGCAGCCGATCAATGCGACGCTTCCGGCCAAATGACTTTGAGACCGCGCAGCATCCAGCTGCTTTTCGAACTCGCGCTTTGCACCTTCGTTATCGCCCGCCAATACAGCCGCGCGCCAACGGCCCTGAAGCAACCGCTCCCAGGTGCGCCGCCGCGCGACGGGATCGCTTAGCACCTCTTGAACCCGGCGTCTCAGCGTCATCGCCCGCGATGCAACGCTGCCGAAGTTGGCCGGCAACCAAGCTTCTATTTTCGACTTTATCTCGCGGGCGAGTATCGGCGCGGAACCTTCTGTGCCGATGGCGACCACCACCGGGTCCCGATCGACAATGGCAGGCATGATGAACGTGCTCTGACCTGGCCCATCAACCACGTTGAGTGGAATACCGCGCGCCTTGGCCGCGGCGGCGACCTCGGCATCGTTGTCCGCATCGTCTTGTGCGGCAAAAACCATGACGACATCGGCGAGATCGGAAGGCTTGAAACGATGCCATTCCAGCGCGACTGCGCGTTCGCGGGCCAGCGACACGATATCGTCACCAATCTCCTCCGCGACGACACGCAGGCGCGCATTAGTCTTGGTGAGCAGCCTCAACTTCTGCAGCGCCTTCTCGCCTCCGCCGACGATCAGAACCTCACGACCGTCGAGATCGAGATAGACCGGGAAATATCTCAAGAGACATGCCTTTCAATTCATACGAGCAAGGGACCACAAGAACGCTGCATGCTAGTCAGATACGCGCGGCCGACGATCCCCCCTTGTTTACCGCGCTGTTCTTATAAGATAGAGAAGTAGTTTTTTCTATTACTCGGGGCGCAAAGCGCGACAATAAGCATTCATTTTCTAATTATTGCTTTATTGAGGTTTTTTATACTCTTTTCGCTTGCTTCGCCCCGTCCCCTCTGCATGGTCTGAGGTCAACCGCGTCACGGCCTGTCAGGATGACACGCGCCACGGCGAGTCAAATCCCCGCGATGCATTTCACTTCACGCTCACACAGTTACATTTCCTCTGGTTGCGGATTTACTGTCGTCGAATGGATTTGATGATGAGCATTTAAGGTTTGCCCCACAAATCATTTCAAGCGCGGTGACCTGCGTGAAGCACGCTGAAAACTAACGACTGCGATAACGAGTGAAACACGCATTTGTGAGCCGGCTTGACTTGCCGCTTCCGCAGCTTCTGTGGTCTATAGCAGTCGCGGCGGTCCGGACGTGTCCTGATCCGCCGACTGGCCAAGGCACTAAACACAAAAAAGTGTCCGGTCCAGTGGGTGGACCCTCGGCGGGGTCATCCATAAATGGAAGGCAGCTTGCCGATCTTAGGAGGATTGCTATGAAAGTTTGGACAAAGCCCGCAGTTCGTGAGCAGGAAGTTGGTCTTGAGGTTACTTCTTACCTCCCAGCAGAGATTGACATCATCTAACGACTGTCGATCAGCTCACTAACCTTGTGAGTTTCTTGCAACGGCGGTCGAAACCTCGACCGCCGTTGTTATTTCCGGCGTCGGCGCGCCGCCCAACCTCGACAAATCAATGATTATCAAGGTTTTGGGGTCTGCCGCAGGCGGCGGCTTCCCGCAATGGAACTGCAACTGTCGCAACTGCGTTTCCGTCCGAGCCGGGACCCCCGGATTTAAGGCGCGAACGCAGTCTTCGCTTGCTGTCAGTCGTGACGGCGAGAACTGGGCCCTTTTCAACGCGTCGCCCGATTTGCGACAGCAGCTCAACCTAACACCTGAGCTATGGGCCGACCCCAAGCGCGGCCATCGCCACAGCCCCATCAAGGCCGTCGTCCTCACCAACGGCGACGTCGACCACATCGCCGGCCTCATCAACCTGCGCGAGGCTCAGGCCTTTTCCGTCTACGGTACGGAGCGGGTCCTTACCACGATAGCCGACAACTCTTTGTTCCAAATTCTGGCCGAGCCGCTGGTCCCTCGCATCACACTCGCACTCAATAAGCCAACGCCGCTTAGCGGCGCGGGAGTGGACCTCGGGCTGACGGTCGAAGCGTTCGCGGTCCCTGGCAAGGTCGCGCTGTATTTGGAGGATGCCTCTGCCGGCGACGATTTCGGGACCCAGGAAGGCGACACCATCGGTCTCAAGGTTACCGACACTGCTAGCCAGCAGTGCTTCTTCTATATCCCAGGTTGCTCCACCATCGATGAGCCGCTGGCAGCCCGCCTCAAGGGGGCGTCCATCGTCTTCTTCGATGGCACCCTCTTCACCGACGACGAGATGCTTCAGCAGGGTTTGATGCCCAAAACGGGCACCCGCATGGGCCACATCAACATGTCGGGGCCCGAGGGATCGATCGCCGCCTTCTCGAAACTAGGGGTGGGAAGGCTCATATATGTTCACATAAACAACTCTAACCCAGCGCTCGATGAGAATTCTTCGGCACGCAAGTCGATCGAGGGCGCCGGCTGGGAAGTTGGATACGACGGATTGGAGGTACGCCTATGACCGAGCCAGTAAGCCTGGAGCGCGTCAGCACCAAGCGAAAGCCCGCAGAGCCCATGAGCGTTGTCGACTTCGAGGCGGCAATCCGCGCTGTCGGAGCCGAACGCTACCACGACAAGCATCCTTTCCATCACATGCTGCACGGCGGCAAGCTCACTATGGCGCAGGTTCAGGCCTGGGCCCTCAACCGCTACTGCTATCAGGCGGCCGTGCCCCGTAAGGATGCCGCCCTCATCAGCCGCCTTCACGACCGCGAATTGCGGCGTGAATGGCTGCACCGCGTGCACGATCACGACGGCCTCCCCCCCGACGAACCGGGCGGGATTGAGCGCTGGCTGGCGCTCACCGACGGCCTTGGCCTCGACCGGAACTACGTCGTCTCAATGCGTGGCGCGCTCCCTGCGACCCGCTTTGCCGTCGAGGCCTACGTCACATTCGTACGCGAGCAGCCCATCACCGTTGCCGTTGCCTCCTCTCTAACTGAACTCTTTGCTCCCAAGATCCATAAGGAGCGCATCGCGGGAATGCTTGAGAACTACGACTTCATCGATGACAAGGTGATGGCCTACTTCAAGCGCCGGCTGGCGCAGGCGCCGCGCGACGCGAATTTCGCGCTCAACTACGTCTTGGAAAATGCCAGAACGCGTGAAGAGCAGGAGGCGTGCGTCGACGCCGTGCGCTTCAAGTGCAATGTGCTCTGGGTACAGCTCGACGCGCTTCAGCACGCCTATGTGGAAGACAACATTCCACCAGGCGCTTTCCGGCCGGAGGCATAGAATGGCAGAGGCTGCCCCGCGGGTCCGCGCAATCATTGAGGCTACGACGCGACCAATCATGCCGCCCCACATCAAACTGCGTCACGACGCAGGCCGTGGGCGTTGGATCATCCTTGCTCCTGAACGGTTGTTTGATCCCGACGACGTGGCTGTCGATGTTTTGAAGCTTTGTGATGGCAAACGCACGGTTGCAGACATCGCAGAACATCTGGCTAAGGAGTATAATGCTCCGGCAAATGAGATCACAGCGGACATAGTCGAAATGCTCCAAGGCCTCGCAGATAAGGGAGTCGTGAAGACATGAACGAGCATAGCCCCTCCCACATAAAGGAAACGGCGATGCCCTTGGGCGCGGGCGAGCCCAGTGAGGAGGAGAAGGATGGCGCTGAAATTGCCGATACGGCATGCGCACGCGCGCCCATCGGCCTGTTGGCCGAGCTCACGCACCGCTGCCCGCTTCAGTGTCCATACTGCTCAAACCCGGGCGAGCTTGAGCGCGCCAACACCGAGTTGACGACAGAAGAGTGGCAGAGCGTTATGCGCCAGGCGGCAGAGCTTGGCGTCTTGCAGATCCACCTCTCAGGCGGCGAGCCGACGGCACGCCGTGACCTTGTCGACATTGTAAAGACCGCCTCCGAGTGTGGGCTTTATACAAACCTCATCACCGCCGCGGTGCTGCTCAAACGCGAGCAGCTCGAGAAGCTCAAGGAAGCTGGCCTCGACCACGTACAAATTTCCATCCAGGATACTGACGCGCGACCTGAGAACGCTGATCGCATCGGCGGCTACAAGGGTGGCAGCGCCAAGAAGAAAGTGGTTGCGGGTTGGGTTCGCGAACTTGGCCTGCCGCTCACCATCAACGCACCGATACATCGACACAACGTCGATAACGTAGCGGGCATCATCAAATACGCAGTCGACCTTGGCGCCGACCGCGTGGAGATCGCGCACGTCCAGTATTATGCCTGGGCCTTGATGAACCGGGCCTCTCTGATGCCGACGCGCGAGCAGTTCAACGTAGTCGGCCAAGATCGTCGAGAAGGCCGCGAGGATCTCAAGGGCATCATTGTCATCGATTCCGTCGTGCCCGATTACTACGCCAAGTATCCCAAGCCCTGCATGGGTGGCTGGGGACGCGGCATCATCAATATAACGCCATCGGGGCGCGTCCTGCCCTGCCACGCGGCAGAGTCCATCACCGGCTTAGACTTCGACAACATCCGCGACAAGCCGCTTGCCGAGATCTGGCTCAATGGCGATGCGTTCCAGAAGTACCGTGGAACGGATTGGATGAAGGAGCCGTGCCGCACCTGTCCGCGCCGTGAAATCGACTTTGGCGGTTGCCGCTGCCAGGCATTCGCATTGACGGGCGACGCGGCCAATACCGACCCGGCTTGCTCACTGTCGCCGCTCCATGACCAGTGGGCAAAAGTGGCAGACGTCGAGTCACATAATGCCTCGCCCGAGTTCGTCTATCGCCGCCCCGGCGGCGCCTCGCGCAAACCGGACATGCAGAAAAGCCCGGCCACTAGCGAAGTTTAAGCCAAAAAAGGCAGAGCACTTAACCCTTTGACTCCCCTCATGGGTACATGCGGGGGTGCGGCAACATGTTCAGCCCAAATTCAGAAAAGTCTTGTCACAATCCCATTTGACATAAGATGATCACACGTTCGCTCTGGACGGGTGGTCAGACCAATAAAACAGGGAAGGAAATCGGGATGCTCAGGTGGGTAGTTGCAGCATGTATCGTGATCGCGCTGCCGGCGGTTGCTTCGGCGCAGGACGCGGATGCCGGAAAGAAAATATTCAAGAAGTGCTTTGCCTGCCATGCTATTGGTCCAGGAGCGAAGAACAAAGTTGGCCCTCATCTTAATGGGGTCATCGGCCGCCCTGCCGGATCTGCCGAGGGCTTCAAATATTCTAAAGCGATGAAGGGCTCTGGCATCACTTGGGACGAGGCAATCTTCATTGAGTACGTAACCAGCCCAAAGAAGAGGATCCCTGGCAACAAGATGATCTTCCCTGGCATCAAAGATGAGCTCGATCGGGAAAATCTCTTTGCCTACATCGTGCAGTTCGATGCCGAGGGCAATACGAAGTAGCTCGCCTCGATTGGCTGGTTCCGGCTTATAATTCTGCGCCGCGGAGTTTATGCTTCGCGGCGCTCATTCGTTTGCAGCTCACGTCAGCGGCTGCACGCCTGAGAGATCGATGGCCGCGTGAAGTGTGCGAATGCTTCGCCCGCCGAGCACCAAATCGGGCGCAATATCCATGAGAGGAGCGAGGACAAACGCACGCTCTCCAATGTGCGGGTGGGGCAAAACGAAGTCCGGCTCTTGGATGGTCTGGTCGCCGTAGACAAGCAGATCGAGATCGATGAGCCTGGGACCCCACTTTTCGGTCTGCACCCGCCCCATGTGCCGTTCAATCTCCTGGCAGCGCTCCAAAAGCGCGCGTGGGGAAAGCTTGGTCGCCACCGAAATGCAGGCATTAACGAACGTGTCCTGATCGGTCTTGCCCCACGGTTCCGTGGTAAAGTTGCGCGAACGGCGCACAAGGCGCACGTCACTGCGTTCGCTCAATAGTCTGATTGCTGTGTCGATGTTCCCGACTTTGTCGCCGAGGTTAGAGCCCAGTGCAATAATACTGTCGAATGCCTCTGTGCTCTCTTTTGTGGTCCCAACCATTTTATTCGTTCGCTTGGCCAGCCCGTATTTCAAGCGGGCGCGCCGCATTAACCCAGCTGCGGCATTCCCGCAAGGGCAATGGCATCGATTGAACGCGAACCAAGAAACATACCCGATCGAGCATAACTGAGGTCAGTCATACTTAATGTAGGCAAACCGCATGTCGCTTGCCGGCGTACCTTCCAACCCGCGGCCTTCCGTGCCCGGCTGCCACTGGATAACCTCCTCAATCTTTTTCGCCAGCTCCAGGTCCTTTGATGTGATCCCCTTGGCTGTATGTGTCATGAGACGCACTTCGACCCAAGCATAGGAGGCTGTAATGTCGGGATGATGCCAGGCCGCCTCAGCAAGATGGCCCACAGTGCCAATCACCATGACCGTACCCTTCCAGCTGTTGGTCTTGTATGTTCTGCGGATCCAGCCGTTCTCTAGATGCCATTTTGGCAGGTTCTGCTGGAGCCAAGCGGTAACTTCGACATCCGGCATGGGTTTTTCACGCTCCGCTGCCATGTTGTTCACTCCTCATGTTTCGTGGGCATTCACTCCCATAGGTTCAACGTAATGCCTCTGGCCGACGCAACGCAAACCCCATCCACCGGGGACAGAAGCTCCGCGCAGAAACGTGCGCGTGCAGCGGAGGGCGCGGTGCGTGTCGTGGCGCCGGCCCGGCTGCACTTGGGTTTTCTCGACCTCAATGGCGGGCTTGGCCGGCGGTTTGGCAGCATCGGTCTTGCCATTGATCAGCCGCGTACGGAACTAACTCTCGCGCGGAGCCCGACATCGATCGCCGATGGCCCAGACAGCAAGAGGGCTCTGGCGGCGCTCGACCGTTTTGTGGCGGCGCTTTCGCTCGATAAATCCTACCGGATCGATATCCAAAGTGCCATCCCGCCGCATTCCGGACTCGGTTCGGGCACCCAGCTTGCGCTTGCCGTTGGTTCAGCACTAACCGTGCTCGAAGGACTGGACCACAGCCCAGCCTCCCTCGGCGAGCTGGTTGATCGAGGCGCGCGCTCAGCCATTGGCATGGCGTCGTTCAAAGACGGCGGATTTATCGTTGATGGGGGACGTGGCCCTGAAGCAAAGCCGCCGTCCATTCTGATGCGCACCGCCTTTCCCGAAGCATGGCGCATACTGCTGATACTCGACAGACGTACCGCTGGCGTGCACGGCGAAGCAGAGGCGCAGGTGTTTGCCGCTCTGCCCCCGCTCCCCGAGACCGCCGCTGCGCATGTTTGCCGGCTCGTCCTCATGCAACTGGCACCGGGATTGATCGAAAGCGACATTGGGATTTTCGGCAGCGCCGTCAGCGAAATACAATCGATCATTGGAGGCCACTTTGCCGCGGCTCAGGGAGGGCCTTGGACCAGCGCGGCAGTCGGACGCATTGCTGAGGCACTCAAAACCGCCGGCGCTTATGGTATCGGCCAGAGCTCGTGGGGTCCCACTGGATTTGCGTTCGCACCGACCCAAGAAATTGCCGATCGCCTCTATGAATCTGTGATCGAAAACGCTAGAGGCGAAGGCCTTGAAATCTTGATTGGTCGCGGCCGCAATAGGGGCGCTTCTGTCGAACGGATAATGAACACAAATTCCGAAAGCCCCGAGGGAGGACAAACATGAGCGACGCTACCCCTATTTTGCATATGTTGTCGCCGCAAAAACACATCAGCCCCTTTGACGTGAATATGGCCGTGGACGCCGGTTACAAGGTGATTGTCCCCTATATCAACGTCACCCTGGAAGATGTGACGGCTCTCACACAGGACGCTATCTTTTCACGCCCGCCAAATGATGGCGTACGCACAGGCCTCTTCATCGGCGGCAAGGATGCGCTCCTGTCGCTTGACATGATGGAGGCCGCTAAGAAGGCACTGGTGCCGCCATTCGGCCTTTCAACTTTTGCCGACCCTGCTGGATCCTTCACAACAGCGGCGGCAATGGTCGCCTGCGTGGAGCGCGTGCTGCGGCTCAAATTTGGGCGAACTTGGAAAGACACGCGCGTCACCGTCTTCGGCGCCACGGGCGTTGTGGGCTTTGCCGCCTCCATCATCGCCGCGATGGAGGGCGCCAAGGTGAAGCTGGTCGCCCATCGCGGTGTGGAGCGTGTCGTAAAGTCGGCTGCCGTCTCTAAGGAACGCTTCGGCGTCGATCTGGAGCCCGCCCCCGGCGAGACGGAAGAGCAAAAGATAGGCATCATCTCTGATGCCCAGGTGATTTTCGTCGCAGCGGCCGCCGGAGTTCGCGTGATCACCGCTGAAAACAAACAGCAAGCTAAGGACTTGCTTGTCATCGCCGACGTCAACGCCGTGCCACCGCCGGGCGTTGAGGGCATGGAACTGTTCATGGACGGCGCGCCGCTTCCCGGCTGCGATGCCCTTGGCGTAGGCCCGCTCGCTATTGGCGACGTCAAGTACAAGACGGAAGCGGGCCTCTTCAAACGCATGCTTGCATCGCCTGAGCCCGTACATTTCGATTTCCGTGATGCCTTCCAATTGGCGAGGACGTTCACGACTTGACCGGCAAGTCCGTTCTGATCGCTGCACTGTCAGGGCGGGCGCTCGCCGCTGCCGCCCGGCGCGCAGGATTCGTTCCTCTCGTCGTCGACGCATTTGGTGACGAGGATACGCGCGCACACGCCGGGGCCCTCCACTGTCTTGAGAACGCGACCCAGACGGGTTTTCGTCACCGGTCCTTGCTCGCAGCGTTGGATGCGCTCCACCGCGAAGCAGCGCAACCCGTTATAGGCCTCGTGCTTGGCTCAGGGTTTGAGGCGGCGCCTAAGCTTCTCGCCGCGCTCGCAAAGCGTTACCCGCTCCTCGGCAACGACGCCGCAGCGGTTGCGCGTTCCAAGAACCCCGCCACGTTTTTTCCCTTACTTAAAAAACTAAGGATTCCGCATCCCAAAACGTGCTTGGAGATGCCGCAGGACAAAACCGGCTGGCTATGTAAGCGCACTGGCGGCAGCGGCGGCGCGCACGTTATGCCCTGCACGAGCCAAACGAAGGCACGCCGTGGCCGCTACTTCCAGCGCCTCATCAAAGGTACCGCCCTCTCCGTGCTCGCCGTCGCTGAACACGGCCGTCTCCACATTGTCGGCATCAGCCGCCAGTGGTGCACCGAAACTGAACCGAAGCCTTTCCGGTACGGCGGCGCGGCCGGCCCCTTCCATCCCAATACAGACGTCGAGGCCGCGATGTTCGCGACCGTCGAGGCCGTTTCGCAGGCGCTTGGGCTCGTTGGACTTCTCTCGTTCGACTTTATACTCGCAGACGGCGTATCCTATCTATTGGATGTCAATCCGCGTCCCGGCGCCACGCTCGACATCTTTGACGATGCAAACGGTCGTCTTTTTCTTGCGCACATCGCAGCCTGCACTGGCGAAAACATCACGCTCCCGGCCCCGCCAACGCCCGGCGCTCGCGCCGCCGCCATCCTCTATGCCGACCAGAACCCACTCACGGTTAACAGGCTTGCTTGGCCCAATTGGGTAGCTGACCGGCCGCGGCCAGGCACACGCATTCTTCGTGCCCGTCCAATCGCTACAGTGTCTGGCGATGGCGCCGACGCCACGGATGCCGAGCTAAAATGCCGTCAGCGCTTGGACGAACTGGCCCACATGCTATATGGACGACCGCGAAACAGGGAACGTATCAATGCAGAAGTATATCGGGCCCGCTCCGAGCGTCTCAGCGCGAGCGGCCAAACTCGTTGAAGCCCTCGTCGCGAACGCCAGTGCCCTGCGTTGCGTCGTGAGCAGGGGAGCGGCGGGCGAGAGACTCATCGACCTAGGTGCGGCGACGCTTGGAGGTCTGGAGGCCGGACGCCAGCTTGCTGAAATATGCATGGGCGGCCTCGGCGTCGTCACCATCAACACCGCCTCAGGACTCGCGGGCTGGCCGCTGGGCGTCACCGTCCATACCTCCAATCCCGTTATTTCTTGCTTGGGCAGCCAGTATGGTGGCTGGACCATGAGCGATGAAGAGACTGGCTTCTTTGCGCTCGGTTCGGGGCCAGCCCGTGCGTTGGCGCGCAAGGAAGAACTCTTCAAAGAGCTTGATTATGTGGACCATTTCAACAAAGGGACGCTGGTCATCGAAGGCGATAATCCGCCCCCGCCAGCGCTCGTAAAGCGCATCGTGAGCGACTGCGGCATTGCCGCTGGCGATCTCACAATCCTTTACGCGCCCACCGGCAGCCTCGCCGGCACTGTGCAGGTCGTTGCACGCGTGCTCGAGGTTGCGCTGCACAAAGCGCACGAGCTTCACTTCCCCCTCGACAACATCGTGGATGGCGTCGGCACCGCACCACTTCCCCCGCCAGTCCCCGACTTCGTGAAAGCCATGGGGCGCACCAACGACGCGATCATCTATGGTGGACGCGTACAGCTCTACGTCCAGGGCAGCGACGAAGCCGCGCAAAAGCTCGCTGAGCAGTTGCCCAGCCGCGGCAGCTCTGCTTACGGCAAACCGTTCGCGGAGACTTTCGCCGCGGTCAATGGCGACTTTTACAAGATCGATCCCATGCTCTTCAGTCCGGCCCAGGTGACCGTATCCAATCTCGACACCGGGTCTTCATTCCACGCTGGCGAACTTGCTCCAGAAATCGTCGACGCAAGCTTCCGCTGAGGCCTTCCAGGGCGGCGGACCGCGCATAGCGCTCTTCCTTGAGGAGGAGAGCGGCTACTGGCACGTGCGCCGCCTCGCCGAAGCCATGCGCCGCCGCGGCGCCTTCGTCGTCATCACCTCTCTGCCCCGCTGCGCCTTCGACACTGAAGCGCCCAGCGGATTGGATATCCCGGGCTTTGATGGCGGCCTTCCAGATGGCGTTTTCGTGCGCGCGATCTCCGCGGGTACGTTGGAACAGATTACGTTCCGGCTAGGCATTTTACACGCCCTTCGCGAAAGCGGGGTGCGCGTGTGGAACGATGCCCGCGCTATTGAACGCAGCGTAGATAAATCAATGACGACGTTCTTGTTGCACAAGGCCGATATCCCGACGCCAAGAACGCGCACCGTGGAGGGCGATGCCCCAGCAAGTGCCTACGCGGCGCAAGCGGGTCGCTCCCTGATTTTCAAGCCGCTGTTCGGCTCACAAGGCAAAGGGCTCGTCCGCATCGAGAGTCCTGAGGACCTGCCCGATCCAGAAGCCGCGGACAATATGTACTACTTGCAGGATTTTGTGCCGCCGGCTGGCGCGATGTTTGAGGACTGGCGGGTCGTTGTTACAAGAAACCGGGTGGTCGCGGCGATGGGACGTAAGGCCGGCAAGTGGATCACCAACGTGTTTCAGGGCGGCGGTCCTATCCCCCACGATCCCAGTACCGAGATGCAGCAGCTCGCAAGCGCCGCCCTTACCGCCGTTGGGGCCGATTATGCCGGGATCGATCTCATTCGCACGCCCGATGGCCGGCTTCTGGTGCTCGAGGTCAACAGCAATCCCTCCTGGAAAGGACTGCAACGCGTCGCCGACATCGACATCGCTGACGCCGTAGTTGAGGATTTCTTGTTCGCCGTTCGCGAGCACCTCGGGCTGCGATCATGTCCGGCCTGACGCAAAGAGAAGTACACGCCCTTTTCATCGCCGCCTGTCGCGCCGAGCTTGAGGCTCTGAAACCAGGCAATGTGCACGTCCATGCGGCCGGTCACGGCATGGAGGCGGAGCAGTTCACCGCAAGCGCTGAGGCGGCCGCCCCCTGGATCGCGAAAGCATCCTTGCGGGTCGGGGAGCGCATCTTGCGCGCCGTTGAGGCCTCGCTTGCGGCTGCGGGCTGCAACACGAACCTCGGCATCATACTGCTAGCGGCACCTTTGGCAGCCGCGGCTGAAAAGGCAGAACCGCGCGGTCTTCGCGACCGGCTAAAGGACGTTCTCGCCGCACTCGATGACACCGATGCCACCCCCGTATTTGCTGCCATTCGGCGAGCCAATCCTGGCGGCCTGGGATCCGTTAAGGACCAGGACGTCGCCTCGGCGCCGACGGCCGGACTGGCCGAGGCCATGTCCCTCGCCGCCGACCGGGATCGCATAGCCCAGGCCTATGTAACCGACTTCGCGGAAATATTCGATTTTGGGCTGCCAAGGCTTGCACGTATGCGCCGTCAGGCGGCGGATCAATCGATCGCTGTCACCACGCTCCACATGGCCTATCTCGCCGCGTTTGCCGATAGCCATATCGCGCGCAAATTCGGGGCATCCGTTGCAGAGGAAGTTCGCACTGCGGCCCATGGTCTCAAGTCGCAGTGGCAACCGGTTGCGCGCACCGACACGCTTGAAAATCTCATGCGTTTCGACAGCGAACTGAAAGCTCGTCAGTTAAATCCCGGCACCACGGCCGACTTTGTGGTTGCCACCCTTTTTGCCGCGGACATTAGCGACCGATTGAGCCCGTCAAAACGCCTGTAACCCCTTGTCGAAAGAGGGGTCCTGGCGTTATCTAGTGGCGGTGCTCAGACGCGCCGCTATCCGGGCAACCAGTTCGGGGACGAGTTGTCACCGATCGCAGCAAACAGGGATAGCTGAAAATCGAGCAGAATCGGCTGAACCTGGCTTCGTCGGGGTCGCGTTGGTGCTCGTGGTGAATTTAGCTATGGGAGAAAACCTCGAAATGGCCAAGGTAAATAAAGTGATGTTCGGCGAGTCACTCGTCGGCGACGGAAATGAAGTTGCGCACATCGATCTTATGATCGGTCCGCGCGGCAGCGCTGCCGAGACGGCATTCTGCAACGCCATTACCAACAACAAAGACGGCTTTACCACGCTCCTTGCCGTCATCGCGCCCAACCTCGCCTGTAAGCCGAACACGATCCTTTACAACAAGGTCACCATCAAGGATGCCCGCCAGGCCGTTCAGATGTTTGGCCCTGCTCAGTATGCCGTTGCTAAGGCCGTGCAAGACTGCGTCGCTGAGGGCGTGATCCCGGCTTCTGAAGCAGATGATCTCTACATCTGCGTCGGCGTGTTCATTCACTGGGAAGCGGCCGACGACGCCAAGATCCAGGACTACAACTACAAAGCCGTCAAGGAAGCTATTGCGCGCGCCATCGAGGGCAAGCCGACAGCCGCCGAGGCGACCGCTCAGCGCAACAGTGCGCAGCATCCGTTCGCTGCGAAGACTTGAAGCGGAAACCGTCCGCAGCAGGATGATGCCCTCCGATGAAGGGGGGTCTGCTGCAGCGATTGGGTCGACTGCTTTCAGGCCGATGGAAGGGATAGAGCTAACACGTCAATCTGCTCAACCTTCCGCACGAACGGCATGACATCAACGGCCGGCGATCGCTTCCAGATCGCGGGCCGTTAATCCTTTACAACAAGGTCACCATCAAGGATGCCCGCCAGGCCGTTCAGATGTTTGGCCCTGCTCAGTATGCCGTTGCTAAGGCCGTGCAAGACTGCGTCGCTGAGGGCGTGATCCCGGCTTCTGAAGCAGATGATCTCTACATCTGCGTCGGCGTTTTCATTCACTGGGAAGCAACCGACGACGCGAAGATCCAGGACTACAACTACAAAGCCGTCAAGGAAGCTATTGCGCGGGCCATTGATGGCAAGCCGACGGCCGCCGAGGCGACTGCTCAGCGCAACAGTGCGCAGCACCCATTCGCTGCCAAGACTTGAAGCGGAAACCGTCCGCAGCAGGATGATGCTCCTCCGATGAAGGGGGGTCTGCTGCAGCGATTGGGTCGACTGCTTTCAGGCCGATGGAAGGGATAGAGCTAACACGTCAATCTGCTCAACCTTCCGCACGAACGGCATAACATCAACGGCTGGCGATCGCTTCCAGATCGCCGGCCGTTATTTTGCCGGCGTGTAGTGCTGTCGCCACGAGCACACCGGCTGCACCCGCCTCACGCAGCGCTTCGATATCGGAATACTCACGTACACCGCCAGCCGCATAGACCCGCCGGCAATCTGCACGCGCAACGAGGTTTGCGATGCGGTTTAGGTCGGGCCCTTCCTCACTGCCGACGCGCGCAAGCGTCATCGCGATGACGCGATCGGGCCAGTGCTCCGCATTCTTCAACACCGAGGGCGGCCCCACAAAGCGATCGTCTTTGAAGTCGAGCGACAACACATAGCGATCCGCGCGAATGTCTCGCAACGCAGCAGCGCCCGCTTCGTCGAGACTCTCTGAGCCGATGACCATTGTGGTATTGGGTTCGCCATCCAAGCGCGCGGCGGCATCGCACGCCGATGACCCATCATCGATCCACAACTCGACGCCCGGCAACACGTCCGCTAGCCTTCTGGGCAACGTCGTATTACGCCCGCGCCCTTCGATGCCGTCCAGGTCAGCAACATAAAGTATGGCAAATGAATAAAGAGACCTGAATCCCAACGCGACGGCCACGGGATCGTTTTCCGTTGCCAACGGCGTTTTTAACGGTTGGTAATCGGCGCGCCGGCCACCCGTGGCACGCACTGCGATCCCATGTTGCACGTCGATTACGGGAATAACATCCATCGGCTTGCCTCCGCGCCCGCCTCGTGTATCACGGCCCGACCCAGCTCGCGATCAACCCGGGCGAAGCTAATACTGGAGATTGGGCAATGACCGTCACGGCCGGCTATGACGTTGGCGGAGCGCACCTCAAGGTAGCGCTGGCAGAAGACGGCCGCACCATCGCCGTCAAACAGGTCGCGTGCCCGCTGTGGCAAGGCCTTGACCGGCTCGATGCGGCGTTTGCTCAAGTCGCCCACTTGACCGGGCGCGCTGAGCGTCATGCTGCGACCATGACCGGAGAAATGTGCGAGCTTTTCCCTGACCGCCGCACCGGCGTGCGCACCCTGATCGATCGTCTCATTTCAATTCTTGGACCTGAAACGCGGATCTGGATGGGGCCACGCGAATTCGGCAGTGCCCAGCAGGCGCATCAAGATCCCGATTACGTCGCCTCAACCAACTTTCTGGCAACTACCACACTCGTGGCAAAGCGTCTTGGCGATGGCCTCCTCATCGACATGGGTTCGACCACGACCGACATCATCCCAGTGAGTGCCGGCCGCCCCTGCCCGCGTGGTTCAACGGATGGCGCGCGTCTCGCCACGAGTGAACTCGTCTATACGGGTTTTACGCGTTCAGACGTTGCCACCGTCGCGCGGGATGTGACCTTCAAAGGTCGCGCACAACGTCTCGCCGCAGGCAACTTCGCCACCATGGCCGACGTTTACCGCATCCTTGGCGAGCTACCCCGCGACGCTGACGACCACGACACGTCCGATCAGCGCGGCAAGTCGCTCGACGAGAGCGCGGCACGTTTTGCGCGCAGCTTAGGCCACGACAGCGCCGACGCGGCGCTGGACGACTGGCGCGATGCCGCCCGTGATATTGCCGATCAGCAGATGCGAGCCATCCGAGAGGCGTGTTTGCAAGTTCTCACAGAAACGCCCCTTCCCGACGACGCGCCGGTCGTCGCAGCCGGTATCGGCGTATCGCTTATCGAAACTCTTGCGAAGAAGCTTGCGCGTCCATGCCGTACCTTCGGCACTCTCGCCAATGGGACAGACGACTGCCGTCTTTGGGCAACGCGCTGCGCCCCCGCCGTCGCGGTCGCCCTGCTTGCGGAAACGAACTAGCGATGGTGCTTCGGTGGCGGCTGTCAAACAGGGCAAACCTCGCCCCGTTAGTTGGGAGGCCCTAACTGCGGGTCCCGTTCGCCATTCCAGTATCGAAAGACATCGCTGGCATCGATAACGAGCGAGATCGTGTTGAGGACAACGACGGCGACCAGCCAGTACTGAAAGAAACCGGCGGGCGCTGCCAAATCGAGGCGCCCCCAGAGCCACCACACCATCGGAATCCACAAGATGTGACCGATCCCCAATAGTCGGACGAAGCCCTTCCGAGAGAAGATCGCCATCTGGATCAGTGCGCCGACGAGCGCAGTGCCAAGCACGACCTGCCCCTCAATCGTTGTCAGATAAGGGAGCGGGATAACGATGTTGACAGCCATCAGCAACATGACCCAGGCTACCCACGGCTTGGGTAGAGTGAGCATGGCCCTCATGAAGTCGATCATGGCGATCAATGCCTTCCTCTCCTGGACCCATTTGTTCCCCTGCTGGCTGCGGGAAAGCGGTCCCTATTCCTCGCTTACGCCCTCAGCGTAGGTTCGCCCCGCCAAGCCTCAACGCGTTCCATCAGCCACCCCCAGGCTTCCTCCTCGCGCGGACCTGCCGTCTTGGCGATGGCGATCTCCAGATATTTCAGCTCAGCTTCGATCTTCTCCGGCGGCAACATCTTAAGCCGCGACACCAGGACGGCACACTCGATCACCGCCGCTTGGGCTCTGTTAAATCCCTGCCACGGTCGATGGCTTGCCGTGTGAACCACGCGACAGGTAAAGCGCGGGCGAACGTCGTCCTCTGAGATACCATCGACGGCAAGCTCCCAGTGCGACACGGCGCTATCGAGCACGACACCTGTCACCTTCTCTGCGGGGCGCGTCGGCCATGCCTTGCGTCCGGTAAGACAGCCGGCAAACACGCGCACATCGTCGGTGTGGCTAGCCACGGCGAAAGGCACATGACGCAGATTGTCGAGCGTTCGCGAAGGCCGGAACGGCGCGATCACCCACGCGTCACCCTCCTCTATCAGCCCGAGCGGCGCGATGTGCGCCTCACCCGTCGCGTTCATCGTCGTCACGATCGTCTCGACGATTCGCGGCATCAGATCTCTCCTTGCGGGCAGCTTTGAGTGTTGCACCCTCCGGCGCGTGGCGGGTGAGATCCTCCGCCTTGCGGTCAGCGGCAACCCCCCAGTCGAGCGGATTATCCTGAGCATAGCGCTTCGCCAGCGCTCGCGCGATTTCCGCCCTTGCCAGCTCGTAACCTAAATAGAAGGCGTGCGAACCGTCTTTTTCGACACCGAGCTTATCGAACAGCTCAAAGGGATCTTGAGACACGTGGTGGCTGTCACGGTTGTAGATGTGAATACCGTCCTCTGCCACCTCTATGCGGTAGTTCAGGTCTCGCACCGCTTCTGACATGGCGGCGATTTGCTCAGGCGTATCTGGATAGGGCCGTAAATCGTGCAGCGACAACAGTTGATTTCCGTACCCCTTGGGAAGGTTCTCATCCTCTCGTGACCGGTACATCAAGCGCCGCACCGCATCGTGCTCTTCTACCGTTCGCAGCGTATGTTGAGAAACCTGCACGACAAGCACGTTACGAATCCGAAGCTCGGAGCAGATACCAAGCAGCACAGCCGTCACGCCTTGACTGTCGACATCCGTCAGCTCGGTCAAATTGCCGGTGCCCATGAGGATTTCGACGTCGGGGCGGGCGCGCCGTAGTTCCGCGTAGCGCTCCAGAGATTGCGTGAAACCGAAATGAATGGGATCGAGAACCGGATCGGCGATGTGCTCAATCCCCAACTCCTTGGCCCGATCGATGGCACGGAGCAGTGATGTCAGATCGCCGTGCGGATTGGGCAACAAGATCGGCACCGCCTGCGTACCTTCAATTGCCTCAAGTGTCGTCTCATCGAGACTGAGGACGAAGTGGGCACCCGCCCGCGCACCGCGGCGCAATTCCTCGACATCGCCCGAGTCAACGCTGACGGTCATTCCCAACTTGGCTAACGTCGCGACCGTCTCCTCCAAATGGGGAAACGGCACGCCGGGCTGACAGCCGATATCGATGACGTCGGCACCCTTGTCTTTTAGATCCGTTGCGCGCGCCACCAGTTGCTCAATGCTAAGGGCTGGCGCGTCGACAATCTCGGCGAAGATGCGCACATCGTGCTTGGAAAGGTCGGGCGGGCCGCCGCCCTTGCCGAAGTACTGCGGCAGATCGATGATCTCATCAGGACCGCGCTCAAAGGGAACCCCATAGTGCGCCGCAAGGCTGTCCAGATCCATGCGGCTGCGCCCCGGAACGATCACACGATCTGCATTGAGCGGTTCCTTGAGGCGATTGCGCACGATCGACTCCGTCATCAGCGCGGCAACCTTAATTCCCAGGTTGGCGATACGCCACGATCCATTCGGCAGACCCAGCGCAACAACGGTGCCCGACAGCCGCGACTCGGCCAATCGCCCGGTCAGGAAGAGTAGCTTTTTAGCCATTTCAGTCGCGCCTCGATCGCCGCCTCGAGCTCGCCCACGCTCTCGACCACAATCGTGTCCTCAAAGCTTTTCAGCCGCTCAGTGTTCTCAAGATCGACCCGGCGAGGGTACACCTTGACCATCCCTTTGGGGGCCTCGGTATCGAGCTCAGGTGCTGTATCACACGCAAAAACGATGGTCGGCACCCGGCATTTGCCAGCCTGCGCAAACACATTCGTCGCCAGATTATCCGAAATCCCGTAAACGCATTTGGCAACGGTATTGGACGTCGCCGGGGCGACGATCAACGTATGATAGACGCCATAGTAAAAGTTACCGACAGGAGCGGCGCTTGCGGTCGTATCCTTGTAGATGCGCGTCGAAGGCGGCAACGACAGGTCCTGGCGATACATGCGCATCACCTCTGCCGCCGCCCGCGATACGAACACATCGAGGTCGGCAAGCTCTCGCATCATCGCCAGACACTCCTTGAAGAAGTGCCCCGATCCCGTGAGGGCCCAGCCAAAGCGTGGAGTCTTAACGTTGTTCTTTTTCATCTGTGCCGGGCGATAGCACGGCCTGGGGCCATCCGTCGACCGGCATTGCACGACGTGCCGCGGCGTCGATAAGCGGTCTGGGTGCGCCCCTCAACGAGCCCTGCAAGGTCTTTAGCGTCACCGTCTCCGACAACCCGCCACTGAAGCCGCGCCCGGTCCACGATCGACGCAAAGGTTGGATCAACCACCTTCAACCTGACGAGGGCGGTAAGCGAAGTCCCGCACGCAATGCGGCATGATTTGACCAGCACGACCGGGACCCGCCCGATCCGCTCGGCGAGGCGGGCCGCTAGACCATCGGACGTTGTAGACCAGTTCGCCGTAATGCGAGCATCGCGTTGTACAAGCTTCAGCGGTAGCCAGACGGGGATCTGGTCGCGCGCGAGTGCACGCCGCAACTCCGCCAGAGTCTCGAAGGTCGCGAGCCTGGGGTGGAGCGCTTTCAGCATCAACCCCGTTTGGTGCATAGCAAGCAGTGCCATCTGATGCGCCACCGCATCGGGGAAATGGAACGCGGCCTGCGCGTGGCGCACGGCATCGGCAAACGCTCCGCCGCCTGGGACGATCACCACCGGCACGCGCGCCCGTCCCATAATGTCCAAGATGGATCGTAGCCGTCCGCTCTCAGCGAGACTCCCGCCGAGTTTCACCACGATCGGCATTGCCGATCCGGATCTAATGTTTGATCTGCCGCAGCTCAACGTCAGGCACCGCCATTCGCGGACGAACGATCTCGACGCCGACGGACGCTGGACCACGCTCGAGTTTCTCAACGCGCACGAGCACCGAGACTATCCGCTCATCCTTCAGGCAGTGTTCGGCTATGCGCTCAGCCAACGTCTCGACAAGATTGATGTGGCCCGCGCTCACAACCGCGCGAACCGCACCGGCCAGGTCGTCATAGGAGGGCACCTCAGCGATCTCATCGCCCTTTACAGCGATGGTCGGCGCAACAGCAGCCTCCACCGTGAAGCTCACCTTCTGTTTGACGCCTTGTTCTTCGTCATAGACACCGACGGAAATCGGAAGCACGAGCCCACGTACGAAGATGTGGTCGCAAGTGCTCTCGTCGAGCGGCCCTTGGGCACTCCGTTGGCCGCCAATGTTGCGTTGGTCTGTCAAAGCGTCCGCTCCAGCTGCGTCGGCGCAATACCACCGTCACCAACCTGGAAGCAAGGCGGCGCGCTCGTTAACTTTGCCAGCGGTATGGCGTCTCGGACCCGGCGCACCGCATCTGCATCAATCATGTCGGATCTCTGCCCATCACGGCACAATCCGCCACGGAAGCCGAGCAAATCCGCCCCCAGCCTCACCAACGCGGGCACGTGCCGCACCCGCAAAGAACCGGCAAGCCCGGCGAACATGCCATATCCGTGTGCTGTCCCGATGAACTGGGTGAGCACGGAGGCCGAAAGAACGTCCGGCAAAGCGCCCGAGGCCTTGTCGGCTGTATCGAGCATCACACCAGCAAAGCCAGCCTCCGCCATCGGGCGCATGAGATCGAGTTCCAAACCCTGATCAGCAAGAAGTACACCCACGAGGGCAACGCGTCCGAGCGCAAGATTGCTCAATCTCAGCAACGTCGCTTGGCCATCTCCACCTGGCCAAAAACCGATCTTTACGATGTCGATACCTGTCGCAGCCGTGGCGCGAACCGCAGTGGACACAAGTTCGGGGTCAGTTGGCAGATCACCGATGGTCGCGCTCACAGGCACACGCCCAGACACGCTTTCGAAGATCGCGCGCACCCTGGCCGCCGGCAATGCGCCAAGCGCCCCGGTAGCCGGGTTCTTGGCATCAATAATGTCGGCTCCGAGCGCAACACAGGTTTGCGCTTCGACTTCACTCGTCACGCTGGCGAGAAAGCTCACCGGCCGGCAACGTTGTTTCATGTTGAGAGTTATCCGTCACCGAAGATGCGATGCTGCTCAGCCAGCACCTTCGCTCGGCTTGAGCGGTCGGCGACTGACAACGGCACCGCCACGTCTTGGGCGATACTCGCAGAGCCTTCGGAGAGGCGCAAGATGCGAGTAGCGAGCATCACCGATTCAGCGCGATCGTGGGTCACGAAAAGCACCGTCGTCGGCCGCCGCGACCACAAGGCCACGAGCAGTTCGCGCAGCGCCTGTGCGGTGGGGTCGTCTAGAGAGACGAACGGCTCATCCATGAGCAGAAATTCTGGCTCCAGCACAAAGGCGCGCGCCAAAGCGACGCGGCGCTGCATGCCCAGCGAAATCATCTCCGGATAGGCAGCGGCGTCAGAGCTGAGCCCAACGCGCTGCAGCAATTCGGGAATGTTGGCCACGCGCGGATCGCCGTCGGGCAGCACCAAAGCGATGTTCTCGTAGACCGTGCGCCAGGGCAGCAGACGCGGAGTCTGGAAGACGTAAGCTACGCGGGGATGACCATCCACGCCGAAGTCGATCGCACCTTCATAATCTTCGTCGAGCCCCGCGATAATGTTGAGCATCGTCGACTTTCCGCAGCCGGAAGGGCCCGTGATCACGACGAACGACCCTGGCTCCACATCGAATGCGATGCCCTTCAACACCAAGTGCTGCTCCCGGCCGCCAACTGCCGGGAAACTCTTCTTATCAGTGCGAATGGAGAGTGGATGCGTCAGCGGCGCCATATATTCGCCCTCGCCAACAGCGGCTGCATAATTGCCATCTCAATGATCTGAACCACGATGACGAAGGCCAGCGCATAAGCCAAAATCATCGGCACATCGAAGAGCTGGAACGCTATGTTGAGCTGATGACCGACACCATTGGAACGACCGAATGCCTCGACAACGAGTACGATCTTCCAAACAAGCGCCAGGCCGGAACGCGCGGACGCAGCAAAGAACGGTACGAGTTGGGGCACCGTGACATGGCGCAGCGTCTTCCACCGGCCGAGGCGGTAGACGCACGCCATCTCATCCAAGTCCTTCGAAAGGCTGCGTGCGCCTTCACGCATCGTCACCGCGACATTGGGGATCTTATTAACGGCGACCGCCGTGATAGCGGCCACTTCGGTCAACCCGAACCATATGTAGCAAAGAACGATGATCACCAGAGCCGGCAAATTTAAGAAGAAAATCAACCAGCTATCGAAGAAGAGATCGGCGCCCTTGAACTTCCCCAGCGCCAAGCCAATCGCCGATCCAATGAACATGGCGATGACGAAGCTGAATGCGACGCGGATCAAAGTGGCTGCGATGTTGGTCCACAGCTCACCAGCTTCAGCCTCGCGGATCATGACCTCCACAACGGCCCATGGGCCGGGCACGTAGCGGCTCTGAACGATAAGAGCGGCAATCTCCCAAAGGGCCACCAGCGCCAGAAGTGAGATGAGAGACCAGCCGACGCGCCCCAGCTTGAATCGTTGTTGCGCCGGCGCGTTAACTGCCTGCAGCATGGAACAGCTTCGGATCGAATTTCGTGTTGCCACCCATGAGCCTGGCCGCGCCGACTTCGGTGAGAACTTGAGTGAGTTTTTCCGCAGACCTTGTCTCAGCCGCGCCCCACGGTTGTGGAATGCCTTTGCGGTAAAAGGCTTTGATTGCGGCGAACTCCGCGTCACTCTTTGGCTTCACGAGCCCCCTTATCCTCTCCCAAGCCGCATCCGACGTGGCCAGGATCTCATTCGCTTTCGCAACGACATCGAGGAAGGTAGCAATCGCGGCGCCCTTACGAGCCTCTGTCTCCTCGCGCCAGATAAAGCCGACAAGCGGCGGCGCAGGATCGATTCCGAGGGTGTTAAGGATCTCGTCCATGGTGACAAGCTGGCGAAACCCGCTGCCTGAAAGGCGCGCCGTATAGGTCCAGAAGTTGAGCACCGCATCGATGCGCCCGTTGCGGATTTCTTCTGTCAGCAGCGGCGCGGCACCGAAAACTGGCTCTGCCACTTCGCTAACGTCTTTGCCCATCGTCTTTCGGGAGTAGGCCCTGAGCAATAGCCAGCTTTTGTCGATGGCACTGCCCGCGACGCCAAGCTTCTTGCCCTCCAGATCGGCAAGTTTCGCTATCGGGGAGCCTTCGGGGACCATTACAGCGCCAAGCGCCGACGAATAGGGCGCGAACTTCAGTTTCTCGCCAAACGCGCGCTGCCTGAGCGCCCAGGTCCAATCGCTGATGATGACGTCGGCCCCACCTGCCAGCAGGGCCACGGGACCGGCCTGATTGGTGGCGACAGTCATGATATCAAGCTTCAGTCCCGCCTTTTCGGCTAGGCCCTCCGCACGGATCGTCTCCAACAGCCAATTCAGCGAGCCAAATTTGAGCGCGACAACGCGCAAGGTCCCAACCGAGGCAAAGCTTGCGCCCGGTATTGCAGCGCTTGCGAGAACCGCCCCTCCAGCAATGAGAACGCCACGGCGATCAATCATTGCGTGGCTCCTTTCGGGAACAGGCGCCTGTTCACCAAATAGCGAACCGAGCGAAGCCACATGGCGTCGGTATTGCCGAATATTTCGCTCGACGCTTGGCGCGTGACCTCACCCTTGTTCACATCACGAATATAGACGCTCACCGTGAAGAGTACATCGGAGGCCTTTCGCACCGTGCTGATGAAAGCAACGTCGGCTTCCACCTTCTTGGCAATGTCGTCCTCGCATCCATTGCATTCGAACACGGGCGCGGCCTTTTCAAGGTCATCGGCGATCGGCTCAGTGTCCACGACATCGTAGCGACCTGTCTCCTTGATGAGCTTGGTTAACTCATCTGTAATGAGAGCAAGCCGCTTCTTGTCCTCCGGCGCTATGCCCTTCGGCATGATTCCCAGCTCGAATTGCTGGGTGATGTCGATCAGATCGAAGGGGAAAATAATCGCCTTCTGCGCGCCCTGCACGACCGCCGGAAAGAGCATCAGCCCAAGCGCTAAGGTAACGATACGGTTCTTGGTCAAGTCGCTTCCTCTGGAACGCGTGCGCTCCTGCTTATTCGAGTATCGTTGTGTTATGAGGTTACGTGTGCCGATCAGTACTCGATTTGCAAGGGGCTTCGTGCGGCCAGCCTTATCAATGTTTGTCACAAGTGCGCGAGTGCCTGCGGCGGGCCTTGACAAGACACCCTCTCAATCCCTTTTTATGCAACATAGTAACACAATGCCAAGGAACGACATAGCAGCACTTGCGCTGGCGGATATTTCAGCGGCGTCTCCGGGAGGAGTTGAACTTGATAGAAGCAACCGTTGCGGCAAATCGATGGGACCTTGGCGTGAGCCTGGCGGGAACCCGTTGGGGTCTGGCCCTTGCAATCCTCGTGGCAGCCTTCTGCGTAAGCAGCGCCACGCCCGGTTTAGCGCAGACTGCGACGCCGACTACATCCGGGGAAGGTGCAAAATCGTCTTCGCCCAAGAAGGATGTATTGACCATTCCGATCATCCTAGCGCGCGAAAAGATCGACAAGCCGCTGCCGCTGTCCCTGCTCGACCTGCCTCCCGCCGACGACGGTATTGCCGGCGCTCAGCTCGGCCTAAAGGACAACAATACGACCGGCCGGTTCGTGAACCAGGAATTCATCCTGGATGTGGTCGAGAACGCCGATCCTGACAAACTAATCAAGGACGTGCTCGCGAAGGTGGAAGGCGGCGCGCAGTTTATTATGGCCGATGTAGGTCCCGACACGCTTCTAAAGCTCGCTGACACCGTCGCCGGTAAAGACGTTCTGATCATCAACTACGGCGCCGCCGATGACCGGCTGCGCGAAGAGGACTGCCGCCCGCAGGTCATGCACACCGCCCCTACACGCGCTATGATTGCGGACGCGCTTGCGCAGTACCTGGTATGGAAGAAATGGCGCCGCTGGTTCCTCGTGCTCGGCCCCAAAAAGGAAGACAAGTTGTTTGCCGACGCGCTGCGTCGCGCGGCTAAGCGGTTCGGTGCCAAGATCGTCGAGGAGCGCACGTTCACCTACGAGACAGGCAACAGGCGCGCCGACGGCGGGTTTGAGCAAGTTCAACAGCAGATCCCGACCTTCACTCAGGAAGCGCCCGACTACGATGTTCTCGTCGTTGCTGACGAGGGGAACCTGTTCGGCGACTACCTGCCCTACAGAACTTGGGATGCAAGACCTGTTGCAGGGACCGCCGGGCTCGTTGCAACAAGCTGGCACCCGGCCATCGAAGTGTGGGGTGGAACGCAATTCCAAAACCGTTTCAAGCGCATGGCCAATCGCAGTATGCGCCCCCTCGACTACAATGCCTGGATGGCTGCGCGCATCATTGGCGAGGCGGCCACGCGCAAGAGTTCGGGCAGTTACAAAGATCTAGCACCCTTCATCAAGTCGGCCGATTTTGAGCTTGCGGCCTTCAAAGGTGTTCGCCTCACCTTGCGCGACTGGAACGGCCAGTTGCGCCAGCCTGTGCCCATCGTCTCGCCTAAGCTTTTGGTCAGCGTCTCCCCTCAACTAGGCTTCCTGCACCAATTCACCGTGCTCGATACACTTGGCTTCGATAAGCCCGAAACAAAATGTGCCGCTTACACCCAATGACGGAGGCACTACGTGGCCCCCGCTAGGAACCGTTGAAATATCAGGAGGATATTGGCTAATGCGTTTTAATGTAGGTTCTTCTTGGACGCTCGGCGTCTGCGTCGCTCTTATGGTTTCAACACCGGCGGCCCTGGCCGATACCGCGTTCGTCACCAACGAGAAAGACAATACCGTTTCGGTGATCGACACCGAAAAGCTTGAGGTGATCAAAACATTCAAGGTGGGGCAGCGCCCGCGCGGCATCATCTTGTCAAAGGATGGCAAGTGGCTGATCATCTGCGCCAGCGACGACAATATCGTCCAGATATACGACACGCGTACCTATGAGTTCATCAAGTTGCTGCCGTCGGGCCCCGATCCCGAGCTCTTGATCCTCCATCCCTCTGGTAACCCGCTCTACATCGCCAATGAAGACGACAATCTCGTAACCGTCGTCGACATCAAGCAGGGCAAGATCCTGACCGACATCCCCGTTGGCGTTGAACCGGAAGGCATGGGCATGAGCCCCGACGGCAAGGTGCTGGTCAACACGTCGGAGACGACGAATATGGCCCACTTCATCAGCACCGAGACCAATAAGACGTTCGACAATGTGCTCGTCGACGCCCGTCCCCGTGTCGCAATCTATAACAAGGCGGGAACGCAGCTCTGGGTGAGCTCGGAGATTGGCGGCACCGTAACGGTGATCAATCCTGCCGATCGCAAGAGTCGTCGGCAAGATCCACTTCGAGATTCCCGGCATCACCAGAGAGGCGATCCAGCCAGTCGGCATACGCATCACCGAGGATGATAAGACGGCCTTCGTGGCGCTCGGGCCAGCCAACCGCGTCGCCATCGTCAATACCGAGACTCTGAAAGTCGAGAAGTACCTGCTCGTGGGGCAGCGCGTCTGGCAACTTGCCTTCACGCCTGACGACAAGCTCTTGTTTACAACCAACGGCACCTCCAACGACGTCTCTGTCATCGACGTGGATAAGCAGAAAGTGATCAAGTCGATCCGCACGGGCCGCTATCCGTGGGGCGTTGTCGTTGCACCATTCTGAGGACATGAAGCACCCTCGGCGAGGCACTCTTGACGCCGCAGCGACAAAAAATGTTTTCCAAGGCGGCGTTGGCGGTAGTACTGGGGCAAAGAAGGCGAGGCTGGGATATCCTTCGCGCAGATCAAGCCTTAATAAAATGCTTGTGATTACAAACGCTTGAAAAAGAAGAGCGCTCCAGGAAAATCGTCATTAAGTAATGAATATGGTGTCTGAGCCGAACGTCGAAACCGAGACCACCCTCGCCCTCGTCGTCAACAACGTAAGCCATCGCTTCGGCGAAACGCTTGCGCTGGACGATGTCTCTCTCGATGTGCCGCGCGGGGCGTTTGTCGTGCTGTTGGGCCTCAACGGCGCCGGCAAGTCGACGCTATTCGCACTCATCACGCGTCTTTACGACAATGTGACTGGCGAGATCCTCATCCTCGGCCACGATGTGCGCCGGCGCGCGTCCGCCGCGCTGCAGCGCCTCGGCGTCGTCTTTCAGGGCCGCACACTGGACCCCGACCTGAGCCTCAAACAGAACCTCCTTTACCATTGCGCTTTGCACGGTATTCGCGGCCGCGAGTCGCGTGCACGCACAAAGCGTGCTTTGGAAATTGTTGGGTTGGCCGACCGGGCGAACGATAAGGTACGCACCCTGTCGGGGGGCCAGGCGCGGCGTGTGGAGATCGCACGCTCGCTGCTGCACCGTCCCACCCTCCTTCTACTCGACGAGCCGACGGTCGGCCTCGACATCGGTTCGCGCGCGAGTGTTATCAAGATCGTTCGCTCGCTCGTTGAGAAAGAAGGTATCGGCGTTCTGTGGGCCACCCATCTGTTCGACGAAGTCGAGCCGACCGATCGTGTCGTCATCCTGCACAAGGGCCGCGTTCTCTTCACCGGCACCGTCGCTGAGTTCTTGGAGAAAACCGGCACAAAGAACGTCAGTGATGCCTTCAGGGCCGTCACGGGCATAACCGATACGGAGTTAGCGGCATGAGCATTGGCAGCGCCACCGAGGCCGGCGGTCGCTTGCAGCGCGCCGGGCAAGAAGCAGGACACGCGTGGGGGGCAGAGCCACCCCCGCTTGGCGCCCGCGCTTACTTCACATGCTTCAAGGGTATCGTCTGGCGTGAAATCCTGCGCTTTCTCCACCAGCGTGAGCGGTTCCTCTCGGCGCTGGTACGCCCGCTCGTGTGGCTGTTCATTTTTGCCGCCGGCTTTCGCCAGACGCTCGGTGTCTCGATTATCCCGCCCTACCAGACCTACATCTTGTACGAGGTGTTCATTACGCCGGGCTTGATCGGCATGATCCAGCTCTTCAACGCCATGCAGTCGTCCCTATCGATGGTTTATGACCGCGAGACCGGTGCCATGCGCACGCTTCTGGTCAGCCCCTTCCCCCGGTCCTTTCTACTTCTGTCAAAGCTTGTGGGTGGCGTCTCGGTCTCGCTGTTACAGGTCTACACTTTTCTGCTGGTCGCCTATTTCTGGGAGATCGAGCCGCCGCTCTATGGCTATCTTACAGTCTTGCCAGCTCTCATCCTGGCGGGCCTGATGCTGGGCTCGATGGCCCTCTTCATGTCCTCGATTATCCGGCAGCTAGAGAACTTCGCTGGCGTGATGAACTTCGTCATCTTTCCGATGTTTTTTGCGTCCTCGGCGCTCTACCCGTTGTGGCGCATCAAAGAGTCGAGCGTGCTGCTCTACCAGATTTGCCTCATTAACCCTTTCACACATGCCGTCGAGCTGATCCGGTTTGCCCTGTACGGACAGGTTGACTGGACCTCGCTCGCCGTTGTGCTCGCGTTCACAGCGGCGTTCTTCGGCGGCGCAATCTACGCCTACAATCCCTCGAAGGGGTTGATCACACGGCGTGGCGGACCAGGAGGAAGCTAACAACAATGCATGCCACAAGAACCATACAACGCCTTGTTAACCGGACGTGCTTGGCAGCGATGCTGGCCTTCTCCGCGGGCATGGCCGCGCAGGCAGCCGGGCAACCCGAAGACCCCGACTGGCCTTGCATCCAGCGTAAGGTGATGACCTTGACGTCGACGCAGCTCTGGGACGGCCCTCCCACCGAGGATCTCAAGGCTTGGGAGGATGACCGCGAGATCAAGAACCTCGCCGACGTGCTAGAGAGCCGTCGCGTTTCCCTGGAAGACGCCGAAAAGGCCGTCAAAGCTTTTGCCGAAAAGCAACCTGCCGATCAACGTGACGAGAAGCTGACACTTCTCTTTGCCAGCCTGCTCACCAAGATCAACCAGGATCGCAAGTTCGTTATCAAGCAAATCGTTAGGTTTCAGAAGCGCCAGGAGGCGCGCTCTTTGGAGGTGCAGCGGCAGGGCCGCGAGCTTGAGGAAAAGAAGCAGGCGATCCCGGCGGAAGAGCAAATGGCCTCCATGCGGACGCTGACGCCTGAACAGCAGAAATACCAATGGGACGCGCGCGTCTTTCAGGAGCGCCAGCACAATTTGACCATGGCCTGCGAGATCCCAGTCCTGATCGAACAACGTGCCTTCGAGATCGGCCGGCTGATCCGTGCGCAGATGACGAGCTGAGTGCTGCGGCGCTCATCGCCTATCACGTTCATTGGGGCTCGGGCTTTACCTGTACCAGCGGGTAGCCGAGTTCTTGCCAACCGTCTGTGCCGTCCCTGAACCATAGGACATTGCGGTAACCCACCTCCAGCGCGCGTTTGGCTGCGTTCCACGACATCCAGCAGTCCTTCAGGCAATAGAACACAACTGCTTTTTCCCGGTCGCCGCCAGTCAGCCGCTCAAGCTCCGTGCGAAAATATGCATCGACCTTATTGGAGAGGCCACCGTAACCGACATTGGGCAGCCAATGCGCCCCTTCGATGCTCCGGTGAACGGGATCACGCCAATACGTGCCTGCCGGCAGTTTCTTAGGCTTGGGCGCGCGCGGGTAAACATCGATGAAGATGGCGCCGTCCTTGTTCCACAGGTCGGCGGCCTCGTCAGCCGTCAACGCAGTGGCGCCTCGCAGCGTGAGCGGCACGGGGCTTCGGTAATCGTCGGTGCGATGATAGTCCGCAGGCTCGGGCACGGCCTCGCCGGCCCCTGCAAGGGGCGCCAGCGCGCAAAATGAAAGCAGGCACAGGAACGCGAATGAGCCGTACCTCACGATGCGCACGCGCGCCCTACCCATGCGGCTCCGTGATCGGCTTGTTGTCCTCATCGAGCAGCGGCACGCCATACTCCAACAGCACACGATCGATATCCGCCTGGCGTTTGCGGATCACGGTGTTGAGCTGCCGCTTCCACTCGTGGTCGCTTTGGCGCACACCCATAGTGATGCGGAACTGGGTCTTGCCGTCCCCTGGGTCCTTCACTAAAGGCACGACCACAAGCTCCTCGCCGCCTTTGTTGGCAAAGTAGCCGGCAATTGGCCCCCAGAGCACACCGGCATCGACCTCACCGTCACGGATGTCTTTGGTCATCTCCTCAGCGGGTGAATCGTAGTGGCGATCGACCATCAAACGATAGGGCTTGGCATTGCCCATCAGCCCCGCCTTGGCGACGAGAGTCGACGACGGTGTGCTGATCACCACGCCCATCCGCTTACCCTTCAGGCGCGGATCGCGAACGCTGTCGACACCGTCGAGCCCATTGTCAGGGCGATAGACAAGCGCGTACGTGGATCGGTACAGG
>PVMK01124770.1_pt1 | contig 47094 bp, 39 predicted proteins | sample 1853481 | NCBI WGS metagenome assembly PVMK01 (sample SAMN08533507, study PRJNA380276) | Marine sediment metagenome, whole genome shotgun sequencing project.
ACGGCCCAGGAGGAGTACCCGCAGGCGCCGCTGAGCCTGGGAGCCGCGACCTCGACCTACCGACCACGCCGCCAAAGGTGACCCACGTCCGCGGGGGGTCGGCGAGCATCACCACGGTCGGGGATCCTCAGATCCTATGGGCGACAGCGCGCCCTGGTTATGCCGTTGCCTTCCAATTCGACAACCAATACTTGATCGCGGTGACCTTCACCAGCGAGCGCCATCGATCGACGATCTCCGTGGGCCGTCTGCCGGACGGCGAGATCACCGTCGAGACCGCCGAGGAAGCGATCAGATAGAGACACAAGTCTCAAGTCACAAGTCAATCCTTTTTGGCGTCTTGCGTCTTACGACTCTCCTATGCCAACGCAACCAGCTCCAGCATCGAATCATCGAAATACGCATGGTCGCCGTCGGGCATCAGGATGACGCGATCCGGGGCTAGGGCACCGACGAAGGCTGTGTCGTGGCTGACCAGGATGAGCGTCCCCTGATACTGGTCGAGCGCTTGCAACAAAGCTTCTTTGGCCTGCGGGTCGAGGTTGTTGGTCGGCTCGTCGAGAAGCAGCACATTGGGTCGACCAACCACCAGCCTGGCCAGTGCCAGCTTCGTCTTCTCCCCACCCGATAGGGTGCCGGCATCCTGGTCGACCTTGTCCGCCAGAAGGAAATGTCCGAGGATCGTGCGCAAATCCTGGTCAGGGACCGTGGACACCATCCGCATCAGCTCGAGCACCGAAACCTCGCTCCTTATGTCCTCGTGCTCCTGTGCGTAGTAGCCAAGCGACGCCCGATGCCCTAGCTCAACCGAGCCGAGGTCGGGTCGATCGATGCCGGCGAGGATCCGAAGCAGCGTGGTCTTTCCTGCACCGTTCAGACCCATGATGAGCATCCGCTCGCCGCGGTCGACGTCGACATCGACATCGACGAACACCACATTGTCGCCAAATGCCTTAGCCAGGCCGGCAGCGCGAAGCGGTGTTCTCCCAGAAGTCGCAGGCTGGGGGAATCGCACCGAGACAGATCTATCTCGTCGCTCGACCGCCACCAGTTGGTCCTCGAGTTTGCGAACCCGGGTCTCCCAGGTACGCGCCCGCTTCGCCATCTTCTGCGATGAGCCCTTGAACCGCCTGATGCCCTCTTCGAGTCTTGCGATCTTCTCGTCCTGATGTTTGCGCTCACGCAAGCGCTGCCGGCGACGCCGCTCCCGTTCGGTGAGGTAATACGTGTAGTTGCCGCGGTAGGGCTCGATGCTCCCGCCGTCCACGGCGAGGACCGATGTGATCGACTCGTCGAGCAGGGCCAGGTCGTGAGACACGAGGAGAAGGCCGCCCGAGTACTCAGCCAAGTAAGTCATCAGCCACGCCTTCGCATCGAGATCGAGGTGGTTGGTCGGTTCATCGAGAAGCAGGGTGGTGGTCTCGGCGAACAGGATCCTCGCCAGTTCAACGCGGCGGCGCTGCCCGCCCGACATGGTCGCGACCGGCTGGTCGAGCTCGTCGGCGCCGATGCCCAAAGCGTGGGCGAACTGTTTCGCCTCCGCCTTGGCAACGTAGCCGCCGCGAGCGGTGAACTCATCCTCGAGCCGGCTGAATCGACGGATCAGGCGATCGCGACGCTCCCCGACCTGATCCTCCATCTCCGCTCGAGTCTCCTCCATGCGACGCTCCAATGCGCCGATGTCTCGTGCCTGGAGGACTCGCTCCAGCGCAGTCCCGTCCGGATCGGCCAGCTCGTCGAGGGCGGCCTCCTGAGAGAGGTAGCCGACCACACCGTTGCTGACAATCGACCCGGACGCGGGACGACGTAGACCGGCCAGCGCCCTGAGCAGGGTGGTTTTTCCTGCGCCGTTCGGACCGACCAGTCCGGTCTTGTCCCCCGCCTGAACCGAGAAGGACACGGCGGAGATCAGCCGGCGTGCACCGGCGTCGATTGCGAGGTCACGGACAACAATCATGAGGGGTCAGGCTAGGACAGGTCGGTCAACAGTCTTCAGTCTTCGATCCTCAGCAAGAAAGGAGGTTCCGTCCTGATTGGACTCCTACTTGCGACTTGGGACTTGCGACTCGCGACTCGCGACTCTCTACGCCTCGGCAGACTGGGGGGCCGGCTCCCGCCGGTGACCATGCAGCGTGTAGTCGGCGACAAACGGCATCACCTCGGTTGCGGGCAGCGGCTTCGAGATCAGGAAGCCCTGGATGTTGTTGCACCCGAGTTCAATCAAGTCGGCCAACTGCCTTTCGCTATCAACGCCCTCGGCGAGCACTTCCATGCCAAGCGTCTTGGCGAGACCAATGATTGCCGACGACACCGCGATTCCATCGCTGTCGGCAAGCCCGTCGACGACGAACGAGCGATCGATCTTCAGCGTGTCGATCGGCAGGCTGGTCAGGTAGCCGAGCGACGAGTAGCCAGTGCCGAAATCGTCGAGGCTGATCGTCACTCCGATCTCGCGCAATCGCTCCAGTGCACCTCGCGTTTCACCAAGGTCGGTGACCAAGGTGCCCTCAGTCAACTCCACGTCGAGGTAGTCCGGGCTGAGTCGCGCCGATGCCAACGCGGCAACGATGGTCTCGACCAGATTCCCCGCCCTGAACTGGCGCGCCGACACGTTGACCGACATTCTCATCGGCTGCAGACCGGCGTCGATCCACTCTCGCATCTGAAGACAGGCCTTGTCGGCGACCCACTGGCCCAAGGGAACCACCAGGTCGGTCTCTTCGGCGAGCGTGATGAACTCACCGGTCGGTACCGGGCCGAACTGGGGATGGGTCCAGCGCAGCAGCGCCTCGAGACCGATGACCTCCTGAGTCGCGACATCGACCTTCGGCTGATAGACGAGGAAGAGTTCGTCGTCGCTGTTGAGAGCCCCCTGAGACCGTCGAGCAGCGCCAGACGTTTGATGGTCCGTTCCTTGAGCTCGCTGGTATAGAACGCGTAGGTGTTGCGGCCATCAGCCTTGGCGCTGTACATGGCGATGTCGGCGCCCTTCAGCAGCTCGGCCGCAGTCTCACCATCGAGCGGAAAGGCGGCGACACCGATCGACGACGTGATCGTGATGTCCTCGCGCCCCACCCGGTACGGTTCGGCAAGCGCCTTCAAGACGTTGGTCGCGACCTGGCCGGCGTCTTCGACGCGCCGCCCGCCCTCGAGAATTACGGTGAACTCGTCACCGCCGAGCCGAGCCACGGTGTCGGATTCGCGTACGGTTCCGACCAGGCGCTCGGCGACCTGGCGCAGCAAGGCATCGCCGACCTGGTGGCCGTGACGGTCATTGACCTCTTTGAACCCGTCGATGTCGAGGAACATCAGGGCAACGACGCTCCCATCACGGCGAGCGCCCGCAACCGCGTTCTCGAGGCGGTCGGCAAACAGGGTGCGGTTGATCAGGCCGGTGAGCGGATCGTAGCGGGCCAAGAAGTTGAGCCGTTGCTGGTCGAGCTCGCGTTCGAAGGCGTGCGCTTCGGAGCTCTCTTCCCAGCTCGCCCGCACGCTCTTGGCCGCGGGACGGAACAGGAACAGCGCTTCGAGGGCGAGAAGGATGATGGTGGCAGCGAGCAGGAAATACTCCGTCTGCTGGAGGGCCCGAACTCGATCGGTGGAAGCCTTCCCGTGCGCCTCCACAACCGCCGCCATCGCCTCGCTGTAGCCATCGGCTGCGGTGTCAACGGCAAGAACCTGTTCGGTACTCGGGACACCCCCCGCATCGATGGTGACGACCACCGCCTCGGTCGCTTCGTCGAGGGCTCCGAGAGCTCGCCCCGCGATGGTGAGGGCAGGTTGAACTTCGGTTTCGGCAAGCGCCGGCAGCTCGACCGTTTGGCCGGCCACGGTGACGGGCTCGCCATCCTGAAAGGCAACATGGACGGCGACGATCTCATTCATCGCCGCGTTGATGGCCGCGGAGTCGCCGGTGCCTGCCGCTGCGCTGGAAGTCAGTCGCACCACCTGGTCGGACCGGTTGCCCTGGCTGAACCCTTCCTCGAGGACGGCAGCGCCTTCCTGTTGGCGACCGAGGGCACCGGAGGTGATCAGGGTCGACAGAACGGCAAAGACCGCAATCAGGACGAGCGCCAGCACATAGCGGCCGGCCGGCCGATCCGGCATATCCGACGGAGTCGTCGGTTCTCGTCGTGCGGCGGCATCCGCCTCCGCATCCGTGTAGTCAGACATAGTCCCTCAGCGTCCCAACATTCCTATCGGCACGATACCGGAGGGATTGAGGAGACGCCTACAATTGCGAGCAGAGGGCCTTAGAGGCTCCGCACATAGCGCGCGATCCGGTCTCTGTCGGCGAGGCCAGTTGTGGAGTCCGTGGCCCGATGTGGCCCGTGGCCAGGAGCGGGAAAATGGCTCCACTTCTGTCGAGACGACCGGTCACCGATCAGTGCGCGCTCTTAACCACCGAGGAGCGGTTCCCATGGATTCGTTTTGGAGTACGTTCTGGACACTGCTGATCTTTATCCCATTGCTTCTGCTGTGGGCGTTCGCTCTCATCGACCTATTCAGGAATCCAGAGGTATCCGGTCTGGCCAAGGCGTTGTGGGCGATCGCCATCGTGCTTGTGCCGATCATCGGAATGATCACCTATTTCGTCGTCATGTACCCGTCCGATGCCCAGGCCGGCTCCGGGCCCTCGCCCGACCTCGCCGATCAACTCACCAAGCTTGCGGGGCTGCGCGACGACGGCGTGCTCACAGAGGATGAGTTCCAGCGCGAGAAGGACAAGCTGCTCGGCGAGACTGCCGCCGCCTAACAGTCATCAGTCACCAGTCATCAGTCATCAGCTGCCGGAGCCCGGCCACCGGCTAATACCAACAGCGGACCACTTGCCGGAGACCGGGTGCCGGAGACTGTCGACTTTCTTGCTGAGGACTGAAGACTCGGGACTTTTCTGCCTTGCTGAAGGCTGAAGACGGAAGACTCTTTCCTTGCCTTCCTAAAAACTCAAATGTGCCCGGGGAGGGACTCGAACCCCCACGCCCCAAAGGGCAGCGGTGTTTAAGACCGCAGCGTCTACCGATTTCGCCACCCGGGCTCAGTTCGCGATCGTAGCTAACCCCGAAGAACGGCCGAGACCCAACCTGTAGGCTGGATGCCCCCGACGACAATCCTTGGAGGCTGGGCAGTGAAGGTGTTTCCCCCCGAAAAGATCCGCAACGTCGCCCTGGTAGGGCACTCCGGTGCCGGCAAGACGACCCTTGCCGAAGCCCTGCTGTACCGAGCCGGCACCATCAAGCGTCTCGGGACCGTCGAGGAGGGGAACACCGTCACCGACTTCGACCCCGAGGAGCATGCTCGCGGCATGTCGCTCGGTCTTGCGCTTGCCCCCTTCGAGTGGCGCGGGCACAAGATCAACCTGATCGACACGCCTGGGTACGCCGACTTCGTCGGAGACGTGCACGCCGCGATACGGGTAGCCGATCTCGCCGTGTTTGTGGTTGACGCGGTCGACGGGGTTGAAGTGCAGACCGAATACGCCTGGAGGATTGCCGAGGAGCACCGGGTACCGCGGATGGTTTTCATCAACAAGCTCGATAAGGAGCGCTCGTCGTACGACCGAACTCTGACCCAGCTCCGCGACCGGTTCGGCGCAGGGATCGCCCCGATCGAGCTCCCGATCGGCGAGCACGCTGAGTTTCACGGCGTCGCCGACCTGTTCAGGGACAAGGCCTACCTCTATGACTCCGGTCAAGCAGAAGAAGGTGAGATTCCCGAAGAGATGGCCGACCGTGAGCATGAAGTCCACGACAACCTCGTCGAAGGCATCGTGGTTGCGGACGATGACATGCTGGAGCGCTATCTCGACGGTGACGTTCCCTCGACTGACGAGCTCGAACAGATGATGGCGATCGGGATCGCCGATGCGACCGTATTCCCCGTCGTCTGTGGTGCGGCGTTGGGACCGATCGCGGTCGATCGGCTTGCCGATTTCATCGTCGAGCTAGGCCCGGCACCGACCGACCGACCCCCGATCATCGTGGAGGTGGGCGATGAGCTGATCGAGATCGAGTCGGACCCCTCCGGAGACCCGCTCGTCTTCGTCTTCAATACCATCGCCGACCCCTACGTCGGGCAGATCTCACTGCTGCGGGTGCGTTCCGGCACGCTGAAACCGGACCTCACCCTCACCAACAGCCGAACCGGTACCGACGAGAGGCTGGCAAAGCTGGCAACGATGACCGGCAAGGAAACCGAGCTTGTCGACGCCGCGCCCGCCGGGGACATCATCGCGGTAGCGAAACTCACCCACACCGCAACCGGCGACACCCTCGCCCCGAAACACAAGCCGGTCCGGCTGCCCAACATAGAGCGCCCGAGCCCGGTGCTCGCCACCGCCCTCGTTGCAAAGACCCAGGCCGACGACGACAAGCTTGGCACCGCCTTACGCAGGATCCTCATCGAGGACCCCGCCCTCGAGCTCGAGCTGAGCGCAGAGACCAATCAGACCCTGCTCAAGGGAATGGGAGAGACCCACCTGCTCATCACCATCGAGCGCTTGGAGCGCAAATTCGGCGTCGGCGTTGTCACCGAACCGGTCAAGGTGCCGTACCGCGAGACGGTCACCAGATCGACGGAGGCCGAAGGCAAGTACAAGAAGCAGACCGGCGGCCATGGTCAGTACGGAGTTGCGTCGATCAAGCTCGCCCCAACCGCGCGCGGCGAAGGGTTCGAGTTCAGCGACGAGATCAAGGGTGGGTCGATCCCACGCCAGTTCATCCCAGCTGTCGAGAAGGGGATCGCAGAGACGATGGCTGAGGGTGGTGTCCGCGGCTTTCCCGTGGTCGACATCAAGGTGAGCCTCGTCGACGGCAAGTACCACTCGGTGGATTCGTCCGAGATGAGCTTCAAACAGGCCGGTCGGCTGGCGCTGCGAGCGGCGATGGACCAGGCAGGGCCAATCCTGCTCGAACCGGTGTCGAGGATCGTGGTCACGGTGCCATCGGACTACCAGGGAGATGTCATGGGCGATCTCTCCGGTCGACGCGGCCAACTCCAGGGAACCGAAACCACGGCGAACGGGCAGCAGAGGATCACCGCCCTTGTACCAACGTCGGAGGTCCTCAGCTACGCCATCGACCTGCGCTCCATCACCCAGGGGTGGGGTCACTTCGAGACCGCGCACGACCACTATCAGGAAGTACCCGCGCAGATGGCAAACCAGATCTCAGCAGAGGGCTGAGTTCCAAGTAGCAAGTAACAAGTAACAAGTACTGAGTACCAGAGGCTCCGCAATAAGGCGCGATCCGGTCTCGTGAACAGATCAGTTGCGGAGCCGGGGCCCGAGCGGGCCGTAGCCGAGAGCGGGAAAAATGAATCCCCCTCTTTCGAGAGGACCGACCACTGATCGGTGCGCCTCTAGGAATCCGCGATCGACAGGACGATCCCGTCGAGCAGGTCGTGCTCGGTGACGGCAATGGCATCGAGCCCTGCGACGACCATGGCCCGCTCGACCACGATGGCGCCGCCGAGCATCACCGGCGCCCTGGCAGGGTCGAGGGCGCTCAGCTCCTCGGTTTCAGCGATGGTCAACCCGGCGAGAACGCCAACCAGCATCGTCACGTCTTCGCCGGAAAGACGAGTCCCATGCACCCGGGCATCCCGCGGGAGATCCATCGCCAGCGTGGCCAGGCTGGTGAACGTGCCACCAACGCCGATGGCAGTTCCCACCGGGCTCGGCAGGACAACCGCTGAAAAGTCACCGTCAGCATGGATGCGGGCGGCTGCTAGCTGCCCGTCGATCACGGGACGGTCCGGCAGCAAGCGCTCGGTGAGTCGCACCGAGCCGATATCGATGCTGGCTGTGTATTCGGGAGCCTCTGCACCGTAAACGAACTCGGTGGACCCTCCACCAACGTCGATGAGGAGAGTAGGCGGCGCTCCAAGGCCTCCACTGGCACCGCCCCGAAACGACAGGGTGGCTTCTTCCTCCCCCGAGATGACCTCGGGGCGGAGGCCGAGCACGCGCTCGGCGCCTTCGAGGAAAGTCTCGCCATCACTCACATCTCTTGTGGCCGAAGTAGCGACGGCACGGGTGACGGCGACGCCGAGCCGGTCGATCGTCTCCCGGTACTCGCCAAGGACATCGAGGGTGTGCGCCACCGAGTCGGCGCGGAATGTGCCAGAGGTGTCGACTCCGCGGCCGAGCCCGGTAACGACGTAGCGGCGCTCGAGGTCATGCCCCTCGCCATCGACAACGAGCAGCCGCACAGTGTTCGTCCCGATGTCGACTGCGGCGCGGATCACCGGCCGGGCAGGGCCGGCTCGACCCATTCCGGGTTGCGCACAACCACGTCCTCGATCTCGGCCGCGCACATAACGGTGCAGTTGAGCGGCTCTACCCGCGGCGCGACCCATGTCCCGATCGGGTTGTCGTTTCCTGCGGCATGATCGGCGTAATGGGCGTGCAGGCACTTCACACCAGCCTGGGAGCCGCCGACCCCGCCCGTCGGGCGCGGCCCTTCGTGGTCGTCGGCGATGAGGGCGTCACGGTCGTCGCCGTAGCGCACCATCGCTCGGTCGTGGGCCGCAGCAATATCAGGATCGGCGCGGATCAGTGCTTCGGCTGCACGCACGCCTCCGTCGGCCTCGACTCGTCCTATCCGTCGTACCGCCAGCGGGCAGGTCAGCCAGGACGACGTAGGGAACGGTGTCCCGTCGTCGAGGAATGGAGGTACCGAGATCACCACGGGGAGCCCGAGTGGGCACCTGAGCGTTACGTCGACGACCGAGCGCGGCGTTCGCTGGATCTGCGCTGTGACCACCCCGACGTCATCCATCGTCGCGCAGGTCACTCCCGGTGATCCAGTCCCACATCTGTACCCACCAGGGCCGATGCGCCTCTTCCACCGGTGCCACCTCGGCAGCGTCCGCGGTCGCTGCACCAGGCGGAGACACGATGACATAACCCGTCTCGCCCGGTCGAACCAGGCCGTATTGATCGCGGGCGACGCGCTCGATCTCGGCATCGGTGCCGAGGGCGGTGATGTCCTCCTCGAGCTTGCGGTTCTCGTCTTCGAGCGCTGCCAGCTGCTCACGGCTTTCCTCGACGGCCCCGCGCTGGTCGATCAGCTGACGGAAGGGAAACACCCCGGAAACGGTGAGCGCCAGCGCGCTGAGCAGGACCACGGCCAACACCCAGCCCCAGCGTTGTTTGCGGGGAGTCGCCGGCGTGTCTCGCTCCAGGATGCTGCTCATGGCGTCACCTGGAATGGTCGCCACCCGGCATAACGCGCGTCCTGGCCGAGATCGTCCTCGATCCGCAGCAATTCGTTGTACTTGGCAGTGCGTTCCCCGCGGCCCGGAGCTCCCGTCTTTATCTGGCCGGCATTGGTCGCTACCGCCAAATGGGCGATGAACGGATCCTCGGTCTCGCCGGAACGATGGCTGACCATCCTCCCGTAGCCGTTCACCGCAGCGGTGCTCATGGTGTGCATCGTCTCGGAAAGGGAGCCGATCTGATTCACTTTGATGAGGATGGCGTTGGCGACGTGCTGGCTGATGGCTCGTTGTAGCAGCTCCTCGTTGGTGACCAACAGGTCGTCACCGACGAGCTGGATCTGTTTGCCAATGCGCTCGGTCAGCAACCGCCAGCCGTCCCAGTCGGCTTCGTCGAGCCCGTCCTCGATCGACACGATCGGGTAGTCGGCCGCGAGGCCTGCGAGGTGATCGACCATCTCTTCCGAGGTGAGCTCCGAGCCCGATAGCGTGTACCGGCCTCCGTCGTGTAGCTCGCTGGCGGCGACGTCGAGGGCCAGCGCTACGTCCTTGCCTGCCTCGTATCCCGCCTCTGCGATGGCTTCGAGGATGGCGTCGAGCACCGTCCGGTCGTTCGATAGGTCAGGGGCAAACCCGCCTTCGTCGCCGACGTTGGTGGCAAGGCCCGTTCCGGCAAGCACCTCTTTCAGAGCGTGGTAGATCTCGGCACCGGCCCGCAGGGCCTCCCGGTAGGAGGGCAGGCCGCCTGGCACGATCATGAATTCCTGGATATCGACGGAGTTTGCGGCGTGGGCACCCCCGTTGAGGACGTTGAAGCATGGAACCGGCAGGACTCGACCCGCGACGCCGCCGAGGTACCGGTACAGAGGCAGGCCAACCGAGGCGGCAGCAGCTCGTGCGGTCGCCAACGACACCGGCAGGATGGCGTTTGCCCCCAGTTCGGCCTTGTTGGGGGTTCCGTCCAGGTCGATCATCACCTGATCGACGTGTTCCTGGCGCGTGGCATCGAGTCCGAACAGGGCCGGAGCGATCCTCTCGTTGACGTTGGCCACGGCAGTGAGCACACCCTGGCCCCGATAGCGATCACCGCCGTCGCGCAGCTCCACCGCCTCGAGAGCGCCGGTCGAAGCTCCTGACGGAACCATGGCCCATCCGGTCGAACCGTCGCCGAGTTGCACCTCGGCCTCGACCGTCGGATTGCCTCGCGAATCGAGCACCTCTCGCGCCGTGATGGTTTCTATGAAGGACATCCACGCGTGAGGGTAAACGAGAAGTGATTTCAGGCGGGTAGCGAAGCGGAAAGCCGTCTCGTTTGGCCCGTATTACGTATTACGTATTACGTATCACGTACCCCGAATACGTGATACGTCCCAGCGATGAGATCCACCCGAGCGGCGCGCGCCTATCCGGCTCTCGGGCTGACGACTGTTGGCTGAGGACTCTCGACTCTCGACTCACGACTCACTCTTCTGGGCTTGCGACTTGCGACTTGCGACCGCCTTCGCTTCTTTCCACAAGCCGTCCAGCTCTGCGAGCGATAGGTCGCGTAAGCGCTGGTCGCGTCCCTTAGCAAGCTGTTCAACCATCCTGAAACGATCGATGAATTTGTCGTTGGCGCGGGCCAATGCGATGTCGGGGTCGACATCGAGGTGCCTGGCGAGGTTGACGACCGAGAAAAGGAGGTCACCAAGCTCGTCGGTCGCCGCCTCGCGATCGCCGGCCACCTCCCCGAGTTCGGCCAGTTCTTCTTCGACCTTGGTAAACACCTGCGTCGCCTCCGGCCAGTCGAAGCCCACTGCGGCGGCCCGACTCTGGACCTTGTCCGCCCTTGCCATCCCGGGCAGCACCAAAGGGATGTCGTCCATCAGCGAGTCTCTACGTTTTTCGACACTCTTGATCTCTTCCCAGTTGCCGACAACCTCACCGGCATCGGCGACCACGACGTCACCGAACACGTGTGGATGCCGTTTGACGATCTTCCTCCTTATGCCTTCTGCGACTTCGTCGAAGTCGAAGGCGCCGGCTTCTCGCGCCATGGTCGAGTGGAACACGACCTGGATCAGCAGATCGCCAAGCTCCTCTTCCAGTTCGGCATACGCACCGAAATCGGCCTCACCGTCCGGCGCCGCCGCCGGGAGCTTGGCGATGGCGTCGACGGTCTCATAGGTCTCCTCGATCAGATGGCTGACCAGGGTGTGGTGCGTCTGCTCAGCATCCCAAGGGCACTCCAGACGGAGGATCCGGTTGGTTGCCACCAGACCAAGCACGCCGACCGCCGCCGCAGGCACGAACAGGCTGGTGCGCGGCCCGAACCCAGCCTTGGCCAGCTCTGAGAGGGGTACGACTCGGGTCGTGCCGTCGGCATCGCCGACCCTGTCGATGATGGTGACCCGGTAGTCATCGGGAAGAGTGCGGCCGAGGCTCAGCGCCACATCGCCGGCCACCAGTCGTGTGTCGATCTGGGCGATGAGCGCCGGCAGGTGCAGGGGCAGCGGATCGGGGAGCGATCGGGCGTCGAGCACCTGTAAACCGTCGTTGATTGGATCGAGGCCGACCGCAGCGCAGGCCAGGTCGATGAACGACTCGCCGGGGCGAACCTCGCACAGGATTTTTGCCGCCGCCGCACCGGCCACGATCAGAGGAACCGTGCGCTCCCCCACCACCGCAGAGCCGGGCACGGCGAATACCACCGGGCCGGAGCGCGCTGCGTCCAGGACCCTGGCGGCGATGGCGTCGTACACGTCATCGAACTCGCGGCCCTGCTGATAGAGGTCGTCGCAAGCGGTAATGGCCCTTCTCGCCGCCAGCTCCGCTGCGGCAGGGTGCTCGGCGGTTCGCACGATGACCTGCACACGTTCATCCTCCAACACGGCGAGATCAGCGGGTCGCAATCGATCGAGTCCGGCAGGGCCAAGACCGACGACCGTGATTCCCTCCCTCATCCGGAGGGCGGTGGCAGGATTCCCGACCTTGGACCATCCCAGACACCGATCTGCGAGGCAACGTCGATTTCTGCCATCTCTGTGGCTGCTGTCGACCATTCGGCAAAAGCTTCGGTTGCGAGCGCGGCGTCCCGAATCAGCGGGCCCGGGAGCAGCTGCATCAACACGGCCTCGCGGATCAGGAAGAACTCGGCGGCAGCGTCCAGAAACGCCGGGGTGGCGTCGGGGTCGGCCCCGATGTCGACAAACACTGCGACCTCGTCGGGTGGTGGGTTGGCGAGACGGTCGGCGACACGATCGGGGTCGTTCAGTCCTTCGAGGCCGAACTCGCTCTCGGCGGCGGTCCTGAACGCGGTGTTGAAGATCAGCAGGTTCAGGTTGCGACGAAACATGGCGCCGGAGTACACCGGCTCGTCATCGCCTGCCGGGCTGAGGGCCGTGACCTGTGCAACGGTGATCCGTTGGTCGTTGACCTCTGCCACCGTTTGCGAGCCCGAACACGAGCTCGCCACAACGGCGGCGACAGTGAACACGATGATGGCTTTGGTCGGCACGAGAGCGCTGCAGTGTAAGAGCTGTGAGCTGCGGTCTGGATACCGATGTCAGGGCCTTCGGTCACTGGAGAGTCTCAGTTACTCAGGGCCCGCTCGGGGAGCACGGTCGGCTCAACCGCGACACCGTCTGCCCTGGAAGCCCTGGCTCGCTTGATCGCCTTGTCCAGCTCGATGATGGTCGCCGGCACCAGCGCCAACAACAGGGCAGCTAGCCACTGCGAACCGGTCAGCGTCTCGGTGGTGAGAACCCGCTGTAGGAATGGGCCTTCGGTAGCCAATACCGTCAGCACGGCGGGCACGCTCAGAACCATGAGTGCCTTCAGTATCGGTGGAAGCAAACCGGAGTCCGGATCGCGCCGGATGGTGAGTCCGGCCAGAATCGTGCCGAAGCACAGCACGACGAACGCCATCGTCATCGAGACGCTGGCCGTATCGACCGCAAGCTCATCAGGGCCCCAAAGCAGAGGGACGAGGGTCACCGCGAAAAGGGAGACGCCGTAGACCAGCCATCGCACCACCTCGTGCCGGTTGCTCACGGTCACCATCGGATCGCGCGGCGGATCGTTCATGAGGGCGTGATCCACCGGTTCCAAGATGATCACGATCACAGGAAAGCCGGCGATCACGAAGTTGATGAACAGCACCATCGAAGGCGTCAGCGCCACGCCGCTGTTGATGTTGAAAACGCTGGCGGTGAGGAAAAGGATCACCAGCGCCATCAGCTGGCTCATCTGATACCGCACATAAAGGAGAATCTTCTGATAGATGCTGCGCCCCAGCTCGACGGCGCGGACAAGCGTTCCGAAGTTGTCGTCGGTGAGCACCATCTTCGCCGCCTGCTTCGAGACCTCGCTGCCGCTCCCCATGGCAACGCCGATATCGGCTTGCTTCAGGGCCGCCGAGTCGTTGACCGCATCCCCGGTCATGGCCACGATCAGACCGTCATCCTGCATGAGCTGGACCAGACGTAGCTTGTCGTCTGGTGTCACTCGCCCCAACACATGGAGGTCGTCGAGCCGCTCCATGACCTCGTCGTCGCTGAGAGCGGCGAACTCGGGACCGCTGATCGAACCGGGGCCTAACCCAAGCTCCTCGCCAATGGCACGTGCGGTCACGGCGTTGTCTCCCGTGATCATCCGGACGTCGATACCGGCCCGCTGCGCAATAGCAACCGCCTCTTTCGCCGCAGGGCGCAGCGGGTCGATGATCCCCACCATCGCCACGAAGCGGAGTTCCTCGACGAAGCTCATCGGGTCTGCCTCGAACGCAGCTTCGTCCGCATCGTCCAGGGTGCGGACGGCGAACGCCAGCACCCGGAGCCCTCGCGACGCCATACGCTCATTGGCGGCCGCGATCTCCTGCCGCACGCTCTCGATGGGAACGCCACTTCCGTCTGCGGTCATCGACGACGAGCACCGCGCGAGCACGACACCCGGTGCACCCTTGACCAATACAACGAGCTGGTCGCTACCTCTCATGGTCAGCCGGTGCCCTGTGGCCATGAATTTGTACTCGGAATCGAATGGAACCTCGGCCAGGCGGGGATAGGCGCGACGGGTCTCTGCGGCGTCGACGCCCACCTTGGCCGCCAGCACGACGAGCGCCGCTTCTGTGGGGTCGCCGATGACCTCACCATCATCGGACACGGTGGCGTCGCTATCGAGGCACAGCCCATAGGCAAGCGGGGTGAAGTCCGGCACCTCGGCGCCGGCGACGCCCGTGATCGCACCCTGCTTGGCGTAACCCTCTCCGTCGACCGTGAACCAGTTGTCGGCGAAGTAGATGTGCCGCACCATCATCTGGTTCATTGTCAGCGTCCCCGTCTTGTCGGTATTGATGGCGCTGGTTGAGCCAAGGGTCTCGACGTCGGTGAGGTTCCTGACCACGGCCTTGGCCTCGGCGAGCTGCCTCGCCCCATACGCCAACATGGCCTGCACAAAGGTGGGCATGCCGGTGGGGATCGCAGAGATCGCCATTGCCGTTCCCAGCAGCAGCACCTCGTCGAGCTCGAGGCCCCGGACAAGCCCGATCACGACGATCACCAGAACCGCAAGCCAGGCGATGACGCCGAGAGTCTTGGTGAGTGAGTCCAGCTCCCGCTGCAGCGGCGAGCGGGTGCGCCGGACCGATGTGAGCATGGTGGCGATGCGCCCAATCTGGGTGCTCATCCCGGTGTCGGTGACGACGATCGTCGCCGTCCCACGGGTCACCGATGTGGCCTGGAACAACATGGAGACCCGGTCGCCGAGGCCGATCTCCTCATCGGGAAGCGCGGTGTGCTGCTTGGCGACGGGTTGGCTCTCTCCAGTGAGTGCTGCCTCTTGCACTTCGAGGGTCGATGACCGCAGGATGCGGCCGTCGGCCGGAGCGACGTCTCCCGCCTCGACACGCACGATGTCGCCTGGCACCAGTTCCGTAGCCGGGACGGCGTGAACAGATCCGTCGCGCACCACCCTGGCCTGAGGGATTTGCAGCTTGGCAAGAGCGTCGACGCTCTCCCGGGCCTTGAGCTCCTGCCTGGCGCCGATGACGACGTTCAGCAACACGAGCAGGCCGACCACGAGGCCGGTCGAACGCTGACCGATGAGCACGCTGACGATGGCAACACCGATCAGCATCAGGTTCATCGGATCGCGGAGTTGGCCGAGGGCGATGGCAATGGCCGACGGAGGCGGCTCGGCAGACAGCTCGTTCGGACCGTACTCGGCGAGTCTCCGAGCCGCCTCCACCGATGACAAGCCATCGGCTCCGTCGCTCTCGAGCTCGGCGACGGCCACGGACCCGCCCAGCGCGTACCAGCGCCTCTGCTCGGGCGGCACCGCGTTGGTCGTCATCCGATACCCTCCTTGGGAGGCGGCAACGTACCATGGACTGCGGTCGCCGAATCGAAGATACGGGTCGCGGCGAGTCCACGCCCGCTCCCTACACTCGCCGGGATGTCAGGCTCGGCACCAAAACCTAGCTTCGTCACTCACCTCGAATGCTCCACCACGGGCGATCGCTATCCGACCGGTGAGCTGATCGGCTTGTCCCGCAACGGAAAACCGCTGCTGGTGAGATACGACCTCGACCGCGTGGCTGCCGTCGGCCGGGAGTCACTTGCCGACCGGCCCGAGGGTATGTGGCGTTATCGAGAGCTGCTACCGGTCCGGGATGACATCGTCTCGCTCGGCGAGACCGCGACCCCGCTGGTGCCGTTGCTCGACGCGCCAAGTGTGCTGGTCAAGGATGAGAGTCGGTTGCCGACCGGATCGTTCAAGGCCCGCGGGGTGGCCGTGGCGGTGACGATGGCCAAGGCACTGGGCGTGCGCCGGGTGGCCATGGCCCGCAACGGAAACGCCGGCGCTGCCCTCGCCGCCTACGCCAGTCGGGCGGGGATGGAGAGCTACGTCTTCTGTCCGGCGGACACACCGGAAACCAACCTGCGGGAGATCGCGTTGCAGGGTGCCACGGTGTGGAGGGTCAACGGTCTGATCGACGTTTGCGGGAGCATCGTTGCCGCCGGCCGCGAACCGATGGGCTGGTTCGATGTGTCAACCCTCAAGGAGCCGTACCGGATCGAAGGCAAGAAGACGATGGGCATCGAGCTCGCCGATCAGCTCGGCTGGGAGCTTCCAGACGTGATCTTCTACCCCACCGGTGGCGGGACCGGGCTGATCGGTATGTGGAAGGCGTTCGACGAACTGAGTGAAATGGGGTGGGTCCGGGGACCGCTCCCCCGCATGGTGGCGGTCCAGTCCGAGGGCTGCGCCCCGATCGTCAAGGCATGGGAGGAAGGAGCAGACCATGCCGAGCCGTGGCAGGACGCGGTAACGATTGCGTCTGGGATCCGGGTCCCTTCCGCCATCGGCGACTTCCTGATGCTCCGGGCGATCCGGGAGAGCGATGGGTTCGCCATCGCCGTACCCGACTCAGAGATCTCCGAGGCCCAGGAGCGGCTCGCCGGATCGAACGGTCTGTTGACGTCACCCGAGGGTGCCGCCACCATTGCCGCCCTCGAGCGGGCCCGCGATCGGGGCCTTGTTGGAGGCAACGATCGAGTGGTGCTGTTCAACTGTGGCAGCGGTCTGAAGTATCCGATGCCTCCCGCCGACGCCACCCTCGACCATCGAGCCCCGATCGACTGGGAGGCGATCGCCAGGGACTGACGGCGGACGTGTCACACCTGGTTGATGCGGTGTCGGTTCAGACTCCGTTTGAGCCCTCAAGGCACCGTGGTGGATCTCGACCACAGTTCGCCTTCCGCCAGCTCGACATGAGTAGCGGCGTGGCTGTCTGGGTCCCAGATCCAGCTGGCGAACTCGCCCGCTGCCATGTGCGTCTCCGAATAGAGGACGACATCCTCTAGACCCGCTCCGTCGTCTTCTGCTGCGGACGCGTGCAGAGCGACGGCCGTTCCCGGTTCCGGGTACAGCAGCAGATGTGGTGCGATCCCGAGGAGAACGCTGAGCGACACCAATTCGCCAATGGACACGCCAGCGGTTCCGCGCTCGATGTCGGCGATGGCGTCCGCGTCCCATGGCAGATCCACGTACGCGGCCTCGTCGACGAGATGGGTGTGATCCCAGCCGCGTTGCTCACGCGCCATCCGAACATTGCGGCCCACAACCTGGGCGATGGTTACGGGGGTACCGTGACTCGCCGGTCCTCCTGCAGCCATGTCAACCTCCTAGGGATCGCCCGCTCAATGCAAGCTGACGATCCAACGTAGTCACAATCGCTGGACGGTGGAGGTATCCCGGTGTGTGCGTCGAGATGAGCCACCCGGCGGAATCACCGGGGGACCCGCGGAGTGGCTGTCCTTGGGTAGAGTGCCGCTTCTCATACCTCCAGGGGTGACGAACCAGGTGGTCGGTCGTCGAAAGCCAGCGTTGACCAGGTTCGTTGTCCCATTGATGGCCCTTGGTCTCATCGTCGCCGCATGTGGCGGCGAGACCGAGGAACTCGTCGAGCGTCCCGGCGAAGGAACGACCGTCTCCATGGCCCGGGCCAACTGGGACACCGGGTACTTCCAGGCGGAGGTGTACCGCCAGCTCCTCCAGGAGCTCGGCTACGACGTCACCGACCCCACAGACGCCGAGATGGCTCCCGACGTTTTCTACCCGCTCCTGGGGAGCGGTGACTTCGACTTCTGGGTGAACGGCTGGTTCCCGATCCACGACACCTTCATCTCAGATGCAGCCGCCGTGTCCGTCGTCGGGAACGAAATCCCGGCAGGGGGATTGCAGGGGTTCTTCATCGACAAAGCCACTGCCAGTGAGCTCGACATCAAGCGGCTCGACGACATCGCCAACGATCCGGCAACGGCAAAGGTCTTCGACCTCGATGGTGACGGCCGGGCCGATCTCATGGGATGCAACGAAGGCTGGGGATGCCAAGACATCATCAACAGAACCATCGAGGCCAATGGTTGGGGCGGCACCATCCAACAGGTGTCGAGCGATTACAACCAGCTGTGGGACGAGACCGTGGCCCGATTCCAGGCCGGCGAGCCCGTGCTGGCGTATACGTGGAGCCCGAGCGCCTACATCGCCGAGCTCATCTTCGGCGACGACATCGTGTGGATGAGTCTCGAACAGCCGCTACCCGAACAGGTTGGGGCGGCGTTGATGCCACCAACTCATTGCCCCGGCCAACCTTGTGAGACGGGTTTTGTCACCGCCGACATCAGGGTTGCCGCAAACACTGTATTTATCAACGAGAACCCGGCGGCGGCGCGGCTTCTCGAGCAGGTGGGGTTCAACCTCATCGATATCGGCCTGCAGAACCTCAGGATGCGGGCCGGTGAGGACACTCCCGACGACATCGCTCGGCACGCCGCCGAGTACATCGCCGAGAACCAAGGTGTCATGGACCTCTGGCTCGACGAGGCAAGGCGGGCGGCGACGCCTTAGAGCGCAAGCCGATAGGGAACCGATTGCCTCGCCAGAGGGGGTGCACCATTCCCGGCTCTTGGCTAAGGGCCACATCGGGCTACGGCTCCGCGAATGGCGCTTCTGGACAGGAACACGACGGTGCACCTTTTTGTGGAGCCTCTTACGCAACCTCGGCTCATCGGTCACAAGCTAGGTTCCGAGCGCTCGAACCGCGTAACCTGCACGCAACGGCAACAGTGAAGAGGAGCTGAATCCGGTCGCCGACCGGATTCGGGGAGGCGCACGACCGGACGATGAGTTTTTCTCAGGTCATTCAGATCATCCCGGAGGCCGACCTGCTGTGGGTGATCACCGCCACGGTGCTGGTCTTCCTCATGCAAGCCGGGTTTCTCGCCCTCGAAGCAGGGTTCACCCGGTCCAAGAACGCCATCAACGTCGCCATCAAGAACATGGCCGACTTTGCCATCTCCACGGTCGTCTTTTGGACCTTCGGCTTCGCCATCATGTTCGGCCCCACCTTCGCCGGCTGGTTCGGTACGGGCGGCTTCGCGCTCTCCTTCGACGAGACCAACGCCTGGCCGACCGTGTTCTTCACCTTCCAGGTGATGTTCTGCGGCACCGCGGTCACCATCTTGTCTGGAGCGGTCGCCGAGCGGCTCCGCTTCGGCGCCTACCTCTTCCTGGCCCTCTGGGTCGCCGGGTTCACCTACCCGATTTTCGGGCATTGGGCCTGGGCCGGGATCGACGTCGGGGAGTCGTTCGGCTGGCTGGCGAAGCTCGGCTTCATCGACTTCGCCGGTTCGACCGTTGTGCATAGCGTCGGTGGTTGGACGGCGCTTGCTGTGCTCTTGGTCATCGGGCCGCGCATCGGCAGGTTTGCCGAGGACGGTTCACCGCAAAAGATCCAGCCAAGCAACCTGCCGCTGGCGACCCTGGGTGCCCTGCTGCTGTTTGTCGGGTGGCTCGGGTTCAACGGAGGAAGCACACTCGGGATCGGGCCCGACGTCGGTCGGGTGATCGCCAACACCGTCCTCGCCGGCTCGACCGGCCTGGTCGCTGCCCTGCTGCTCGGCTATTGGCTGAGTGGGCGTGCTCACATCGATTACGTGATCAACGGCGCTCTGGGCGGTCTGGTTGCGATCACCGCCGGAGCCTTTGCCGTGGACTCGGTGGCCGCGGCGGGGATCGGCGCCATCGGCGGCATCGTTGTCGTCTTTGGCTTGCTGCTGCTGGAACGAGTCCGCATCGACGACGCAGTAGGGGCCATCCCGGTGCATCTGATGGCTGGGATTTGGGGCACGTTGGCGGTGGGGATCTTCGGCGAGCTCGAAATCATGGGCACCGGGCTCAGCCGCATCGAGCAGATCGGTGTCCAAGCGCTTGGCATATTCGTTTGCTTCCTGTCCACGTTCGTCACTACCTACCTCCTGGTGCGAGCGATCAACCGGGTTCGGCCGCTGCGAGTGCCTCCGGAGGCTGAGGAGGTGGGCCTCAACGTCTACGAGCACGGCGCCACTTCGGAGCTTGCCGACTTCGTCGACACCATGGAGACCCAGGCCGAGACCGGTGACCTGTCGATGCGAGCTCAGGTCGAGCCCTATACCGAGGTCGGCCAGATCGCCACCGGCTACAACCTCCTCATGGCCAGCCTCCAGATCAAGGAAGTCGAGGTCCAGGACCAGAAGGAACACCTCGAGGAGCGGGTCGAGGCACAGACCTCGGAGTTACGCGCTGTCAACGCCCAGATCGGCGTGGCCCTTGAGCAACTCAACAGCACCGACACCATCATCGAGCGATGGGCGACCGACGGAACCGTGCTCGAAATGAACCAGTTCGGGCTCGATGTGTTCGGTTTCCCGAGCGAGGACGTCATCGGCCGGCCCGCCACCGAAACGTTCATGGCGGGGGTAGTGGGAGACATAGAGGCGCTGATCGCGAACCCAGGCGAAAGTGTGGACTCAGAGCTCGAATGCCGTCGAAGCGACGGGACATCGATCTGGGTGGCATGGCGCAACAGCCCGAATGTCGACGACGACGGCACCATCACGGACATTGTGAGCATCGGGATCGACATCACTGAACGCCGTGAGATGGAGGCTCAGCTCACGGCGGCCAAGGAGCGGATGGAGGAAGAGCTCAACATCGGGCGCGACATTCAGATGAGCATGGTGCCCGTCGACTGGCCCGCCTTCCCGGAGCGGAAGGAGTTCTCGATCTACGCCACGCTTCAACCTGCCCGTGAGGTGGGTGGTGATTTCTACGACATGTTCCTCATCGACGATGACCATCTCTGCTTTGTGGTGGCCGATGTCTCCGACAAGGGGGTGCCGGCTGCCCTGTTCATGGCGGTGAGCAAGACGTTGATCAAGTCGCATGCCGTCGCCGACCTCTCTCCCGCCAGCATCCTGACCGCGGTCAACAGCGAGCTGGCCGAGCACAACGAGTCATCGATGTTCGTGACGATCTTCCTGTGCATCCTCGAGGTCAGCACCGGCCAGCTGCTCTATACGAACGCCGGCCACAACCCGCCCTACATCAAGACCAGTGGCCACGGGCTCATCACGCTCAATCAGCGTCACGGTCCCGTCGCCGGAGCCGTCGACGGCGTGGCCTACGGCGAGAACCGGGAACAGCTCGACTCGGGTGACTACGTGATCATGTTCACCGATGGTGTGACCGAAGCGATGAGCCCGGAGCGGGAGCTGTACTCCGAGGAAAGACTGGAGGAGCTGCTCGAAGGAGCCGACCTGGTCTCCACCGAACATGCCGTCGACTTGATTTTTGACTCGGTCGTCGAGCACGCAGACACCGCCGAACAGTCCGACGACATCACGATTCTCGCTCTCGCTTTCGCGGGCATCCCAGGTGAGCATGCACACCGCCTCGACTTGATCATCCCCAACCGGATCGAGGAGGTCGCCACCGTGCTCACCGGGTTCGAGGAGTTCGCCGCGTCGCACGGTCTCGACGACTCGATTCGTAGGACGGTGCTTCTGGTGCTCGACGATCTGGTCAACAACGTTGTCTCCTACGCCTTCCATTCAGCCGCCGAGCACGACATCGAAATCAGCGTCGAGCTTTCGCCCCATCGACTCGCCATCACCATTGCCGACGACGGCATCCCCTTCAACCCCTTTGGCATCGAAACACCACAGGTCGACTCCTCACTCGAAGAACGGGAGATCGGCGGCTTGGGGATCCACCTGGTGATGACCCTGATGGACGAATACAACTACAGCAGACGAGGGGGCAAAAACGTCGTCACTATCGTCAAGAACCTGGATCCGGAGGAGGAAGGAACCACAGATGGAAATCACGAATGAGAACGTCGGCGACGCAGTGGTCGCCCGGTTCGAGGGGAGCCTCGACACGACGACCGCACCCCAAGCGCTTTCCCACTTCGACGCCCTGATCGACGACGGCGAATCGACGATCGTCGTCGATTTCTCCTCAGTCGACTTCGTCTCCAGTGCCGGGCTGCGGGTGTTGCTGGCGACGGCCAAGAAGATCGGCACATCGGGCTCGCTGCGACTCTTCGGTCTCAACCCCTCGGTGAGGGAAGTGTTCGACGTGTCCGGATTCAGCACGATCTTCGCCATCTTCGACGACGAGCCTTCGGCGCTCGCCGGCTGACCGGCGGCCAATGGATCGCGCCCGAGCCATCGATCACGATCAGCGAGCCGGCCTTGTCTGGAACGTTGTGCTCCTGGTCCTGGCGCTGGTCTCGATCTTCATCGTCACGTTCGAGCTGGCATTCGTTCACCAGCCGCGCCTGCTCACCTCGATCGTCATCTATGCGATCGACGCCGTCTTCCTGGCCGGCATCTGGATCAAGACACGCACCTCGCCTGATGGTGCAAACTCGCGGGAGCTCTGGGGGCTCGGCATCCTCCTGGTGGGGAATCTCCCAATCGACATCCTGTTCTTCATCGGCGATGGCGAGGTATGGGGGATTTCACTGGTGCTGTGGGTCCGTCTGCTCAGGCTCATCCGCCTCGGAACGATCTTCGCCGTGCTGCGCCGCCTCGAGCGCTACAGCGGGTCGAACACCGCGGCCCTGCGCATACTTCGCCTCGTCATCGTCGTTGGGCTCGTCCTGCAACTGCTGACCTGCGTCTGGTATCTCATCCCCTTCATCCAGGACTTCCCTGACGACTCCTGGCCGGTTGTCGAGGGAGTCGCCGGCGAGGGGCGCGGGATGAGCTATCTCCTCTCCATCTACTGGGTCGTCACATCCGTTACCACGATCGGATTCGGTGACATCGTCCCCGGCACTACCTCGGAGTACATCTTCGCTCTGTTTGCCATGCTCATCGGGGCATCCCTCTTCGCCTACGTCATCGCCACCGGCGCCTCCCTGATCAGCTCGCTGAATCTCTCCAAGGTCTCATTCTGGAATCGAGTCGACACCGTGGAGAGCTACCTCAGGGCGCGGAAGATCGATCGATCCGTCGGGGAGGAGGTGCGCCGCTACTACGAGTACCTGTGGGACAGTCACGGCACCCTTCGCGAGGACACCCTGCTCAGCGACCTTCCGGCGCCGCTCCGGCTCGACGTGATGTCGAAGCTCCTCGGCGACCTGTTATCGAACGTTCCGGTCTTCCGGCACGCCTCGCCTGCGCTCCGCAACGAACTGCTGCTCTCGCTCGAGCCCGTCGTCACTCAACCCGGCGGCTACCTGGTTACCGATGGAGACGTGGCCGACGGGATCTACTTCATCGCCGCAGGCCACGTCGAGGTGGTTTCCGCGGACGGTGAAACCGTGTACGGCACCTTGTCGACAGGCGACTACTTCGGGGATCTCACGCTGCTGCTGAAAGAGCGACGGTCGGCGTCGGTTCGATCGGTTGGTTTCTCAGAAGCATTTCAACTCGACGCCGCATCGTACGAGCGGATCAGATCCGATTACCCGGAGCTGCGCGAGGTGCTAACCAAGTCGTCCTCGGAACGATCGAGCACGCTGACCGATCTCGTCCTCGAAGGCGTCGTTCTGTGAGCAGGGATTCCCTGGGAGCCGGGCTGACCATCTCGCTGGTGTTCGGCGCTGTCGGGGTGGCGACCACGGTGTCCTTCGCCACCCTCGTGTTCGGTGAGAACACCGAGGAGTTCCTCAATGTCGGGATCGCCCACTTTCTGCTCGGTGGTGCGGTCGCCGGCATCATCCTCGCCTTCGCCTCGTCTATCCGGGGCCAGTTCGGCGGCATCCAGGATGTTTCCGCTGCCCTCGCCGGTGCCGTCGCCACCTCAGTGACCGTATCGATGGCGGGATCGGGCGAGGAGGCCATCTTCGCCAACGTCCTGGTGGCGTTGATCGCGGCAGCCGTCCTCACCGGGATCACATTCGTCGTCATCGGGCGGTTCAATCTTGGCAACTTCGTCCGCTTCGTCCCGTTTCCGGTCATGGCCGGCTTTCTGGCGGCGACGGGATGGCTGTTGTTCAAAGGCGGCCTGGAGGTGGCAGGAGGCGGCGGCCATCTCGAGATCCTCGACCTCCCATACTTTCTGGATCACGCCCACATGGACCAGGTGGCCCTGGCCATCGGTTTTGGCATCGGCCTCTATGCGTTGACCAGGATCTTGAAGGGACAGCTATGGGTTCTGCCCGCCATGCTGGCGGCTGGGATAGCACTGTTCTACGTCGTTGTAGCGCTGATCGAGCCCAGCCTCGACGATCTGCGTGCCGACCACTGGCTCATCGGGCCACTGCCGGACGAGCCCTTTTGGGAGACGCTGACGGTTCCTACCACCCAGTTGGTCGAATGGGACGCCATCCTGGGCAGCCTCGGCAGCATCCTGACCTACGTCGTTGTAGCCATCCTCGCTCTCCTCGTCACCGCCAGCGGCCTCGAACTCGCCATGGAGCGTGACATCGACGTGAACGAGGAGATGGAGCGATCGGGGCTCGCCAACATCATCGCCGGTTTCACCGGGGCGCCGACGAGCTGGGTGATCCCGCCGTCGACCGCGCTGGCCAGCGACCGTGACGCGCTGCACCCGCTGTTTGGAGCGCTCCATGGAGGCCTCCTGCTGGTCGTGTTCTTCGCCGGTCCTGCCCTCGTGTCACTCTTTCCGCGGTTCATCGCGGGCGGTCTTCTCGTCTTCCTCGGCGTCGAGCTGCTCGCCGAGTGGATCTGGGACACCCGCAAGGAGATGCCGCTGGTCGACTTGCTCGTTGTCCTCGCCATCGTGGCGTCGGTTGAGTTGGTGGGCCTCCTGCCCGGCGTCGCCGTCGGCTTGATCGCCTCGGTCATCATCTTCCTCGTCCGATATTCCAGCCTGAAGCCGATTCGGGAAACTCGCGATGGACGCAGCGTGCACAGTGGCCGGAACCGGCCCATCCCCGACGAGCGGCTGCTGGGCTACTACAGCGACGAGATTTTCATCGTGGAGCTGCAGGGTTTCATCTTCTTCGGGTCGGCGTACACGGTGTACACCGCGGTGAAAGAACTCTTCGAGAGCGCCGAGCAGGCGCCGAGCTTCCTCATCCTCGACATGCGGCTCGTGCAGGGAATCGACTCGTCTGCGACAAGTGCGCTGTTGAAGACGGCGAGGTTGTTACGAGAGCACCAGGCCGACCTGATCGTTGTCCCGGGATCGGAGGCGGTCGCTCAGTCCCTGGTCCAGGCTGGGCTCGACCCCGACCACTACGAGCACCTCCGCATCTTCGACAGATTCGGGGAGGCCCTCGAATGGAGCGAAGACCGGGTGCTCGAGCAAGCACGTGCCCAGCTCCAGCGCCGCGGGGGTGATCAAGCCGACGACGGCTTCCTCGATGCCGTGTTCACCGACGTCATGGCTGCCCTGGACGTTCAGGAGGAGTTCGAGGACCTGGCGCGGATCCTCACGCCGAAGATGGAAGCCATCGATGCCGAACCGGGCACGACGCTGTTCGAGCAGCACGAGGAGAACCGGCGGCTGTTCTTCATCTTGGGCGGCGTGGTGGCACTGGAGAAGACCGACTTCCACGGGAACGCCTCCCGCGTCGGAACGCTCGGTCGCTGGAACATGGTTGGTGAGCTCGGGGCGTTCCTCGAATACCGCGAGCCGTACACGGCCCGCGTTGATGAGCCGGGAGAGATCCTTGCTTTGCCGCCGGACGCTCTCGCCGCTCTGTCCGCGGAGGCACCGGAATTGGCGCACCGCCTACAGCGGCTTGCGATTCAGATGATCGGCTCCAAGTTGGAGAAGACCTCGCAAACCCTGGCCGAGCCCTAGCCAGGAGGCTCGGCTGCTGATCAGTGCCAGTCGGAGGAAGTCGCCATGGTGGCGCCGAGCGACGCAGGGTCGACGTCCTTTGACCACACGGTCGCCGCGTCGTACTCGAGCCCGCCGGTCGTCGCCCCATCGAGCTTCGCCCCGCGCAGGTTCGCCCCGCGAAGATCGCAGTGGACCAGATTGGCCCCGGAAAGATCGGCGTCCTGCAGGTTGGCGTGAGACAGATCGGCCCCTTCCAGGTGCGCCCCGGAGAGGTCAGCGTGGCTCAGATCGCCGCCGGACAGGTTCGCCTTACGCAGATCGGCCCCCGCCAGGTCGATGTGCGACATCCCGGCGCCCGCCAGATCGACATGGGCCAGCCACAGGTCGCCCTGTGCCAGGTTCACCAGCAATATCAGGTCGCGTCTCGTCAGGTCAGCCAACGCTCCACCTCACATCTTCGTTGCGTCCAATCAAGGGACGTGATGATAGGTCGACCTCCTGTGGACACGGCTCGGCATGCAGAGTTCGGTTCCGATAGCATCTCGCCTCGTTCGGCCCCGAGTGGGGAGTCGGCCGACGACTTGTACCACCCTCCTCGAGGGTCCCAATCACGCCGTCGGCGCTGGGAGAAACCTGCAAGATGTATTGGGCATGCGATCCTCCCTCCCGATGCCGGCCGAGCCTATCGCGATCGGATCGCGGTTGACTTGAAGGCATCCGGTGTCAAGGATGTGAGCCGGGTGAGGTAGCGCTTGAACATCAGTTTTCGGACTCGTCTGATTGTCTTGGTGACCGGCATGCTGGTGGTCGCGGTCATCGTTACCACCCTGCTGCTGGGCTGGTCGACGCGTCAGGCCCTTTTGGACGAGGCGGAAGCCACAGGGGAGGGGATAGCCAGGCTCCTGGCACGCAGTGCAACCTTGGCACAAGAGATCCCAGGCGACGTGGAGCAGGCGATCAGCGACCAGATGGTGGCGCAGGCTCTCCTCGCTGCTCACTTCATCGACGCTGCCGAACAGGCCGGCCTCAGTCCAGACGAGATCAATGACACCTTGCGGGAGATCGTCGACCAGACCACCCTCGACGAATTCTGGATCACCGACGAGGTCGGTTTCGCCTATCTGCACAATATCGAAGGAGTGGAGTTCACCTTCAGCGCAGACCCGGAGGAACAACCTCAAGCGTCACTGTTCTGGCCGCTGCTGACTGATGAAGAAGAGGCTGTCGTCCAGGAGGCCCGCGCTAGGGAAGTTGATGAGCGCGTGTTCAAATATGTGGGCGTTGGTGGGGTCGACCAGCCGAGGATCGTGCAGGTCGGTTATGAGGCAACTTATCTCGAGGCCCTGGCAGATCGTGTCGGTCTGCCACGCACCGTCGACAACCTGCTCGGGGGCGGCGATATCGATGCCCTCTGGGTGCTGAACGAGGATCTGGACACGATCTCCAGCGCCACCGTCCTCGGAGCGGACGTGAACGCCGCGCCCGACGAGGCAGAGATGGAGGTCGTTGGTTCCGTGCTCAGCACCGGTGAGGCGCAGTCGATCTTGGCAGGGGGTGTCCTCAGCGTCATGGCCCCGATGGTTGCGGCGGATGGGACTCTCGTCGGCGTTGCCGTGGTCAGACTTCCAACAGACCGATTGCAGGACACGCTCGGCACCCTGCTCCGGACGGCCCTGATCATCGCGCTTGGGATCGTTCTCGTTGGCGCCGCAGTGTCCATTTGGATGGCTCGTCGCGAAGCGGCCCCGGTGTTGGTGATGAAGACCGCTAAAGAGCGCATGGAAGACGAGCTCAATGTGGCCGCCGACATCCAGATGAGCATGCTGCCACTCGACTTTCCGGCCTTCCCCGATCGGGGCGAGTTCTCGATTTATGCGACCCTGGAGCCGGCTCGGGAGGTGGGGGGAGATTTCTACGACTTTTTCCTCATCGACGACGACCACCTGTGTTTCTGTATCGCAGACGTCTCCGATAAGGGAGTGCCGGCTGCGCTGTTCATGGCGGTCACCAAGACCTTGATCAAGTCGCACGCTGCCGCCAACCTGTCGCCGGCCAGCATCCTCACCGCCGCAAACGAGGAGCTCTCTGAGGACAACGAGTCTTCGATGTTCGTCACAATGTTCCTCTGCATCCTCGATCTCCGAACCGGCTCCCTGGCCTACACGAACGCCGGGCACAACCCGCCATACATCAAGACCAGTAGAGGCAACGTGGTGATCCTCGACGAGCGACACGGACCAGTCGCAGGGGCGGTTGCGGGCCTGGCCTATGGCGAGGATGTCAGGCAACTCGATCCTGGAGACTATGTGATCCTGTTCACCGACGGTGTCACCGAGGCGATGAACTCGAGCCATGAGTTGTATTCCGAGGAGGCCTTGGAGTCCCTGCTCGAGGGAACGGCGCTGGAGAGTTCCGAGCAGGCCACTGGGCTGATCTTCGAATCGGTGCGCGATCATGCGGGCTCGGCGGAACAATCCGACGACATCACGGTGCTGACGCTCGAGTTCGTAGGAGCGCCCGTCACCAGCTCGGTTTAGCGCACCGCCCGATCTCACCGTCGCATTGGGACGACGGTTTGACTGTCGATCATTTCCTCGAGAAATGCCGAGTACACACCTCCCTGGCGACGGCACTCGCCCAACCCGCTGAGTAGGGTTGAGGCGATGCATCAATACGAGAACACCAAATTCCTGCAGCGGTATCTCGAGCCCCGTCAGGACGAGATCCAGCGCCGCATCGCCGAGAGCGGTTCTGAAGGAGACGAGGTACAGCGGACCGCCGACGTGCTTCGAGATCTAATTGCAAGTGACCCCGAGGTGCGCGACGAGATGGTCGAGGCCTTCTGGCACTCGGTCGATTGGCGTTTGCTCGCCGACATGTACCTGGGAATCGACCAGGGAGACTCGATCTGAGCGGAGTCCTGCGAAACCGCCCACTATTGTTTTTCGAATGCAAGACGAGCCGCGATCGATGACCGAATTCTTCAATCGTGTGCGGCTCCACCTGCTCCACTGGCCGGTTGGACAGGTTGCGCCCTCGGCTGCTTGGCTCATGGAGGTCGTCGAGGTGGACTGGAAGCCTCCCGAGGGCTGGCCGGCCGAGATCGAGCGGGCGATAACGAATCCCGGGACCGACGCCCAGGCCGTGACGACCCAGGTCGGCAAAGACGAGGAGAGCGCAATCCTCGATGTTGTGGCAAGGACCACCAAAGGGACCGCGCAAGTGATCGCAGACCGCCACCGGGTTGCATCCCTGCTCGAGGCGTGGGCACAGCCGGCAGGTGATCCCCACACTCCGGACAACGAAATTTCCGAGGGCGTGGCCAGAGCCGCGTTCCTGTTCGTGCTCGAGGCTCACTTCGACATCGAGGGAGATCGGATCGACGCTGTCGAGGTCGAATACGAGCCGGGTGATGAATGGCGCCTATCTGTCGAGGCCGGTCCTCAGCGGTATGTCGGCACCGTGGCGCGACACGGGAGGATCCAGCTATCCCACGTGGTGGATCGGACCGATCTCTGAAGCGCGGGACGCCGTCGGCGCCAATCGGATTCAGCCACCCTGCCACGCGGTTGATTCCTGGCGACCTGGGCAACTCGGTGCATATTGTCAAGAGCAGCGATCCGGATCATGCTTTTCCCGTACTGCGACGAGTCTTCCGCCTCCACGGCATCCTGTCCTCTCCGGACGCCAAACCCCAGTCATTCGCCTGTCGCGGCTGGCGGTGGTCCGTCAGGCGGCCTCTTGGACGCAGCGCCCGGCGCTCCCCGGGGCGTTCGTCCATCACAAGCTAGGGTCAAGCTCAATGTCAGAATTTGTCGTTCGGAAGGCTGCGGTGCTCGAAGACTTCTCGGCGATCCTCGACGAGTACGAACCAAGTGTTCGACCTGTGTTCGAAACTGACGGGTTTGAGGACCGCCGACGCTACTTCGAAGATTCCGAACGCCGTCTCGAAGCCATCGAGCACGAGGTCCGCACGATCGCACTCCTCGAGCCAGACGAGCCAACCCGCAAGCAGGCCGTCAATACAGCCGAGGCAGTCTCAACGCTCATCCTCGTCTTTGACATTGCCACCGACGAGGACACCGAGACGGAAGCAATCATCGGCGAAATCGACAGGCGGGTGAACCTACTCATCGGAGAAATCAACGCGCTCGCGGCGCTCTGGAACGGCGACTGAGCTGACCGCTACGAACCGTGGCTAGCGCAAAGAGGTCATATCGGGATGGACGACGTCGTAGTCTCAGATCCGACGCCGCTCCCCGGCCGTCGGGGAAGGCCCGGGCCCGAAGCCGCCGGCATCAGTGGTCTCGACCGCGCTCCGATCACTCAATCTGAGCGATAGCGCCCACTTCGCCGAGTGCGAGATATCGGCACGTCGGAGCTCGGCCCCGCTCGCGCCACGCTTGGCTCAAGCACCGGCCAACACCAGCGCACCCAAGACTCCAGAACGGGACCCGAGGCCGGGGGCGACGAGGTAACCCGACACATCGCTGTCTGAGGCCACCTCTACGTATCCTGCCAAGGTGTCGAGCATGACCGCCCTGGTGGCCTCGAGCAGACCCGGCATCGCCAGCACCCCACCGCCGATGATGATGCGCTGCGGTGAAATGGTCAGCGTCAGGTTGGCCATGGTCACGCCGAGATAGAACGCCTCCAGTGCCCTCGCCGCCTCGGCATGCTCACCAAGATCATCCGCCGGACGCCCCCAGCGGTCGGCGATCGCAGGACCTGCCGCCAGGCCCTCCAGACAGTCGCCGTGGTAGCGGCAGTTTCCGGGAAAGTCGTCGTCCGGGTGCCTGGGGATACGGACATGGCCGATCTCCGGATGCATCAGGCCGTGCATCGGTTTCCCGTTGACAAGCCCGCCACCCCCGATGCCGGTGCCGACGGTCACGTAGATGAAGGTGTCGAGGCCCTGCGCCGCCCCCCAACGGTTCTCTCCGATGGCGGCCCCGTTGACGTCGGTGTCGATCGCAACCGGGACACCAAGCGCTGCGGCGAGCGTTCCCACCACATCGGTGCCCGACCACGCCGGCTTGGGGGTAACGAAAAGGTGACCGTAGGTGGGAGAAGCGGGATCGAGGTCGAGGGGCCCGAAGGTGGCGACGCCGACCGCGTCGATGTCGTGGGCCGACAAGAACCCGGCCACTTCGGAAAGAGTCTCGGAGGGTGTTGTGGTGGGGATGGTCGACGACGCGGCGACGCTCTCCGGCCCGGTGCCGACCACGCATTCGAACGTTGATCCCCCGCCTTCGAGGCCTCCGTAGATCATCTTCGCGATGCTAGGACGTCGGTCGGGTGCCCGTATTACGTAGTGGGGGGTGTGTTTCGTAAAACGTGATACCTGCCCGGCCTACTGGCCGGGCAACCACATGGCCTCTACGAAACCGCGCATGGTGGCGGCCGCGTTGCCGTTGTCGGCAGGCGCCGGAATGTACAGCACCAAATCGCGGAGCACCGACCCCGGGGCCAGTCGCTCCAGACGCACCTCTTGGGAGGCTTTGAGACTCACCGGGGACATACGCACCTCGTCGCGCAGCTTGACCACCTCCTCCAGCCCGGCACGTGCCGCAGCGACCCGGAGCCGAGCCACGTCTATGAGCGCTTCGGCCGGTGTCGGCAGCGGTCCGAACCGATCCTGCCACTCGGTGACCACATCGTCCACGGCCTCCGGCGTGGACGCCGCGGCAAGCCTCCGGTACCCCTCGAGGCGGCCATCCTCATCGGGCACATAGTCGTCGGGCAGGCGGGCATCGATGGGAAGATCGATCCTGATGTCGATCTCCGGCTCGTGCTCGATAGCGGCGCCGGTGAGCTCGGTTACCGCCTCGGCAACCAGCTCGGTGTACAGATCGAAACCGACGGCGGCGATGTGGCCGGACTGGGTCTCGGAGAGGATGCTCCCCGCGCCGCGAATCTCCAGGTCCCGCATCGCAAGCTCGAACCCTGAGCCGAGCTGAGAGAACTCACCGATCGCTTCCAGGCGGCGGTGCGCGGTCTCCGCGATCCGCTCCTCGGGTGGGTGGAACAGGTAGGCGTATGCCCGCTGGCTCGACCGCCCAACTCTTCCGCGTAGCTGGTACAGCTGGGCGAGCCCGAGCCGGTCGGCCCGCTCCACGATGAGCGTGTTGACCTGGGGTAGGTCGAGGCCGGACTCGATGATCGTCGTCGCCACCAGCACGTCGTATTCGCCGTTCCAGAAGTCGAACATGACCTGCTCGAGCTGACCTTCGCTCATCTGACCGTGGGCAACGGCGTAGCTTGCGTCTGGCACCAGATCCTGGAGGCGGGCCACTGCGTGGTCGATCGACTGGACGCGGTTGTGCACGTAGAAGACCTGACCCTCGCGCAGCATCTCACGGCGGATCGCTGCCGACACCGCCTGGGCGTCATAGGGGCCCACATAGGTGAGAATCGGGTGCCGATCCTCGGGAGGAGTCCTGATCTGGCTGACGTCCCTGATCCCGACGAGCGCCAACTCGAGCGTTCGCGGGATAGGAGTGGCGGTGAGGGTCATAGCGTCGACCGACGACCGAATCGCTTTCAACTTGTCCTTGGCAGTTACGCCAAATCGCTGCTCCTCATCGACCACGAGAAGCCCGAGGTCGGCGAATGACACATCGTTCGATAACAAGCGGTGCGTCCCGACCACCACGTCGACCGATCCGTCGGCTAGGCCGCGCACGACGCCCCGCTGCTGGGTGGGGGTCAGGAACCGGCTGAGCATCTCGACCCGGATCGGGTACGGGTCGAAGCGCTCTTGCATGGTGGCGAAATGCTGCTGGGCGAGCAGTGTCGTTGGGACGAGCAACGCCGCCTGCCTCCCCTCTTGCACCGATTTGAAGATTGCCCGCAGGGCCACCTCGGTCTTGCCGAAGCCGACATCGCCGAAGATGAGCCGGTCCATCGGCATGTCGCTTTCCATGTCCGCCTTGACGTCGATGATGGCGGCAAGCTGATCGACAGTCTCCTCATAGGGAAAGCCAGCCTCGAACTCGCCCTGCCACGGCGTGTCCGGCTCGAACCGATGTCCGGTGACCGCGGCTCGCTCCCGATGCAGCTTGACCACATCCTCGGCCACGATTGCCGCTGCCTTGCGCACCCTGCTGCGGGTCTGTGCCCAGTCGGATCCCCCCAACCGCGACAGCCGCGGGCTCTCCCCGCCGGTGTAGCGTCGTACCGCAGCCAGTTGATCCGTAGGGACGTACAGCTTGTCGCCTGCTGCGTACTCGACCAGCAGGTAGTCGCGTGCGGCGCCTGCCATATCGCGATGGACGAGGCCTTGGAATCGCCCGATGCCGTGGTGGTGATGGACGACGAAATCGCCGGGGTTGAGATCGCGATAGGCCTCGTCGGTGCGGTCGCTCCTCTGCGCCCGGATCCCGCGGTGAGAGCGGCGGCGCCCTGCGATCTCTCGCTCCCCGACGACTCCGGTACCTATGGCAGGAAACACGAACCCCTGATGGATGCCTGCGGGCAGCACCGTCGGCGCCACGACGTCGAGGATCTCGGCGACGGGAAGTCCGGCGCCTGCTTCGGCCAGTACGTTGGCTACCCGCTGCGCTGCCGGTGCACCATCCATCGCCACCACGATGTCGACCCCGCGGTTGCTCCACCGACCGATCGCCTCGGTGATCGACGCCGGGTCTCCTTGGACCGCGCCGAACGGGCTCGACTCGTAGGCCTCGTCTGCTGGACCGGAGGCCTGGGGTGGCGCCTCGAGGAGGGCAGAAGATTCGAGCTCGAGGTAGAGAGGGGGGTGGTCGCCGGCTTCCGGTGCGCCGGGACCCCAGGTTCCCGCCAGTACTCTCGCCAGGTCGCTCTCCTCGGCCACGAGCTCGCTTGCCCGGTCCTCGGACCGGGCAGGGTCGAACAGCACGGTGGGCACCGCCGTTTCGTCGAGCAGCGTCCCTCCGGGGGCCAGCCAGGGGAGCCACGATTCGATGCCGGGGAAAGAGATGCCCTCGGCAATCCTGTCCCAGGTGGATGCGGCCCACGATTCTGCGGTGGTGAGCTCGGCGGCTCGTTCCCGTATCGCAGGGTCGATCAGAAGCTCGCCGGCGGGATAGATCTCCACCTGTGTCGCCGAGCCTTCGGAGCGCTGGGAGCCGATCGAAAAGGGTCGGATCTCTTCGATCTCGTCCCCGAAGAAGTCGAGGCGGGACGGGTGGCCGGCCTGGACCGGAAAGACATCGATGATCCCACCGCGCACCGCAAACTCACCGTGACGCTCCACCCGTCCCGTCCGCTCATATCCCAAGGCAACGAGACGCTCCACGATCGATTCGAAGCCGTCCGCGTCATCACCGCTGCGTAGGATGATCGGTGCCACCGGTGTCGGGCTGACCCGTTGCATAGCGGCGCGCACCGACGCAACGACCACCACAGGCTCTGCCGAGGCCAGCGCATGCCTGGCAACGACGCGGTCCGCCATGGTGACCACGCTCGGAGAAACGTGTTCGAATGGCAACGTCTCCCAGGCGGGAAGATGGAAGGCGGGGCCGAAGAGGGCAGCATCCTCCGCCAGCTCTTCGGCCTCACGCTCCCCCGGGACGATCCCGAGGACCGGCCTCCCGAGGCGGCTCGCCGATCCGGCGAGTACTACTGCCCTCAGGGGTGGGGGAATGACGATTCGGCCCTCGAACGGCGGGACGAGGTCGCGGCCGAATCGGTCGAGAATGGAGCTGAGCGGAGCAGGCACGAAATGGGATCGTACTGACGCGCACGGTCACACCGCGTCGCGTTGGGTGGAGAAGACGGCGCGGAAGCGGCCGAAGTAGTCGCCCGCGGAAACGAGGGTCACCACCACGGCCAATCCGATGAGCCATTGGTCGAGCCGCCACGGGCCGATGATGATGTCGGGTTGGAGAATCGCCACGCCGACGGCGACGAACTGGATGGCGGCCTTTGACTTACCCCAGAAGCTGGCAGGGACGGTTGACTGTCCGAGGGCGGCAACCCCGCGCAACGCCATGACCGCGATCTCCCTGCCGATGATGAGAAAGGCCGCCCAGCTCGACACGGTGCCGATGTCGACCAACGCGATGAGGGCGCCGGCGACGAGCACCTTGTCCGCCAGCAGATCGAGGAAGGCGCCGAAGGTGGTTGTGATCTGCCACCGCCTGGCCAGGAATCCGTCGGCGTAATCGGTGAGCGCGGCGACCGTGAACACGACGACGGCCGCGATCGTGATCCGGTCGCTGTCTGGCGAAGCGAGGATCAGGGCCATCGCGACCGGGGTGAGGATGAGCCGGATGACGGCGAGCAGATTTGGGATCGACATACCGTTTGAGATGGTAAGCGAGGGCGGGCAGATTCAGTGGCTAGACCCAGCCGGTGCTCTTGGACACGGCCTTCAGCCAATCGGCGTAATACGCCTGGCGCGTGGCTTCCGACATTGCCGGTTCGAAGACGCGGTCGATCGCCCAGTGGGAACGCAGCTCATCGAGGCTCTCCCAGAACCCGACGGCGAGCCCAGCGGCATAGGCGGCGCCGAGGGCGGTGGCCTCGTTTACCTTGGGACGAACGACCGCGACATCGAGGATGTCTGCCTGGAACTGCATCAGGTGGTCGTTGACCACCATCCCGCCATCGACCTTGAGGGAGTCGATGCTCGATCCGACGTCGGCCTCCATCGCCTCAAGCACATCGCGGGTTTGGTAGGCAGTTGCTTCGAGAACCGCCCTGGCGAGATGGGCGCTCGTGGCAAAACGGGTGAGGCCCGCGATCACCCCTCTGGCGTCGTCTCGCCACCACGGGGCAAACAGCCCGGAGAAGGCGGGCACGAAATACACCCCTCCGTTGTCCTCGACGCTCGCCGCCAGGTCCTCGACGTCGGCGGCGGACTCGATCAGCCCGAGGTTGTCACGCAGCCACTGCACCCCGGCGCCGGCGATCGCCACCGAGCCCTCCAACGCGTACTGGGCTTGCATGCCTTCGATTTGATAGGCGACGGTGGTCAGCATCCCGTTGCTCGACGCCACCGGATCATCCCCGGTGTGGAGCAGCATGAAGCAGCCGGTCCCATACGTGTTCTTGGCTTCGCCTGCGTCGAAGCAGGTCTGCCCGAACAATGCCGCCTGTTGATCACCGAGGATCCCGGCCAGCGGGGCGTCACCGAGGGCGCCCGGCGCGATGACCCCAGACGAAGGAACAATCGAAGGCAACAGCGCCGGGGGGATCCCGAAGACATCGAGCAGCTCCGGCGACCAGTCCAGTGTGGTGAGGTCCATCAGCATGGTTCTGCTGGCATTGGTCACGTCGGTCACGTGTTCGCCGGTGAGGTGCCACGCCACCCAGGTGTCCATCGTCCCGAAGGCGAGCTCGCCAGACTCGGCTCTGGCCCGCAGCTCGTCGTCGTGATCGAGCAGCCACCGGATCTTTGGCGCAGAGAAGTAGGTGGCAAGCGGGAGCCCGGTCAAAGCCCGGAATCGGTCCGCACCGTCAGACCCCGCAAGCTCCCGGCACAGCTCGGCGGTGCGGGTGTCCTGCCACACGATGGCGTTCCCGACAGGCTCGCCGGTGGTGCGCGACCACAGCAGCGTCGTCTCTCGCTGGTTGGTGATCCCGACGGCGGCGACATCCGACGCGGTGGCACTGCCAGCCTCCAGAGCGCTGGCAATCACGGCGTCGATGTTGTGTCGGATCTCGGTGGCGTCGTGCTCGACCCACCCCGGCTGCGGATAGATCTGTGCGTGCTCGCGTTGGTTCATGGCCACGATGGCGCCAGAAAGATCGACCAGCACGCAACGCGTGCTGGTCGTCCCTTGATCGATGGCTGCCACCAGCCGGCCCATCGGTCACCCTCCTGATCGGGGTTGTGGATAGGACACGGTACCGGCCACCGTCCCCGGCCGTTCGTCACCGAGCCTTCGACCTGCGTTCCCACGTTCTCGCGGCGGGACGCCCAGTTAGTTGAGCTCCCCCGCCCGCTCCCTCGCCGCCTCGCCTCCCGAGGTGGCAAACACCTCGGCGACCTGGGCGGCGCGAATCACCACATCATCGACGGCGTCCCGTTCGCCCTTGCTGAACCGGTTCAGGACGTAGTCTGCGGGGTCCACCCTTGGCGGTGGTCGCCCAACACCGACCTTGAGACGCCAGAACCCGTCGGTGCTGAGGGAACGCACGATGGACCGCACACCGTTGTGGCCGGCATCACCACCTGCCTGCTGTATGCGGAGCTTGGAAAACGGCAGGTCGATATCGTCGTGGATGATCAGCAGATGATCGCCGTCGGCACCGAAATAGCGGGCAAGCGGCTCAACCGCGTCGCCCGAGTCGTTCATGAAGGTACGGGGCACGGCGAGCACGACTTTGGCCTCCCCCATCTGCACCTCGGCGACGTCGGCCCTGATACCGAGGCGGGCTCGCTTGAACCGCTGCCCCGGCGCTACCGCGGCAACCACTTCGGCCCCGACGTTGTGGCGGGTTCCGTCGTAGCGCGAGCCGGGGTTGGCCAGTCCGACGATCAGGCTGCGGTCCACCGTAGAGCTCAGCCCTCTTCGGCGGTGTCTTCCCCACCGTCTGCGGCTTCGGCTCCCTCTTCGCCCTCGACCGGTTCACCCTCTTCGCCCTCTTCGAGCTCCTCGCCCTCGAGCACCTCGACCTCGGGCTCTTCCTCGATGCCCGGCAACAGCACGGTGACCAGGGGGCGATCGGCATCCGTGGTGTAGGTGACCCCCTCGATCGCGGCAAGGTCGGCGACCTTGAGCGAGTCGCCGATGCCGAGGTGGCTGATGTCCACCTCGATCGATGAAGGGATGGCAGTCGGCAGGGCAAGGATGGCGACGGTGGTCTCGATCGCCTCGATGAAGCCCTCCTCCTCGCGCACTCCGAGGGGGACACCCACGTAGGCGAGGGCGACTTCGGCCTCGATCTCGATGTCGAGGGACACCTTGATGAGGTCGACGTGGGTGATGGTGCCGCGCACCGGGTCGCGCTGGATCTCTCGAGCAACGGCCAAGACTTCGCCGCCGTCCTCGACGACGACGTTGATCAGGGCGTTGAGGCCCGCCTCCGTACGCAGCGTTGCGTCCAGCTCGCGGCGATCGATGCTGATCGACATCGTTTCCAGGCCGGTTCCGTACACGACCGCGGGGATGCGTCCTTCCAGCCGCATTCGGCGAGCGGGACGGGTTCCCGAGGTGGTCCGTTTCTGGGCGGGAAGGGTCTCCTGCTCCATGTCTGACTCCGTGGCTATTGGTGGTTGTCGACTCAGCTACTCCGACACCGAAGCGGGTGAAAGTCTAGGTGTTGCCTGCTCCAAACCTCAGCCGGCAATGAAGCTCAGCCGTACTGTGCGGCTCGGGTTGTCCGCGTTCGGGTCGACGAAGAGGATCGATTGCCATGTTCCCAAGGCGGGGCGGCCGTCGATGACCGGGATGGTGACCGAAGGCGACACGAGCGCCGGCAGCACGTGGTCCGCTCCATGACCCTCGGATCCGTGACGATGCCGGTAGCGATCGTCGCGCCTTGGCAAGATTTCGTCGATTACATCCATGAGATCGGCGTCACTGCCGGCACCGGTCTCGATGATGGCGATCCCCGCAGTGGCGTGTGGGACGAACACGGACACCAGCCCGTCTCCCTTGCCGGCGACGAACGCCGCGACCTCGCCCGTCAGATCGAAGGTCCCCCTGGTTCCCCCGGTGTCGATCGTGATCGTGTGCGTATCCATGGTCCTCGCGACTTGCCACTTGCGACTTGCGACTCAGATGTTCTCGCCCTGGAAGATCTCGCTCACCGAGGCGTCGGCGAAGATGGCATTCATCGCTCCGGCCAGGATGGGGCCGATCGACAGAACCGTCAGGGAGTCGAGATGGCCGGCGTCGTCGGGTACCGGGAGCGAGTTGGTGATGACCAGCTCGTCGATCGGGGCGTTCTTCAGCCGATCCACTGCGGGCGGCGACAGCACGCCGTGCGTAGCGATCACCCTGACCGAAAGGGCGCCGCGCTCCTTGAGCAACTCGGCGGCACCGACCACGGTGCCTGCGGTATCGACCATGTCGTCGATGATGATGCAGTGCCGATTCTCGACGTCGCCCACCACCCACAGGGTCGACATTTCGTTGCGGACGTCCGCAGCACGGCGCTTGTGGACAAAGGCGACGCGGGCATCGAGGTGGGCGGCGAACCGCGAGGCGAGCTTCACCCGCCCCGCGTCAGGGGATACGATCGTCGTCGGGCCCTGCAGCGTGTCCTCGACGTAGTCGGCGAACAGTCTGATGGCAGTGAGGTGGTCGAAGGGTGCATCGACGAAGCCCTGGATCTGCCCGGTGTGCAGGTCGAGGGATACGATCCGGTCGGCGCCGGCCTGCAAGAAGAGATCTCCCATCAGCCTGGCCGAGATCGGCTCACGGGGCCGGCCCTTTTTGTCCTGGCGGGCGTAGCCGTAGAAGGGGACAACGGCGGTGATCCGTTTCGCCGACGCCCGCATCAGGGCGTCGATCATGATCAGCTGCTCCATGATGTGGAAGTTGATCGGGTGGGTGTGGCTCTGGATCACGAAGGTGTCGGCGCCGCGAACGCTCTCGGTGTAATGAACGTAGATCTCACCGTTGGCGAAGATCGAGCGCTCCACGCCGCCAAGCTGGACGCCGAGGATGCTGGCCACCTCCTCGGCGAGGGGCTCGTTGCCCGAACCCGAGAACACCATCAACCGTTTCCGGCTCGCAAGCTCCATCAGCCGCCCTCCATCAGCTGTCGCCGTCCTGAGCTGCTTGGCGCTTTCGGCGCTCAGCGTAGCCTGGCACCTCAACTTGCGGCGAACGCTCAATGGCGAGTGCGCCCGGAGCAACATCCTCGGTGATGACGGACCCCGCCCCGGTGAACGCGTCGTCGCCGATTTCCACCGGAGCGATCAGCATCGTGTCCGACCCGATCTTCACACGATCCCCGATTGTCGTCCGATGTTTCTCGAAACCGTCATAGTTGACCGTCACCGTGCCGGCACCGATGTTGGACCCTTCGCCGATGTCGGCGTCGCCGACGTAGCTGAGGTGGGGCACTTTCGATCCCTTGCCGATGGTTGAGTTCTTGATCCCGACGAACTCGCCGGCCTTGGCGCCTTCACCAAGATCCGTGCCAGGACGGAGGTGGGTGAACGGCCCGACGATGGCCCCCTTCCCGATGACGGCTCGGTCGATCACCGCAAATCGGATCGTCGCCAATTCCCCAATGCTGGTGTCGGTGACGTGCACGCTCGGGCCGACCTCGGCGCCGGCACCCACGGTCGTCTCACCCCGGAGATACACATCGGGGTACAGCCGCACCCCGGCGGCAACGGTGACACCGGCGTCTACGTACACACGATCCGGGTCGACCATGGCCACGCCGTCGTCCATCAATCGCTTGTTGATCCGGCGGCGAAGGCTGGCACCGGCGGCGGCGAGCTGAGAGAGTGTGTTGACACCGAGGGCCTCGACTTCGTCGGTGGTCACCACGCCGACCGGGTCGTCACCGGCTGCGAACCGTTGGATCACATCGGTGAGGTAGTACTCGCCCTGAGAATTGTCATTCTCCAGAGAGGCGAGGGCGGTAGCGAGGCGGGCCCGATCGAAGGCGTACACCGACGTGTTGATCTCATCGATGGTGCGCTGCTCGTCCGAGGCGTCGCCTTCTTCGATGATCCCGACGACGGCATCGCCGTCCCGTAGCACCCTCCCGTATCCGGTCGGGTCGCTGATCGCGGCAACAAGCATGGTCGCCACGTTGCCGGAGCGGTGGTGGGTGTCGACCACAGAGCGCAGCGTGTCTGACGAGAGCAGGGGCATGTCGACGGGGATGATCAGCACGGTGTCGACGTCGGGCGAGAGATGCTCGAGCCCGATCCTGGCGGCATCTCCGGTACCGAGTTGAGGATCCTGGATTGCGTGAGCGGCGCCCTCGGGCAGGGCTGCGGTGACGGCGGCGGCGCCGTCGCCGACCACGACGACCGTCGCCGATGCATCGAGGGGGGCGATGCTCTCCAACGTCCAGCCGAGCAGGGTGCGCCCTGCCGCGGTGTGGAGGGCCTTTGGCGCGTCAGAGCGCAGCCGGGTGCCCTTCCCCGCGGCGAGCACGACGACACCGGTCTTCATAGCTGCTGCATCGGACATCGCTGGGGGGACAGGACTCGAACCCGTACTGGATGGACCAAAACCACCCGTGCTGCCAGTTACACCACCCCCCAGAAAACGGGGCACCTAGAGGTTAGGGCGGTCGATCCTGTGGGCGGTCCACGGTGCGTATCACGTATCACGTACTACGTATTACGAACGACGATAGGACTAGCGGCCTTCAGTGGTCTGCTCGTCAACGACCTGCCAGCCGAACGAGACTGGCGACGCGGCGCGGGTAGCGCGGGCCTCGGGTGGAGCCATGGTCACCGCGTCCTCGGCTTCACCGATGGTCGAGAAGTACCCAAAGAGGGCGGAACCGCTCCCGGTCATCGCCACCGGAATACCCCAGGACGCTTCGAGTTCGGCCCGCCAATCGTCGAGCGCGGCAACAACCGCTACTGCGGCCGGGTACAGGTCGTTGGCCAGTGCTGGGTAGTCGCGCAATGCGGGAGGAAGCGCAAACGCCGGGACGACCGGCCCGTCGGGGCCGCCGAGATCATCCCACGCGGCATAAACGAGGGGCGTCTCCAATCGGAATGGTGGAACCACTAGTGCCAGAGCAAAGCCCTCGGCATCCGGCTCCGGGGATACGAACTCACCGATGCCGGTGACGAGTGCGGTTCCACCGACAAGCGCAAACGGGACGTCCGCGCCGAGATCGACGGCGAGTCGGCGCACCTCGTCGAAGGAGACTCCGAACCGACGCGAGGCGAGGATGAGCGCAGCCGCGGCGTCGGCGCTGCCCCCACCGAGCCCGGCACCGTCGGGTATCGACTTCTGCACCGTCACCTGCATCGGCTCCGACGATCCGGCGACCGCGCGCACCCTATCGGCCGCCGCCCACGCCAGGTTGTCTTCGTCGGCGGGGGCCATGTCGTTGGATACCACCACCTCATCGGCCTCGGCGTCGGCAACGGTGACCTCATCCAGCCAATCGATGGTTTGAGTCAGGCTGTGAAGCGGGTGGTAGCCGTCGCTACGCGGCGCCTCGACCTTCAACCCGAGGTTGACCTTGGCGCTTGCTCTTGACATGCTCATGTGGCGACGGCTTCAGCCAGGCGGACAAAATCATCCGGTGCGAGCTCCTCGGCTCGTCTGGTTGGATCGATGCCGGCCCGCTCCAACGCAGCCGCCGGATCGTCGAGCAGCGAGGCAAGGCTGCCGCGCAGCATCTTCCTCCGTTGCTGAAACGCAGTCACTGCCAGCGCAATGGCTTGCTCGGCCTTGGCCGGGGGCACCACCCGCTGCAACTCCACGACGGTGGAGCCGACGTTCGGCTCCGGATAGAACACGTCGGGGCGAAGGGAAAACGCCGCCCCACCCGTGGCGTGGAGGGCGGCCACGATGCTGGGAATGCCATACACCTTGGAGCCGGGTTGAGCGAAAAGGCGTTGCGCGACCTCGGTCTGAACGGTGACCACGAACCGATCGATGCGTGGCGCAAAGCGCAGCGCATCGAGCAGGATCCCGGTTCCCACGTTGTACGGGAGGTTGGCGACGAGCGCCCAGGGCTCGCCGCTGAGGGCATCCTGGAGATCGACCCGCGACGCGTCCTGGTGACGGATCTCGACGTTCGGCATCCCCTCGAGCACCTCATGGAGCACACCGACCAGGCCCTCGTCAATCTCGTAGACGATGACGGACGCACCAGCCGCGGCGAGCTCAGCGGTCAGGGTCCCGGTACCGCCACCGACCTCGATCACCCTCGAGTCTGGACCGACACCAGAGAGCGCCACGATCTTGCGGATGATGTTGGGGTCGGCAAGGAAATGCTGTCCAAGCGTCTTGCGCGGGGTCAGCTCGTGACTTGCCAGCAGCTGGCGGATGTGGGTCCGCCCTTGCGGCGTCGCATCAGGCACCGGCGGCTCCAGGCGGAGCCCCGCCGAACACGCGGGCGGCGTGGGCGGTGGAGAGCTCGGCAACGGTTTCGATGTCGATCCCCCAAACCCCGGCAAGGGCGTGGCCATTGAGGATCGCCCATTCGGGGCGGTTTTCCTCTCCCCGATGCGGGTCCGGTGCCAGATACGGGCTATCGGTTTCGACCAGCGTCCGCTCGGGTGGGGCTTCTGCGGCACCGCGGCGAACGGTGTCACCGGTGGCGAACGTGATCGGTCCGGCATAGGAGAAGGTGACACCGAGGTCGCGAAAGCGCTTGGTCCAGCGGGGTCCCCCGGTCCAGCAATGCATGACCGCCCGCTCCCCGAGTGCGGCCGATTCGAGGATGTCGTGGACATCGGCAAAGGCGTCCCGCACATGCACGATGACCGGGATGTCCAGCTGCACACCGAGCTCGACCTGGCCGGCGAACGCAGAGCGCTGCTGATCGCGGGGGGAGAGATCGCGGTAGTAGTCGAGGCCGCACTCACCGACGGCGTCGGCGTCGACGGCCAGCGCTGCGATCCGTCCCCGCTCGGCTTCCCATTTGCTGGCATCGTGCGGGTGCAGCCCTGCGCTCCAGCGGACCCTGTCGGGATGCCGACCAGCGATGGCTCGTGCTTGGACGCTCGTCTCCAGGTCGGTCCCCGGGCACATGATCCACGAGATCCCTGCGGCGACGGCGCGTTCGATGATGGTTGCCGGATCCTCGGCCATGAGGAACAGATGGGAGTGGCTGTCGACCCAACTGGTCACGGCTACTCCTCCTCGTCGATCGGCTCCATCTTGGCGTAGAGGGGGCCGAGGTCGGTGAGCTTGGTCCCTTCCGCGATCTCGGGACGCCGCCACGACGGCCCATGTTCGTCGAGCTCGACACCGAGTGCTCGCAGCACACTCGTGGTCGTGAACGGAAGGTAGGGGTACAGGGCGACCGCGATTGCGGCGATGGCGTCGAGGGCAACCTTGAGGGTGGTCCCGGTTCGTTCCGTGTCGCTCGCCGCCGTCTTCCACGGCTCCCGTTCGTTCAGGTAGGCATTCACCGTCTGGGCGCCGGCCATGGCACGTTGCAGCCCTGCGCGCAACTTGACGGCACCGATCAGATCGCCGACCTCATCGAGGGTGGCGTCGGCGTTGGCGATCAACGCAGCATCTCGCTTGTCGACGTCCACGGCCGGAGGGACGACGCTGTCGAAATAGCGACCGGTCATCGCAACCACCCGGTTGACCAGGTTGCCCCACGTCGCCACCAGCTCCTCGTTCACCCGCCTCACCAGGTCCTCGACGGTGATCTCGGTGTCGGAGGTCTCCGGGAAGTTGATCGCCACCGCGTAACGCAGCGCGTCCGGCTCGAACCGCTCTGTGTACCAGCCGATCGACCGTCCGATGCCGCGACTCGCCGACGCCTGCTCACCGCCGAAGGTGACGAACTGATTTGCAGGCACGTCTGTTGGCAGGTTCAGTCCGCCGTAGCCCATGAGCATCGCCGGCCAATAGACGGCGTGGAACGGAATGTTGTCCTTGCCGATGAAGTAATAGGACTCCGCGTCCGGGTCCTCCCACCACGCCTTCCAAGCATCGGGCTCCCCAGCCAGCCTTGCCCACTCCTGAGGCGCCGAGAAGTAACCCATGAGCGCCTCCCACCACACATAGATTGTCTTGCCAGGTCCTAGATCGTCGACCGGGAGCGGGATCCCCCATTCGAGGTCGCGGGTGAAGGCGCGGTCGTGGAGGCCGTCTTCAACCATGCCGATGGCGAAGTTCAGGACGTGCGGCCGCCAGCCCCGGCGGGTGCGCAGCCATTCGAGAAGCGGCTCCTGGAATGCGCTGAGTTTCCAGTAGTAGTGCTCGGTTTGGCGGAGCACCGGCGTATTGCCGGTCAGTTTGCTCTTGGGGTCGATGAGATCGGTCGGGTCCAGGGTCCGCCCGCAGTTGTCGCACTGATCGCCTCGGGCGTGCACGAACCCGCAGTAGGGGCAGGTCCCCTCCACATACCGGTCGGGGAGGAATCGCCCCGCCTCGTCGTCGAAGAACTGCTCGGTCATCTCGCGGTACAGATACCCGTTGTCGAGGAGTTTCATGAAGAAGTCCTGGGTCACCTGGCGGTGAGTGTCGGTGCCGGTGGTCGTGTACAGGTCGTACTGGATCCCGAGGTCCTCCCAGTTCTGGACGAACTCCTGGTGGTAGCGGTCCACGATCTGCTCAGGTGTCTTCCCTTCTTCGTCGGCGCGAACGGTGATAGGGGTGCCGTGCACATCGCTGCCGGAAACCATCAGCACGTCGTTGCCAAGCGCCCGGTGATACCTGGCGAAGATGTCCGGAGGCAGGTAGGCCCCGGCGAGATGACCGAGGTGGCGCGATCCGCTTGCGTACGGCCAGGCGACGGCAACCAGGATCTTCTTGGTGGTGGAGTCAGGGTTTGCCACGGGCGGCGATGCTAGCGGTCCGCCAAACGGGCGACATGGGAAGCGCTGTCACTTGCCGGAGCACCTCCTAAACTGCCTGATCAGACATTTCGACCCTTCCTGGAGGCTCCCGTGGAGACGGTGATGGTGCGCAAGATCGATGACCTTGGCAGGATCGTGCTGCCCGCCGAGACTCGGCGTCTGTTCAACATCCATGAGGGCGATCAACTCGAGATCAGCGTCGAGAAGGACGCCATCCTTCTACGGAAGCTCGAGGCAACCTGCGTGTTCTGCGGATCGACCGAAGACGTCGGCGAGTTCCTTGGTAGGGGCATCTGTGGTGTGTGCCGGGGCAAGGTCGCGGCGTAGAAACCGTATTACGTATTACGTAAGCTCGAGGGTCTGAGTTCCGGTCACCTTCACTCCCCCTCCCTGACGCCTTGGGCCTCTAACGCGGCTTCGTAGAGGATTCGTCGCGAGACACTGGTTGTTTCTGCAACCTGCCGGACTGCCTCAGACAGACGAACGCCCGCGGCGACTCGCTCGTCGACCGATGCCAGCGCTCCCGCCATATCGGGTGCCGTGTGGACAGCAGGCGCTATCACCAGAGTGAACTCCCCCCTGGGCTGCACGTCGGTTGTCCAATGACTCGCCGCATCCCCGAGGGTGCCCCGCCACACCTCCTCGTGGAGTTTGGTCAGCTCCCGCGCCACGACTACCGGCCGACCGGCACCGACACGATCCGCCAATTCTGCGAGGTCCTGGGCGACGCGGGTTGGCGGAGAGAACAGGACGGTGGGCCGGTCGTCGGCGGCGATCGCCTCCATTCGTCGCACCCGTTCACCGGTGCCCCTTGGCAGGAAACCCTCAAAGACAAAGCGATCACCGCCGAGCCCCGCTACGGCCAGTGCGCTGGTCACCGCACTCGGCCCTGGGACAACCGATACCGTCGCCCCAACTTCATTGGCCAAGCGCACCGCGCCCACCCCCGGGTCGGAGACCCCTGGCATGCCGGCGTCGCTGACGAGAGCGACGGTCTCGCCTCGGCGCAGCCGCTCTCGGAGCTCGCCGAGGCGCTGCTGCTCGTTGCCGACGAAGAAGGAACGGAGCTCGGCGCGGATCCCGAGTCGCTCCATGAGCTTCCCGGTGCGGCGCGTGTCCTCGGCGAAGACGACGTCTGCCCCCTCCAGCGTGCTGCGCAGGCGCGGCGAAACGTCCGCGAGATTGCCGATCGGCGTCGCACACAAGATGAGGGTGCCCTTCACACCGGCGAGGATGGCAGAACCGTGAGCCGTGCGCCCTGGGGTGGCGCCGGAGTCGACAATGGAAGCTCGAGCACCCAATAGGACCTGGAACGGACGATCCGCCTCGGGGCGAGCAGCCCTTCCCCAACGACGGTGCCCGAGCGACTGAGGTGGATCAGCCGCAGCGGCGAGCTGATCCCTCGCCCGTGAACCGAAGCGGTGTGCAGCAACACTCCCGATGCGTCCGGATTGCGGATCCCGGTCAGGCGCTCACCGAGGGAGATGGCGACAACGACGCCATCGGCCACCCAGTTCCCGTCCCGGAGAGTCACGCTGGCCGGCAACGAATACCGGGGCTCCGCTGGTAGCCTGGCATGCATGGCAAAGGCAAAACGTCGCAAACTCCGCGCTCGCCGCAAGAAGGCGAACCACGGCCGCAAGCCCAACGCCGGCCGCGGCTGAGCCGCGTCTGAGCCTCTTTTCCTATCGTCCGGTACGTCGTTTCGTCGCGTCTCCATATGGGAAACGTAGGTGAATGGCGACGGTTCCGGTAGATGTACGTCTCGGTTCGGTCACGTAATACGTAATACGTAGTACGGCTCGGCCTACAGTCCCAGCTGGGCCCTCAGGTCCGCGCCGGCACCCTTGTCTGTCGAGGCGATGAAGAACACCTGGTCGTCGACACGG
>PVMK01157934.1_pt1 | contig 47094 bp, 48 predicted proteins | sample 1853481 | NCBI WGS metagenome assembly PVMK01 (sample SAMN08533507, study PRJNA380276) | Marine sediment metagenome, whole genome shotgun sequencing project.
ACCCCGTAACCCTAGCCACTTACGACCCACACCGCGCAAACCTAGAGCGGTGCAGCGTGTCCCCTTTCGTGGCAGGTTCCTGGTGTGGACATTGCGATTGCGCTTTTTGATCAAGTCACCGCTCTAGATGCGGTTGGGCCCTATGAGGTGTTGCAGCGGCTTCCGGACGCACAGCTCAAGTTTGTCGGGCACCAAAGGGGCGAGATTCGGACCGACAATGGGTTTCTGGGAATGACCGTAGACCATACGTTCGACGAGCTGCCCAGCCCCGAGATCGTCCTCGTGCCTGGGGGAATCGGCACACGCGCACTGGTGCACGACCAAGTGATTCTCGATTGGATTCGACGCGCGCACGAGACGTCCAAGTACACGACTTCGGTTTGCACGGGTTCATTGCTTCTCGCCGCGGCCGGAATTCTCGACGGCCTCGACGCCACGACTCACTTTTCCGCGCGGCAGCTACTCACCAAGTATGGCGCCAACCCGGTCGAGGACCGGGTGGTCCGCCAAGGTAAGATCATTACCGCAGCCGGCGTCTCGAGTGGCATCGATATGGCACTCGAGCTCGCTGAGCAGCTCACCGATGCGACCACCGCAAAGGCGCTTCAGCTCATGATCGAGTACGACCCGCAACCACCCCACGATGCGGGCGCGCTTCACAAGGTGGAGCCAGCCGTGTTGGCGCGGGCACAGGAGCTCGCCGCACTTCGCCACTAAACAGCATCACCGGGAGCGGTTGTCCTATGAGAGGGCGCCGCCGTCGGTTCGAATTTCTGTGCCGTTGATGTAGCGGGCGTCGTCGGAGGCTAGGAAAGCGATGACCGAGGCGGCGTGACGGGGTTTGGCGAAGCCTACGAAGGGCATGGCGCCTTTGAGGAGGTCCATGTCTGCGCCCTCGGGGGCTTTGAAGTCGCCGTGGAGCGCCGTGGCGATGCCGCCGGGAACGATGCAATTCGCGCGGAGGCCCTGCTTCACATACTCCTGGTACAGGGACCGGGTCATGGAGATGATCCCGCCCTTCGAGGCAGCATAGGCGCTCATCCAAGGATGGCTTCCGAGCGCCGCGGTCGACGAGCAGTTCACGAGCGCACTGAAGCGATTCTTGAGAAGGTGCGGAAGCGCGGCGTGATTGACGTAAAAGGTGCCGTTGAGATTGATGTCGATGATCTGATGCCATTGCTCGAAGGTCATCTCGTGCGTGTGATACGTCCGTAGGATACCCGCGCAGTGACAAAGGGTATCGAAGCCGCCCATGTCAGCCGCGGCCTGATCGATCACCTCTTTCACACGAGCGCCGTCAGCGACGTTGCACTCGTAGGTCCAAGCTTTCACGCCTAAGTCTTCGGCAATCTTCTTGGTCTCCGCTAGACCTTCGGCATTGATGTCGATGAGCGCGACGTTTCCGCCCTCCTCGGCGATGCGCTGCGCGGTGGCCTGGCCGATGCCCGATGCCGCGCCGGTGATCACTACGTTCTTCCCTTCAAACCTTTTCATCGTATTTCCCGCTCGTTTGTGGTGGTCGCTAGTAACCGTGAAGCTCTGCCCAACGTCGTCGATGCTGAGAGGGCTCCCCGAAACTCATGTATGTTGCCTGTGCGCGCTTGATGTAGAACCCGATGTCGTGCTCCTCGGTGACGCCAATGCCCCCGTGCATCTGTATGGCCTCCTTCGCCACGTGAAGGAAGGTCTCGGACGCGAGTGCTTTGGCCAGAGACGCTAGACGGGGAACGTTCTCCGGCTGCTCGTCGATCACGCGAGCCGCCGCAAATACAACGGACCGCAACAGCGCGATCTCCGTATAGAGGGCCACCGCCCGGTGTTGCAGCGCCTGGAACGAGCCGATCGGCACGCCAAACTGCTCGCGCTCCTTCAAGTACTCCAAGGTGTCGGCAAAAGCCTGCTCTGACCCGCCCAACATCTGAGCGGCGAGTCCGACGCACGCACGATCGAACACCGATCGCATGAGCGCAACCCCCCCCGCGCGCTTACCGACGACCGCACTCGGCTCCACGGCCACACCCTCGAACCGAACCATTGCCGAGCTCTGGCCATCGATGCGGAACTGGCGGGTGGTCGTCACGCCCCTTGCCTTGGGATCCACCAAGAACAAGGTCTGCTCTCCGTCATCGGTTGCAGCTGAAACGATGATCGCATCGGCAATGTGTCCGTCCAGGACCTGAACCTTCTCCCCGGTGATCTCGAAACCGGTACCGGAAGCGCGCGCGACCGTGTTGACACGATCGAACCCACCGTGAGAGCCACTCTCCTCGTAGGCAACCGACACGAGCTTCTCTCCTGCCGCAATCCCCGGAAGCAACTCCTTCTTCTGTGCCTCCGTCCCACCCAACAACAGTGCCTGTGCCCCGAGCAAGAGCGTCGACACGAAAGGCTCCGGCATGAGCTCACGGCCGCTCTCCTCGAGCAGGACGCAGAGGTCGAAAAACCCAAGCCCAAGACCGTCGTACTCCTCGGGGATCTGCAGTCCGAGCCAGCCGAGCTCGGCCATTTCGTTCCACAGCTCACGCGAGAACCCGATCTCGTCCTTGGTGTCACGGAAGGTGCGCAGCCTCCCCGCAGACGCACGCTCTTGAATGAACTCGTGCGCTGTCTTCGAGAGCATCTTTTGCTCGTCGTTGAGGAGTAGAGAGGGGGCGGTGTGTCCGCTCATTTCTTCCCCTCCGGCAAACCAAGTACGCGCTTGGACACGATGTTCTTTTGAATTTCGGACGAGCCGCCCTCGATGGTGCTGGCCCGCGAACGCAGCCAATCTCGCGTGTACTGGAGGTCGTCGGCGTCGAAACCCGGGCCCTCCCATCCGAGCCCCTGAGTCCCCGCCACCTTCATGCCGAGCTCGAACCGCTTCTGCTTGAGCTCGGTGCCCACGAGTTTCGTGATCGAACCCTCGGGGCCAGGCGTACCGCTTTCTGCGCCCTGCTGAATGCGGGCGAGGGTGAGGTGAAACGCCTCTTCCAGCATTCCAAGACTTGCTATCTCGTCTCGCAACAGGGGATCTGGAATGGGCCCTTCTGCGACATCCAAGTGCTTCCGCGCTCGCGCAACGACCTCTCGCTGTGCTGAGCCGGGCTGACGCGCGATCGACTTGCCGATCGACGAGCGCTCGTACCCCAGGATAGCCTTGGCGATCGTCCATCCCTCGTGGAGCTTGCCAACCAGGTTCTCGACCGGTACGCGCGCATTGTCGAAGAAGGTTTCGCAAAACGGCGAGGACCCGCTGATGAGGTCGATCCGCCGGACGCTGATGCCCGGGGTGCTGAGGTCCGCGAGGATCAACGAGATGCCCATTTGTTTCTTCGGCGCGTTCGAATCGGTTCTCGTAAGGCAGTAGATCCAATCGCTCAGGTCCGCATGGGACGTCCATACTTTTTGCCCGTTCAGGACGAACTCGTCTCCATCGCGCTCGGCCCTGAGCTGCAGACTCGCGAGGTCGGAGCCGGCGCTGGGCTCGGAGTAACCTTGACACCAGCGCACTTCGCCGCGCGCGATCTTGGGAAGATGCTCGGCTCGCTGCTCGTCGTTCCCATACTTTAGAAGAACGGGACCAAACATCGCCAGGCCCTGCCCCGCGACGGGCCGAGGCACACCAATGTCCTTCAACTCGTCGTGGATGATCTGCTCGTGTGCCAGCGTCAGGCCGCCGCCCCCGTACTCCTTGGGCCAGCTTGGTGCGACCCAGCCCTTCTCGATGCCGAGATCGCGCCATTTGAGCACGTCCGGATCCGACTCCTCACACTTCGAGCCGCCCCAGTATCCCTCGAAAGGTCCGCTCCCGCTCGTCCCCCAAAGCGACTTCGGGGCGTTCTCACGAATCCAAGCTCGGGCCTCTTCTCGAAATGTGCCTAGCTCGCTCACGCACTCACTCCGCGGCGCCGGCCTTCTTCATGTCGAGCGCCACATCTTCGATCATGTCTTCTTGGCCGCCTACCGTCTTCAACCGACCGAGCTCGATCAGAATGTCCGTGGACTTGAGACCGTATTTGTCGGCCGCACGCTTGGCAAAGAGAAGGAACGACGAGTACACGCCCGCGTAGCCAAGCGTGAGCGAGTCCCGGTCGACACGAACCTTGTGCGTCATCAGCGGATAGACGATGTCTTCTGCGACATCCATCAGCTTCCACATATCGATTCCGGTCTCGACGCCCATCCGGTGAAGCACGGCAACGAAGATCTCGAGGGGCGTGTTGCCTGCGCCAGCGCCCATTCCTGCCGCCGAGCCATCGACTCGCGCCGCGCCTGCTTCGATCGCCGCAAGGGAGTTGGCCACCCCCATGTGCATGTTGTGGTGCCCATGGAAGCCAACCTCGGTATCCGCTCTGAGCTCTTTACGGAGGATGCCTACGCGGTCGGTCACGTGGTCTGGAAGCATGTAACCAGCCGAATCGGTGATGTAGATACAGTTTGCACCGTAGCTCTCCATGAGCTTGGCTTGCTCGAGCAACTGCTCCGCCGGGATCATGTGAGCCATCATCAAGAATCCGACCGTATCCATTTCCATCTTGCGGCCGAGAACGATGTGCTGCTCGGACACGTCGGCTTCCGTGCAGTGGGTCGCCACGCGAATGGTATGCACCCCGCAGTCGTGAGCCATCCGCAGGTGGTCAACAGTGCCGATGCCGGGAAGAAGCAGCGCCGAAACCTTGGCGTCCTTCATCTTGGGAATGACGGCACGCAAGTACTCTTCGTCGCTCGCAGCGGGGAACCCATAGTTGACCGAGGCCCCGCCGAGACCGTCGCCGTGCGTCACCTCGATGAGAGGTACTCCAGCCTCGTCGAGCGCAGTGGCGACCTCGACCATCTGATCGGTGGTGATCTGATGACGCTGCGGGTGCATCCCGTCGCGCAAGCTCATGTCGTGAAGCGTGACCTTCTTACCCTCGAGATTCATGCTGCCTCCGCGCGCAAAATTTCTTCGGCGATCAACTCGGCGGTCCGAAGCCCCGCGGCCGTCATGATGTCGAGATTGCCCGCATACTTGGGCAAGAAGTCGCCAAGCCCTTCGACCTCCATGAAGAACGACACGCGATTTTCATCGAACACCGGCCCGTTCTTCAGTGTGTACCCGGGAACGTACTTCTGGACCTCGGCGATCATTTGTTTGGCGGACTCGATGATCTCCGCCTCTTTCGGAGTGTCCTTCGTGAGACAGTGAATCGTGTCGCGCATGATGAGCGGTGGCTCGGCCGGGTTGATGATGATGATCGCCTTGCCACGATCCGCCCCGCCCACCACCTCGACGCCCCTAGCCGTCGTGCGCGTGAACTCGTCGATGTTCTTCCGAGTGCCGGGGCCGGCGGACTTCGAGGAGACGGTCGCGATGATCTCTCCGTACTCGACGCGCTGCACGCGGCTCACGGCGGCGACCATCGGAATCGTGGCCTGCCCTCCGCAGGTGACCATATTCACGTTCTGCTCGTCGCGGCCCATCATCTCTTCGAGATTGACTGACGGCACGCAAAACGGCCCGATCGCGGCCGGGGTCAGGTCGACCATCTTCACGCCGTACCTCTTGACCAAGTCGTTGTTCGACTCGTGGACGTACGCACTGGTCGCGTCCCAGGCGATCTGCACTTTGTCGTCAGCGATGTGCGACTCGAAACCCTTCACGCCGTCCGAGGTCGTCTCGAGGCCAAGCTCCTTCGCTCGCTTCAGACCTTCGGATTCCGGATCGATGCCGACCATCCAGACCGGCTCGATGATCTTGCTTCGAAGCGCTTTGTAGAGCAGATCAGTCCCGATGTTGCCGGACCCGATGATCGCTGCTTTCACCTTGGTAGTCATCTCTTCCATCACTCCTACGTGAACCGCACCGCAGCCGTTCCAATTCCCTCGACCTCGAGGCGCATTTGGTCTCCTGCCACCACGGGCTCGAGAGGCACCAGAGAACCGGATAGCACCACGTCCCCGGCGTTCAGGGTAATCCCAAACTCCGACAATGTATTGGCCAACCAGCTCACGCAATTCAGCGGGGAATCGAGAGCTGCCGAGCCCAATCCTTCGCTCAACAACTCGCCGTTCTTGTAAACTCGCATCTGGAGGCTCGGGAAATCGAGCCCCTTCGGATCCGCGTGTTCGTCCCCTAGGACGAACAACCCGCAGCTCGCGTTATCCGCGACCGTGTCCTGAATCTTCACCTTCCAATCGTGAACTCGACTGTCAACCACTTCGAAGCACGCCATGACGTAGTCGGTAGCCTCGAGAACATCGTCGTTGGTGACCCCGGGACCATTCAAATCTCCTTTGAGCTTGAAGGCGATCTCCCCCTCGGCGCGCGGCTGAATCAGTTGCTCGCTGATCGGCATCGACCCTCCGTTGGGATACACCATCGCGTCGGTGAGATACCCGAAGTCCGGCTGAAACACTCCGAGCATCTCTTGAACCGCTCTGCTGGTCACGCCGATCTTCTTGCCGATGATCTTCTCGCCGTCGTCGCTGATGCGTCGGTTCACCATCCGAAGCGAGACGTGATACGCGTCTTCGATCGTGATCTCGGGCCAACGCTCGGTCAGTGGCGACAACGTGCGGCGAGCACGAAGCGCGTCGTAGAGCTCGTCTCCGAGTGCTGTGATCTTGGCTTTGCGTGCGGCGTCGTCCATCTCTGTTTTGGGAATTGTCCCCTTTTTTAGCCTAGATCGTCGTTCAAGAATCTTAGGGTGAGGTCGTTGAAGAGCTTTGGGTATTCGACCATCACCCAATGGCCGCAGCTCGAGATCAGCATCGTGCGGGAGTTGACACACCGCGAGGCGATCTTTGGGGCGCCCGTTGGCGGACAGAACTTGTCGTTTGCGCCCCAGAAGCAAAGTACGGGGCATCGGATCTCGGAGAGTCGGTCTTCCAGATTGACGACTCGGATGCGCGCGATGTTGTCCTTGTGTTGCGTCATCGCGACTTGGTAGCGCTCTTCGATGACCTCGTCGGTGATCTTCGATTCGTCGTGAAGTTGTAAGGTGAAGACCTTTCGCATCGTCTCCTTGCTGATGCCTTCCTTGTAGAGGACGCGAATCATCGCCTTGATGCCCTCCATTTCCATGTACGTCTCGCGGGCTTCGAGGGCACCCGGCGCCATCAAGACGAGCTTCTCGACCGCGTCGGGGTAGTCGAGGGCCATCGTGATGGCGATCGCCCCACCTTGTGAGTTGCCCACTAGCGTTGCCTTACTCACACCGAGAGCATCGAGCAGGCCTTTGTGCTGCGCTGCTACGTCATCGAGCGAGTACGCGCCTTCCTCGGGCTTGGTCGAGTACCCGTAGCCCATGGTGTCAGGCACGATCGTCCGATAACCATGCTCGACGAGGAAGGGGTAGTTCCCTTTGAAGTTGCTCCAACCGCTCGCCCCCGGACCGCTGCCGTGGAGGAACAAGACCACGCCGCGGTCGTCGCGACCTGCGTCGTGGTAGTGCATCGTGATGCCCCCACCAACGTCAGCGTACTTCCCCTCTGGAACTGCTTCCACCACCATTTGAGGCCTCCTAAATGAAGAAATCGGTACTCGGCCTCCCGAAGAGCACGCCTCCGAAGTTCGCCTCGGGGCCATCGAGGTTATTTGCGTGGTGGAGCCGAATCGTGTGGATGTCTTGGAAGTGACGGTTGATCGGATGGTCCTCGAACGCCGCCCGCGCGCCACAGGCAATGAACAGCTTCTCGACTATCTCGGTCGACACATGAACAGCGCGCGCCGAATCGTTACGGAACTGCACACGACGTTCGAGCGGGATCTTCTCGCCGCGCTCGATGTAGCCGAACATCTCTTCGAAGTTTCGCTGCAGCGTAAGAACCTCGCGGTCGAGCAGGGCCGTCGCCTCGGCAGCAACCGCACTGTTGGCGGCGGAATCCGAAGCTTTGCCGCCGGTCGCCTGCGACACCTTGCCTTTCATGAACTCGATGTACTCGTCGAGGGCACCAAGAGCAGCCCCAACCGCAGGGGTGGAGACTGAACGCACGTGAATCTGGCCGAAAGGATAGCGAAATACCGGTGACGTATTGACGACGTTACCCGGGCTGTCCTGCTTGAAGCCATGGATGAACTTGTGCATGCGGTGGTCCGGAACGAACACTCCATCGACCAAGACGTCCTTGCTGCCGGAGCCACGAAGGCCAGACACGTACCAGTTGTCGATGATTTCGTAGTCCGACCGCGGGACGAGGAAGGTCCTCATGTCGGGCGGATTGCCTTCCTCTTGCGGAGCGAATCCACCGAGGAACACCCACTGACACGAGTCACACCCGCTCGAGAAGGACCACCGGCCACTCAGCTTGATTCCACCGTCGGCCCACTCGGTCTTGGCCACTGGCATGTAGGACGACGAGATCAACGTAGTGGGGTCGTCCTTCCAGACTTCGTCCTGGGCCTCCGGCGCAAAAAGCGCGAGCTGCCAAGTGTGAACGTTGAGCACGCCGTACACCCATGCGCTCGACGCGCATCCACGGCCGAGCTCGAGCTGGAGATCGAAAATGATCGACGGGTTCATCTCGTAGCCGCCGTAGCGCTTGGGCTGAACGACCTTGAAAAAGCCCAGCTGATGAAAATCCTCGATCGTCTCGTCCGGAATCCTGCGCATGTCCGCCGCCTTCTTGGCGCGCTCACGCAGGGTCGGAGTCAGGTCGCGGGCGCGCTGGATGAGCTCTTCGCGCGTGGGGATAACTGTGGGATCTCCGTCCATTGCGATTCTCCAAGTCACCGCTTTACAGCGCGGCCGTCACAGGCCATAGACTAGAACGTGTTCTAGCCCAGGGGCTGGAGTATGTCCAGCCGCCAATGCCAGGCATAATGCCCTGCTAAGCACCGGAAAGGACTCGATCCATGCCGATACCGAACGGCCTCAAAGCCGTCGATTTGATGATGAACATCCCCGATGGCGACCCGACCGGCTGGTACGAGTTCATCAAGCCCCTGCTTCTCGACGAGGAGAGCCGCAAGGTCTTCAAGATGCCAGCGCAGTACATGTTCAAGAACATTCCCGAAATCGGCGAGCAGGAGGACTACGTCGCGTACGCCCTCACCGAGATGGACAAGTGGGGAATCGAAAAGGCGATGCTCGGGATCTCAGGCCCCAACTCGACGAACCTCGACGCGTGTCGCAATCACTCCGACCGATTCTTCCCCTCGTACGGCGCCAACCCCAACAACGGCATGGAGGAGGTCCGCACCATCAAACGACTTCACAAGGAGCACGGCCTCAAGGCCGTCACCGGCTTCCCCGCCGGCCTCTGCCCTCAGGTCCCGATCAACGACAAGCGCTACTACCCGATCTACGCGACCTGCGTCGAGCTCGACATCCCGATCTGCGTGACTGCAGGGGTGCCAGGCCCGCGCATTCCGATGGAGCCCCAGAAAGTCGAATACATCGATGAGGTGTGCTGGTTCTTTCCCGAGCTCAAGTTCGTCATGCGGCATGGCGGCGAGCCGTGGGTCGACCTCGCCGTAAAGCTGATGCTGAAGTATCCAAACCTCTACTACAGCACGAGCGCCTTCGCCCCGAAACACTATCCGAAGTCGATCATCCACTACGCGAATACCCGTGGCGCCGACAAGATCATGTACGCCGGATATTTCCCGATGGGATTGTCACTCGAGCGAATCTTCACCGACATGCAAAACGTGCCGTTCAAAGACCAAGTTTGGCCGAAGTTTCTGCGCGACAATGCGATCCGCGTCTTCAAGCTGGACGAATAGGAGCCCCCGCTAACGTGCCTTTTTGTGCCAGATGCGGAAGGCGTAGAATGGGGAGCGCGCGAAGTCGTCCGGTACGAACATTTTCGCGCACTCCTGCACGGCGAAGCGTTCCTCGAGCTTCTTGTCCAAGCGGAACCCGCGCGCATGGGTGGTGAAGAGTAGCTCGCCGCCCTTGCCGAGCGATCGCATCGCTTGCTCGACCAGCCGCCTATGATCCTGGTGAATGTTGAAGTCGTCCTTGGTTTTCTTGGAGCGCGAGAATGTCGGCGGATTGATGAAGATCCACTCGTACTCGTCGCGGCTCTTGGCGATCCACTGCATGGCGTCGCTCCGAAAGAATCGGTGTTTCCTCGGATCCAGGTCGTTCACCTCGAAGTTGCGACGCCCCCAGTCGAGGTAGGTGTTCGATAGGTCCACGCTCGTCGTTTGCTTGGCGCCCCCTGCAGCGGCCGCAACGCTGACCGAGCACGTGTACGCAAACAAGTTCAGCGTTCGCTTTCCGCTACACTGTTCGTGGGCGTAGGAACGAACGTTACGGTGGTCTAGAAAGAGGCCCGTATCGATGCGATCCTCCAGGTTTACGACGAAGCGGAGGTCCCCCTCGGTAACGGTCAGCTCGGCGTCTCGTTGAGAAAGCCTTGCATACTGGTCGCCTTGGTCGTGCCGGTGCCTGACTTTGACCATGAGATCGTCACTGGCGATGCCAAGCACACCCGGAAGCGTGATCAGCACGTCTTGAATACGCTGCTTCACGAGATCGTCCTCGGCTTCGTGGGTGCGCTCATAGACGTGCACGACGGCTTTCGATCGGTAGCGGTCTACGGCCACGTTGTACTCGGGGATGTCCGCATCGTAGAGCCGATAGCAGTCGACTCCGTTTCGTTTGGCCCAACGCTCCCACTTCTTCTGGTTCTTCTTGATCCGGTTGACGAACATCTCCGCTTTGTCACTCGGCTTTCTCCAACCGGGTGCTTGCTTGTCCCCACCCCGCGCACCGACGATCGGTATCTCCAGCAGTCGGCACTCGATGGCCCCGTTGAAGAGGACGTGTCGCCGCGTGGGTCGCAGGCCGAGATACTTGAGGTTTCCCTGCTGCGCCGCGAACACGTAGGCCGTCCATCCGCCAAACGCGTTCTTCAAGGTATCGCCTAAGGACTGGTAGAAGAGAAACAAGGTGCTCTCGTCGCCCAAGCGGTGGCCGTAGGGCGGATTGCACACGACGATGCCGTGGTCGCTGGGCCTCCGTACCTCGGTGAGCGTTTTTTGAGCAAGCGATACGTGCTCTTCGACCCCGGCGGCACGGACGTTCTCTCGCGCGTACGAAAGCGCCGTCTCGGACGCATCGAAGCCATGGATTGCGGCAGGGCAATCCGCCGTGCGGGCAGCAAGGGCTTCGTTTCGCTCCTTCTGAAAGAGCGCGGGGTCATGCTTCAGCCAGTTCTCGAAACCGAATCGTTCGCGGAACAGGCCGGGCGCGCAGTGGGTAGCCATCAGGGCGGCTTCGATCAGGAAGGTGCCGGATCCACAGGTGGGGTCGACGAGGCTGAGTCCCCGACTCGCGGCTTCGGGCCAACCGGCGAGGTACAGAATCGCAGCAGCGAGGTTCTCTTTGAGCGGTGCCCTGCCGGCACTCTGCCGGTAGCCCCGACGATGCTGACCTTCGCCCGAAAAGTCGAGTGCGAGCTCGTGCGCGCCCTCACCGATGTGGAGGTGAAACCGGATGTCCGGGGACTTCTTGTCGACGCTCGGACGCCTGCCGGCATGGTCCCGAAAGGCATCTACAATCGCGTCCTTGGCCCGCTGGACCCAATAGTGGGAGGGGACCGAGCTTCGCGGGGATTTCGAGCTCCCAATCGCGAATGTCCGCTTCGAGTCGAAGTGCTCCCACCACGGAAAGCTCCGGAGGGCCTCATACAGAACCGCGTCGTCCTCGCACTCGAACGAAACGAGGGGTAACAAGACGCGCGACGCAACCCGCGACCAGAGGCAAAGCCGATATCCCTCCTGAAGGGTTCCGACCACGTGGACGGCCGTCGGTCGCACGGCGGTGACCTCGACATCGAGCGCCCGCACCTCTTCGGCTAGGACTTCCTCGCAACCCTTGGGGCACGGAAGAACCCATCTAAATCGATCGGAGACTTCGATGAGAGCCTCGCTACTTCTCGAACAGCAACTCGATCGCCATGTTGACGTCTTCGAGCACTCGGGAGGCATCGTGCAGACCACCGGCCCAGCCGACGAACGATGCGAACCAGACATTCTGAAGTACGGACGCGATTTGGCGTTCGCGCTGGTCGACGTCTCCACCCCATTCGGTTTGGTCGGCCGCGGCCTGTCCGCGAATCGCCGACATCACGACCGCCGTGATGAGAGCGTGAAAACTCGCGACGCGCTCGGTGATGTTGGGGTCTCCCGAGGCGAGCGACCGGACCGTGGCCTTGGCGAGATTCGGGCGCCGGACAAACCCACGGGTGATCGCGGCGAACACGAAGCGAAGCCGCTCTTGCGCCGTATCTCCGGGCACTGCCTTCTTGCCAAGTTTCGCGACGAGCTTTTCGCTCTCTTGCTCGAGGGCAGCAATGAGAATCTCTTCTTTGCTGGCGAAGCGCTTGTACACCGTCCCAAGCGCAACGTGCGCACTTGCGGCAACATCGCGTAAGCGCACTGCTTGGAAGCCATCGCGCTCGGCAAGCTCTACAGCGGTCTCTACGATCCGTTTGGCACGGTCATCCATGAGTCAATATCCCACCTCTGCCTGAGGCATGTAGAATTTCTGGTACCAGCGTCGAAGCGCGCCCACATCCCCGTCGCCGTCGCACAGGGTTGGTCGCACCCGATACTTCTTGTTTTCCCAGATTCGAATGTCTTCCCGGAAGCCGGTGATGATGTTCTGCCGGTACCCTTCCTGGAACTCCTCTTTGCCCTCTTTGACACTCGAGATGTCGATCATCGCACCGATGCGAACGTGTACACTGTTCTCGTCGATCGGCGTGTGGCACAAAAGCATGATGTTCGGGAGTATGCTTTGCATCTTGCTGAGCATGTAACCGGGACCGTAGTACGTGGATTTCAGCTCGAAGTGATCTTCGCCGCCACCGCGAGGATACGCGACACCTTTCACCCGCTGAATACCGATGTGGTCATTGAAGTCGTTGCTAAACTCGTTGGCCCACGTTCCGTGCACCGGTCCGAAGTGGCCCTTGTCCGCCAGGTTTTCGACGATCTCCTTGGGGTGCGTCTTGATGTGGATGAGATGCGAGCCCCAATCGGTCCAACCCGATGTGCCGTACTCGGGGATCTCCGGGATCTCCCAGGTCGGTTTCTCGCCCTCCTCATGGGCGTTCCACATGAAGATGAGCCCGTTCTTCTCCTGTACCGGGTTGTTCTTGACGCAGGCGCGGGGCGGAATGCGTTTCGCGTAAGGAACTTCGACGCACTTGCCAGTCTCGTCGAAGCGCCACGCATGAAACGGGCATTCGATCGTCTCGCCCTTGACCTGGCCACCGTATCCGAGGTGGGCACCTAGATGTGGGCAAAAGGCGTCATGAATGATCGCGGCTCCACCCTCGCTCCGGTAGAGCACCATCTCGCGCTCAAAGTACTTGATCGGTCGGACGTCGCCGGCATCGAGCTCGCTCGAAATCCCAACGACGAACCACCCGCGCGGATAGCCGGGGAAAAGATCCTCTTCTTCTTTTTGTGCTGCTGCTGTAGTCATGACGTCCTCTTCAGGCGGGGGCGGCTTTTACTCAGGCGCCCGCCTGTTCGCGGGCGATCTCCTCGGCCCACTTGTAGTCCGGCTTGCCACTAGGCATGCGGGAAATCGTCTCCGTGATCGTGATCTGTCGTGGGGTCTTATAGCCCGCGACGTGCTGCCGGCAGTGCCGCCGCACCTGCTCTAGCGTCAGCTCCTTGTTGTCTCGCGTGTTGAAGACCGCGGCGACCTTTGAACCGAACCGGGGATCCGGAACGCCGACGACCAACGCATCTATGATGTCCGGATGAGCCTTGAGCGCTTCCTCGACTTCCTCAGGAAACACCTTTTCGCCACCGGTGTTGATGCACTTGCTGCCACGACCGAGGAATGTGATGCGGCCATCCGCTTCGATGGTCGCAAAATCCCCGGGCACTACCCAACGCTTTCCGTTGAACTCCTTGAAACGCTCAGCGGTCTTATCGGGGTCCTTGTAGTAACCGAGCGGAAGGCGCCCGGAACGCGCAACCATGCCCATCTTTCCGGAGCCTGGCTCGATCTGGTTCCCTTCCTCGTCGAGCACGGTGACTTCGTCACCCATGTAGAACGACGGGCGACCCTCGTAGCTGTCTTCGTCTCCGGCTGCGCGTCCGAGATCACCAGCCTCGCTGGTTCCGAAGCTGTTGATGATCATTGCATCGGGGAGCAATTCTTCGATCTCCGCTTGTATGCTCGGGGAAAGGATGGCGCCCGCCGATGCGATAACGGCAAGGTTCTCCATGTCGTAGTCGCCGGTCTTCAGCTCATCGATCAGCGGAATGGCCATCGCATCGCCGACTAGCGAAAGCGTCGATGCGCCCTCCTCCGACACGAGGGAGAGGATCCGCTTTGCGTCGAAGCTCGCGCCGGGCTGAAGCACCAGTTTTCCTCCCGTGAGATGGCAGATCCACTGAGTGAATTGCGCCGATCCGTGAATGAAGGGCGCGCACGGAAGCATGGAAACGGCGTACCAGCCCTCCTTGGTTTGCTCGATCAACTGCTCGGGCGATTCCACCGGTTCACCACCTGGAGAGCCCCCTTGAAGCCCCGAGAAGAAGAGGTCCTCTTGCCGCCACATCACACCCTTGGGCATCCCGGTCGTACCGCCGGTGTAGATGATGTAGAGGTCATCACCCGAGCGAGATTCGAAGCCGCGCTCCTCGGATCCCTGGGACACGGCGGTCTCATATTCGATCGACTCCTGATTCGCGATGGCGTCGGCCCCATCTTCGATCACGATGAGCGTTTTGAACGGCTCGAACCCTTCCGAGGCATCGTTGATGATCGGAATGAAGCGCCGCTGCGTGATCACTCCCTCGAGATCGGCGTTCTCGATCATGTAGCGGACTTCAGGCGCCACGAAACGGTAGTTCACGTTGATGCCAATCGCTCTGATCTTGAAGAGTGCCAGAATCGCCTCGACGAACTCGTGACCGTTGTAGAGATGCAAGCCGATGTGGTCGCCGGCGCCAACCCCTCGTGACTTCAGGAAGTGCGCCAGACGGTTCGCCCTCTTGTCGAGCTCCGCATAGGTAAGATGTACATCACCGGAAGCGAGCGCTTCGTTGTCCGGAACCACATCAGCGATCGCCTCGTACAAGTCTGCAAGATTGTATTCCACTTCAGATTCTCCTGCTCATCGCTCCGAGCTCACAATCCACATCGCAAAGAATTGAGAGCCGCCGCCGTAGGCATGGCCAAGGGCGATCTGTGCACCATCCACTTGGTGTTCGTCAGCCGTGCCGCGCACCTGGCGTGCGGCCTCGGCAAATCGAAGCATACCACTCGCGCCAATCGGGTTGGTGCACATTACCCCGCCGGACATGTTGATCGGCATCTCCGCGCCGAGCTTCGTCTTACCTTCCATGGTCATCTTCCAGCCCGAGCCCTCCTCGGCAAAGCCTAGGTTCTCGAGCCACATCGGCTCGAACCACGAGAACGGAACGTAGATCTCGGCGCAATCGATCTCCGCGAGGGGGTCGTTGATCCCAGCCTGGTCGTATACGTCCTTGGCGCATTGCTTTCCTGCGCCGGGGTTGACCTGATCACGACCGGCGAAGAACGTTCTTTCGGTTCGCACCGAGGTGCCTTTGATCCACGCGGGATTCTTGACGCGGTCAGCGTGTTTGTCGTCCACGAGTACCATCGCGACCGCACCGTCCGAGGAGGGGCACGTTTCGGAGTACCGAATCGGGTCCCACAGCATGGGAGACGCCTTCACTTCTTCGAGCGACTGTTTGAGGTGGAGATGGGCGCATGGATTGAGCAGCCCGTGCTCGCGATCCTTGACGGCGACCATGCAGCCGGTGTCGAGGTGGGCGTCCGAGCGGCGGATGTACGCGCGAATCAGTGGTGCGAAATAGCCTCCCGCGCCCGCTACGAGCTGTGGCTGAAACGGAATCGCGGGGGACAGGGCCCACATCGCGTTCGACTCACTCTGCTTTTCGAACGCGACCGTGAGAACCTTCTCGTGTACCCCGGCTTGCACCAAATGAGAGGCGACGACCGCGGTCGAGCCGCCCACCGAACCGGCGGTGTGCACCCGAAAAATCGGCTTACCGGCGGCTCCGAGGGCGTCTGCGAAGAAGAGCTCCGGCATCATGATGCCTTCGAACATGTCCGGCGCCGTCCCGATGACGACGGCGTCGATGTCCTTGAACGTCATGTCCGCGTCTTCGAGGGCCTTGAGCGCTGCGACCCGGACGAGTCCGGGCATCGACAGATCTCGCCGGCTTTCGCGGTGTTTGGTCTGTCCGATGCCGATGACTGCACACTGCTCGGCCACTATTCCCCCTCCAAAACAGCAACGAGGTTGTGCTGAAGGCAGACGCCGTTGGTCGTGTGTGCGACCGCGCGGTCCGCTTCGCCGCCAAGGACGCGGCTAGCGGCTTCGCCAAACCGAATGAGACCGGCGGTCATCAGCGAGTTGGCCGCCAACGCGCCTCCCGAAGGATTGACGCTCACGTCGTCGCCGAGACTCAACGCGTCGCGCAGGATGAGCTCTTGATGCGCAAAAGGTGCATGAAGCTCCGCCACGTCGACTTTGCCCTTCCCCACCCCGGCTTTCTCCGCCGCGAGCTTGCTGGACGGCGAAGTCGTCAGGTCACGCTGCCCGAGCGAGTGGGGCTCGGTACGATGATCGATACCCCGGATCCAGGCAGGGCGCTTGGTGAGCCTCTTCGCAGTGTCGCCTGCCGCCAGCACGATCGCGGCTGCCGAGTCGGACAGCGGTGAACAGAAGCTCTTACGGATCGGTGAGCTGAGATACGGCTCTTCCAAGAGTGCGTCGACGCTGAAGTCGCCTTTGATCTGGGCATTCGGATTGTCGATGGCATTCTTACGATTGCGAACCGCGATCTCAGCGAAGTCACGCTCACTCGCCTTGCCCGAGTCGATGAGGGCCCGTGCCTGAAGCGCAGCAGCGCTGATCGAGTCCAACCCAAGCGGCTGCACGTAGTACGGGTCGTTCTGCAGATTGAGAACGTCGGGGACCGAGGCCAGTGAGCACTTGCCGAACGAAAACACGAGCGCGGTATCGATGTCGCCGTGAAGCAACCGGACCCAGGCTTCGTAAAGAGCAAACCCGCCGTCCATCTCGACGTGTGACTCGCGGATCGGAGGCCACGCCTTGAGGCCGTCGACGGCGGCGACGAACGAGAACGGACGTCCTGGCAGGTAGTCGGTGCTCCCGGAGCAGGTAAAACCGATGTCGTCTTGGGTGATGCCAATCTGTTTCATCGCTTCGGAGGTCACCGATTGGACCAGCTCGGCCTCGTCCGTGGCATTGGAAATGCGCACCGACGGAAGCTGCGCGAACGAAACGATTGCAACGTCGCGCATCAGAGGTGGTCCTCGTAGCTCTCGAATGGAGCGTCTGGCTGGCCGGTTGGCTCGAAGTAGAGAATGTTCTCGAGCGAAGTCTCCCATTCTTCTTGGGGCTTCCACTTGGCCTTCACACGCATCCCCATGCGAATTTGGTCGTGGGGCACGCCGCTGATCAGGTGATAGATCGGTATGTCGGCCCCATCGACCACGATTGCCCCAAAGCAGTACGGCGGCTCGAGCTTTTGCCCCGCGAAGGGAATTCGAATGATCGTAAATGTCGTGAGCACCCCGGTGTCGGCGACCTCGACGTACTCGCCCGTGGGATTGCCGGTGACCGGATCCGCCGCACGTGGGGGCACGTAGACCTTGCCAGACTCGGGGTCGCGGCCCCCGATGAGCTTACCTTCCTGTAGTCCCCTGAGAAACGCGGTGTAGTGCTTCCCGGGATTGACGTCGTACTCCAGACGAACCGGCCCAGGGAGATAGGGGAGCACCGGCTCAAAACAAGCGATGTCCCGAATCGTCCCGTTGCGCTCTTCTGCCCAACGGAGGCGCACGCGCATCCCTGTCTTCATTCGCTTCTGCTTCCGGGCGTCCACGACGTGCAACATGGCGTTGTCGGTGCCATCGATCTGAACCAGCGCGAACGCGAAAGGACGATCCAACGGATGCCCTTTTCGCGGCTCGGCCACCCATGTCCACGACTTCACCGTGCCAGCAGGTCGCAACTGCACGAACTCGCCAGTCGTCGCGTCACCCGCCTCGTCGTATTCGAGGGGCGGGCAAAGCACGCGGCCATCGGCCGTCTTGACGCCTTCGAGAACACCGTAACGAAGGCTTTCCAAGAAACGGCCGATCACCGGCCCGGTGCTTCGGGTGTACGTATATTCAAGTACGTACGGCGCCGAAAGGAAGTCGCTCATGAGTGTCTTTCGATGTGTCGTTAGCCCTGGGGGAAGAACTTCTGCATCTTCTGGGCGAGTGCGATGTTGCCCTTCACCTTGAGCTTGCGCGTGAGGAACGCCTTTCGGCCGTCGAGGTCGCCATTGGCCATCTCGAGAAACTTTGCAGCGTCCATCATGATGTGAAGTGTCGGCTTCTCGGCGGTGCCGGCCTCGACGCCTTTGAAAGCGCCATCGTCTATCGTGACGACCCAGTCGCCGCCGCCGTCACCGCTCAGGCTGTACTGCATCGTCGCGGTGACGCCCTTGGCCCCGTCGGCCGCGAAGCGATCCGCCAAGGTGCTGAAATACTCTTCTGTTGTGGCTACTTTGGCCATGCCCACCTCCCGGTTCGGCTAGAGAAAAAGGGTGAAAGCAAAGTGAAACATGTTCTATTTTGCGAAGGGCACGGCGTCAAGCCGCCACATTGCTGGAGCCGAAAAACCGCCATAGAAGGAGCGATCGAGCTCTGCCAGCGCCTCTACGGGCTGGGCGGCGGGTCGATCGACCCCACCACGTGCAACCCTGCAACGCATTCTTCGCCGACCCGGCGCGCCCAGATCACACGAGCACGCTTGTAGATCTCCCGACCGGTATGCGTGGTGATGCGCAAGTCGCAGATCGTGCCCGTCGAGAGCCAACCCCGAAGCGAGAGCTGGACACCAGCGGCGCTAACATCGAGCGCTATCGCCTCTTGCTGAAGCGGAGCCAGAATTTCCACGTGAGCATCCGATGGCCAGCGTGCCGTATGACGGCGATTATCCGGGTCCGCGGCCGGGCGCACCTCGGAGTGCTTTCGCAAGGGAGGGGGTCGGCTGGAGCGCTGTTTCGGTAACTTCGAGCTCATAATCTGCTTGGGCCGCGTAGTCTGCGCTGCGACCTGGACCTACATGATGCCTACCCTAAAGGCGGGTGTCGACAAAGAGGCGGATTTCCGTGCGGCGCTTCACAACCCACATCAAATCAGCTTATGCGTTCGATGATTGTGACGTTGGCTTGGCCGCCGCCCTCGCACATCGTCTGCAGACCGTAACGGCCGTCGGTGCGCTCGAGCTCATGAAGAAGGGTTGTCATCAGCTTGGCACCCGTCGCACCGAGTGGGTGGCCGAGGGCGATCGCCCCGCCGTTCACGTTCACCTTGCTCAGGTCGGCGCCGAGCTCCTTGGCCCAGGCAACGACCACGGGCGCGAAGGCTTCGTTGATTTCAACCAGATCGATATCGTCGAGGCTCATGCCCGCTTTTTCGAGCGCGTACTTCGTCGCGGGGATTGGAGCGGAGAGCATCCGAATCGGATCTTCGCCACGAACGCTGAGGTGATGGATGCGGGCTCGAGGCTTGAGGTTGTGCTCCTTGAGCGCCTTTTCCGAAACGACGAGCACAGCTGCAGCGCCATCCGAAATCTGGCTTGCGACCGCCGCGGTGAGGCGACCTCCCTCCATCAAGATCGGCAACGCGGCCATCTTTTCGAGCGTAGTGTCTCGGCGAGGGCCCTCATCCGCGGTGACGTCCCCGAAGGGAATGATCTCGCGATCGAAACGTCCTTCGTCTTGGGCATGAATGGCCCGTCGATGGCTCTCGAGCGCAAACCTCTCCAGCTCTTCGCGAGACAGGTCCCAATCTTTGGCGATCATTTCGGCGCCGTGAAACTGATTGACGGGCCGGTCTCCATATCGCTCGGTCCAGCCCACGGACCCCGAGAACGGATCGGGAATGCCGAGCTCTTTACCCACGATCATCGAGGCGCCGATCGGAATCGTGCTCATGTTTTGGACGCCGCCCGCAACGACGACATCCTGCGTGCCGCTCATCACACCTTGCGCCGCAAAGTGGACGGCTTGCTGAGAGGAACCGCACTGGCGGTCGATCGTGACGCCCGGAACGTGCTCCGGATAACCGGCAGCCAGCCAACAGGTGCGAGCGATGTCCCCGGCTTGTGTAGCCACGGTATCCACACAACCGAAGACCACATCCTCGACGATCCCGGGATCGATCCCTGAGCGTTCGACCACGCCCTTGATCACGTGGGCGCCGAGATCTGCGGAGTGAACTTTGCTCAGCCCTCCGCGCTTTCTTCCTACGGGCGAACGAACTGCGTCGACGATGTATGCTTCAGCCATCAAAACCTCGCTATGGGATATTTCTAGGGGTAGCGGTTACCGCCCGCAAGGCGCCGCCCCCGAAGTCTAAAGAATATGGCGACCGATACGCTCGCGGTGGAGAGCCGAATCGCCTCGAGCGGCGGCCAGTGCCCAGGCGCGTTTCATCCACATATGGAGGTCGCATTCGATCGTATAGCCAATGGCGCCGTGCACTTGAAGCGCCTGCTTCGCGACGAATTTTGCAGCCTCGCCTGCATAGATCTTGGCGAGCGAGACATCGACCTCGGAAGTCTCTCGGGCCGTGGCCATCGACCAACCTGCCCGGTAGACCATCGGACGAGCGAACTCCTGCTCGATCAGCGCGTTGGCGAGCCGGTGCTTCACTGCCTGCTGCGCGCCGATGGGCTTGCCAAACTGCTCTCGGTCTTTGGCGTATTGCACCGCCATATCGAGCATGCGACGGCTGAGGCCGATCAGTTGGGCAGCAGTCGCCAGGGTTGCGCGCTCTTTGGCTAGAGACAAGAGTGCTCGGCCGTCCACGTCGCCCCGCATGCGGTGAGCTTCGCTCTCTTCGAAGCTGAGGCGCGCCAGTTGGCGAGCGCGGTCGACCGATTGCTCGGGAACCGCGGACACCTCGGACATCGGAATGCAGTACCCTACCCCGTCGCGCTCTGCGATGAGAACGTCAGCCGAACCGGCATAAGGCACGAGGCTCTGGCCTTCGAAAGAGACGACGATCTTCGAATCGCCTGTAACGGCCGCGCCGAGCCACTGATCTTTTTGGACGTCTGTCCCCGCTGCGTCGAGAAGCGGAATCCCCACGGCCACCGTATCGACGATGGGTCCGGGCAACGCGGCATACCCGACTTCTTCGAACGGCAGGATCGAGTCGAGCTCGCTCATCGCCATGCCACCAGCATCTTCCGATGCAGTCATGCCGATGACACCAGTTTCGGCGAGGGTGCCCCAAACCGCGGCTGCACCTTCGGGGCGACCTTCCCATACGGCGCGAACGACCTCAGGCGCGCACTCACGTTGCAACACCTCTCGAACGGTGTCGCGCAGCATCTTCTGATCGTCGGTAAAGGCGAAGCGCATCGTCGTTACTTTCGAGGAAGTCCGAGCACGCGCTCAGCAATGATATTGCGCTGGATCTCATTGGTGCCCGCGTAGATGGGCCCCGCGAGTGCGAACTGGAAGCCCTTCATCCATCGTCCGTCGTCGATCGCGCTTCGTGCGCCTTCGTCGAGCTCCAGCAGATCGCCGATCAGCGCAAGGGCCGTCTCGTGAGTGCGAACGTCCATCTCGGACCAGAACACTTTGTTCATGCTCGAGTCAGCCCCGATCGATTCGCCCTGCATCATCCGAGTCACGGTCTGGAAGGTAAACCAACGGTATGCCTGCGCATCCATCCAAGCCTGAATGACCTGGTCACGCAGGACGGGATCCGAACGATCACGATATCGATGGTAGAGATCGATCAGTCGGGAAGCGGTGGCCACGAACCGACCGGGGCTCCGAAGGCTCAGCCCACGCTCGGAGCTCGTCGTTGCCATGGCGACTTTCCACCCTTGATCGACCGCGCCAATGATGTCGGCCTCGGGCACGAATACGTCTTCGAGGAAGATCTCGGCAAACCCCTCGTCGCCATCCAGGCGATCCACACCGCGGACGGTCACGCCTTCGGCATGAAGCGGGAACATGAAATAGGTCAGTCCGCGATGGCGAGCCTGTTCCGGGTCGGTGCGGAAGAGCCCATAGGCCATGTCGCAAAACGCAGCCCGCGTGGACCAAGTCTTCTGACCGGTCAGGCGCCATCCGCCCTCGACCCGCCGGGCTGTGCTCTTGAGCGAGGCAAGATCGCTTCCTGCGTTCGGCTCGGACCATGCTTGGCCCCACGTGACATCGCCGCGCGCCATCGGTCGCAGGATTCGCTCTTTTTGTTCCTCGGTTCCGATCTCGAAGAGGGTTGGAGCCAAGAGGAAGATCCCGTTCTGGGTTACGCGGCTCGGTGCTCCAACTCGGTAGTACTCTTCCTCGAAAATCAACCACTCGACCAGAGACGCTTCGCGGCCACCATACTGCTTCGGCCACGACACCGCGGCCCAGCCCCCATCAAACAGCCTGTGCTCCCATTCGATGTGTTGCGCGAACCCCTCACGCGTGTCGCCCGATGCCAGGGACTCGGTCGGTACATTGGCCTCGAGCCAGGTGCGGCACTCTCTGCGAAACGCCTCTTCGTCAGTTGTGAAGTCGAGGTCCATCGAAACGACTCATGCTCCCAGGCGGGCCAGGGTCTCTTCCGCCTCGCCCACGATGCGTTGAATCAACTCGGCGACCGAAGGTATCTCGTCGATCACACCCGTGACCTGCCCCGTCGGCAGGATGCCGGCCTCGACGCGGCCGTCCACCATCGATGCCTTGGTCAGCATCGGGGCATTGGCAGCCATCGCGAGCTGTGACCAGGTGAGCCCCTCGTTCTTTCTCATCGCAAGGCCTTCGCGCAGAAGGTCCCAGAACGACGTCCCCGTAATCCTCATGAGGGACAAGGCGTTGATCAAGGCTCGAGGAAAGCGAGTCAGCACACTGGCCTTCTCGAGCTTGTCGATGAGCATGGTCCGGATGACGCGCTGCGGATAGCCGTCCACCGCTCTGGTCACGATCGTTCCGTCGGCTTTGGTCTCGAGGTAGACCTCTTTGACGTGGTTGGGGACGTGACTCTCTTGGGTCAAAAGGAAACGCGTGCCCATCGCGATCCCCGAAGCTCCGAGCGCCAACGCCGCTATCAAACCGCGGCCGTCGCGGAAGCCACCCGCAGCGACCACTGGGATGTCGACCGCGGACGCCACGTCAGGAATCAAGATCGAAGTTGGAATCTGGCCGGTGTGTCCCCCACCCTCCTGACCCTGCGCGATGACCGCGTCAACGCCCCAAGCCTGTACCTTCTCGGCATGCCGGCGGGCGCCGATCGTCGGCATCGTCACGACCCCGGCATCCTTGAGGGTCTTGATGACCTTCTCGCCGGGGGCCTGCGCGAAGCTTGCAACCTTGACCTTCTCCCGGATGAGCAAATCGACTCGTTGCATGACGTCGGCTTGGTCGGCTCGCAGGTTCACGCCGAAGGGCTTGGTCGTGCGGTCCTTCAGCTTGGCGATTGCGTCGGCAAGCTCATCGAGGGTCATCGTCGCGGCCGCGAGGATCCCGAGGCCTCCCGCCTCGCTTGTCGCGGACGTCAGGCTCGCGCCGGCGACCCAGCCCATCCCTGTTTGGACGACCGGGTACTCGACGCCAAACAGGTCGCAGATCCGAGTGTGCAGCGTGCCGTGGGTCATACGGTAACTTCCTTTTGTGCGTACCAATGCGGATCGAGCTCGCGGAGAACGGCCAGTTGGTCCAAGGTAGGTACCGCAGTGATGTCCACGCGATCCGAGACCACCAACTCGAACCCCGTGTTCTCTCGAACTTGGTCAACCTCGACGCCGGGATGGACCGAGACCAAACGCATACGGTGATCCGGCGTGTTGAAATCGAAGACGCCAAGGTTGCTCACTACGCGACGAATCTCGTGAAAGCGGCTGCTGGCCTCGCCAAGCGAAGCCGCCCGGTCGTACCCAACCCCGCTGACCATGTCTACGTTCGGCACGAACACGCGCCTGTTGTGATTGGAGACCCAGTAACTCGTCGTGTGGTTGATCGTGTTGCCCGGAGCGCCGCGTACGCCGAGCAGCTGCGCCTTAGGGTGCTCCCACCGACCGATGCAGGCGATGTTCTGGTTGCCGAACTGATCGATCTGGGAAGCGCCCATCATCACGTGACGGCGTCCCCACCAAAGCGTTTCGAACACCGAACCGAAAGGCAACCATCCCTCGACGTCCTCGTCGGTCGGTTCGGTCCCGAGGGGAAGCGCACGCCGAAGCAAGAGATTGAACCCATCGGTCATCAGCAGGTTCGGTTCGAAGGTCGACTTTGCCAGCCGCGCGCCGAGACTCGGGGTGGTGCCCATCGCGCTCACTAGGATCTCGCCGTCGTTGCGAAAGCACTCTGCGGCGGCAAGCGCACAAACGTCAGCCCGCGTAGCCTCCGAGCGGCTCATGACGCCACCGCCTTTTGATACTCTCCCTCGCTGATCTCGAGGTACTTCTCGCGAAACGTCTTCCACTCGACGTCGCCCTTGGCGGTCGCGGCGTACTCGCGTTGGAACTTCTCGTCCCTCGCGTAGTCGGGTGGACATTCAGTGAAGTGCGCGCCCCCCGGCGCTTCCACCACGCCATTGGCCATCATGCGATTGATCAGCAAGCTCTGAAGGGGGCCTCCACGCACGAGCTCGTCGGTGGAAACGATTTTCTCGCAGCTCATGTAGGCCCGGTTGGCGGACATGCAGAAGAGGTTATCGAAGTACGGGTCGCGACCGAGCACTTGGCCGTTGCCCGAGGCATCGGCACGATTCATGTGGATGAACGCAACGTCGAGCCTGAGGGCAGGCACAGCGACGAGCTCTTCCCCGTCGTCGTATGGCGACTTCACCGTCTTGAGGTGGGGATTGATCTTCAACACGTCGGAGCCAAGACCGGCGCGCGTGGGAAGAAACGGCAAACGCTGCGCTGCAGCACGAAGTCCGAGGAGAAACATGCCCTCATCGAGCTCGACGGCTTCGATGGTGCCGTTCTGGCGCGCCTTTCGGAAGTGAGGCTCGAGCGGGATCGAGTCGAGCGAGACGAACCCGTAGACGGCCTTTTTCACCTGACCCGTCGCGCACAGGATCCCTACGTCGGGCCCGCCATAGGAGACCACGGTCAGGTCTTGAACACCTTTGCGAACCAGAGCTCGTACGAACGCCATTGGCTTTCGGCGCGAGCCCCAACCGCCGATGCCGATCGTCATGCCGTCGGTAATCTCGGCGACGGCTTCATCCGCCGTCATTCGCTTGTCGATCACGACCTAACCTCACTTCTTGTCGGCTTTGGGATCTCGCTTCTCGACGAACGCGTCACGCGCCTCATCGGCCACACCCGCCAAATTGAGCTCGAAGGTGAAGCCTTGCTCGAACCGATACGATCGATTGACGTCAACCGGGTCGATATTGTTGAGGCATTCTTTGGCCACACGAACGACCCTCGGAATCTTCTTGGTGAAGGTCTGCGCGACTTCGCGCGCCTTGGTGGCGAGGTCCTCCGGCTCGACGACCGCATGGACCGAGCCCCACGCGTGAAGCTGCTCCGCAGTCGCAGGCTCGCAAGTGAGTACCATCGCCCGCATCTTGAGTGGAGGCACGAGCCGAGCGAGATGCGTCGCCGCCCCCAGCGCTCCTCGATCGACCTCGGGAAGGGAAAACTTCGTGCCCTTGGCCGCAATGATGATGTCCGAGTTGCCGGCGAGCCCGATCCCTCCGCCCACGCAGTACCCGTGCGCGGCCGTAATCACGGGCACCTTGCACTCATAAACCGCCTTGAAGGCCTCCCAACAGCCACGGTTGGCGCCCAAAAGCGCGTCGAACCCCTCGGTGTCCTGCATTTCCTTGATGTCGACCCCGGCATTGAAGCCCCGACCCTCAGCACGAAGGATGACGACGCGGGTCTCGGGGTTGTTGCCGAGCTCGGTGATCACTTCGGCGAGCTCGAACCAACCGCTCACCGGAATGGCGTTGACCGGCGGATAGTCGACGACGACTTCAGCGATTCCATCAATGATTTCGTGCGAGATGCCCAATGCGTGTCCCCTCGACCTGGGGCAGAAGTGAAACGCGTTTCAATCCACCGGTCAAGTAGGCGCTAGTGCGGGGGCTACGCACACAACCGCTCGAGCGCCGCTTCGATCCCCGGCGTCACCAGCTGACCCATACGATCGAGCTCACTGCGGGCCGCGTCGGCCGCTGCCGATGTATCGGCCACGGTCAGCGTACGAATCGGTGGGGTACGAAATCGGTAGACCACGCGCAGAACCGCACGAAAGATCGCCTCAGGTAAGACGACCACGGTGCTGTAGTCGTCGCGCTGGAGCTCCTGGTGGCGGGCGTCCAGCCAATCGGCAAACATTCGGCGTTGCCTGGCCACAATGATGCCGGTGCCTCGCCGAAGCTCGATAAGGGCGACGTACGGGAGGTTCCGTTTGAGGTGGAAATCAGCGAGGTCCAGCATGAGCTGAATCTCCTCATCGGTAACCTGCCGCGGAAGCTTGAACGAATAGACGACGAGCGGTGAGAGCGTCCCGTCAATTTGTATTCGATCCGATTCGTAGATCGGATTGGCGTCCCAGTCCCAGTCCATGATTAAGCCAGTCGTAAAGAGATATGTGCCCAGAAAAGAGCGACTCCTTCCCACCAAAAGGAATGCCCGAGTATGACCGCGTTACATCGATGGTCAATCCGTAAACGGGGGTGTAATAGATCGGCCCGATCGCGAGCCGTTGCCTCGTCCGGCCGATGGCGATATCTAGGGTCCGCCCAAAAAGGGGCCTAAATGACCGATACAAATCGCGTGGGTCTGCAACTCCGAACGATCCCGGAACTCGTCGCACGACAGGCGCAATTGCTTGGCGATGCCGAGGCCATCGTCGACCGCGACACGACGATCAGCTTCGTTGGCCTGGCCAAACGCGTCGATGAAGCGGCTCGCGCCCTGATTGCGATGGGTATCGAAAGAGGCGACCGCGTCGCGATTTGGGCCCCGAACGTGTGGGAGTGGATCGTTACGGCGTTGGCGATCAACACCGCGGGCGCCGTGATCGTGCCGGTCAACACCAGGTACAAGGGCATCGAGGCGGCGTACCTGCTCGAAAAGAGCGGGGCGAAGGCTCTCTTCACGGTGACAGGGTTCCTCGACGTCGACTACGTGTCGTTGCTTCGCAACTCGGGCGCCAAGCTACCACAGCTCAACGATGTCGTCGTGCTTCGCGGCGACGCCCCGGACGGAACACTGACCTACCAGGCCTTCCTGGCGCACGCGAAAGATACCGCACCCGACGCCGCAACGGACCGCACAGCCGAGATCGACCCCGACGACATCGCCGACATTCTCTTCACCTCCGGAACGACGGGCAAGCCAAAGGGCGTGATGTGCACGCACGCACAGAACCTGCGCGTATTCGATACCTGGAGCTCGATCGTGGGTCTTCGAGAAGGTGACCGCTATCTGATCGTCATGCCTTTCTTTCACAGCTTTGGTTACAAAGCGGGATGGTTCTCGTCGCTCATGCGCGGTGCCACGACCTTCCCCGAACCGATCTTCGACGTGAATGTCGTGCTGAAGCGCGTGCAGCAAGACCGCATCACGATGCTACCAGGTCCCCCTGCACTCTATCAGTCGCTGCTGCTGCACCCCGAACGAGCCAACTTCGATATCTCGAGCCTCCGCCTGGCGGTAACCGGAGCTGCGTCCATTCCGGTGGAGCTCATTCGCCGTATGAAGGACGAGCTTCACTTCGAAACGATCATTACGGCATACGGGCTCACCGAGAGCAGCGGCGTAGTGACGATGTGTCGACTGGACGATGACCCCGAGACGATCGCAACGACGAGTGGAAGGGCGATTCCGGACGTCGAGGTGAGGATCGTGGATGGCGAGGGGAATCCAATGCCCCCGAATGAGCCCGGAGAGATCGTCGTCAGAGGTTACAACGTGATGCGGGGCTACTTCGACGCCGAAGAAGAAACCAAGAAGGCGATCGATGCGGACGGATGGCTGCATACCGGCGACATCGGCACCCTCGATGAACGAGGATACATCAAGATCACCGACCGATTGAAAGACATGTTCATCGTCGGCGGGTTCAACGCCTATCCCGCCGAGATCGAGAACATGCTCCTCAACATGCCCGGCATCGGGGAGGTCGCGGTGATCGGAGTGCCCGATGAACGCCTCGGTGAAGTAGGAATGGCTTTCGTCGTACCAGCGCCCGGTCGTTCGATCACCCCCGAGCAAGTGATCGCGTGGAGCCGAGAAAACATGGCCAACTTCAAAGTGCCTCGAAACGTCGAAATGCTAGACGAACTGCCGCGCAACGCGACAGGCAAAGTGGTGAAGTTCGAGCTGAGGGAGCGTGCGCATGGATGAGTTTCCGAAGGGCGTGGCCCTCGTGGTGGGTGGCAGTGGTGGGATCGGGAGCGCGGTCGCGCGCGGTTTCGCAGAGCGGGGAGTTTCTCTCGCGATCACGTATCGGAAAAATGAAGCGACCGCCGAGGAGGTCGCCGAGGACATTCGAGCCGGCGGCGGTATCTGCTCCGTGCACGGGCTCTCGCTCGGAGACCTCGAGTCGGTAGCTGAGTGCCTCGACGCGCTCGTGGAGGAGCACGGGTCGATCCATACGATCGTCCATGCGGCCGGCACGCACATCGACCAGCCCTACGTGAGCAAAGTGACCCCAGAACAATGGCGCAACACGATGGACTGGGATGTGAACGGCTTCTTTCACGTCGTTCATGCCGCACTGCCGCTCCTCCGACGGAGCCAGGGGTCGATCGTGTTCATCAGCTCCGCGGGGCTCAAGCGCGTCCCGCCGGGCGATGTCCTGTCGGTCGCGCCCAAAGGAGCAATCGAGGCTCTGGTACGCGCGATTGCACGTGAGGAAGGGCGATACGGGATCCGCGCCAACAACGTCGCGGTCGGCGTCGTGGACGCCGGAATGTTTCCAAAGCTGCTGGAACGCGGTGAGCTGAGTCAGGAGTGGATCGACGCGGCTACGAGGAACACGCCCCTTCGGCGCTTCGGAACCCCGCAAGAGATCGCCGATGCCGCCGTGTTCCTGGCCTCCTCGCGAGCCCGCTATATTACTGGACAGACCCTGTTCGTGGATGGAGGCTACACGTTGTAAGCCACACGACGTACGATAAACTCGCCGACGAGAAACCATGGGCCAAGTCATTTTCGACGAGACAGATCACCCCCTCTGCCGAATGACCTACCAGGGAGTGTGCGACGACGCCGAGTGGCAGGCACACATCGACCAAATGTCCGAGTGGGCGCGTCGCGGCGACGAGTACGCAGTGCTGATCGATGCCCAGCAGGTGGGACGGGTGTCGCCAATGCAGCGAAAGGGCATCGTCAACTGGATCAACCGCGACCGACAACACTTGAAGGCCAACTGCGCCGGTGGCGCACTGATTTTCGCAAGCTCGATTCAGCATGGCTTGTGGACGGCGATCGTGTGGGTCACGCCGATCCCAATCCCGGTCAAGGTGTTTCGGGATGTGCCCTCGGCGGAAGCCTGGCTGCGGGAGCTACTCGAGGAGAAAGCCGCATCGTGAGCACGGGAATGCGACGATGAGCGAAGACGCCTCGAGCCCGAGCCGGATGGTTGCGATCGAACGAGGGCTCCTTGCTCCGGGAGCGCCGTTCGAAGTCGGTGAAGAAGAAGTCCTCGGAGAGCGTGTCCGCGTCTTCGTCAACCGTCCCCGATCGCTTCGCGATATGCTCCTACGTGCGCGCGAGTTCGGCGACGCCGAGTACATGGTGTTCCGCGACGGCAACAGCGAGAGGCGCTACACGTTTCGTGATCACGAGCAGCTCGTCGCGAGCGCCGCGGCCGCCTTCTCAGATCGGTTCGGCGTGGGTCCCGGCGATCGAGTGGCCATCCTCGCGGCGAACTGTCCGGAGTGGGTGATTTCCTTCTGGGCGACGGTGAGCCTCGGTGCGATCTGCGTCGGGCTCAACGGCTGGTGGACCGAGGACGAAATCCGCTACGCGGTGGGACACAGCAAGCCCAAGCTTCTGATCACGGATCGCAAACGGGCCGCGAGAATCAAGGGCGACATTGATGTACCGATGGTCGTTGTCGAAGACGAATTCGACGCGTTGCTCGGCGCATACCCGAATGCCGCTCTGGCCACGCAACCGATCGGCGAAAGTGATCCGGCGGTGATTCTTTACACCAGCGGAACGACCGGACGCTCCAAAGGCGTGGTCCATACGCACGGCAACATGACCAACATGCTGATGGTGGCGTTCTTTCATGGCGCTCGCCTGATGGCGGCCAATCCGAAGCAAGCCGATCTTCCCCAACTTCCGAACACCATATTGGTAACCAGCCCTCTCTTTCACGTCTCTGGGCTCCACTGCGCGGCCATGACGGGACTTGCGGGCGGCGCGAAAACCGTGTGGCCCATGGGTCGCTTCGACCCCGGAACGATTCTCGAGCTGATCGAACGAGAAAAAGTAACGGGCTGGGGCTACACGGCCACGATGCTGAAGCGCCTGGTGAGTCATCCCGGCGTCGACCATTGCGACCTGAGCTCGCTTCGGTCGGTCGGTGGCGGAGGGTCCCCTATTTCGGCGCCGCTTCTCGAAAGAGCTCGTGAGCTCTTCCCGCAGTGCAGCCACACGATGGGTGTCGGCTACGGGCTGACCGAGGGGACCGCGTTTGCGACCTTGAACGCAGGCGAAGAACTGACGAATGACCCCGCTTCGGTGGGACGTCCCGTCCCTACCGTGGATGTCGAGATCCGCGACGAGCATGGGAAGCCTCTACCGGAGGGCGAGGAAGGCGAGATCTACCTGCACGGGCCCCTCGTCATGCGCGAGTACTGGGAAGACCCGGAAGCAACGGCGAAGGCGATCGAGCCGGGGCGGTGGCTCAATACCGGTGATGTCGGTCGGTTCGAGAACGGTCGCTTGTACATCACGTCGCGCAAGCGCGACCTGATCTTGCGGGGTGGCGAGAACGTGTATCCATTCGAGATCGAGGAGCGCCTGCAAGCGCACCCCGCCGTGGCAGAAGCCGCCGTGATCGGAGTAGATCACGAGGATCTCGGTGAAGAAGTGAAAGCGGTCGTCGTGTTCCACCAGGGTCGCGAAATCACGACCGACGAGCTTCGACGTTGGGTGACGGAGGCTCTTGCGTACTACAAGGTGCCGAGCCGTTGGGAGGTTCGAAACGCGCCCTTGCCGCGCAACGCGACTGGAAAGGTGCTAAAGCAACTTCTGCGCGACACGCAAGATTCGATGTTCATTGAGGAGTAGACATGCCCGAAGCCGTGATCGTTTCCACCGCGCGCACCCCCATCGGGCGTGCTTTCAAGGGCTCGTTGATCGAGATGCGCCCGGATGACCTCGCAACAATCGTGGTCCAGGCGGCTCTCGCGAAAGTGCCCGACCTCGATCCGACGCTCGTCGAAGACTTGATCATCGGCTGCGCGCAACCGGCGGGTGAGCAGGGGTACAACATCGGCCGCGTCGTCAGCTTGTTGAGCGGATTGCCGAACGTCCCGGGGACGACGGTGAACAGATATTGCTCGTCGTCATTGCAGACGATTCGAATGGCCGCACATGCGATCAAGGCGGGCGAAGGGGACTGCTTCATCGCCGCGGGCATCGAGTGCGTCAGCCGGTTTGGCCTCGGTCGGGCCGACGGCATGGAGAACACCATGAACCCGAAGTTCGCGGAGGCGGAAGCGCGGATGGCGAAGTACATGTCCGGAGAAGGCGGGGATTGGGAGCCCACCGGAGGCTTGGCCGACGTCTACGTCACGATGCTGCAAACCGCGGAGAACGTCGCGCAGTACAAGTCCGTCTCTCGACACGAACAGGACGAGTTTGCAGCTCTTTCGCAACAGCGCGCGGAGGCTGCGCAGAAGTCCGGCTACTTCGCAGAAGAGATCACTCCGGTGACGACGCCCAGTGGCAAAGTCGTCGACACCGATGACTGCCCGCGATACGGCACGACGGCGGAGAAGCTCGCGGGGTTAAAGCCGGTTCTGCTCGAACAGATGGGCGATAAGGCCACGGTCACTGCAGGGCAATGCGTGCCCACTCAACGATGGCGCGGCAGCGCTCATCGTGATGAGTGACACCAAGGCCAAGGACCTCGGGATCAAGCCGCTTGCACGCGTGGTTTCGACCGCCGTCATTGCGCTCAACCCGGAGATCATGGGCCTCGGGCCAATCGAGGCGAGCCGCGCGGCCCTCGCTCGCGCGGGCATGACGATCAGCGACATCGACCTCGTCGAGATCAACGAAGCGTTCGCTGCGCAGGTGGTGCCATCCGCCCGTGAGCTCGAAATCCCGATCGACAAGCTCAACGTCAACGGCGGCGCGATCGCGCTTGGTCATCCGTTCGGGCAGACTGGCGCCCGCATCATGACGACGCTGATCCACAACCTTCAGTCACGCGACGGCCGCTACGGCCTCGAGACGATGTGCGTGGGCGGCGGCCAAGGCATGGCCGCCGTCATTGAGCGGCTAGATTAGGGGTCACACGACTGACGGCCGTCGGTGCACTGGTAGACGCAGTAGCCGTCTACGCATGCTGGCGGCGACTCTATGTCACAAAGATCGATCGTACAGCCGCTCGAGCCTTCGCAAAGCTCGAAACAATCCATATCGCCGAACACGCCAACCTCGCACGACTGAGTTGGGACACAGTCGCCCATCGACCCACCCGAGCCGCCGGTGCCCATTCCACCGGAACCACCCGTGCCACCCTCCATGCATAGGCAGTCACAGAACCCATTGGCGTCACACTCGGCAGACATGACTTCTTCGCCGCCCGAAGCGCAAAACACTTCGCACTCCGCCTCGCACTCGGCGTCGTCTTCACAGGGGAGCGGCGGAAAGAGCTCTTGGCTGCAGTCGCTGCCCAAGAGCGCAAGCGCGCCAACCATAATCACGAGTGAAGGTACCCACCTCATCCGTCACCTCCGATTCTAAGTCGGGAGGCTAACCCGACAGGGCCGCGCCTTCAAGAGGGCAGTCAGTGTCGGCGCCAGCGTCAGCGTTCAGTGTCAGCGCCATTGTCAGCGCCGGCGCCCGTGGAAAAACCTACCTCTGCTTGCAAAAAATGAAACATGTTTCACTCTAGGGACCCGCAACGAATGAGCCCTTCGTGACCGAGGTCAACCAGCAGATTCTATTGAAGAAGCGCCCCGTGGGCGTGCCATCGGCCGACGATTTCGAGGCCGGCGAGGCACCCATTCCGAGCCCCGGAGACGGACAAGTACTCCTCAAGAATCTCTACCTGTCGATCGACCCCGCCATTCGTGGCTGGATGAGTGACGCAAAGTCGTACCTGCCGCCGATCGCGATCGGCGAGCCGGTTCGAAGCGGGACACTGTCCCAGATCATCGAGTCCACCGCGGAGGGGTGGCCAGTCGGGCAGATCGTCCAAGCGCTCGCAGCGTGGGAATCGTTCAGCGCCGTGCCGGCTTCGAATCTGCACGGAAAGGTCAAGACGATCGAGGGGATTCCCCTCCGCGCCATGCTCAGCGTGCTCGGCGGTACCGGCCTGACTGCGTACTTTGGCCTTCTCGAGGTCGGGCGACCCAAGGAGAACGAAACGGTGCTGGTCTCCGCCGCCGCGGGTGGCGTCGGCTCGATCGTGGGGCAGATCGCGCGGATCAAGGGTTGTCGCGCGGTCGGACTGACCGGAAGCGATGACAAGTGCGCATGGCTTACCGACGAGCTCGGCTACGACGCGGCGATCAACTACAAGACCGCCGATCTACGGATTGCCCTCAAAGAGGTTTGTCCCAAGGGGATCGACGTGTTCTTTGATAGCGTGGGCGGGGAGATCCTGAACTCGGTTCTCACGCGGCTCAATCGTCGGGGCCGTGTTGCGCTCTGCGGCGCGATCTCCCAGATCAATGTTGACGAGCTGCCTCCCGGGCCGAGCAATTATCTCCAGCTCCTCGCGAAGAGCGCCCGGATGGAAGGCTTTACGACTTTGGACTTCGCGCGGCGCTACGACGCGGCGCGCGCCGACCTCGCAAGTTGGATCCGCGCGGGAGAGCTCAACTACCGCGACGACGTCGTCGAGGGGCTCGAGAACGCGCCGTCGCACTTGCTTCGATCGTTCACCGGTGAGCATCGAGGAAAACTCATGGTCAAATTGGCCGACCCAGAGGTTTAGTCATGGCTCAGATCTGTGAAGGACGTGTAGTGATCATAACGGGCGCAGGGCGCGGCATCGGCCGCGAGCATGCGCTCGAGTTTGCACGACAGGGTGCGAAAGTCATCGTGAACGACCTCGGCGTGAGCAACAGCGGGGAGGGGGGCGGCGAGGAGCCTGCCGACGAGGTCGTCCAAGCGATCCGCGACATGGGTGGCGAGGCCGTCGCCAACGGCGCCGACGTCGCCGACTGGCAGCAGGCCGAGGACCTCGTGCGTCAGGCGATCGACACGTTCGGCCGGCTCGATGTCGTGGTCAACAACGCGGGCTTCGTCCGTGACAGGATGTTCGTCAGCTGCAGCGAAGAAGAGTGGGACGCGGTCATTCGCGTTCACCTGAAGGGCCACTTCTGCGTGTCCCGCCACGCGGCGGCGTACTGGCGTGGGCAGGTCAAAGCTGGTGAGCCCGTCGATGCGCGCATCATCAACACGACCTCGGGCGCAGGTGTGCTAGGAAGCGTCGGCCAGTCGAGTTACTCGGCCGCCAAGGCGGGCATTGCCACGTTGACGCTGGTGCAGGCTGCCGAGCTCGGACGCTACGGGATCACGGCCAACGCGATCTGCCCCATCGCGCGAACACGAATGACCGAAGGCGCCTTCGCAGACGCGATGAAGAAGCCCGACGAGGGCTTCGATGTGAACGATCCGGCCAACGTTTCGCCGTTCCTCTCATGGCTCGGCAGCCGGCAGTCGAAGGAAGTGACTGGCCGTGTTTGGGAAGTCTTCGGTGGTACGATCACGGTGTTCGACGGTTACCGCCGAGAACGGACGGTGGATATCGGAAAGCGTTGGGACGCGGCGGAGGTCGGACCGGCGGTTCAAGAACTGCTCTCAAAGGCACAGCCCCTCGTGAAGGTTTACGGTACGTGAGCGATCCCCTCGACTTCAGCGCAAAGGTGGTTCTGATCACGGGTGGCAGCCGTGGGATCGGTCGCGGTATCGCAGAGGCATTTCTCGAGGCTGGCGCCGATGTCGCGGTGTGTGGTCGCAAGGAGCCCGAGGAGCTGCCGAGCGCGGGCGGCAGGAGCGCGATCTTCGTCGCTGCCGATGTGCGAGATGCCGAGCAAGTCGAGGCGATGGTCGACGAAGTCGTCGAACGGTTGGGCCGACTGGACGTTCTCGTGAACAACGCCGGAGGGGCGCCTTTCGCCGACGCGGCGACTGTGTCGCCGCGGTTTTCGGAGAAAGTGATTCAACTCAATTTGATCGCCGCCCTTCACGGTGCACAACAGGCCAACCGGGTGATGCAGGGTCAGGATTCGGGCGGTGTCATCATCAACATCGCCAGCGTATCCGGAGTGCGGCCGTCGCCGGGGACCGCTGCCTACGGCGCTGCCAAGGCGGGGCTGATCAATCTCACGGGAAGCCTGGCAATCGAATGGGGCCCTAAAGTGCGAGTCAATGCGGTTTCGGCCGGCATGATTCGAACCGAGCAGGCGCACCTCCACTACGGCGACGAGGCCACGATCGCTCGAATCGCCGATACCATCCCGCTCAAACGTCTCGGCACCCCTGGCGATGTGGCAGGGGCATGCCTGTACCTCGCGTCGCCACTCGCTTCCTACGTTAGCGGTGCCAACCTGGTGCTTCACGGCGGCGGAGAAACGCCCGCCTTCCTGACAGCCGCCGCCGCCGATCGGGGGGAGTGAGCGAATGGAGTTTTCATTTTCGGAAGACCAAGACGAGCTCAGGAGAGCCGCGCGTCGATTTTTGGAAGTCGCTTCGTCGGAGAAGCGCGTTCGTGCAGCGATGGAGACCGAGCAGGGCTACGACGGCGCGGTGTGGGAGCAGCTTGCCGAGGAGCTTGCCTGGACCGCGCTCACGATTCCTGAGGAGTACGGCGGCCTCGGGATGAGCACCATGGATCTTCATCCGCTGATGGAAGAAATGGGCCGATCACTTCTCTGCTCACCCTTCTTTTCGACGATCTGCCTCGGCGCCAACGCCCTACTGCTCGGCGCCAGTCCTGAACAAAAAGAGCGCTGGCTGCCTTCGATCGCAGCTGGTGAGCGGACCGCGACGCTGGCGTACACCGAAAAGAATGGTCGATGGGACAGCGGCGGCATCGAAGCAAGCTATTCACGGAGTGGCGCCGGGTACGTGCTTCGCGGTCACAAGCACTATGTGCTGGACGGACACACCGCGGATTTGGTGATCGTAGCTGCGCGTTCCGAGCAAAGCAGGGGAGATGAAGGAGTTAGCCTCTTCGTGATTCCCGCAGATATGGATGGGTTCGAGCGGTCGTGGCTCCCGACGCTGGATCAGACGCGCCGGCAGGCAGCCATCGAGCTCAACGACCTGGTCGTTCCCACCGACAACCTGCTCGGAGAAGAAGGCCAGGGTTGGCCGGTGTGCGAGCGGACGGTCGACCTGGCAATGATCGCCCTCGCCGCCGAGCAGGTCGGCACCGCCGAAGCGTGTCTCGACATGTCGGTCGAGTACGCGAAGGTCCGCCGCCAGTTTGGCCGCGCGATCGGCTCGTTTCAGGCGATCAAACACAAGTGCGCCGACATGTTGATGCTCGTCGAGTCCGCGCGGTCGTCCGCCTTCTACGCGAGCGCCTTGGCAGCGCAGGGCGAGCTCGACCTCGCGGAGACGGCATCGTCTGCCAAAGCCTTCTGCTCCGACGCGGTCTTTCATTGCGCCGCGGAGAACATCCAGATTCACGGAGGCATCGGGTTCACATGGGAGCACCCGGCGCACATGTACTTCAAGCGCGCAAAATCCTCGGAAATGCTTTTCGGTGCTCCTCCGCTTCACCGCGAACGAGTCGCACAACGGATGGGTCTGTAATGGAGCTTCAGCTATCGAAAGAGGAAGAAGCCTTCCGGGACGAAGCCCGCGCTTGGCTACAAGAACAGCTCAACGGGCCGTTCAAAGATCTGCGTGGCCGCGGGGCATCGGGCGACCAGGACTCGTTCATCGAAGAACGCATCGCGTGGGGTAAGGCGATGGGCGCCGCCGGATGGAACTGCATCGGTTGGCCGAAGGAGCTCGGCGGACGCGGGTGCACGATCAAAGAAGAGGCGGTCTTCAACGAAGAGTACGTTCGCGCCAACGGGCCCGGAAACGTCGGACACATCGGCGAAACCCTACTCGGACCCACGCTCATCCACTTCGGGACACCCGAGCAACAGAAGCGTTTTTTGCCTCCGATCGTCTCGGGTGAGGAGATTTGGTGTCAGGGGTACTCAGAGCCGGGCGCGGGCTCCGATCTGGCATCGGTGCAAACGAAGGCTATCCCTCGAGGGCGACGAATGGGTCATCGAAGGCCAAAAGATCTGGACGTCGGGGGCGCACTACGCCGACTGGTGCTTCATGCTTTGCCGAACGGACCCAAAAGCGCCAAAGCACCGCGGGATCAGTTGCATCCTCGTCCCAATGAAGCAGGACGGGATCGAGGTGCGCCCTATCAAGCAGATGAGCGGAAGCGCCGAGTTCGCCGAGGTGTTCTTCGATGGGGCGCGAACACACGAAGACAACGTGGTCGGCGGCGTGAACAACGGTTGGAAGGTCGCGATGGGCACTCTCGCCTTCGAACGGGGCGCATCGACCCTCAGCCAGCAGTACCTCTTCCAGAAGGAGTTCGAGCAGGTGCTCGCTGTGGCCAAACGAACGGGCGCCGACAAGGATCCCGTGTTCCGGCAGCGGCTCGCGAACGCCTGGATCGGCCTCAAAGTCATGCGCGTCAACGCGCTTCGAATGCTCGAACACGAAGCGGCAGACCTCAACCGCGAGGCCCTCATCGGCAAGCTCTACTGGTCCAACTGGCACCGCGATCTCGGGAAACTCGCAATGGACCTAATGGGTCCTGAAGGTGAAATGCTGGAAGCGAGCCCATATGAGCTGACGCGGTTGCAAAAGTGGTATCTCTTCTCGCGAGCCGACACGATCTACGCGGGCTCGAATCAAATTCAACGCAACATCATCGGCGAACGAGGACTCGGACTGCCGAAGGAGCCACGATGACCAACAAACCCACCTATGTCGGCGGCCACAAGCTGCTCGAAGGAAAGACCGTCCTCATCACCGCTGCGGCTGGCACCGGCATCGGTTTCGCCACGGCAATGCGTTGCGTCGAAGAAGGGTGCGCTAGCCTCGTGATCAGCGACATCCACGAACGTCGACTCCAAGAAGCCGCCGACAAGATCGAGGCCGAGACCCGCTTCCGTCCGGATACGGTGCTGTGCAACGTCACCAAAGAAGACGAAATACAGTCCATGTTTGCGTTCGCCGTCGAAAAGATGGGCCACGTGGACATCTTGATGAACAACGCTGGGCTTGGTGGGTATGCCAAGATCGTCGACATGACCGACGAGCACTGGAATCTGGTGCTCGATGTGACCCTCAATGGGTGCTTTCGTTGCACCCGAGCGGCGCTCAAGCACATGATGGCACGAGGACGAGGAGCGATCGTGAACAACGCATCGGTTCTCGGCTGGAGAGCGCAGGAAGGGCAGTCGCACTACGCGGCGGCCAAAGCCGGTGTCATGGCACTCACGCGGTGCGCGGCGATCGAGGCCGCCGAGAGCAACGTTCGCATCAACTGCGTGGCACCCTCGCTTGCGCTGCACCCATTCTTGGAAAAGGTGACACCGCCTGGGCTACTCGAGGAGCTCCGGAAGCGTGAGGCGTTTGGGCGAGGCGCCGAGCCGTGGGAGATCTCGAACGTGATGGTTTTCTTGGCAAGCGACTACAGCTCCTACATGACGGGCGAAGTACTCTCCGTATCAAGTCAACGAGCGTGAGTGTGCTAGCGCTTGTGGGTTTGCCAGGCGTCGGAGTATCGGAGTAGGTAGCGGCGGATCAGGGGGGAGAATAAGCGCACGATCGGTCGCGCCCACCGCGACTCATGGCGAAACTCGCGGATGAAATCATGGAAGGTGTGCTCCTGATACTGAAGGATCGCCTGGCTCTCCGTCGTATCGAGCCAATCGCAGTAATAGGGGCGTTGTCCATAAGCCTCGGCGGGAAGCTCACCGACGCCTGAGGCGCCAAAGATGGCGGCATAGAAATCTGCGAAAGTCATCCTGCACGACTCGCCGCCACCGATCATGAGAATCCTTCTAAGTGCCTCGGGCGCCTCGATGGCGCGCACTTGGGCTAGCGCCACATCGCGTGGATGTACGTACTCGAGGCGCGTCCTGGGATCGATCCCGAAGAGGAGTCGAAAGATGTCTGGTGAGAAGTCCTTGGCCTGAGCCGAGACCGACACGCCGATGCGAAAGATCACCCACGGGAGAGTCGACTCCCGAATGATGCGTTCGCACTCGGTCTTGTTCGAGGTGTAGTTGTCGGTTCCGATCGCCGGATCGTTAGCAGTGAGCGGCGGTCCGCCAGGCACCCGCGGGCCACATACCGAACACGTCGACGCGTACACGAGCCGTGGGATCCTACTCTGCGTGGCCATCGCTTTCATGATGTTCTGGGTGCCGGCGACGTTCACGGCATAGGCGAGCTCGGGCTGCTGCTCGCTCATCGGCGCGAGGATGCCTGCGTTGTGGATGATTGCATCGCAACCTTTCACGGCCGCGTCGACGTCCTTCGTCGAGCGGATGTCTCCCCACACGACCCGAACCCGGTCGCCGAGGCGCCGGGCAGTTCGTCGATTCGATTTGGATGGCACATCGAAGGCGACGGCGGTGTGCCCCTCGGTGACGAGCCTCTTCAAAACCTCCCGACCGATCCGCCCGAACGCCCCCGTCACCAAAACCGGCATGGTCGCAAGCTGGCCCGCGTTCGCCTCAGCCTCAAATTGAAACATGTCTACATCCTGTTACCTTCCCACCCACGGAAAAGGGGACTGTCCCCTTCTGGGAGAAACGCGATGAAACTTGGTCTCTCGCTTGGTTACGCAGGTCCGAAACTGAACACGACGGTGGAGGACCTCGTGAACATGGAGAGAATCGGCGAAGTCGAACGCCTCGGGTACGATTCGATTTGGACGGCCGAGTCCTGGGGCAACGACGCGGTGACACCGCTCGCTTGGGTCGGCTCGCAGACTTCTACGATCAAGCTCGGCACCGCCATCATGCAGCTTCCGGGACGCTCCCCAGCCAACGCGGCCATGCAGGCCATTACGATGGACACGCTGTCCAAAGGTCGGTTCATCATGGGGCTCGGCACGTCGGGGCCTCAGGTGGTCGAGGGCTGGCACGGCGTACCGTTCAACAAGACGCTCACCTGGCTTCGCGAGTACGTCACCATCGTGAAACAGATCTTCGCGCGTGAAGCGCCACTCGAATTCGACGGGGTGCGCTATCAGATCCCGTACCGTGGCGAAGGGTCCAGCGGACAGGGCAAGCCCCTCAAGAGTATGGTACACGGACGTCCCGACATTCCGGTGTACACGGGGTCGATGGCGCCCAAGTCCCAGGAGATGGCTGCCGAGATCGCAGACGGTTGCCTCTTGACCTGCATGCACCCCACCCGCGCGGACGTTCTGATGGAGAACTTCAATCGCGGCTTTGAGAAAGCCGGCAACGGGAAGGGCATCCACGACTTCGACATCGCCCCGACGGTGGTCGTGATCATCGGCGACCCGCAGTACGCGATGATGCCCTGCAAGATGCAGCTGGCGCTCTACATCGGCGGGATGGGCTCCAAGAAGAAGAACTTCTACAAGGACTACCTCAGCCGGGTCGGCTTCGAGGAGGCCTGTGAGAAGATTCAAGACCTCTTTCTCGCCGGAAAGCGCGACGAGGCCATCGCAGCCGTGCCCGACGAGCTGATAGACGAGCTTTACCTCATCGGGTCGAAGGACCGAATTCGCGATCGTTTCCAGCGCTGGAAAGAGTCCCCGGTTGGGACCATGATGGTGGGCTCGCAAGACATGGAGACGCTTAGGTTCATGGCCGAGCTCAACTCATGAGGAGCCCATGAAGATCGGTATTGTCGGCGGCACCGGCCGCGAGGGTCGAGGCTTGGGGGTGCGTTGGGCCAAGGCGGGCCACGATGTGTTCATTGGATCTCGGAAGGAGCAGCGTGGTCGAGACAAAGCTGCGGAGTTCTCCCAAGAGTTCGACGTCACGTTGCAAGGGGGCGATAACGTCAGCGCCTGCGAGCACGGTGATCTCATCGTCGTGACGGTTCCATACAGTGCGCACCGGTCGACCTTCGAGTCGATCAAGGACAGTGTCGGCAAGAAGGTCATCGTCGACATCACCATTCCGCTGCAGCCTCCCAAGGTGCGATCGGTGAATCTCCCCGAAGGCCAGTCAGCTGCTCTCGAGGCACGCGCCTTGCTCGACGACGGCGCACGGCTAGTCGCGGGCCTGCATCACATCAGCTCCGAGCATCTCAGCGACCCCAACCACACGTTTGATTGCGACGTGCTCGTGTGTGGTGACGACAAGGAGGCGCGCGCGGAGGTCATCGACGTGATTGGCGACTTGGGGCTTCGCGGAGTCGATGCGGGTGTCCTTCGGAACTCCATTGCATTGGAGTCGCTCACCCCAGTGCTTCTGCACATCAACCGGCGCTACAAGAGCGTTGGCTCTGGAATCCGGATCACGGGTATCTCGGAGACGGAATGACCCCTGACGAACCGGGATGCGGGCGACCTCAGCGTCGGCTTGGAAATCCTGGTTCATGCCATTGTCGGCGTGCCGACCATCGACCGAGGCGATGACCTCGTCGAGGTGATCGTCTCGAGCCTCGAGCGCGCAAGCGTCGAGCTTCACGATGGGGATGTGCTCGTGGTCGCCAGCAAAATCGTGTCCCGCGCAGAGGACTGCTTCGTGGACCTGTCTACGGTGGAGCCCACGGAGGCCGCCAAGGCCCTGGGCGTCGAAGTCGAGAAGGACCCGCGCCTGGTCGAGCTCATTCTCAGGGAAAGCGAGTCCGTCTCCCGAAGAACCAAAGGCGCGCTGATCGTTCGGCATCGTCTCGGATTCGTTTCCGCAAACGCGGGGATTGACGCTAGCAACGCAGCGCCCACCGGCGCCCCCGACGACAGCGGCCCGTGGGTGCTCACCCTCCCCCGCGATCCCGATGCAACTGCGCGGACGCTTTGCGAGCGTCTCACAAAACACTTCTCCGCCGACGTGGGGGTCATCGTCACCGACTCCTGGGGCAGGCCCTTTCGAAGGGGGACGGTGGGCTTCGCTCTCGGGTCGAGCGGCATCCCGCCTATGTGGGACCGCCGCGGGACCCGGGACCGTCACGGACGCGAGCTCGAGGCCACGGAGACCGCCACGGCAGATGCGGTAGCGGCGGCGGCCGATCTCGTGGCCGGTCAGGCCGATGAGAGCCGCCCTTTGATTTTGGTGCGGGGGCTGCGGTTCGAACCGAGCTCGGAGTCGAGTCGCGCGCTATTGCGCGATCCGGAAAACGACCTCTACGCATGACCGCGAAACATCCAGAAGCACTCCGTGTCGTGGCTCTGGCGGGCGGCATCGGGGGTGCGCGACTCGTCGATGGACTCGACCGCGCACTACCTGCGGGCGCCCTCACCATCGTCGTCAATACCGGGGACGATTTCACGCACTGGGGTCTTCACATCAGCCCCGACCTCGACACCGTCATGTACACGCTTGCGGGACTGTCTCCCGAAGAGCGCGGATGGGGCATCGAGGGAGACACGTTTCACACGCTCGAGGAAGCTGAGCGGCGCGGGGCAGATGCATGGTTTCGGTTGGGCGACCGCGACTTGATGACACACCTGCTGCGGACACGCGCGCTTGCAACCGGGCAGTCGCTGACCCATGCCACCGCGGAGCTCTGCAAGGGGCTCGGCGTAGCGCGCTCGATCCTCCCGATGAGCGACTCTCCACGCCCGACGACGATCGTGACGCGCAGCGGCGATGAAATGACGCTTCAGACTTGGTTGGTACGCGCACGGGCGATTCCCGAGGTGAGGCGGGTCGAGTATGGAGGGGCCACCCAGCCTACAGCCGACGTAGTGGACGCACTTCGGTCGGCAGACCTCGTCGTGATCTGCCCGTCGAACCCTTACGTGTCGATCGAGCCCATCGTCTCCCTCGAGGGCGTCCGCAGGGCGCTGCGAGAAAAGCCTACGGTGGCGGTCAGCCCTATCCTCGGCGGCCAAGCGGTCAAGGGTCCGCTTGCTTCCATGATCACGCAGCTCGACGGCACGCCTGCATCCGCTCAGCAAGTCGCGATGCACTATCGGGATTTTCTCGACGGGTTCATCGTTCATGAGGGCGATGCGTTCCCCACAACCTTCCCTGTGCTCGAAACCAACATCCTGATCCAGGCCCGAGAAGATCGGGTAGTCTTGGCTTGGAAGCTGCTCGACTTTGCACGGAGCCTGCGATGAGCACCTGGGCATTGATTCCGATCAAAGGATTCGAGCGCGGGAAGTCTCGGCTATCCGAGGTGTTGTCCCCGGAAGAGCGTGAAGGTCTCGCCCGGGAGCTCTTCGAGCACGTAGTACGGGTCCTTCGAGAGGCCCCCGACGTCGACGACATCGCCGTCGTCAGCGACTCGCCGAACGCCCGTGAACACGCAGAGCGGCTGGGTCTCCTGGCGCTTTCGGATCCGCCCGGGGAGCCAGGTCTCGCTCGCGTGGTCGATGACGCGCTCCGGGAGCTCGCGATTCGCGGAGCCACCAGGACGATCGTTTGCATGAGCGACCTTCCGGATCTGACGAGCGACGACATCATCGGCGTCGCACGCGCCCTCACCGAAAGCGAGGTAGTGCTCGTCCCCGACCGGCTGGGCCAAGGCACCAACGTGATCGCACTCACGCCACCCACCGTGCTTCCAAGCTGCCTCGGCCACGAGGATAGCCTGCCACGCCATCTTGCCCGAGCACGAGAGCTGGGGCTGACGGTCAACGTGCGGCTCAGCAGTGGCATTGCGTTCGACCTGGACTCCCCCGTCGATCTAGCCCGTTTCCGAGAGCGGTGAACGACTCAAATCAAGCCCGAATCATCCCCAGCAGACACGCGGCCGATCGCTGACTACACTCCCTCCCCCATGGACGGGACGGTAACCACGCGCACCGCGCTCTTGGCAAGTGTTGCCATCGGCCTCGCGATCGCTCAGCAGGTTACAGCCCGCGCGACCCGCGACGCGCTCTATCTCACGCAATACGATGCAACGCAACTCCCTCAGGTGATGCTGGCCGCTGCGGTCTTCTCCTTGATCATTGCACTTGCTAGCGGTTACTGGATGGTGCAGCGGGGACCACGCGCCGTCCTCGTCGGGCTCGGGTTGACTAGCGCTGCGATCTTCGGGATTGAGAGCGCGCTCCTGAGCACGGCGCCTGACGTCGTGGCGACGGTCAACTACATCCAGGTCACCGTCATTGGAGCCATGTTGGTGAGCGGCCTGTGGTCGATCATCAACGAACGTTTTGACCCTTACTCAGCACGCCGGCGCTTCGCGCGCATTGGAAGCGGCGCGGCGTTTGGTGGCGTCGTTGGCGGTCTGTTCGCGTATTTACTTTCCGAGTACGCTGACTTGCAGATCGCCCTGTGGACCTTGAGCGGGCTCAGCGTCTTGGTGAGCATGGCTGGATGGCTCATCGGCCCTCCTATTCAGCGCGCGGCGACGGGGGAGGCGGCGGCGGGCCGCCTTCGAGCCATCAAGGGGAACCCCTATCTGACGCGCATCGCAACCGTCGTGATCGTCCTTGGCGCAACGGGCGCGCTTCTCGACTATTCGTTGAAGGCGATGGCCGAGCTTCATTTTGCAACGACTGCGAGTCTGCTGTCCTTCTTCGGTGTCTTTTACATGGTAACGAGCGTCGGAACATTGCTCGTGCAACTGTTCTTGACGAGGCCCGTGCTGCAAAAGGTCGGGTTGGGCGCTGCCATGATTTCGCTGCCAGCTGTGCTCGTAGCCGCCGCCGGAATCGGCATGATCTGGACGCGACTATCTACCGTCGTCCTGGCAAAGGCGCTCGAGGGAGTGCTCGCCAATTCACTCTTTCGTTCGGGGTACGAGCTTCTCTTCGCACCGATAGCACCGAGCCAAAAGCGATCCATCAAGGCGTTCATCGATGTGGCCTGTGACAAAGTTGGCGATGGGATGGGAAGTCTCATCGTGCTCGCTTTGGTTGCAGTAACCGCGACGCCTGCAGTTTCGTGGGCTCTCTTTTTCGCGGTCGTGGCGTCGATCGTCGCCCTGACGCTGACGCTCGCTCTTCGAAAGGGTTACGTCGAGCAACTGGCGGTTAGTTTGCGCGCGGGCTCGGTGGATCTGGGGCAGGCGGGGGTCGTAGATCTGACGACTCGACATTCGCTGACCACAACACCCGGCCTCGACCCCCAAGCCCTTGCAGCCATCATCGAATCTGCAACGCATAAGCGAGCTTCCGACTCGGATTGGCGAACGCAGTTCCAAATCCTTTCTTCCGGAAAAACGAAGCGCATGCTCGATTTGCTGTCTTCGGAAAAACTGAGCCCGCGTGTCGGGCCCGTTCTGATCGAGCTTCTCGCGGAGGACCAGTACGCTCGGCCTGCTCAAGACGCGCTGGGCAGGCTTGCGCCTCGGATGACCGGCCAGATCGTCGATGCACTCCTCGACCCGACGAATCCGCAAGTCATTCGCCGAAGGATTCCGCGCACACTTCTGGACACGGTAAAGCCGAGGGCCATCGGAGGGTTGCTGGAAGGGCTGCGCGACAGGAACCCACAAGTGCGATTTCGCTGCGGGCAAGCGCTGAGCAAAATGAAACGAGGGCATCCTGAAATAGCGCTCTCTGAATCACATATCTTCGAGATGGTTCAAAGAGAAACGCGGTTGGGGCATCGGACGGTTTCGCTCGACTCGGTCAGGAATTTCGACAGTGAAATCAACGGCTTGTTCAGAAAGCGGAACGATCCTGGGCTGGAGCATATTTGCACGCTCTTGAGCCTCGTGTTCGATCGGAGTCCCCTCATGATGTCCTTCCAGGCGCTCGATGCCGACGACGCGAGCTTGCGCGGCACCGCGTTGGAATACCTGTTTCAAGTTCTTCCAGAACAGGTCCGAACCGATCTTTGGCCGCGCCTCGTCAACCAAAGGGCGCCAAAGGCAGCTGCGCCAAACACGAGGGACGTCACGGAGCTTCTACGCTCGATGGAGTCGAGCTTGCTCGATCGCAAATCCGATGACTAGAGCGTGACCCGGGCGCTTAGCTCTAGATCTTCTTGAGTTCCTTCAGTTATGAGCTGCGAGGCGGCGGAGGGCCGACCCGAATAGGCGGGTCGACAGCCACCGTGGCATGAACCGCATCATGAGGACGTTGAGCTTGTTGATGAAGCCCGGAACCACCGTCACGCGCTTCCCGAGCTTGCGGAGGCTGGTAGCGACCACGGTCGGCGCATTGGTAAACATCAAACCGCGCAGCGGACCGAGCCCCCGCGCGTCGATGCCAGCGACTCGCTGAAACTCGGTGTACGTGCCCCCTGGACAAAGCGCTTGCACGTCTACGCCGTATGGCGCGAGCTCGACGGCCAGGCCTTCGGCGAACAGCAAGTCATAGCCCTTTGTGGCGTTGTAGTTGGCCATCCCGGGCGCCGCGCAAAACCCGTTGACCGAGGAGACGAAGATCACCCGCCACGGCCGCGCTCGCGCATGCCCTGGGCAACTTCGTGCGTGAGCACGACGGGAGCGTGGCAGTTCAAGTTGATCATCGACTCCTGCACGCTCGGGTCCATGTCCAAGAATGGGCCGGTCGTCCCGAAGCCAGCGCAGTTGACCAGCAGCCCGATCTCAATGTCCGCGAGCGCGGGTTGCAGCGCTTGGATGACGTCGCGCGCGGTCAGATCGGCTGGTGCAACGCGCGCTTGGACGCGATACATGTCCTCGATGCCCGACGCGAGCTCTTCGAGCCGGTCGCGCCGGCGAGCGACCAAAACGACGTTGAACCCGTATCCCGCCAGCTGACGCGCGAACTCGGCGCCAATGCCGGAAGACGCGCCGGTGATCACCGCCCACGGACCATAGCGCTCTGCCAACTTGCTCATCGCCGCCTATCCTAGC